>Ga0137403_10008157_pt1 | contig 11734 bp, 11 predicted proteins | sample CZOMad2_1_16fung_FD_122057 | JGI IMG/M metagenome (GOLD analysis project Ga0137403, IMG submission 122057) | Vadose zone soil fungal communities from Angelo Coast Range Reserve, California, USA - CZOMad2_1_16fungal (Hybrid Assembly) | ecosystem: Environmental > Terrestrial > Soil > Vadose zone...
GCTCCGCCGACCCGAAGGAGGTCAGCGGCAAGCCCGCCGACCGGAACAGGCTGTCGATGGCGTCCCGGATCGCTTCGTCGTCGTCGACGATGGATACCCGGTGCGGGGAGCTCATGGCGGTGGACGTTAGCCCGTCTCGAGCGATCCGCCCACTTATATCTTGGTATATCAGGGGGATCCCGGAGGACGCGCGGACACGCCCAGCTTCTCGGCGATCCGCACCAGCTCGGCCAGGGAGCCGGCCCGCATCTTCTGCATCACCTGGGCGCGGTGGACCTTGACGGTGATCTCGCTGGTCCCCAGCGCGGACGCCACCTGCTTGTTGAGGAGGCCGGTGACCACGTGCGCCATCACCTCGCGCTCGCGCGGCGTCAGCGACTCGTGGCGTCGGCGCAGCTCGCCGAGCTCCGCCCGTTGCCCGCGTCCCCGGACGTCCCGCTCGATTGCCTCCCGCACCGCCTCCAGGAGCTGCTGATCGCGAAAGGGCTTGATGAGGAACTCCACCGCCCCCGCCTTCATGGCCTGTACCGACATCGGGACATCACCATGCCCGGTGATGAAGACGATGGGGAGGGGCGTGCCCGTCCGCGCGAGCTCACGCTGCAGGTCGAGACCGCTCAGCCCGGGCAGGCGCACGTCGAGCACCACGCAGGCCGGCGCATCCGGCCGCCGGTAATCCAGGAAGTCCTGCGCCGACTTGAACGTCGCCACCCGGAGCCCGACCGACGCGAAGAGGCTCGTGACGGCCTGGCGGACGGACGGGTCGTCGTCGACGACGAAGACGACGGGCGGCGGCGCGGTCAAGCGACGGGCCCCGCCGCGCCGGGCAGGGCGAACTGGAAGGTCGTGCCGTGGAGCAGATTGGCTGCCGCCCACAGCCGCCCGCCGTGCCCCTGGATGATGGAGCGACTGATGGACAGTCCCATTCCGAGTCCGTGGCTCTTGGTGGTGTAGAAGGCGTCGAAGACACGCTCGCGATTTTCCGGGGACAACCCGACGCCGGCGTCCTCTACCGCGACGAGGACTCCCGGGCCGTCTTCGAGCCGGTGGGGCTCGGCGCGGATCGCCAGCTCCCGGCTCCGATCCGAGACGTCCATCATCGCCTCGATCCCGTTCAGGACGAGGTTGAGCATGACCTGCTGGAGCTGGATGCGGTCACCCAGAACGGGGATCAGGCCTTCGGCGAGCGACTCGCGGATCACCACGCGGTGCCGGAGGACCTCCGGGTGGACGAGAGCCAGCACCTCGCGGGCCACCTCGGTGACGCTGAGCAGCGTCTTCTCCGCGGTGGATTTCCGGAGCAGAGCCCGGGTATGCGCGATCACATCCGCCGCCCGATTGGCGTCCCGGACGATGCGCCGCACCGCCTGCATCGCCTCCTCGATGTTCGGCTCGCTGCGGTCGAGCCAGCGGAGGCAGGCGCTGCCATTGGTCACCACGGCGGCGAGCGGCTGGTTCAGCTCGTGAGCAAGGGAGGACGCCAGCTCACCCATGGTGGTCAGCCGCGCGACGTGCGCCAGCTCCGCCCGAGCGTCCCGCACCGCCATCTCGTCCCGCCGGTGCTCGGTCATGTCTCGGCCGATCATGGCCAGGATCCGGGGACGATCCTCCTGCGGCTCCTTGATCACGAAGGCGTTCTGCAGCATGGGTATGGCGGCCCCGGTGCGGAGATCCCGGAAGTGGATCTCTCCCTCCCAGCGCTCGTCCCGAGCGAGGGAGGGCACGACCTGGGTCAGGAACCGCTCCCGGTCGTCATCGGCGATGCAGTCCACCATGCGGGTCGATCCCAGTTCCTCGCCCGCCCCCAACCCGACCATTCGACGGCCGGCGGGATTGATGAAGATGACCCGGCCGGCCGGCGTCGCCATGCCGATGAAGTCGGGGCTACGCTCGACCAGCACCGCAAGCGTCCGCCGCTCCTCTTCCGCGTGCCTGCGCTCGAGCCGCTGCTCGTCGAGGAGTCGGGCATCCCGCAGGCCGATGCCCGCCTGATTGGTGGCCACGCGGAGCACCAGCAGCTCGACCTTGGTCGGGAAATCACGGCGCCGGGAGCCGACCACGAGGACGCCCGCCTCGTCGGCCAGCCCGAGCGGGAAGGACGCGATCGAGACCTCCCCGTCGCCGAGGGGATCCGGCACTCGGGCCGTCCCCGCCGACTGCCCGCCCTCCAGGTAGAGGGCAAGGGCCGCCCCGACCTCCTGCGGCCGGGAGGCCACGTCCCGCGCCGGGAACGAGCGAACCACCTCGATCGGGGGGACGCCCGGCCCTTCACTGAGCCGCGCATAGGCGAAGTCCAGGCGCAGCATGCCCAGGAGGGCATCGAGCAGCGTGCGGAGGACATCGGAGGGCCCATGGCCGGTCCAGATGGCGGGAAGGGCGAGGACGCTGATCAGGTCGTTGATGCAGGCCTGGAGGCGCTTGACCTCGTCCGCGGGCGCTTCCATCGCTCCCTCGAGACGCGTCATCCCCGGTACGGCTTGAGAGAAGCTCCGTTCCGCCCACGCACCTCATCGAGTCGTGCGTCGCTCATGGGGTTCCTCTCTAGCAGGGTGCCGGTGGGTTCGCTGAGTCTAGGCTCACGGCGCCTGATCTCACCCCGGGCGGCCGGCTGCGAGCTCGGGGCCAGTCTAGTCCCTTCCGAGGCGTCCGGCTAGCCGCCGCCTTCCTTGACATGGCCGTGGCCGAGATGGTATCGGGTCGCGTGGACGTCCACCCCTCTCCCCGCCAGCAGGAGCTCATCGCGCTCGCCCGAAGGCTGGCCCGGGAGCGGTTCGCGCCCCGGGCCGACCGCCACGACCGGGACGCCTCCTTCCCCTTCGATGACTACGCGGACCTACGCGCGGCGGGCCTGCTCGGCCTCTGCGTGCCCGAGCGCTTCGGCGGGCTCGGCGCCTCGTACGAGACCTACTGCCTCGTTGCTGAGCAGATCGCGCAGGGCAATGCCTCGACGGCGCTCACGTTCAACATGCACTGCCTGACCATGCTGATGATGGGCGTCATCGCCGATGCCATGCCCATGCCCGCAGCGGCGCGGGAGCGGCACGAGAAGCTCCGCGCCGAGAAGTTCCGGGAGGTGGTCGAGGACGGCGTCTTCTACGGCCAGCCGCACAGCGAGCCGGTCGAGCAGGGGCAGACCGACACCGCGCTGACGGTGGGGGGCCGCCGCTTCGGGACCACCGCCCGTAAGGTAGACGGCGGCTACGTGGTCAACGGCCGGAAGTTCTTCGTCTCCCTCGCCGGCGCCGCGCCCTATTTCGCCACGCCGGCCATCCGACTGGGCGACGAGCCCTGGATCGAGCGGACCTTGTATCTCAAGGTGCCGAAGGACGCGAGCGGCGTCACCTTTCCCGGGGACTGGGACCCCATGGGCATGCGGGCCACGGTGAGCCGGGACATGGTCCTCAAGGACGTCTTCGTCTCCGACGATGGCGACGTGCTCCCGCCCGGTCTCTTCGGCGCCATGTACAACGCCTTCCCGCACCTCTCCCCCCTGACCTTCTCCGCGACCTTTCTCGGGATCATGCAGGCCTCCTACGATTACACGGTGACCTACCTCACCGGAGGGGTCCCCGGGGCGCCGGGCCTGCAGACCGAGGCCGCCACCAAGGGGCAGGCGGTGGCGGAGATGCTCTTCTCCCTCGAGGCCGCGCGGGCGCTCTACTACCGCGCCATCGCCGAGGCCCGGGTGAACGCGCCGCTGGCGGCGGTGCAGCGCGCCCGTGCCGCCCACGTCACCGTGCAGCGCTCGGTGGTGACCCTGACCCAGGAGGCCATCCGGGTCTGCGGCGGGCGCGCGCTGCTCAAGCGCTACCCGCTGGAGCGGTTCGCGCGCGACGCGCGGGCGGGCGCCGTCATGCGTCCGTGGACGCAGGACATCGCCACCCAGCAGGCCTGGGAGGTCGCGCTCGGCATGGGGGGTGCCGCCGGGAGTGGCCCGGAGGAACCTCCACCGGGGCGCGAAGGCCACTAGCCGGCCGGGCGGCCCTTGCGGGCCGGGTGACGGGCGTGCAGAATCCTCCTCCGAGGAGGATACCCATGCCCGGACGGCTCGCGGACAAGGTGGCGCTCATCACCGGCGGCGCCAGCGGTATCGGACGCGCCTGCGCGGCGCGATTCGCCCAGGAAGGCGCCCGGATCTGCGTGGCCGACCGCGATCTGCCCGCGGCCACGGACACCGCGCGAAAGATCGACGGCGACGGCCGGCGCGCGGTGGCGGTGGCCGTGGACACCACCGACGAGGCCGCCAACGACGCCATGGTCCGGCGCTGCGTCGAGGCGCTCGGTGGGGTGGACATCCTGGTGGCGGCGGCGGGCATCGGCAGCCCGCGTCCCGATCCAGGCTCCGCCCGGCCGCATACCGTGCTCAGCATCCCCACCGCCGACTTCCGCACCGTGCTGGACGTCAATCTCTGGGGCGTCCTGCACTCCAACCGCGCGGTGGCGCGGTGGTTGGTGGAGCATGGTCGCGGCGGCAGCCTCATCAACCTCGCCTCCATCATGTCGCGCATGCCGTCGTCCGGCGCCGCCTACAGCGTGAGCAAGGCCGGCGTCTGGATGCTCACGAAGTGCCTGGCGCAGGACCTGGCGCCCCACGGCATCCGCGTCAACGCCATCGGGCCCGGCTTCATCGAGACGCCCATGACCGCGGCGTTACGAGGAGACGCCGCACGCTCGGACTGGGCCATGAAGCTCACGCCCATGGGTCGCTACGGAACGCCGGAGGAGGTTGCCGGCACCGCGCTGTTCCTGGCCTCCGACGATGCGTCCTTCTTCACCGGCGAGCTCTTGCATCCCTCGGGGGGCGTCTTCGTCGGCTGAGCCGCCGAGCGGCGAGCGAGGAGTCCGACATGACCGACCTTCCCATGTATCACGAGGGCTCGCGGGGCCTTCAGGACCGCTTCGCCACCCGCCGCCTCGCTGATCGCTTGGTCGAGGTGGTGGCGCACGGGACCTTCACCGACAAGGACCGCGAGTTCATCGAGAGCCGGCCCATGTTCTTCCTGGCCACCGCCGATGCCGAGGGTCGGCCGGACTGTTCCTACAAGGGCGGCCGGCCCGGCTTCGTCCGCGTGCTGGATCCCCACACGCTGGCCTTCCCGAGCTATGACGGGAACGGCATGTTCAAGAGCCTGGGTAATCTCGCCGTGAATCCTCAGGTGGGGATGCTCTTCATCGACTTCGAGCGCCCGAGCCGGCTGCGGGTGAACGGCCGAGCGGAGTGGCGGGAGGATGATCCCCTCCTCACCGATTTCGTCGGGGCCCAGCTGATCGTCCGCGTGCGCGCGGAGGCCATCTTCCCCAACTGCCCCCGCTACATCCACAAGATGCGGCAGGTCGAAACGTCGGAATACGCGCCCTGCGAGGGGCATACGCCCCCCATCCCGGAGTGGAAGACGCGCCCCGTCTTCAACGAGGTGCTGCCGCCCGGTGACCCCGCCCGCTGACCCAGCGCGACGGGGCTAGAAGTGGCCGCGGTGGGCGAGGTACTCGGCCACCAGGAGAGCGCCGCGGGCGGCACCCATCTTGGTGTTGTGGCTCACCAGCACGTACTTGAGGCCGTTGGGCAGCGCCGGATCCGCGCGCACGCGGCCCACCGAGGTCAGCATGCCCCCCTCCCGGTCGCGGTCCAGCCGCGGCTGCGGACGGAAAGGGTCCTCGCTCACGTCGATGAGGGCCGGCGGAGAAGAGGGGAGCCCCAGCGCGAGGAAGGCCTTCCCATGCTCGCGGAAGGCGCGCTTGGCGTCGTCCGGCGTCGCGGCGCGGTCGAGGGACACGTTCACCGTCTCCGTATGCCCCTCGAGCACCGGCACGCGAGTACACGTGGCCGAGACGCGGAAGGCCGCCGGGCGCACCGTATCGCCGTCCACCACGCCGAGGATCTTCCGGGTCTCGGTCTCGACCTTCTCCTCTTCCTTGGGAACATAGGGGATCACGTTGTCCATGATGTCGAGCGTCAGCACGCCCGGCGAGCGGCCCGCGCCGGAGACGGACTGCAAGGACGTCATGATCACCTGGCGGACGCCAAAGGCCTCGTGGAGCGGCTTCAGCGTCATGGCCAGCCCCATGGTGGTGCAGTTGGGCACCGGCGTGACGAACCCCGTCCAGCCGCGGCGCCGCTTCTGCACCGCGATGAGCCGGTCATGGTCGAGATTGACCCCGGGAATGAAGATGGGCACATCCTCTTCGTAGCGGAAGGCGGAGGCGGTCGAGATCACGGGGGTGGTCTTGGCATAGCGCGGCTCCAGATCCTTCGCCGCATCCGACTCCACGGCGGTGAAGATCACGTCCACCGAGGTGGCGTCGAGCTTGGCGGCGTCCTGGACGATGAGGCCGGCGAAGGCCGGGTCGAGCGGCTCCGCGCAGTACCAGCGGAAGGCGCCGCTCGCGTCGGTAATGGCATGACGATAGACCTTGCCGGCCGAGCGCTCGGAGGCCGCCACCGCCGTCACCTCGAACAGGGGATGCCCCGCCAGCGCAGCCAGGAACTGCTGGCCCGCGATCCCCGTCGCCCCGATCACCGCCGCCTTCTTCCGTGCCATGGCTGCCAGCTAGCGTAACACGGGCGCGGTGGTACACTGCGACGGCGGGCCCGAGATGAGCGAGACCGACGGCGAGAGCCTTACCCCCGGCATTCCCGAGCGCGGCGGCCCCCGGCCCGCCGACGCCCCGGAGCCCGCCGCCCCCGAGCGGGTCATGTCCATCCACGCCCATCCCGACGACCAGGAGTTCACCGTGGGCGGCACTCTGGCCAAGTGGGCGAAGGCGGGGAGCCGCATCGTGACGGTGTGCCTCACCAACGGCAGCGCCGGCTCCAACCAATGGACGCCCAAGGACATGACGCGGGCCGCGCTCGGCGTGATCCGTGAAGAGGAGCAGCGCCAGGCCTGCCGCGTGCTCGGCATCCCCGAGGTCATCTTCCTCGGGTACGAGGATGGGATGCTCGAGCCCTCCATCCCGCTCCGCCGCGCGCTGACCCGGCTCATCCGAATCCACAAGCCGACGGTGGTGGTCTGCGGCGATCCCACCGTGCGCTATTACGGCAACGTCTATCTCAATCACCCGGACCATCGCGCCGCGTCGGACGTGGCCCTGGACGCGGTCTTCCCCTCCGCGCAGACGCGCCTCATCTTCCCCGAGCTGCTCGACGAGGGCCTGGAGCCGCACCACGTGGAGTCCGTGTGGATCCACGGGGCGGACCGGCCGGACACCTGGGTGGATATCCGAGAGTTCTTGCCGCTCAAGCTCGCCGCGCTGCGCGAGCACAAGACCCAGATGGGCGAGTGGGATCCCGCGGAGATGATCACGGAGTGGGCGCGCGAGCAGGGCCGGAAGCGCAAGCTCGACGCCGCCGAGACTTACCGCGTGATGCGCCTCATGGAGATGTGAGCGCGCGGCTCTAGCCGCCGAAGCTCTTCAGGAAGGCGGCGTTGGTCGGGGTCAGCTTGAGGCGGTCCAGCAGCATCTCCATGGCCTCGACGGGCTTGCGGCCGGAGAGAGCCCGCCGCAGGAGATGGATCTTCTTGAGCTCGTCGGCGGTGAAGAGCAGCTCCTCGCGCCGGGTGCCGGAGCGCATCATGTCGAAGGAGGGGAAGATCCGCCGGTCGGCCAGCTCGCGCTCGAGGTAGAGCTCCATGTTGCCGGTGCCCTTGAACTCCTCGAAGATGATCTGGTCCATCCGCGAGCCGGTGTCCACCAGCGCGGTGCCGATGATGGTGAGCGACCCGCCCTCCTCCAGCGCGCGTGCGGCGCCGAAGAAAGCGCGCGGCATCTGGAAGGCGCGGCTGTCGATGCCGCCCGACATGGTGCGGCCGCGCGAGGTGAGCTGGTTGTTATAGGCGCGCGTCATCCGCGTCAGCGAGTCGAAGAGGATGAGCACGTCCTTCTTCTGCTCGGCCATGCGCTTGGCCCGGTCCAGCGTCTGCTCGGTGACCTCGATGTGCCGGGCATAGGGATTGTCGTTGCTCGAGGCCACCACCTCCGCCCCGGTCTTGGCCAGGGTCATGCGGAAATCGGTGACCTCCTCCGGCCGCTCGTCCACCAGGAGGATGATCACGTGCACTTCCGGGTGGTTGGTGAGGATCGCCTTGGAGATCTGCTGGAGGAGGACGGTCTTGCCCGTCCGGGGCGGCGCCACGATGAGCCCGCGCTGCCCCTTGCCGATCGGACAGATGATGTCCATCACCCGCATGCTGATCTCGTCCGTCGTGGTCTCGAGCCGGAGCCGCTCCTTGGCGTGGATGGCGGTGAGGCTCTCGAACAGCGACGGCGGAGGCGGAGCGGGTGCGGGAAGTCGCGGGCCCTGGCCGGACTGCGGACGTCGGCCGTGGCCGTGCGGACGTCGGGAACGCCTACTCAAGCGTGAACACGCTCATGAGCATCAAGTACTTGCACATAACGTAGCGCGGACCATGCCTCGCTGTCCACCTCTACCTGGAGGGGGTCCGAGCCTCACTCGCGGAGCGCGCCGGCCACCAGCCCGCGCACGAGGAAGCGCTGGAGGCCCACCACCACCGCGATGGGCGGCAGGCTGGCCAGGATCGAGGCCGCCGCGATGTCACCCCAGGGCACTTCGAAGACGCCGGGGAACAATGCCAGCGCCACCGGGGCGGTGCGGCTGGCCTCGGTGGCGGTGAAAGTATAGGCGAAGAGGAACTCGTTCCACGAGAAGAGAAAGGTCAGGAGCGCGGCCGAGGCCAGCCCCGGCGCCACGAGCGGGAGCACCACCCATTGGAACGTTTGGAGACGGCCGGCGCCATCCACGGCGGCCGCCTCCTCGAGGGCCACCGGCAGGTCGCGGATGAACCCCGCCAGCAGCCAGACCACCAGCGGCAGGGCGAAGGAGGTATTGGCCAGGATAAGGCCCAGCCACGTGTCGCGCAGCCCGAGCGCCCGCATGAGGAGATAGAGCGGGCTCACGGTGGCGATCTGGGGGAAGGCCGTGCCCGCGACGATGGCGAGAAGCAGCGGACCCTTGCCGGGAACGGGGAAGCGCGCGAAGCCATAGGCGGCCGCGAGCCCGAGGGCCAGCGCCAGGCCCGTGGTGAGGAGCCCCACGCCCAGGCTATTCAGGAGGGCCCGCAACATGAGGCTCCGCTCCAGCACCACCTGATAGTGCTCCCAGCTGAGCCGGCTCGGCAGCAGCGGCGGCAGCCGCATCAGCTCCGCCTCGGGCTTGAGCGAGGTGAGCACCTGCCAGATGAACGGCAAGGCGTAGACGGCGAGTCCCAGGAGCACGGCGGCGTCGCGCAGCGTCGGATGCGGCCGGCCCCTCACGCGGTGAGCCCCTCGCGCCGCAGCGCCCGCAAGTACCCCCAGGCCACGAGCATGACGAGGCCGAAGACCACCACCGCGATGGCCGAGCCGAGCCCGAGGTGGAGCGTCTGGAAGAGGCTCCGGTAGGCGTAGACGGTGAGCGTCTCCGTGGTGCCGGCGGGCCCGCCGCCGGTGAGGATGAACATGAGGTCGAAGGCGCGCAGCGCGTCCAGCGTTCGGAAAAGGAGCGCGATGAGCAGGATGGAGCGGCACAGCGGTAGCGTGATGCGCAGGAACGCGGCGAGGTCGCCCGCCCCGTCCACGCGCGCGGCCTCGTAGATCTCGGCGGGTATGGTCAGGAGGCGCGCGTAGCAGAGCAGCGCCACCAGGGGCATGGTGCGCCAGACGTCCGCCACGATGAGGCCCGGCAATGCCAGCGCGGGATCGCCCAGCCAGTTGATCTGGGCGCCCAGCAGAAGATAGTTCACCAGCCCGGCGGCCGGATTGTACAGCCACTCGAAGAGCTTGGCCGTCACCACCCCGGGCAGCGCCCACGCCAGCAGCAGCAGCGACAGCGCGAGCCGCCGCCCGCGCCGCTGGCCGGCGAGGGCCAGGGCCACCAGGAGACCCGCCACGAGCTCGAGCAGCACGGAGATCACGGTGAAGGCCAGCGTGATGCGCGTCGCGCTCCAGAACCGCGGGTCGCCGGCGAGGAAGAGATAGTTGCCCGCGCCCTCGAACTCTGCGATGCCGAAGATGGGCACGCGGCGCTGCAGCGAGAGCCACAGCACCCAGAGGGCGGGATAGGCGGTGACCGCGGCGAGAAGGAGGAGCGCGGGCGCCACCAGAAGGAGGCCCGTCCGCGGCGCGGCGCGCAAGCTCATCCGCCCAGGCCTTCGAGGAGGAACTCGAGCCGGCGCCGCGACTGCGCCACCGTCTCGGCCGGAGTCTTGACCCCCACCAGCGCCGCGGAGAGCTCCGGCTGCAGCGTGGTGGAGAGGATCACGTAGGCGGGCGTCACCGGGCGTGGCCGTCCCGCGAGGGTCAGATCATGAATGCGCGGCAGGCTGGGAAAGGCGCGCACCAGCGCGGGATCGTGATAGAGCGCGGGCCGCGTGGGCTTCACCGCGCCCGACTCCGCCATTACCCGCTGCGCGCGCTCGCTGGTGAGGAAGCGCGCGAGCGTGATCGCGGCCTCGGGATGCCGCGTGCCGCGCGCCACCCCGAGGTGCGCGCCGCCGGTGGAGCCCGCGCCCGCGGTACCGGTAGCATGGCGCGGCAGCGGCGCCAGACCCACCTTGCCCCGCACCGGCGAATCGGGGAGCTCGAAGAGGTCGGCGGCATAGGGCCAGGAGCGGAGGAAAATGGCCTCGCCCTGGCCGAAGGCCCGCCGCGTGATCTCCTCGTCGGCGGCGGTAGTCCAGGGCGGGCTCAGCCCCTCGGTGATGAGCCCGCGGAGAAAGCGCAGCACGGCCTCCGCGCGCTCCGGGTCCGGAAACACCCGTCCGTCGTCGCCGAGCACGCGCGTCCCCGCCGCCCACAGCCCTTCCAGCACATTGACCACCAGCCCCTCGTACTGCTTGCCCTGCCAGAGATAGCCCTCGAGCCGCGGGTTCCCCTCGGCGGCGCGGATGCGCCGGATGGCGGCCACCAATTCGTCGTAGGTCTCGGGGGGCCGAAGGCCGTGGCGGGCAAGCAGATCGGCGCGGTAGTAGAGCAGGCCCACGTTCATCATCCACGGCAATGCCCAGTCGCGGCCGCGATAGCGCGCGGCCTCCGCGGCGGAGGGAAAGTGGGCGGCCAGCTCGCCGGGAGGCAAGGAGGGCGTCAGGTCGAGGAGCCAGCCCGCGCGCGCGAACTCCGGCACCCAGATGCAGTCGAGCATCATGACGTCGAAGCCCGGATTGCCGCCCTCGAGGTTGATAACCAGGAACTGCCGCTGCTCGTCGCTGGACCAGGGTAATGCCTCGGCCCGCACGCGGATCTCGGGATGGAGCGCCGCGAACTCGACGAGCAGCGGGGCCAGCGGGTCCACCGGCCCCAGGAGCTTGGCATGCTTGAAGACCACGGTCACGGGCCCACCCCCGCCGTCGCGCGGGGGGGAATCGGCGCAGCCGGCCAGGGCGAGGGCGCCGGCGAGGCAGACGGCGAGGATGGCGCGAGTCATGGGCTCTTGACGGGCAGGTATAGCACACGTAGCGTGGCCCCCGGCATGGGCCGCGTGACCATTCATCCCCTCACTCCATCACGGTGGAGCGATCTCGCGCGATTGTTCGGACCGCGCGGCGCGGTGGAGGGCTGCTGGTGCATGTGGCCCCGGCTCGTCGCCGCCGAGTACCGCCGCCGGCGCGGCGCGCCCAACCGGCGCGCGTTCCGTCGCCTCGTCGAGTCCGGCCCTCCGCCGGGCGTGCTCGCCTACGTGGATGGCGAGCCCGCCGGCTGGTGCGCCATCGCCCCCCGCCACCGTTTGGCGCGACTCGAG
>Ga0137403_10008158_pt1 | contig 11734 bp, 14 predicted proteins | sample CZOMad2_1_16fung_FD_122057 | JGI IMG/M metagenome (GOLD analysis project Ga0137403, IMG submission 122057) | Vadose zone soil fungal communities from Angelo Coast Range Reserve, California, USA - CZOMad2_1_16fungal (Hybrid Assembly) | ecosystem: Environmental > Terrestrial > Soil > Vadose zone...
GTGGCATGCAGGCGCTGCAGTGGGGCGTGTCGCATCCGGACTTCATGGACAGCCTGGTCGCCCTGGTGCCTCTGGCGCGCACACCGGCCTGGAGCGCGGTCATCGTCGAGGCCACGCGCAAGGCCATCATGCTCGACCCCGCGTGGAACAACGGCAACTACACGAGTATCCCCGTCAACGGCGTGCGGATCTGGCGCGACATCTTCTTCGCCGTCGCGCGCACGCCCGAGATGTACCGCGACCAGTTCGCCAACCCGCTCGACGTGCTGCCGTGGCTCAAGACGCAGGAGGACGCGGTCCTCAGCGTCTTCGACCCCAACGACTACATCTACCAGTCGTGGGCCTACGAGAGCCACGACGTGGGCGCCACGCCCGGCATGAGCCGCGACTATGCGAAGGCGCTGCGCGCGATCAAGGCCAAGACGCTCATCATGACGGGCGTGAAAGATCTGTTGAACCCCGAGTGGGAGCCGCTCGAAGCCGCGCGCCACATCCGCGACGTGCGCACGGTGACGATCAGTCCGGAGTCGGTCACCGGCCACTTCGCGGCCGGCGGCTTCCGGCCGGCCGACGTCGAGCACATCAACGCCGAGGTCGCCAAGTTCCTCGACGTGGTCACACGGGGCGGCGAGCGGCTGCGGTAGTATCGGGCGATGGATTCACTGCTGCTCGTGGTGGCCCGCGCGCGTCCCGACGTCTTCGAGTCGCTGTGCCGGCAGTGCACGGGACTCGAAGGCGTCCGCGTCGTCCTGGACCGCCGCGAGAGGGACGGCGTCCTCCGCCCCGCCGGCGACCGCCGCTCCCGCGCGGTCGCCGCCGACCTGGCCGCCCTGGGCTTCGCGGTCGCGCCCGCCGGGGGGCCGGCGAGGCCGCGCTTTGGCGGCGCGGCGCCCGCCACCATTGCCATCCTCCGCACGCTGGAGATCTTCCGGGCATTCAGCGGCCCCGAGATCGAGACGCTGGCATCGCGGATGACCTGGCGCGCGGTGCAGGCCGGCCAGACGCTCTTCCGCGAGGGCGACGTCGGCGACGAGATGTACTTCGTGCTCTCCGGCCAGCTCGTCATCTCCAAGGCCGTCGCGCACAACGTCGACAAGGTGCTCACGCGCATGGGGCCCGGCGAGTTCTTCGGTGAGATGAACCTGTTCGGCGGGCTCCAGCGCTCGGCCACCGTGCAGGCCGAGGCCGACACCGAGTTGCTCGTGCTCGACCGCGATACCCTGACCGCCGTGGTCGGCCAGAATCCGCCGGCCGGTCTCGCCTTCTTCAGCGCGCTCGTCCGCGAGTTCAGCCAGCGCCTGAGCGCGACCGACGACCTGGTCACCGAGGTCACACGCTGGGGCCTGGAGGCGAGCGGGATCGAGCTCAGCGATGAGCCGCGCGCGCCACTCGACCCGTCACTCGATCCAAAGAGTGGGTCATGACAGCGCCGCGTCAGCGGATGATGCCGAGGCCGAGCAACCCGGCCAGGATGAGGTAGATGCCGACGAGGTAATTCAGGAGCCGCGGCAGTACCAGGATCAGGATCCCAAAGACGATCGACAGGATCGGGCTCAGATGGGCGACACCGATGACCATGGCCGTGTCCTCCGCGCATAGAGAGTTCGCGCTGCGCTCACCGTATAGGACCACAGGATCACGATGAAGACGCCACCTTCGTGGCTGACGCACTACGCGCTCAGCGTGGCCATCGTCACCGTCGTCATCGCCATCAAGAGCTTCGTCCTTCCTGCCTGGAGCCTCGCGCATCCATACCTCTCGTTTTACCCGGCGATCATTCTCGCGGGATGGTATGGCGGCTTCGGTCCGGGGGTGCTCGCGACCCTCCTGGCGGCGGTCGCGCTGACGTATCTGTGGCTTCCGCCCCTTTACTCGTTGCGGATCCAGGACGTTCAGGATGCCAGCGGTCTGCTGCTCTTCGTCGCGATCGGCTTTGCCATCAGCCTCCTCAACGAAGCCCGCCTGCGCGCCGATCGCCGCGCCGCGGCCGCGGAGGCCGAAACGCGGCGCGCCAAGGAGCGACAGTAAGTCACGCCTCGGCGAGAAACTTGCCAGCCCGCCGTACAACCCCTGACCGCCCCCCGCGCCGGACCTCGCCGAGAACACAGCAAGATCACCGACTTCGCCTTCTGGCACTCCATATGCGATCGACGGCTCCCCGTGCATCGCCTGACGCTCGTCGTCTCACTGGTGCTCGGCGCCCCGGCGCTCGCCGCCGCCCAGGCCCAGCCCATCGGCGCCGTCGCCGCGCTCGTCGGTCAGGGGACGATCACCCACTCGGGGAACGCCGAGCGCGCGCCCGCGAAGGTCCGCGACGACGTATTCGTGCGTGACCGCATCGAGACCGCCGAGAAGTCCGTCATCCGCGTCCTCATGGGCGGCCGCATCACCGTGACCGTCCGGGAACGCTCGGTCGTGACGATCATCGACGATCCGATGCGCCCGCGCGTGGATCTCGAGAGCGGCAAGCTCGGCTTCAAGGTCCACGAGGGCGGCCTGCGGGCGGGCGAGGTGGCCGAGGTCGCCACGCCGAACGCCATCGTCGGCATCCGTGGCAGCCTCATCGTCGCCCAGGCGACCGGGACCGATTCGGACGTGACCGTTCTCGAGGCCCACAAGCCCATCACCATCGCCCCGCGCGACGCGCCGACGCACACGACGCACCTGCCGATCGGTCACACCGTTCGCGTGTCCGGCCCGCGCCACGCCGCGCGGCTCGGCCCGATCCGCCGGGCGACGCGCGAGCACCTGCTGCACGCCGCCGACATGGCCGAGGTCCCTGGCCGCGCGCGTGACGGTGGGCAGGAGCGGGCGTTCCAGCACCAGGCGCCGGCGGAGGTGCGACGCCCCGGGATGGAAGGACGGGCCGCGACGCTGCAGAGTCGCGCGGGCGGGACGACGGACCGGCACCGTGAGGCGGCGGAGGCGCGTGGGCGTCGGCGACCCGACGAACGCCGCGAGGTGCCGGCCGAGCCGGCGGAGCACGCATTCGCGGGCCGCCGTCTCGGCGCGGCCCGCTGAGGGGACACCTGAGCATGCCGTTCGACATCGTGCTCCTGGCCATCGCTGCGCTGCTGCTCATTTTCGCCTACGGGCACCGGTCTTGGCGGGGCCACCGCCCCACGCTGGCCGCGATGCCGGCCCCGGCAAGTCCCCCCGTCAGCGTGAAGATCGCGGTGACGGAGCGATACCACGTGCGCGATCTCCAGACGGGGCAGATCACCACGTACGCCTCGCTGGACGACGTGCCGCCGGCGCTCCGTGCCAGGATCGGCCAGGCGCGCGTCGGCGCCGCCGGCTCGCGGACCGCGAAGATCACCGTGACCGACGCCTCCGGCAGCACGCGCACGTACGACTCCCTCGAGGCGATGCCGGCCGATCTGAGGGCGATCTACGAGCGCGCGATCAAGGAGTCGGAGAAGTAGTCCAGGTCGACGGTCAGGCAGATTGGCGAACGGCGGCCACGTCCGCGTCCACCATCATCTCGATCAGCTGACGGAATGAATGCTTCCCGGCCCAGCCGAGCACGCGGCGCGCCTTCGATGCGTCGCCGATGAGCAGATCGACCTCGGCCGGCCGCACGAACGCCGGATCCACCACCACGTGCTCCTGCCAGTCCAGCCCCGCGTGCGAAAAGGCGATCTCGCACAGCTCGCGCACCGAGTGCGTCTCGCCCGAGGCCACGACGAAGTCGTCGGCCTTGGGCTGTTGCAGCATCAGCCACATGGCCTGGACGTAATCGCCGGCGAAGCCCCAGTCGCGCTTGGCGTCCATGTTGCCGAGGCGAAGCTGCTTGGCACGACCGGCCTTGATGCGCGCCACCCCGTCGGTGACTTTGCGGGTGACGAACTGCTTGCCGCGGCGCGGGGACTCGTGATTGAAGAGAATCCCCGAGCAGGCAAAAATCCCGTAGGACTCTCGATAGTTGATGGTGAGGTAGTGCGCATACGTCTTGGCGACGCCGTAGGGACTGCGCGGATGGAACGGCGTCAGCTCGCTCTGGGGCGTCTCGCGAACCTTGCCGAACATCTCCGACGACGACGCCTGGTAGAACTTGATGCTGCGGTCGACCACGCGAATCGCCTCGAGGAGGCGTGTCGCCCCCAGCGCCGTCACCTCGCTCGTCAGAATCGGCTGCTCCCAGGAGGTCGGGACGAACGATTGCGCCGCGAGGTTGTAGACCTCGTGAGGATCCACGTGGTGCAGCAGCGTGATGAGCGAAAGCTGGTCGAGCAAGTCGCCTTCCCGGATCTCGATGCGGTCCCGCAGATGCGCGATGCGCTCGAACGACTCGGTCGAGGCGCGACGCACCATGCCGACGACGTGGTATCCCTTCTCCAGGAGGAACTCGGCCAGATACGACCCGTCCTGGCCGGTGATGCCGGTGATGAGGGCTCGGCGCTGACCGACGTGAGCCATTCATCGATTCTAGCGGACAACGACGCTTCACTAACGAATCTTTAACGAATCTTTGTCGCGATTATCGTAAAAGCTACGACCCTCGCGGGGCTGGCCAGAATCGGCGGCTTTGGCTATGCTACGCAGCCACATATGCGCCGCACGCTGACCCTCGTCGCGCTCGCGCTACTCCCTGTGCCCGCCGGTACGGCGTCCGAGCGCGTCGCCTCCGCCCTGGAGACCGAGATCCAGCCGCCGGCGATAACGACGTACCAGATCACGCAATACCTGGCCCGGCGGACCCCGACGCTGCCGACGCCCACGACCGGCGCCGACTGGACCGGCGAGGCCCGGCGGCTCCGGAGCCGCACACCCTCGACGCGGTCGTGACCCGCGACGCGCTGCCGAGCCTGCGCGCTCTGCTGGACGAGCGCGTACAATTCCGGGTGGCGCCCGAGGTTTTTTGCCTCGACCTGTACAGGGAGTTCGATGTCGATCGGCTCACGGCGCTGGCCGAGCCGACGAAGATCGACCGCGAAGGAGGCCGACAGTGATCCACACCCTCGAAGACTTCGCCGCCGCTGCCCACCGCATTCTCGCCGCCGAGCCGAATCCGAGGGGGCGCGAGAAGGTCTGCGCGCTGCTGCGCGAGGTGCTCACGGACAAGGCCTTCATCGCCAAGCACCTGGGCGACGACGTGCCGGAGCGCAAGATCCTCTACGAGGACCCGGACCTCGGCTTCTGCATTCTGGCCCACGTCAACCACGGCGCCAAGGAGAGCCAGCCGCACGACCACGGCAAGTACTGGGCGATCTACGGCCAGGCCGAGGGCGAGACGGTCATGAGCGACTGGCAGCTCGTCGAGCCCGCGGGGAACGGTACGCAGGGCAAGGTGCGCCACCTGCGCGCGTACCCGCTGAAGCCGGGGATGGCGAAGCTCTACAACGAGGGCGACATCCACTCGCCACGGCGCGACGGGCCCACGCGACTGATCCGCATCGAGGGGCGCAACATGGAGGGCCAGCCGCGAGGCACGTTCGAGCGCGTGTGAGATCGCTTACCGGCGCCGCGCGGGGTACACGACGATGAAGTTCTCCCGGTTGGGCATCGTCACCCGCGGCAGCGTCTGGGCATTCATCTCGTCCTGATCGCCGATGATGCCATTGAGGTTGAGCAGGTACGCGGTGACGGCATAGACCTCGTCGTCGGTGAGCGACTGCGGCTGGGCGTACGGCATCGCCCGGCGCACGTAGTCGAAGACGGTCGTCGCGTACGGCCAGTAGCTGCCGATCGTCCGCACCGGCGTCTTGCCGGCAAGGCTCCCCTGGCCGCCGACGAGACGATCGTTTGGCTGGCCGCCGCCCTTGACGGCGTGGCAGGCCTGGCACCTCTGCTCGTAGACGGCCGCCCCCTTCAGCGCGGTGCCGCTGCCCGGCGGCAGCCCGATGCCGTCGGGACCGACGCTGATGTCCCAGCCGGAAATCTCCGCCGGGGTCGCCGGCCGGCCGAGGTTCGGCGTCTGGGCCGCGGTGGCGGCGGCGCAGCCCACCGCGACGAACGCGATCGCTCCCCATGCGAGTTCACGCATAGACATGCTTCACCTCGCCGCTCGCCGCCACGCTCCAGGCCTGGACCGCGTTGCAGTGGAAGATGGCGTTGTTGCCGTGCTCCGCGATGAATTGCTCGCGCTCGGGCTGCCGGGCGCCGGTGTCGTCGGTGGCGCGCGACTTCAGCACGGTGGCGCCGCCGTCCCATCGCCAGGGCAGGCGAAAGCGCGTGAGCGCGCGAGGCAGCACCGGCGGGCCGAGCGGCGCGTCCACCCAGGTCCGGCCGCCGTCGGTGGTGACCTCGACGCGCGTGAGGGTCCCGTCACCCGACCACGCGATCCCGGAGATCTGATACAGCCCGGAGCCCTTGAGGGTCATGCCGTGAGACGGCCGCGTGATGACCGACTTCACCTCCATCGGGTACGTGAACATGAGCGACTTGCCGTCGGCCTGCAGGTCGGTATAGCGGGAGGTCTCGTCCTTGGTCATGATCGGCGCCGGCACGACCTTGAGGCGCCGGAGCCACTTCACGCTCATGTTGCCCTCCCACCCCGGCAGGAACAGGCGCACGGGGTACCCGTTCTCCGGCCGCAGCCGCTCACCGTTCTGGAAGAGCGCGAGCATCGCGTCGTCCATGGCCTTGGCCATCGGGATGCTGCGGCTCATGGCGGCGGCGTCGGCGCCCTCGGCCAGGATCCACGGCGCGCCGCGCTCGACGCCGGCCTCCTCGAGGAGCAGGCGCAGCGGCACGCCGGTCCACTCGCTGCACGAGACGAGGCCGTGCGTCTGGCCGGCGCTGAGGTTCGGCGGCGTCGGCTGGTAGAGGAGCTGGCTGTTGCCGGCGCATTCCAGGAAGTGGATCCGCGAGACCATCGGGTAGCGCATGAGCGCGTCCACCGTGAAGATCAGCGGACGCTTCACCATGCCGTGCACGAGCAGACGATGCTTGTCCGGATCGATGTCGGGCACGCCGCTGTGGCTCCGCTCGAAGTGCAGCCCGCTCGGCGTGATCATGCCGTCGAGCGCCTCCAGGGGCGTGCGGGCCGCGCCGCTTCCGGTCGTGCCGGGTTGCGAGCGGATCAAGGTCCGCGTCACTTTGCCCTCGTACTTCGCGGGAGCGCCGTACTCGTTGAAGCCGGCCCCAGGAGACTTCATCCACGGCGGCACGTCCGGCGGCTCGGCCGCCGCCGCGCCTTTCGTCCGGCTCGTCAGCAGGCCGCCGGCGCCGAGCAGCACGATGCCGCGCTTCAGAAAGCTGCGCTTGCCTTCGTCCATGGGCATGGCCTCCCCGCGGGCGACACTAGCGCACGTGCAGGCTCTCTTCCAGTGGCTCGCGGCATCGGCGCTGCGGCATCGTGCGCTCGGGAGGATCCCGATGACTCGCGAGCCGAGGACGAATTGCTAGCTGGCGTGAGGTAGCGCGGGGACGACGATCGGCTCCTCGGCGGCCACCGTCGACGGGCGTGCGACCGAGAGCCGGAGCAGAACAGGCAGGACGACCAGGGAGGCCGTGAGCGTCACGGCCGTGCCGATCACGAGGAGCAGCCCCAGGCCCCACACGCCATGGTGGTGCGCGAGCAGGAGGCTGCCGAAGCCCGCCATCGTCGTGAGGCCGTTGAAGGCGACGCCGAGCACGGTGCTGCGTGGCAGCAGCGGGCCGCCGTCGGCACGTGGCTCGAGCGCGCGAAGCACCATGTTGACTCCGTACTCCGCGGCGGAGCCGATGATCAAGGGCAGCGCCCAGACGTTGACCAGATCGAAGCGCAGGCCGCTCAGCCGCATGACGCCGACCGTCCACAGCGTTCCGAGCAGAAGCGGAACCATGGCGATCATGGTCTCCCGGAGCCGCCGGATCATCAGCGCGGCAATGCCGGCCACGAGCACGAAGGCGTAGACCACGCCGTGACGACAGGCCCGCTCCATCATGCGCATCGACTCGTACGCGACGACCGGCTGGCCGGTGACATCCGGATCGACCGAGCGCAGCTGTTCGACGAACCGGGTGGCGCCCGGGCGCTCCCAGATGTCCTCGCGCGAGTGGATCTGCATGAGCAACCGGCCCGTCGCGCCGACGAACTTGCGCTGCAACACATCGGGCAGAGCGGCCACGGTCACCGGCCCCGGCCGCACCACCTGACGCAACCGTTCCCAGTGCTCCGAAAAGTCCGAGGCGAGCCGCCCCTGGAAATCCGTCAGGGCGATCTCCGTGAGCCGCCGGTCACGCTCGTGCAGCTGCCGGAGCAGCGTGGAGGCGATGGCCGCCGTGGGGTCCGAGGCTTGCGCGAGCCGCCGGTGCAGGCTCGCGAGCGCCTCGATGAGGGCGTCGACGTCGAGGCGTGGCGGCGCACCGACGACGACGTCGTCGACGATGGCGGCGACGCGTCCGAGGAGCGCGAGCTTTTCTTCCTGGCGCGCAGGAAGCAGGGTCAACGCGCTCTGCACGTCCGCCACGGAGGGCAGCCGCTCGAACGCCGCCTGCTTGGCGCGCAGCTCCTCGACCGAACCGGCCGTCGCCAGGGCGGCGAAGCCCGAGCGGCCGGCCGCCGCCGCGATCTTCTTTTCCCAGACGACGGACTCCGCGTCCGGGGCTTGCAGGTTCAAGAGGTTGTAGTCGAAGCCTACGCGCGGCGCCGCCCACAAGGCGATCGCGGTGGGAACGAGCACCAGCAGCGCGCCGCTCACCGGACGGAGCGTCGGGAGGAATCCGCGGGCTGCCGGCTTCGGTGAGCCACCCGAGACGAGCACGAGGTGTGGCACGAGCCGCCGGCGATCGGTCAGGACCAGCAGGGCCGGGACGACCGTCACCGTGACCACGAAGGCCAGGAGGATCGCCGTGCCGGCGACGAATCCGAACTCGCGAATCCCGCGGAAGTTGGAGATCGTGAGCAGGTAGAAGGTGGCGGCCGCCGTCAGGGCGCCGAGCAGGATGCCGGGCCCGCTGCGTGCCGCCGTCCGCGCCACGGCGAGCGAGGGCTCGCAGCCCCGATCGCGCTCCTCGTCGTAGCGGAACAGGAAGTAGATCCCGTAGTCGATACCGATCCCGACGACGACGGAGACGAACATCATCGAGAAGACGTTCAGGTGATGCACCGTGAGGGTGACGATTCCCAGCGACCAGCCGAGGCTGATGCCGAGGGCCGCGAGCAGCAGAGCCGAGCTGAGCAGCCGTCGGAACGCGAGCAGCAGCAAGGCCAGGGTGAGGACGAGCGCGAGGACGGTGGCGGCCCCGGTGTCCCGGGTGGCGGTGGCCAGCTCGTCGCTGAAGAGCGCCGGTGCGCCGGTCACCCCGGCGGTGACGGCAGGAAACTCGGCACGCAGCGCCGTGATCACGCGGCGAAGCGCGCTGATCGCCTCTGTCTCCGACCGCAGGGTACTCGCCGACCCCGGAAAGTCGACCACGACGTAGAGGAGCCGTCGATCCTCGGAGAGAAAGTAACCGGCGTCGGGTGCGCTGCTCAGGCGTCCGGCAAACAGGTGTTGCCACGGTGAGCGATAGACGGGATGGTCGAGGCGCTCGGACATCTGGCCCAGGAGATCCCGGAGCAGCGCGGTGTCGACGGGCCGCCGTTCCTCGTCCGCACCGAAGACGCGCGGAAGGAAGAGGTCCCCGGTCGACTGATTGATGCCCTCGACGAGATGGTCGAGGCTCGGGGCCGCGGCGAACGTCGTGAGCATGTCTTCCTGGCTCGCCAGCGTGTCGAAGAATCCCCGCACGGCGTCGAGCGGCAGATAGAGCAGGCCGTGCTCGGCGAGGTGGCGTGGGTCGATCCGGTATGTGACGCGCGCCGAGCGTAGCTCGCCAACGCCGAGCTCGCGCTCGAGCCGGGCCGCGTATGCGGCGGACGCCTCCACCGACGGGCTCTGCACCGCCACCACGATGTCCTCCAGCTGGGAGAAGTCGCGGCTGTAGTCCTGGTAGAGCGTCGCCCACGGCTGGTTCGATGGAAGGAGCTGAAACTTCGAGGTGTCGAGCGCGAGAGAGCGGGCGGCGTAGCCGTAGCCCAGCACGGCGAGCAGCACCCCGAGCGACACGGTCAGCCACGGACGCGTGCAGCAGTGCCCGACCAGGCGCTGCAGGACGCGGCCGGTGAATCCCACGGTCAGCGCGCCGCCCGGGGCGCGTCCTCCGGGCCCGCGAATTCAGCCTGGTTCGACTTGAGCCTCGCCACGAGGCTCTCGTAGGACGACGTCCGGATGATCCGGCTGAACTGCGAGCGATAGTTTGCGATCAGGCTGACCCCCTCGAAACGGAGATCGTAGACTTTCCAGCGACCGCCCACACCGTGGAGCAGCAGATAGTCCAGGTCGAGCTGGTCGCCATGCGGGAGGACGACCACCGTCCGGACCAGGGCGTCGTCGCCCTGCTGCCGCTCGCCCTGGAACAGGATTTTCTCGAAGGTGGCGCGCTCGACCTTGCCGTAGTACGTGCGACGTAGCAGGTCCGCGAACAGGCGGACGAACTCGTCCCGCTCGGCCGGCGTGCGCGCCTCCCAATGGCGGCCCAGCGCGCGCTTGGCCATCTCCTCGAAATCGAAGATGTCGTCGGCGATCTTTCGGATCTCGGCGCGTCGGCGGGCGGCGTTGGACTCCCCGCGCAAGCCGGGATCCTCCAGCGCGCTCGCCACCCGGTTGATACGGCTGCGAAGCTGGTCGGTCGGTGAGCCGGCAGACGCCGGCGCCGGCACGGCCGCGGCCAGGAAGAGCAGGACAGCGGCGATCGGGGTGAGGGAGCGTGCAACGATATTCATACCCCGAGGCACAGCAATTGTCGTGCCCTGCGCCGACATGCCCAAGCAGGCCGGCAGTGGGCACTCCATGCCTCAAAAAGAAGAAAGGAGCGTCACGAGTCCGGCGAGCGGCGTCACTGCCGCAGTCGCGGATCGAGCAGGTCGCGCAGGCCGTCGCCCAGCAGGTTGGCGCCGAGCACGACCAGCGAGATCGCGATTCCGGGCACGGTGGCCAGCCACCACGCGTTCGACAGGTAATCGCGGCCCTCGGCCAGCATGAGGCCCCACGACGGCTGGGGCGGCTGCAGCCCGAGGCCGAGGAACGACAGCCCCGACTCCAGCAGCACCATCGTCGCGAACTGGCTCGAGCCCAGCACGAGGATCGGCGCGAGCGTGTTGGGCAGGATGTGCACGGCGACCACGCGCAGGTCGCCGGCGCCGAGCGTCCGCGCGGCCTGTACGTAGTCGGCTTCGCGGATCGTCAGCACGGCCGCCCGCACCGTGCGCGCGTAGAGCACCCAGCCCGACAGCGCCAGGACCGAGACGAGGGCGGCCGGGCTCGTGCCCACCACGGCCACGATGGCGATCGCCAGCATGATCACGGGAAACGCCAGCTGCACATCGGCCAGCCGCATCACGAAGGCGTCCAGCCGCCCGCCCAGCACGCCGGCCGCGAGCCCGACGACGACGCCGGCGCCGGCCGCGAGCGCCACCGCGCTGGTGGCCAGCACGAGCGAGATACGGCCGCCGTAGAGCAGCCGCGCGAGGATATCCCGGCCGAGGTTGTCGGTGCCGAGCGGGTGCGCGGCGGCGCCGCCCAGGCCGCGTGGCGGCTGCAGGCGCTGGCCGAAGGCCGGCTTGATCGGGTCGGCGCCGGCGATCCATGGCGCGAACGCGCTGGCGAAGATCACGGCGATCAGGATCAAACCGCCGACGACGATCATCGGCTGCCGGAGCAGGCGGCTCATCCGTAGCGGATGCGGGGGTCGATGACGGTGTAGAGCAGGTCGACGAGCAGGTTGATGACGACGAAGATCGTCGCCGACAGGATCAGGATCGTCT
>Ga0137403_10008159_pt1 | contig 11733 bp, 12 predicted proteins | sample CZOMad2_1_16fung_FD_122057 | JGI IMG/M metagenome (GOLD analysis project Ga0137403, IMG submission 122057) | Vadose zone soil fungal communities from Angelo Coast Range Reserve, California, USA - CZOMad2_1_16fungal (Hybrid Assembly) | ecosystem: Environmental > Terrestrial > Soil > Vadose zone...
AGGAGGCGTTTGGCTGTTGCGTGCCCGCGAATAAGTCGAAGTGCGAATCGGGTGGGCCTGTGCCGTCCAGGGCAAGAAATACAGGGACTGTCTTACCGATCAGAGGATGGAGAGGGTCGAAGAACGTGAAGCGGTAATCGATAGTGAAAAATGCCTGCCCGCATCGGAAAGCGAGCTCGGTGCAAGTCAAGGTAAAATCCGTGAGCCTCATGGTTAACGGATCCGCTGCGTTGTGAGGCGCCCCGATAGGGGGCTGCGGACAGAAGGGATCGAAGCACGCCGTGGCCGAGAGCTGATAGCTGCTATTTGAGACGACGATTCCGGTATCCGAAATTGTGACTGAAGCGGCGCCGGAGCGGCGGTCGGATTATGGATTGCCTGCTGTCAGCCCCACCTCAAAGATTGTGTTTGATCAAGGCCCGCCGGCGTGAACCGGCCCTGTAGATGATCCCAAAGGTGGGTGGGGGCCGTCGATCTTTTCTGCAAAGGACCAAACCGAGGTTGAGCGTCTTACCGCCGACCCGATAATTCTGGATGATGTCGGTGCTAGGTATGAAATTCTTCTGATGAAACAACTTTGGATGAAGGGAGCGAACTGATCGTGGCGGCGGAAATGGGGTTGATCAGTCTCCCCGAAGGGACATATTCGTAGGATGCCATCGGAGTACGATCCTTTTGACTTAAGGATCTCCGTCAATCCTCATGGCGGCATTGACGAATGGCAATGGACTTTATCAATTGGGGATGACGCACCCATTGAGAGCGGTGTGGTGAAGGGGTCGCGCATGGATGGAATCAGAGCGGCCCGTGAGGAACGAATGAGACTGATCGTCAGGGCAGTGGAAGCCATCCGATGACCCACCTACCCAAACGCGGCACTGCGCAGTGTATTGATCTAGATTAAGCCGAACGGTCAATCTAGGTCAGCACGGCTCACTTGATTTTTTTCCTGCCTCTCTCATTTCTAAGTTGGGTTTGATCGATAAGGTTCTCGCACCGGCTAGCACCAATAAGAGACCAGTCCCATAGTGGCACTGTCCATACAGCTAGAGCAAAGTCGAGCGCATCAACCCCAACGGACATGCATGTCAACGAAAGGACCGTCGGTCGATCTGGCGGTCTTTTTGTTTGGGCTCCTGGCGCTATCATAAGTGAAGAAAGAGTTCTCCAGTCATGGTTCGGTAGTGTCTCAGTTTGAATTTATTGGCCCTTGACGGGCGGTCGCGCCGTCCTAGCTCCAGTGATATGCTTAACGGAAAGCAGGGAGACGAGGCTTATGCCCGTTGGGCTGTTCCGGAGCGAAGATGGATGGGTGCAGGTCGATTACGGAACCGGCACCAACATTCCAGTCGTGCGCTCAAAGTACGAGGCAAATCGATATAATTGATCTTCTTTGAACCTCGCGCACTTTAAGGATTGGGAGGTGTTTCATACGGCTAGAGCAAAGTCGAGCGCATCACAACAAAAGGACCGTCGGTCGATTACGGCGGTCTTTTTTGTTTTGGTGAACGACACGCATTTGCTCTCGGTGCACTGCGTGGACGAAGAGGTCATTGAGTGACTGAAGCGGCGGGCGCGACGACGAGCGCGTCGCGCCATGTCCGCTCTTCCCCCATGCTGCGCGAGCGTCGCCTTATTCGTCTTCGTCGGGTTCTCTGACGACCGCCGGCTCGCGCTCGTCATCCGGTTCGGTGTCGCTGTCTTCGTCTTCGTCATCATTGGGGTCTCGAGGCGGAATCGTGTTGCCCATGTTGGTGACGAGGCTCCAGTCGACCGTGGAGAAGTTCTCGGGGATGCGTTGGGTCATGTCGGCTCCTTGCTGGATGTCGCGACAGTCATGCGCGGACGTTACCATGCGGGCCCGGGGTCCAGCAAAAGGGTCGACGCGACAAGGCGCCACGGCGGCGGCAGCCAGAGGAAGATGAAGAGAACTCGAAAGGCCCCCGACAATGCTCGAACCGCCGCTCGGCAATGTCGCATCATCATTGGCAATCTTGCCGGGCAGCGCAATGATCTAGATTAAGCTTCGGTGACCCAAAGTGTTTCACAAGCCATTTATCGAAAGGTGCTGCGCTTTGGTGATGAGTTGACCAATTTCGTTAGCCTGTTTGGCTTCGCCGGCATCGGTCAACAAATGCTGAAGCTGGGTAGCGCCAGTCAAATCCAGGCCGACCGGCAGATTTCCTGTTGATCGAAACCACAGTCGCGGCACACCCAGGTCATCTTTGCGGACTTCGATTTCGCATTCGGTGGGCGGTATTCCGAACATGCTTAAGAACACTGATTTCATCTCAGCCTCCAGTGCCCCGCCCCCTTATTAAGTAAGTGGGAACGAAAATGCGACTTTGCCAACCATGGTGTAACATTTTCATTTTTTCCTCCTTTGACGTGTTGCAGAGTCTAGTCATTTCAGCGCGAGTGCCTCTGAACGGAGGCTCCCTACTAGACCCTCTTGCTAGCTTGGCGGGCAGCGCATTGATTTAGATTAAGTTGATCGATCGGAGGTGGGTCAGCATCCCTCACTTGATCTTTTTCCGTCCAAGCTCATTTCAAAGTTGGGTTTGATCGATTGTCGCGCGGCTAGCACCAATAAGGAGACCTGCCCTATATAGTGGCACTGTCATACGGCTAGAGCAAAGTCGAGCGCATCACAACAAAAGGACCGTCGGTCGATTACGGCGGTCCTTTTTTGTTTGGGTGGCTTCATCGGGCGATCAAGGCCTCGTGTTATGCTTAAGCCAAAGCAAGGAGCGCTGGCATTATGCCCACCGGATTATTTAGAACAACAGATCAGTCGGCTCACGTTGAATACGACGGCGTTTCCATCCCGATACCTAGGTCGACATACGAGAAGAAGGGCTACAAGCCCGATTTCGACAAACTGCCCCTCGAAGACGAATATAAGGCGGCACGGGAGAAGTTGCGTAATGCCCCGGGGCCCTAAAGGGCCAACGCCGTCCAGGCCGATGTGACCAGGTTGATCTGGATCAAGTTGATCGGTCGATCTACGTCAGCACAGCTCACTTGTACTTCTTTGAGCCTCGCCCATTTCTAAGTTGGGTTTGATCGATAGGGTTCTCGCACCGGCTAGCACCAATATGGAGACCTGCCCTATATAGTGGCACTGTCATGCGGCTAGAGCAAGTCGAGCGCATCAACCCCAACTGCCAACGAAAAGACTGTCGGTCGATCCGGCGGTCTTTTTGTTTGGGCTGATCCAGGCCGGGCAGCGCTTGCTCGACCAGACCCTGCCAATCGCACAGGCCGGCATGAGGAAGACGGATGCTGCAGAAGTTTTTCGAGGCTTGGCGGTTGGCCTGCGACTGCCAGAATTACGCTCGCTGAACGAAGACTACTACTCCGCTGCCTGCTTCTGCCGAGCGAGACAGTGCGCTTTGTGAGCGAATGGCGCCAGAATGGCGCGACAAGCGCCAAGTCGCAGGGCGGCGATCAGCGCTCGCACCGCATTGAGGCTCACCGCGAGATGATCCTGAGCGTGATCAAAGCCAAGCCAGACATGACCCTGGTCCAGATCGCAGAAATGCTCGAAGCCGAGACGGGAGCTTCGTTTGCGCCGAGCTCGGTTTGGCGCTTTCTCGACCGTCACGCCATCACCTTCAAAAAAACCGCGCACGCAGCCGAGCAGGACAGGCCCGACGTCGCCGCCGCCCGCGGCTTGGCGTGAACTTGCGCCGCGTCTCGATCCCGACAAGCTGGTATTCATCGACGAGACTGGTTGTCCTTATCGCAAATCAAATCCGGGCATATTGATGATGGAGACCGCCGAGGATCGGGCGGCAGACAATATTCCGCGCCCGCTCGGCGCCGCGAGGGACCGGCGCATCCTTGTTCAATGACCAATGAGTGCGCGTGGAGTTGTAGTAATCTTTGTACGACAGCAGAACGTGGCGCAGATGGCGTTCGCCGAATACCACTATATGATCGATGCATTCCGCGCGATGTCTCATGGCCATGCATGACCTCTACGTCCCTTTCGAAAACATGCCATTTCCAGAGGTTAGGCTTCTCTGCCGTGACAGTGACCTCAAGAAGGCGCACGCGGGGTCGTCTGGCCATCCTCGGAATATGCGCCCGGGACCGTCCCTTTTCCAGCCCGGAAGTCTGCCATAATCAAACTGACTCACTTGTTCCTCCAACGACCGGCGTTCTGGCCCTCAAGCCTCATCTTCGACATGAACGGCGAGGCCAAGACGGCCAGTACGAAACACAGTAGCCCCGATCATTCTTCCAGCTTAGGCGATTCCGTCACCTCATCAACTCGGATAAGGTTTTCGGTACACACACCGCGCCGAAAATCACGCTCCGCTGTTTCCATCAGCCCGGCCACCAAATCTTCCGGCACTCCGTCGATCGCAGCATCTTGATAGACTTCGGAGTCGACTGAATAAGTGAAGCCATTTGCCGGGATGCCCTCGACGAAAATGCGAACCTTCCAACCGTTTAACGTCGGGATCGCGCGAACTTCGTAGACCGTGCCGCCGTGTTCGAAGGTCGTAGCCTTATGCATCGCACTCTCCAACTGCCATGGCGGGTACCGCGCAAACGCACAAAACTCCCCGGCGCGGAACAAATCAGCAAATCAGGCGGGCTTTTTGCCCAAGGGTCTAACCCCGCAGTCTATGGCAGGCCCAATTTCTTGCGGAGATCAGAGAGCGAGCCCTTTCCAAAATCCGGAAGACTGATCAGTGTCTCGTCCGAGATCTCGCGCACCTCGCCAACGGTTTTCAGGTCAGCCGCTCAGAGAGCGTTCTGGATCCTGGTGGAAAACAATACCCGTTCAATCGGCGTATCGTCCGGCAGTTCCGGAGTGGGAGCAAGCATCGGACCCTCGGTCGCCTCTCGAACCAGGCGTTCTTTGCGGAGGCGCTCCCGATTTTCATGGAATGCTGTCTGGGCTTCTTCACGGTCGGCGATCGCCTCTTGCGCCTCCCGCACTCTGAGAGCTTTTCGCTCAGTAGCAGACAATCCAGGATCGGTCGGTGACGTCCGTCCAGACCTGGTCTCGTCGTCGCGGCCCCAATTGGGCAGACTGTCCCTGAGAAGCCGAGACTGCAATAGACAACGCGCTGCAACATCCCATTCTTGCCAGCTACCGGGCCTCAGGATTCGTTTCCCGCGGTAGAAAGACGCACCAGCGGCGTTCCCGGAGTCAGCGCGAGGCATCGGCCTCAATAAAAGTGCGGATGCGCTCGCGATCAATCGCAATCCGCTGTAAGCCGTCATCGGTCAGAACGAGCCCACCCAAGACTTCCTTGGCATAGCCAATGTCCTTTAGCCGGGATTGGACGCGGTACGGAATGTGGCGCGTGGCTGGATGCACCGCGATTTGCCGCAAAGCCTCAAGTTCAAGGTCGGTTAGCTTCGGAGGAAGAATTTGATCCATCCTGCAAATATGCGCCTACGGCGCATCCGATCAAGCCGCATTCGCCGCCTTATTCAAACTGATCCGCTACCCAATCTCCCCCGAGATCGCGCAATGCTGGCTCGAGGGCATGTGCATCGTTGCCAAACCAGCACCAGCATCCCGCTTCATGCCATCCGCTGCTCGCGCGATACGTCGATCTGGAAACTTGAGGGTTGTTCCGATGCCGATCCTGCGGAACACGACGTCGCTATAAGCCGCCGGTCCACATGATCAAGCTGACGACGGAGCGCGAAATCACGCCATACGTCTGGGTTCATCCGGAGGATGACAGGTCACGCGTGGCCGCGTCTAGGGCTATGCATAGCAATGGTCGCGGTAGGGACGAGGATTTCTCCTCGCCCCCCGCAGAGATTCCGGCGTGCGCTGCTAACGCACCGGGCTCCTCCCTCGGGTTCTGGCGTCGAAGCGGTGACAAGGCAGCGGGTGTATAGTTCTGATTGGCGGAAAGAAGCCGGCGACGAACTGGATGAACCTCTCCCAGCTGAGGCGTGCCGTTTGGCTGCGCCGCTTGAGCGATGCGAGCCAGAGCCGCTTCACCTTGTTGAAGAACCACCACAGGCTCGGGTGGTTAGCCACCCTTGCATTTGCCTCAGCCGGCTTGCTTCACCCGCATGTACCATTCGACGAGGCGGCGAACCTGACGCTCGGTATAGCCGCGTCCCACCATGCGCGCGACAAACTCGCCGTGCTTCTTTTCGGTATCGCCGTCCTTTTTCGAGCCAAACGAGATAACCGGAAGAAGGTCTTCGACCTGCGAAAATATCCGTTTCTCGATGACTTCTCGAATCTTTTCATAGCTGGTCCAGGACGGGTTTTTGCCGCTGTTCTGTGCCCTCGACCGCAGCGAGAACTTGACGACCTCGTTGCGGAAGTCCTTCGGGTTGGTGATGCCCGCAGGCTTCTCGATCTTGGTCAGTTCCTGGTTGAGAAGGTTGCGATTGAGCATCTGGCCGGTATCGGGGTCCTTGAAGTCCTGATCTTCGATCCAGGCATCGGCATAATCCACGTAGCGATCGAACAGGTTTTGACCGTAATCCGAATAGGATTCCAGATAGGCTTTCTGGATCTCGTGGCCGATGAATTCCGCATAGCGCGGCACGAGCTCGGCCTTGATGAATTCGAGATAGCGCTTTTCGACTTCCTCAGGAAGCTGCTCACGGCGGATCGACTGCTCCAGCGCATACATCAGATGGACTGGATCGGCGCCAAGTTCAGCGGTGTCGTGATTAAACGTTGCGGCCAGAACCTTGAATGCAAAGCGCGTCGAGACGCCGTCCATGCCTTCGTCGACGCCGGCGGCATCTTTGTATTCCTGGACGCTGCGAGCCTTCGGATCGGATTCCTTCAGGCTTTCCCCGTCATAGACCCGCATTTTCGCAAACAGCGTCGAGTTTTCATGCTTGCGCAGCCGTGACATCACCGAGAAGCGCGCGAGCGTCTCGAGCGTTGACGGCGCGCACGGCGCGGCAGCGAGCTCCGATCCCTGGATGAGCTTCTCATAGATCTTCTGCTCCTCCTTCACCCGCAGGCAGTATGGCACCTTGACGACGCAGATGCGATCGATGAAGGCTTCGTTATTCTTGTTGGCCTTGAAGCTCTGCCATTCGGCTTCGTTCGAATGCGCCAGAACGATCCCGTTAAAGGGGATCGCGCCGATATTTTCGGTGCCGATATAGTTGTTTTCCTGCGTCGCCGTTAACAGCGGGTGCAGCATCTTGATCGGCGCCTTGAACATCTCGACGAATTCGAGAATGCCCTGGTTGGCGCGGTTCAAGCCGCCGGAATAGGTGTAGGCATCGGGATCGTTCTGGGCAAAGGTCTCCAGCTTGCGAATGTCGACCTTGCCGGCAAGGGAGGAGATGTCCTGATTGTTCTCGTCGCCAGGCTCTGTTTTCGCAATCGCGATCTGCCGCAGGCGCGAGGGCTGAATCTTGGCCACGCGGAATCGTGAAATATCACCGCCGAAAGATTCGAGCCGCTTGTAGCACCATGGACTCATCAGCCCATTGAGGCGACGACGCGGAATGCCGTACTTTTCCTCGATCATCGGGCCGAGCGATTCCGGATCGAACAGACTAAGGGGAGACTCGAAGACCGGACTGAGTTCGTCACCGGCCTTCAGCACGTAGATTGGATTGACTTCCATCAACGACTTCAGCCGCTCCGCGAGCGATGATTTTCCACCGCCCACCGGGCCGAGCAGGTAGAGAATCTGCTTGCGCTCTTCCAGACCCTGAGCAGCGTGGCGGAAGAACCCGACGATGCGCTCAATGGTCTCCTCCATGCCATAGAATCCGGCAAAGGCCGGATAGGCGCGCATTGTCCTGTTCAAAAAAATACGGCCAAGGCGGGGGTCCCTGGCCGTGTCGATCATTTGAGGCTCACCAATCGCTGCCAGGAGCCGTTCGGCCGCATTTGCATATCGCATCGGATCGTCTCGACACGATTCCAGATATTCCGCCATCGACATATCGGTTTCGCTTCGGGCCTCGTAGGACCGAGCGAAAGCATTGAACAGAGAATCGTTGTACATGATCCCTCTCTCCTCATCAGGTAAACTGCTGGACGCGCTGCTTGGTTCCAACCGCCAGACCCGCATCAGCGTCCGTCCGCGAATCACCACTCGCTCGTGGACCCATTGGACACGCGACCGACTCCACCACGCAATGCAATAGTTGTGCTAAGGCAGCCACCATCACCCGAATAAGATATGATTTCTGCGGCCTGTATCCGGTCCGCAACATCCCGCTACGAAACTGTGAAGACGCCTGCCGCCCGGAAGCCGCCCCTCGTTGGCGACGGGAGCCATACCCGAATATTAGGGTTTTTGGGGTACTGCGGGCTGAATACGACCGTTTCCGAGCCTGTCTGAACGATTATTCAGATCAGTTTCGGTCCAAAACGGCCTGGATTTGATCCCACCATACGGCACTGTGCACTGCATCACAGTGCGGTGATCGGTTTGAATTTCGTGATCTGTTCGATCGCGACGTCGCCGGGATTCGGGTCTTTGAGAATCTTGTCTACGAAAGGGCGGCACGGCGTCGCGTGTGAGGAAAGTCCACCCTACCCCGTCAGTCCGCCGCTCGCCGGGGATACGAGGGCGCCAATCGCGGCAAGCAGGCCTTTTTCAGCAGACGCGGCGACCGGTTCACCCCTTCCCAATTTGCCTGCATAGACGCCGGCCTACTCTGCTTGTTGCTCGGTGGGGCTGCAGAGCACCGGCATCGGGGATCGCGGCGCCTGCGCGCCCACGCTGCCATGCCATCGCCACGCCGCCGATAACGCCGAGAAATTCCCGCCGCTTCACTCTATTACCTCGTCGGCGCGCAACATTGTCGGGAGCGATCGGCATTCTGGCGGGTGGCCAACCCGAGAAATGCCCGGCACAATGACTGGCAAAAGGATGCCGGCCTGGTTCTCCTTGACGATCAAAAAACGAGGAAACGCTGTGAGCAAGACGTCGAAAGTGCGAAGCGTCGAACTCCTCGGCTGCAACGCCGGTTGGAGAAACTATCACTTCGTCAAGCTCACTACCGAAGACGGCATCGTTGGCTGGAGCGAGTTCGACGAGGGTTTTGGTTCTCCTGGTGTCGGTGCTGCCATCCAGCGTCTCTCGGTGCGAGTGGTCGGACAAAACGCGTTTCAGCACGAACGGATTTATGCGGAGCTTTTCGCAGCGACGCGGCCCGGGGCCGGCGGTGTAGTAGCCCAAGCGCTTGGCGCGATCGAAAATGCCCTGCTCGATGCGAAGGCAAAACTGCTCGGAGTGCCCTGCTACGACTTGCTCGGCGGCAAAATTCGCGACCGCATTCGCCTCTACTGGTCGCATTGCGCCACCTGGCGCATCAACCATCCCGACTGGTACACGCCGCCGATCACCGATCTCGACGGCGTGAAGGCGATCGGACGCGAAGTCCGGGAAAAGAAGTTCACCGCGCTGAAGACCAATATCTTCACTTACGATGCCGGCAGGCCTCGCGGCTGGCGGCCCGGTTTCGGCGCGCCCTTTGCGCCCGAGATCAATGTCGACCGCAAGGTGTTGCGCGACCTGCGCACCCATCTTGAAGCCATCCGTGATGGCGCCGGGCCTGATATCGACATCCTGCTCGACCTCAACTTCAACGCCAAGACCGAAGGCTATCTCAAGATCCTGCGCGCCATTGCCGACCTCGACATGTTCTGGGTCGAGATCGACAGTTTCAATCCCGAAGCGCTCGGCTATATCAGGCGCCAAAGTCCGCACCCGATCTCATCCTGTGAAACACTGTTGGGCTTGCGCGAATTCCTGCCCTATTTCCGCGAACAGGCGATGGATGTCGCCATCATCGACACGCCATGGAACGGAGTCTGGCAGTCGATGAAGATCGCTTCTGCTGCCGAGGCATGCGAGGTCAACGTCGCGCCGCATAACTTCTACGGCCACCTCTGCACCATGATGAACGCCCATTTCAGCGCGGCGGTGCCGAATTTGCGGATCATGGAGATCGACATCGACCGGCTGCCGTGGGATCACGAGCTTTTCACCCGCGTGCCGGAGATCGAGAACGGTCATCTGATCATGCCAGAGCGGCCCGGCTGGGGCACCGAGCCCAACGAAGACGCGCTTCGCGCTCACCCGCCAAAGGGCAATGTCGGGCTTTTGAATTATGGTCAAAAAGCCTGAGTGGCAGCCCGCTTACGCGCATCGCGGACGCGGATTACAACCTCGCTATGGCAGCATCGGCGGGGCATTGGCATAGGATAAGAATTCGCTAATTTGTGCTGGGAGACACAGCCGTTGCTTCAACTGAAACAGTCGAGAGTCTCGTCAGGTTGACGTTCCAGCCAATCATGATCGCCGCAACGCCCGATATCAGCAGCAATGTGCTGCAAATAACGACGATGCCGAGTACCCGTTTTCGATAGGCGGTGCGATTCGCTGTCGCCTTTCGATCGTGCTGCCCCTCGCCGAGTCCGGATATCACAGCCTCGAAATGTTGACCGGTCGGAAACCGCAATAGATTTCCGCAACTTTCGGAACTCAAATTGGACGGACGAATTGCTTTGAGTTTCCCTGCAAGACCAGGAAGGCTCCGGTGGCACGTCATGGCCAATCTCCAATGCAGCCAGCGGGGGTCTCCCGCCCGCTCTTAAAATATCTTTTCGACACCACCCGCGAATGCGAATTCATTCACGGCGGCAAACCAAAAAAGAATTCGGATTATTTTCTATGCACGCGTGAACACCCAAACCGACTCCAAGGCCGCGGTCGCAACTCTGCGTTACTACTGCATGCTCTAGCACATTTGCCGCAAATTGAACATTCAGGCACCGCAGAAAAATCAGGCAAATGAAAGTTCCCTGTGGAATGGAATGCGAAAGAGAATGCCCGAATCATTCAACAAGGTTCCCGAAGTAACCCTTGCTTTCTGGATCATTAAAATTGCAGCTACAACTCTAGGTGAGACCGGGGGCGATACCGTCACGATGACTCTCAACTGGGGTTATTTGGCGGGAACCGCGCTCTTCCTCACCACACTGCTGGTGCTTGTCTGCGTGCAAGTCATAGCGAAGAGATTCCACCCCTTTCTATATTGGGCAACAATCATCGCTTCCACCACGTTCGGCACGACCATGGCGGATTTTGCCGATCGCTCGTTAGGCGTCGGCTATACCGGCGGCTCGTCGATTTTGTTGTTCTGTTTATTGGCTACCCTTGGCCTCTGGTATTGGTCGCTCGGCTCGATTTCGGCGGACACCGTCAGCACGCCAAAGGCGGAAGTGTTTTATTGGGCTGCCATCACTTTTTCACAGACCTTGGGAACTGCGCTTGGCGACTGGATGGCCGATTCGACCGGCCTTGGCTACGAAGGCGGAGCCCTTGTTTTTGGCGCCGCATTGACGGTTGTCGGGGCTGGTTATTTCTGGACCAACCTATCGCGGGTTACGTTGTTCTGGGCGGCGTTCATTCTAACCCGGCCGCTGGGCGCGACCGTCGGCGACTTCCTGGACAAGCCTAGACACCACGGCGGGCTTGCCTTGAGCCGGCCGCTTGCGTCGACGATTCTCGCAGCCTTCATACTCGGATGTCTTCTCATCCTGCCGCAACGGGCCGGCGTGCATCCGGGCCAGCCCGGGGTCGTGCGGAAGTAGGGAGGCTTCCGGTCCGAGTCCTCGGAATGAAGCTACTTGCGCCCTTGAGCACGCAGCGGCTTGGCATGCAGGGTTTCCAGTGTGCCCGGCGAGCCGAGAACCGCGAATTCTTCGCGCGAGGTCAGATAGCCCAGCGCCTCGTCCAGGGTTTC
>Ga0137403_10008160_pt1 | contig 11732 bp, 11 predicted proteins | sample CZOMad2_1_16fung_FD_122057 | JGI IMG/M metagenome (GOLD analysis project Ga0137403, IMG submission 122057) | Vadose zone soil fungal communities from Angelo Coast Range Reserve, California, USA - CZOMad2_1_16fungal (Hybrid Assembly) | ecosystem: Environmental > Terrestrial > Soil > Vadose zone...
CAGGGCAGGTTTGCACAACCGCGCCGTTTTCATAGAATGTCCAAAGTCTTTCAATGTATGTTTTCTACAGTTTGCTTCTGGCCTGCGCAGCGCTGCTTTCGCTGCCATGGTGGACCGTGCAGATGATCCGCCTGGGCAAATATCGCTCCGGACTGGGGGAGCGCCTCGGTTTTGTCCCGGCCCGATTGAACGACGCCAAGCCCGGCTCCATCTGGGTGCATGCCGTTTCAGTGGGCGAAGTGCTCGCGGTGAGCCAATTAATTAACGAACTGCAGCGGCAGCATCCGGAGCGGCAGATTTTTGTTTCCACCACGACTGCCACAGGGCAAAAGCTGGCGCGCCAGCGCTTCGGCGACAATCGCGTGTTCTTCATGCCGCTTGACTTCGGCTTTGCTGTGCGGCGCTATCTGAGTGCGCTGAAGCCGCAGCTTATCGTGATTGCTGAAACCGAGTTCTGGCCCAACCTGCTGCATCTGGCAGGCAAGCGGCACACGTCGCTGGCAATCGTAAACGCCCGCATTTCTGACCGGTCATTTCCCCGTTACAGGCGCTTCAAGTGGTTTTTTGGCCGCGTTCTGTCTGAAGTGGATCTATTCCTGACGCAGACAGCGGAAGATGCTGAACGTCTGCGCGAGATTGGCGCGCCCACCGGACGAGTGCGAGTCAGCGGCAATTTGAAGTTTGATATCCGCCCGAATGCGCAGCCCTCGCTGGTGAATGGCATGCGCGCGGCTATCGGCAAGGATTCGCCGGTAATTGTGTGCGGCAGCACAGCCGAAGGAGAAGAAGAGCCGCTTTTGGCGGCGTTCAAGGAAGTCCGGCAGCAATTCCCTGAGGCTGTCATGGTGCTGGCGCCAAGACATCCTGAACGGTTTGAAAAAGTGGCGGCGCTGATTTCGTCAGAAGGATTGGCGCTTCAGCGCCGCAGCCTGTGGTCGCCGCCATTGGCGATCAACAGCGGAGGCGTCTTCCTGCTCGATACCGTCGGCGAGCTCGCTGCTGTTTATGAACTGGCAGACATCGCCTTCGTCGGCGGCAGTCTGGTTCCGACCGGGGGTCACAATATTCTGGAGCCCGCGCAATACGGTGCAGCCATCCTGGTAGGGCCACACACTTTTAACTTCCGTGAGATCGTCAGCATTTTTGAACAGGGCGGAGCCACGAAGACCGTGACTGCTGAAACTTTGGGCCAGCAGTTTGTCTCACTGCTGAGCCATGCAGAAGAACGCCAGCAGATGGGCAGCCGGGCGAAGGATTTATTTGCCAAACATGCCGGAGCAACCAGTCGGACGCTGGACGCGCTGGCTCCGCTGCTGAAGCAGCAAGAGCGTGTTCAATGAACCCATTCTCCGCTATCTTCGGCGCAGGTGTCGCGATACGAAATGTCTTGTATGATCGCCGTGTCTTTCAGGTGAAGAAGCTCGCGCGGCCGGTGGTCAGCATAGGGAATATTTCCGTGGGCGGCAGTGGAAAGACACCGTTCGTAATCGCGCTGGGGCAGTTGTTGACGGAGCGCGGCATCGCTTTCGACATCCTCTCTCGCGGCTACGGGCGTATTTCCACGGAAATCGCCGTCGTCGATCCCAACGGTTCACCCGCGCAATTCGGCGACGAGCCACTTCTGATCGCGCAAAAGCTGGAAGTCCCAGTAATTGTTGGCGCTGACCGGTACCGGGCGGGCCTTCTTGCTGAAAAGAAATTCTCCAGCAAACTGCATCTGCTGGATGATGGCTTTCAACATCGTCGCCTGCATCGCGATTTTGATATTGTCATGCTGCCTGAGGAAGATCAGGAAGGCACCCTGCTCCCGATCGGGCGTTTGCGTGAGCCGCTCACGGCGCTCAAACGCGCAGACGCCGTTGTGTTGCCAGATTCGCCAGCGCGGAAACTTCGGGTCAAAAATGTTTGGCGCGCCCGCAGAGTGGTCGATATCCCTGCCGCCAGCGGCAAAATGATTGCCTTCTCCGGGATCGGGCGTCCGAAACAGTTCTTCGATGCTCTCAAATCCGCAAACCCGGAAATAGCTGGCCCGATTACTTTCCGAGACCATCATCGCTATGAGCAAGGCGATATCGATCGTCTGCTGGACCTCAAGAAACAAACCAGCGCTGAAAGTTTCGTTACTACGGAAAAAGATCTCATCAACCTGGGATCTCTTTCCTCGCAGTTGTCTCGGCTGCTGACCGCCAAGCTTCGGATTGAACTCGAATCATCTCAGCAAGTGGTAATAGAGATCATAAAGACCATCGAACAGCGCTCAGGCCAACAGATTTTGTCTCCGGCATGAGAAAATCGTGAGTCCATGCAAAAAGCCCACAAATCGGCCGACCGCCTCGTCAAGATCATTGAGCAATTTTCCAAGCTCAGCATTACCGTGCTGGGCGACCTCATTGCAGACGAGTTTATCTATGGCGAGATTTCGCGTGTCTCACGGGAAGCGCCGGTGCTCATCCTGCGCCACCGCGACCGTACGGTTGTGCCCGGCGGCGCCGGCAATGCGATTTATAACTTGGCCGATCTAGGAGTTACTGTTCTACCGGTGGGCGTCATCGGCGACGACGAAGCGGGCCGCATGTTGCTGCATGCATTTCGCCAGAAGCATATTTCTGTCAGTGCCATTCGCAGGATCAAGGGCCGTGGCACGGTTACGAAAACGCGTGTCCTGGCCGGAACAACACACTCGCCGCGCCAGCAGGTCATCCGGGTGGACCGTGAGCCGGAAACACCGCTGGATCGCACGGCAATTCGTGACATTACTTTTCAAGCCCGCGGCTATGTCCGCGCTTCCGACGCTCTGCTGATCTCCGACTACGGCTATGGGGCCGCTACACCTGAGATTTTCGAGAACATTCGCGTGCGCGCTTCGCTGAACGGCGTCCCCGTCACGCTTGACTCGCGCTATCGCACGCTGGCTTACAGTGGCGTCACGGCGGCAACACCGAATGAGGCGGAGCTCGAAGAAGTTCTGGGCACACGAATCGGTAATGACAGTGCACGCCTGTTCGCCACCGGCAAGGCCGTAATGCAGAAAATGAAGCTGCAGTCTCTGCTGGTTACGCGTGGCAAGGATGGCATGGTGATTTTCTCTCGCGGCAGCAAGCCAATTGCTATACCGATTTATGGCTCGGATGAAGTGGCCGACGTAACCGGAGCCGGCGACACCGTTATCGCCACCTACACTGCGGCGCTTGCTGCCGGGGCCGATCCGGAATCCGCTGCGCGGCTGGCCAATTATGCCGGCGGCATTGTGGTGATGAAACGCGGCACGGCCACAGTAACCCGCGCTGAACTTCTGCGCGCCGTCATGGAGGGCTGACTGTCTGGCACGGCACAAAAAGTATTTGCGGCCGCTGAACTGGCGGCCCAGGTCAGGCAGTGGCGCTCGGCTGGAGAAAAAATCATTCTGACCAACGGATGTTTTGACCTCCTTCACGTCGGGCACGTCCGTTACCTGCGCGCTGCCAAGGAATTGGGAGGCAGGCTGATCGTCGCGGTCAATTCAGATGCCAGCACTCGCGCGCTCAAAGGAGAGGGTCGGCCACGCGTTCCTGGCGAGGAACGTGCGGAGATACTGGCGGCGCTGAGTGACGTGGATGCCGTCACGGTCTTTGATGCGCCCGACGTCACAGAGCTTGTACGCCTGCTGCGTCCGGATATTCACGCCAAAGGGACTGACTATACCGCGGACAGCGTGCCGGAACGCGATGTAGTAATTGCCTGCGGAGGCCGCGTTGCCATCGTGGGCGATCCGAAAGACCACTCCACCACTCAGTTGCTGAGGCGGCAATGGCAAAAATCCTGATTGTCCGGCTCGGCGCCATGGGCGACATCCTGCATGCATTGCCGGCAGCCACGGCAATCCGTACTGCCTTGCCCAACGCGACCATCGGCTGGCTGGTGGAGGAGCGCTGGTCTGAGTTGCTTACCGCGCAGGGAAGGAAGGCCAGTCCCAATTCCGTCAGCCCGCAGAAGCCGGTAGTCAACAATATTCACACGGTGGATACCAGGCGTTGGCGCCAGCACTTCTTTCGTCCTTCTGCCACGGCGGAAATCATTGGTGCGGTCAAACGCGTGAGAAAGATCGATTACGATTTTGCGCTGGATTTCCAGGGCGCCATCAAGTCGGGCATTTTCGCCAAGTTGGGCGGCGCAAAGATCGTGGCTGGATATGTCGATCCACGGGAGTCTGGCGCGCGGTTCTTTTACGGGAAAGTTCTTTTGCGTCAGGGCGATCATGTCATCGAACAAAACCTGTCGCTGGCGAGTGAGGCCCTTCAGCCGGTGCTCGGTGGTCGGGAATTGCAACTGCATCCGCCGCGCCTTCCCATAGATCCCACGGCTGAGGCCTGGGCAGATTCTGAAATCACCCGGCTCGGCATTGCCAGCTATGCGATTGTCAATCCTGGCGCCGGATGGGGCGCGAAGCAATGGCCGCCGGAACGATTTGGCGAAGTTGCCAAGGCGCTCGCGGCCCACAACATCAAGACGCTGGTGAATGCTGCTGCAGAGGAATCTGAACTTGCCCTCGCAGTCGTTAGGGCCAGCGGCGGCAACGCATTTGAGCTGCGTTGCACCATCGGGCAACTCATTGCACTCATTCGCCGTGCGCGCATCGTTGTCGGCGGAGATACCGGACCGCTTCATCTGGCGGCGGCGCTGGAAATTCCGGTTGTCGGTTTGTTTGGACCTACGGATCCCGCCCGCACTGGGCCGTTCGGCACAAAGGCGATTGCGCTGCGGCATCCGGAAAGCGAGACCACGTTTTCTCATCACCGTGAATCCGAAGCCGGCCTGTTGAAGATTTCTGCGGAAGAGGTCATTTCCGCGGCTCGCCACCTGCTGGGAGGCAGCAATGCCTAGCTGGTCACGGGTTGCCACGCGGTCCCGCGTGCCTCTCGGGTTTGTCTTCGCAGCCGCGTATTTCTGGTTCGCCCGGCCTACATGGGCTTCGCTGGGAGCCGGGTTTGCCGTCGAGACGGTTGGAGTCATTGTCCGCGCTCTTGCTTCTGGTCACATACGCAAGAACGCCGCTCTGGCCACCACAGGCCCATACGCCCACACACGCAACCCGCTCTATCTGGGTTCAATCATCATTGCTGTAGGTTTCATCATTGCCGCCCGCAATGTCTGGATCGGTGTTGCTGCGCTCGCCATGTTTGCCTTTATCTATCTTCCGGTGATTGCGGCGGAAGAGAAATACCTGCGTTCCACTTTTTCCGACTATGATCGATACGCCAGTGAGGTACCGCGCTTTCTGCCTCGTCTCACGCCGTATCGGGCGGGTGCTGGAGCGGACGATGGGCCTTCACAGTTTTCTTCGGCGCTTTACCTGCGACATCGCGAGTACAATGCCGCGTTGGGTTCGATTCTGATGCTCGGCGCTCTTCTCCTGAAAATGCTGGTAAAACATTGATTCTACTTTCCGACCGCGTGCTTGTACGCGCCATCCGCGTATTGCTGGCTTTAGGCTTCTTGATGGCTGCCTTTGCGTCGCCATCACAACGTGGGAAGAATGCCGCCGTCCCGGAACCATCTCCTTCACGTCCCCCGGCGGTGGCGGGACAAGGCGAACTGGTAGCACCGTCTGTGGCCCGCCCGCGGGTCGAGTACCAGTTCCCAGTTGGCCAGACTTACGTCTACAGCGGGGAATGGCGGGTTTTCAATGCCGGGATCGCTACCTTGCGTATGGAGCAGGCGGGGCAGGAACATCGCATTGTTGCGGCGGCCGATGGCGCGGGTACAGTTTCAATACTGTACCACGTGCACGACCGGCTGGAATCTTTCTTTGATCCATCAACTTTCTGCTCTCATAATACATCCCGTCATATTGAAGAAGGCTTTCGCCGAGTGGAAAGCAACATCGCATTCGATTACCAGCGCGGCAAAGCTGTGCTTGACCACAAGAACCTGAAAAAGAAAGAGAGCAAGCATGAAGAACACGATATCCCCGGTTGCGTGACGGATATGCTCTCTTCCATTTATTACGTGGCGTCCCTGCCTTTGCTGCCAAACAAGACATACAGTTTTCCCATCAATGATGGCGGCGCAACCGTGAATGTGATGGTGCATGTGGAGGCCCGGGAACAGATCAAAACACCCGCAGGGACCTTCAATGCGATTCGTGTGCAGCCGGAAACTTCCTCGCCCGTTCTCCGGGACAAGGGGAAAATCTGGGTCTGGTACTCTGACGATGCGGCCCGCGTTCCCATACAGATGCGCGCGCGCTTGTCCTGGGGGACCCTGATGTTTTCTCTGTTGCGGATTAAAAAAAAGTAATTTCGTGGCCGGCACTGGCAAGTGCAATATATTTGAAGCGACAATGCCTAACCGTCTTTTCTGCAATAATAGTTCCAACGTTTGGAAGGGGGACCATGAACACAAAGCCAATTGCCGATCCGGAACTGGTAGAAGTATTCGACACAATGCAGGAATCGGAGGCCATGGTGGTCCACGGACTCCTGACCTGTGCCGGTATTGAGTCCGTGATTGCCAATCTGCAAGCGCCCCAGGATGTGTTTCCCGGAGTCGGCGGCATTTCTGTTCGTGTGAGCCCTGACAAAGAAGAAGAGGCGCGGCGGCTGATTGATGACTATCGGTCCAACGCTGCGTCGGACGATGATTCCGCGCCTGATGACGATGGAGACAAAAGCTGAGAGGGCGGTTACGGGTTCCTGCACCGATGTACAAGTGACCTTTTTTCCCAACAATGCGCCGCGTCACGCAAGTCAGCGGCTGCGTCCGTGCTTTGGACGCGCCAGCCGCATGAACAAAACTACCCCGCACCGGGCGGCCGCACCGGAAGCAGATGGTGGAATGTGCGCATCCTGATCATTGAAGACGAACCCAAGATCGCCCATAGCCTGTCCCAGAGCTTTCAGGCAGAGCACTTTGCTGTTGACATGGCGGAAGATGGTGAAAAGGGTTTGCAACTGGCAACGGAAATTCGCTATGACGGCATTATTCTTGACTGGAACCTGCCTCGCATGGATGGCCTTTCCCTTTTGAGGAAGTTGCGGCAATCGGGATCGACCACGCGCGTGCTGATTTTGAGCGGGCGCCGCGAGGTTGCTGATCGCGTGGCTGGACTGGAGGCGGGCGCCGATGACTATTTGATCAAGCCATTTTCGTTTCAGGAACTGCTGGCGCGGATGCAGACCCTCCTGCGGCGCGCTCAGGAGCCATCTGAAACCCTCACCGTAGGCGATCTGGTGCTTGACCCGCAACGGCACATGGTGGAACGAGCAGGGAAACTTATCAAGTTAAGCCAGCGGGAATATGCGTTGCTGGAATATCTGATGCGCAATGTAGGACGCACCGTGACGCGAACCATGGTGGTGGAGCATGTCTGGAATTTATGGTTTGACGGCCTGACCAGCGTAGTGGATGTTTACATCAGTTATCTGCGCGCCAAGATCGACCATGGTTTTTCTGTGCCGCTGATTCACACAGTACGCGGTGTCGGTTTCATGCTTTCCGCAGAGCAACCCAAGCTTGAAAAAAAGGGAAAAGTTGAAAACTAGCCGGCGTTCTTCATCGCGGCTGAACGCGCGCTTCAACGCGTTTTCCATCCAGCAGAAACGTCACCGCTCCCTGAAGATCGGTACGGTAGGTTCGAACCCGATAGGCCTGTAATCGATCCAGCACCACTTTGTGCGGGTGCCCGAACGCATTGTGGTACCCAGCCGAGATCACGGCAAAACGCGGTTGAACGGCGGCCAGCAACTCCGGAGTCGTCGAAGTGGCGCTACCGTGATGCGCGACCTTCAATAGATCAGCCTGCGGCGACTCTGTGGCGACAAACTGTTCCCTCTTCCTCTCCAGATCACCGGCCAGCAGCGCCTTGGTATCGCCATAACAAATTAACAGCGCCAACGAGTCGTCATTAGCGTGTTTTGGCTTCGGTTGCCAGTCCGCTGGCGGCGAGAGCACGCGGATTTGCATTCCACCCCAATCAAGCTTTTCGCCGGTCGTGTGTTTCTGGATGGGGATGTGATTCGCCCAGACTATGTCGTAGAGATTTATTAACTCAGGCGTTAGCGGATTAATGCCCACCCATAACTCTGACGGATGAAAATCTTCGACGAGGCGGGGTAATCCGCCGAGGTGATCTTCATGCGCGTGCGTGAGGACAATCACATCCAGACTTTCCAGGCCGCGCGACCATAGATATGGCGCAACCACGTCCTCGCCGAAGTCGAACTCGCTGGGCACCTGGCTCGTGCTGCCACCACCGTCGATGAGCATGGTTCGTCCTTCTGGAGAAACCACCAGAAGAGAATCTCCCTGACCCACGTCGATGGCTGTAATTTCCAGTTTGCCGCGCTCGATCTTAGGTGCCGCGTGATAAACAGCGACGATTCCGCCGGAAAGAAACAACCCGGTCAGACCGGCAAACGCTATCGCGCGCTGTCTTCGCACGGCGAAGAAGGCCAATACGATTGCTGCCACGGCCAGCAAAGCAAGCAGCGGCGTCGGATCGGGCACTCGCCACTGGGCAAGATGAAAACGGGAAAGAGAATGAAGGCAAGCCAGCGTCCAATGCAGCGAAGCAGCCGCCACGGTGGCGGCAAGCCGCGCAAACGGCATTGAAACGTAACTTAAGGCAATTGCGGCCACACCAGCGTTGAGCATCAAGCCCGCTAAAGGCAACACCAGAACATTAGCGGGCATACCTAAGATGGCAGCGCGATGAAAATACGCTCGCATCGGCAAGACCAGCACCGCTTGAGTGATCGCTGACACTAACAGCAGTTCGAAGAAGCCGAGGGCGACAGCAGCAGCGCCGGTCACTATGATTCGCGCAGCACGTGCGCCTATGAATTGTGCCAACCGGCCGGCGATCAGCCGCAAATCCAGCCGAAACTGCGCAATCTTCGGTTCCAGGGCCAAGTCATAGCCGGTGGAATCAAGGTGATGCAGCGCGGAGCGATAAGGTGTAGAGCTCCGCTCCAAAATAGGCAGGCAGATGCCCGTGATGGCTAACAGCGCGAGAAAGGTCAATTGGAAGCCGGCGTCGAAAAGGGCCGCAGGAGAAAGCGCAAGAACCACGAGCGCGGCGAAGCCAGTGGCATTCAGTCCGCTGCGGTCGCGATAGAGAAGGCGCGCCACCAGAAACAGTGCCAACATGAGCACAGCTCTCATAATCGGCACACCCATGCCGGCAATATAGGCATAAAAGACGGAAAGTCCGATGGTGAGCAGTGATGCCGGCCATTCCGGAAGGCGGAGCCTGCGGGTCAGCCAAAAAATGGCAAATGCCAGCAACGCTACGTTCATGCCCGAAACCACCAACAGGTGATAGACGCCGGTCTGCTGAAATTCTTCGCGGACGTTGCGCATCAGCATTGAATCGTCGCCCACGATCATGGCGGCGAAAAGCGCGGAGTCCTCCTGGTTCCAAAGGCCCTTCTGCCGCAGATGCTTCAGAATACTGTTGCGCATCCGGCTGCGCCAGAACCCGAGCCGGCTGCCGGACGTGCCCGCCAGGACTTCAATTTCTTCTGATTTCACCGATGCGAGAGCGCTGATGCCATGACTTCGAAGATAGCCTTCGTAATCGAAGGCCCCCGGATTGCCGAAATTGTGCGGCAGCCGCAGCTTAGCGTTCAGGCGGATTCGTTCTCCATAAACTCGGCTCGGGGCCGGCTCAACATCGTCTGGAGCGGCCTTGGACGAATAAACCGCAGCCCGTATCCCGACCGGCTGAAGAAACTTTGTGCCATCAATCTCGATGGACTCAGTTTCCATATCGAAGCGTTCTCGTGATTCGTCGACAGCAAGTAGCGCGCCATCATTCGTGACATGCGCCACGATTTCAACTTTTTCTTTCCTGAAAGACTCGGGATCTTCTCGGAAGAACTCAGGCGGAGGAACAATGAGCCGAGGAGACGGCGTGGCAACGCGCGCAAAAGCTCCAGCGCACACCAAAGCGAGCAACGCTGACAGTTGTGCCGGACGCAAACTCCTGATTGCGACAGCAGCTACGGCGCAAAGCGCCAATGACACTGCTGCGCATCCCCAGAGCGCAGGAGACACCTGCCAGTGCATGGCCAGCCAGATTCCGCATGCGAACGAGGTGGCAGCTAGAACAAGAGGGGCGCGAGGCTGGGCTTTCGTGGGCAAGCTGGCGCTAAGAATATAACCCATGAGCAGGTCGCCACAAAATAAACGGAATTCCTAATTGCGAGCCAGACGGACGACGCTTTCGATATGGAAGGTCTGAGGAAAGAGATCGACCATGTGAACTTCTTCCACGTGATAGCCGGTTTCCAGGAACAAGCGAGTATCGCGCGCCAGCGTTGCAGGATCGCAGGAGACGTAGACGATTCTTTTTACTCGAAGGGCCGCCAGCAATTGTGTTGTCTTTGCGCCCAGCCCGGCGCGTGGAGGGTCCACAACAACCAGTTCAGGCTGCATGTTGAGGCAGCGTGGCAGAAAGCCTTCCACCGGGCTCAGCACAGGGACAACATTCTTGACCGCATTGGCTTGAAGGTCGGCCGCAGAAGCGAGGGCCGATTCCACGGCAAATACCTGGTCGAAGCGTTTTGACAGATGGCCGGCAAACAGCCCGACGCCGGCGTAGAGATCCAACGCGATCTTCCCATGAAAATCACCCACCACAGTCTGGACCAGTTCTTTTACCAGGTAACGGTTAACCTGGAAGAAAGATCCCGCGCTCACGCGAAAAGATTTCTCTCCCACCTGATAGGCCAGTGCCGTGTCGCCGACGGTATATTTTGGCAGCTCATTTCCGGTCTCGGAATTGGCGGACTCCGCAAAAAACGCAATTCCCTTGATCTCTGGCGCCTTTGCCTGCAGGGCCGTTGCGAACTCACGCATCTCAGGAGCGTCCGGCGCGAGATAAACTTCCAGCACCATCTTGGCGTCGGCGTGGTCGGCAAAGAATTCGATTTCATTAATGCCGGCGGGCACTTTGCCGCCTTCACCCATTTCCCAGACGTGCGCCAAAGCGCGATTGATGGCCGGTGAACTGATCGGGCATTGCTTCACCGGTAAGAGTTCATTCGTACCCATTTTGTAGTAGCCAATGACGAAATCCGGAGCTGTGCGTACTTTCAATCTTGAGCGATTGCGATAACCCCAGGGCTCGCCGGAATGGGTTATGATCTCGCCCTTCCAATCAAGCTTGCCATTGCGCAACAGCGTTTCTTTCAGGATGGCGCGCTTGTTTTCCAGCTGGGCGGTGTAGCCGGCGTGCTGGTAATGGCAGCCGCCGCATGTGCCAAAATACGGGCACGGCGCCGGAATCCGGTAAGGCGAAGGCTTCAGCACCTGGTCCACCGTGGCGCGCGCGAAGCTGCTTTTTTCCTGGATGATCGTTGCGCTTACTTCTTCGCCGGGAAGCACAAATGGCGTGAAAACGGTCTTCCCTTCGGGAAGGCGGGCCAGACCATCACCACCGTAGACGAGCTTTTCGATTGTCAGATTCACAGGTAAAAGAGGCTGAGCCGTGGAATTTTTGCCTTTTCAAACAGACGTTTATGAATAAATTGTTTTTGCAGCTGTTCGATCTGCACACCGGGCATCTTGCTGCGATAGGGCGCAATTTCCCGATCAGCCTCAGTACGCAGAGTAAACAGCTCGTTTTCCGGAGTGGTCATGGTCAGGGCGGCCAGAAGTTTTTCTTCCATCACGGTGAGCCGCCTCTCCAGGTCCTCCAGTCGTAGATTGGTTGCGGTAGCCAGGGTTGAGGCTAAGTCCGTAAGTGTAAC
>Ga0137403_10008161_pt1 | contig 11732 bp, 7 predicted proteins | sample CZOMad2_1_16fung_FD_122057 | JGI IMG/M metagenome (GOLD analysis project Ga0137403, IMG submission 122057) | Vadose zone soil fungal communities from Angelo Coast Range Reserve, California, USA - CZOMad2_1_16fungal (Hybrid Assembly) | ecosystem: Environmental > Terrestrial > Soil > Vadose zone...
ACTTCGACTTCATCATCGACCACCAGGATGAGTGCCATGTGCCGCCCGCCCTATGCTGCGCCGCCAGCCGAAAGGATGTCCTGTTCCGCCCGGCCCGCGGCCGCCGGCAGATAGATCTGCACCATGGTACCGCTTCCGACGGCCGACTCCACCGTGATGACTCCACCCATGGAGGTAATGATGCCGTGGAAGATGGACAGGCCGAGCCCCGTGCCTTCCCCGACGTCGCGGGTGGTGAAGAATGGATCGAAGATGTGGGCCAGCACAGACTCGTCCATCCCGTGTCCCGTGTCGTTCACCTCCAACAACACATAGTGCCCGGGGGGTAGCTGGCTCTTAGGGGGATTTCTGACGGCGCTGAGTTTGACTGCAATGCGGCCGTCGGACGGGCTCATGGCCTGGTACGCGTTGGTGCAAAGGTTGATCACCGCCTGGTGCAGCAGGCTCGGATCGCCGACCACCGGGATGTCCTCGGGATCCGCCTCGAAGGTGATTTCGATATTCGCCGGGACGATGGCGCGCAGCAGGGTCAGGGCCTCCGCGATGATCGGCCGCAATGCGAATACGGCTGCCTGCTGCAGGTCCATTTCGCGGCTGAACGTCAGAATTCCGTTGACGAGACTGCGGGCCCGGTGGGCTGCTGAGACGATGCGCGTGAGATCGGTGGCCAGCGCGCTGCCTGGGGGGGCATCCTGCAACGCAACCTGCGAATACAACAATATCGGCGTCATGATGTTGTTGAACTCGTGGGCGATGCCACCGGCCAGGGTGCCGATGGTTGCGATCCGCTCCCGGTGAAGCAGGCGGCGTTCCAGATCGAGCCGCTTCGCCTCCGAGACTTCACGCTCCTGCATCTCGCGCTCCAGCCGCTCGTTGGTTCCGACCAGTTTCTGACGCATGTGCTCGAGGTGATGGTTCAGCTCCTGCACTTCACGGATCGAGCTGCGTGTCGTGAGCTGGACGCGAAAGTCGCCACCGGACACGCGCTTGGCCGCCTCCTGCAACCGCACCATCGGCCGGGCAATGATTGCGGATAGCCAGAGGGCAACTGCGATCGATGCAGCCGTGAATACAAGAACGGCCATCAACACCCTGCGCTTGGCCGCCCGGATCTGCTCGAGCGTCGGACTCTCGTCGAATCCGAGCCGCAGGACGACCGATCTGTCAGGACGCTTGATGGTGTGCGAGATGTAGTAGACCTCGTCCCCATGGGCCCCGAACTGGAAGTCATCGGGTGGGTTTGCCGGTGCGATCGGCGATGGCAGCGAGCTGTGGATTCTGCGGTTGCCATCGATGATCTCGGCGAAGACCACCTGGCCGGTCAGCAGCACGCTGTCGAGCAGCTCGGCCGCATGCCGTTCGAAGTCATCAGGAGCGCCTCGTTCCAGCTCGTCGGCCGCGAGCTGGCTGTAGGAACGGGCCGGATTCACGAACAGCTCGGCGTAACCGTCCGTTACGATCGCGGTGACACCCAGATACAGCAACGGTACAAGAGCTGCGTGGATCACCAGCACGACGCTCATCAACCGCCGGCGCAACGTGTTGATTAATCGCTCCATAACACCCTGATGACGCGCACTCTGGGGTTGTGCGCGACTTCATGCAGCCACATGAACGTCACGGCGTTGGGATCGTCGTACAGTATATCCAGCACGCGGCTCACCGTACTGACCTCCGCGGGGCGCAGCCAGCCCTGCCGGTTCACTCCGATGAGGATCTGCCGATCGTACGCGGACTGAGACATGGCGACGATCTGCTGCAGGAAGATCGGATCAAGCTCCGCATCGCTGCGGTTGCGCACCGGATGCAACAGGCCGCCCTCGACCAGCACCGGCAGCCCCAGGAACAGCTTGCGCACGGTCAACGAGTCGAGGTCGGAGACTTTGCTGTCTGCGCGCACGACCAGCACGAGAGTGTGGGATGCCGCGCACGCCTGGGACGCCAGGCACAGCAGGATGAAGAGTTGCAGTGCGCGCCGCATGTTCAAAAGAACGCCGCACTCCATTGCAGCCGGATATCGCTGTAGTGCCCGTCGATCTTGAGCGAATTCGCGTACTGCACGGTCAGCGCCTGGTGCTGCACGAAATCCCAACGCAGCCCGGCCACGCGCCGGGATCTTGCGAATCGCTCAAACAGCTGCAGGTATGGCGAGCTGGCCGCACGTGCCGAGTCTTCCCAGCGGACATAGCCGGTCAGGTTGTGAGGCAGGCGGCGCTCCGCCTGGGCGTAGCCCACTATGAAGCTGTCTTTGCCGTGGGAGCCCGTGTAGTAGAGGCGGGTATCGACGTTGTAGATCGCGCCGTTCAGTTTCCATGTCGTGCCGGCATAGGTGGCGAATAGTCCGATCAACCTGACAGCGACGTGGTCGAGACCGGGCAGCTCGGTTGGCTGCGGAGCGACCGCCGTGAGCTCATCATTCGCCAGCAGGATGCCCGCTCCCGTCTCGGTGATCTCGTCGGGGTGCAATGACGCACGGGCTTGATATCCCATCTGATGGCGATGCGAATCCGGCCTCAGCAGATCGAGCGGCTCCATGCCCTCGGCCGTGATTCGCGGGGCAATGCCGCCGGCCAGCGCTGTGCGCAGCCACCATGAGTGGAACGCTTTTGCGCCTGACTCCAGAAGCGCGCCCGTGAAATGCTGAGGCAGTACGCCTCCGAGATCCTCCCATTCATCTATTGCGGGCCGCGTTATGGAGGTTTGCAGGTACTGACCGTGGTGATGGTCGTGGTTCCACACGCTGGTGGGCTGATGGAAGCGGCCGATCCACAGCACCGTCTCATCGGAGAGCTGCCAGCCCAGCTGGAATCGTTCCAGGTCCCCTTCGTGATCCGAGATCAGGTACTCACCGAACAGCTTCCACGGACCTTTCTGCAGGCTGAAGATCAGGTCAGCCTGCACGACCTCGTCTACGGTCTGGGTGATTTGGGCGCGGCGATCGAAAGTGCCGACGACCCCTGCGCTGGGGAGCAGCAGGAATTCGTAGCGCAGCGGATCGGCGCGCCCTGGTGGCGAGAGGATGATAAACACCAGCAACAGCAAGCGAGAAGCGCGCATGCACCTGCCCCCTGATCCGCACGGCTCGACGGTGAAATGGGTGATCTTTGGGCTGATTCTTGACGATCTGTGCTCCCCGGTACCAGCGACTGTATCCACAGCGCCACGCGAACGGCGGCTGCGGCCTGAGACCCGTGTCACAGTCTGACGGGGAAGTATTCGGCTCGTTTGTCCGTGTTACGGAGTGATCCAGTCGCCGAGGGCGATCACTTTGTGCCCGCTCGGTTCGGCGAAGCGGACGATGTAGCCGCCTTTCGACGCGAAGCGCTGCCCCGGCGCGAGCGCGAGTCTCGGGTAGTAACCGGTGATAACCCGGTGTTCGAGCATCTCCTCGATCCGCTCAACCAGGTAGTCGCGCACAAACGTGTCGGCCATGTGGTTGATGGCGTCCGACACGATGCCGCACGCCAGCCAGGTGTCCGTCTGCGCCTGTTGGGCGACGACCGGAATCCTGCGGATCGAAAACCAGCCGAGCGGGTAGTCCACGCGAACGCGCCGTTGCTCGGGCAAATCAAACGGATAAGCCATGCGAGCAGTGCCCCGCCAGGCGGCCGGCAACGGCGATCGCTCCAGGCCCGCCATCCGTCCCGACATGAATACCATCGACAGTGGGGCCGGAACGGGGCCGAGGGCGGCCACGTCGGCGGTTCGCAGCCACAGGACCAACACATCTGTGGCGCGGGTGTCGTGCACTGCAGCAGCCAGCTCGCGCGGCCCCGCATTGGCACGCAGGGTTCGATTGACGATCGTGAAATCATCGTGGGCCAGCGCCACTGACAGACCCTGCGCGGCCTCGCTCCCAACATCACCACTGCGAAATACCTGTACCACCCGCTGCAGCGGCACCTTCTGCCGTTGCTCCTCGAGGTCGTGAGCAATCAGTTGCGCCTCCAGCAGTACGCCCTTCGACAGGTACAGGTTGTCGAAATCGTTCTGCGCTACCACCGGCGCGTCGACGTTGGGAAACAGGCAAGGCAGCGATTGCGCCTCGCAGAAGCGATGCACCGGCGCCCAGTTGGACCCACCGACACCCGAAATCACAGCGAACACCGGCTCGGCAGCCAGGTGTGCACGCAGCTGTGCCTCCCAGGTCCCGGCTGCCCCTGTCAACTCCCATACATGCAACTGCCATGGCCGATTGACCTTGAACATCATGCGGCGCGAGGAGCGCAGCCGCGGACTCTCGGCGCGTACGTAGTGATTCTTGTCGAGGAAAAACTTCTCGAGCACATCGAGCACGCCCTGGCGCTCGAGCGGGTCCGCATCGGGCGTGATGATGGTGGCGAAGTGCAACATCGAACTGCTGACGCCGGGTACGGCCCCTGGAGACAGACCCTTCAGATAGGTGATGAGCCCCGTCAGCTGCTCATCATCGAGCGTGTAGTGCGGCATCAGGTAGCTGAGTCGCCGGCCGTCGGCACCGATCCCCTCGCGAATGGCCCGTTCCAGAGTTTCATTGGTGTACGGGTCGCGATCGGCCCGCATGCCTTCGACGAACGGCAGGTCCAGGTCATCCACCGTCCCCGCGCGGGGGTGAAACAGGTAGCTGCCGGCGACGGGCGGGATGCTCGTGCGCCCCTCCTTCATGCCCAAGCCGCTGCGCCGGTGGCAATTTACGCAGGCGGCCGCCGGCCCCACGATCTGCATGCCTTGCTCCCGCTCAGCCTGGACGGGTTGTCCCGAGGCCAGCACGCCCTCGCGATAGATCCGCTGCCCGAGGCTCGCAGCGCTCTCTACGGCCAACGCCGACGAGCTGCAAGTGAGGAAGAGGGTGGAGGCGAGCAGCGCGCTCGCGATGAAAGTCCGGGTCACTTCGATGCGAAGAGCTGCCGGTACTCACGCAGCAGATCATCCGGAGTGACGAGACCGTCGATCCGCCGCCAGGGCCGATCGGGGGCCGCGCGCATCAGTGTCACCGGTACATGACTCATCTTGTCACCCCGATAGATGTCGAAAGCCCGCTGGGCGGCGAGACTCGCATCCAGCGTGCCAGTGTAGTGCTGCCACTCGGGACCCGCACCAAATCTACGGGCGTACTCGGCCAGGCGTCCCGGGGTGTCCTCTTCGGGATCGATCGAGATGGACATCAGGTGCACCTGCCGGGCATCGGGACCGAGCTTGCGCTGAAACTGCGCGAACACCTGGCTCATCAGGGGGCATGTCGATCCGCAGCTCGTGAAGATGAAATTCAACAGGACCGGACGCCCATCATTCATCTCCTGCGGCAACGACACGACCTTGCCGTCGTCGCGAACGAGAGTCACTGTAGGTACAACGTACCGGACCGTCTGCGACTTGACGGGCTGCACCGGCATGACGTGCTGCGCGGCGGCGAAGCCCGCGCTCATCAACATCCATGCGGCGAGCAAGTGTTTCACTGCACGACCAGCCCATCGACACGGAACCGCCCGACGACCACGCTCACGTGATCGCCGGGCTTGACCAGGCCGCCCTTATTGGAGAACACCATCCAGTAGGTTTTGCCGGTCTCGAGCTCCGTTGACTGACGCAGCGGCCCCACCTTGTCCATGACCGGCACCTGCAGTGCGACGTTTGCTTTGGGGGAGACCATGAGGGGTGCGGCTGCCTTGTCGATCAAAACCTTCGCCTTGTTGGTATCCACGACGCGATAGCTGAAGCGGATCAGATTCCCGGCGTTGGTTTGGTGGGCCTGCATCGAATCCACACCCCACTGCAGAGCGTAGTTGATATCGGCGCTGGCGGGATGCTGTGCGGCGATGTAGGGCGAATGCCGTTTGATGCCAGGTGCGGCGGCCTGGGATGTGTGGCCAACGAGGACGAGCGCAGCCGCCGCGGCGGCGCGGATCAGCCCGGACCAGACGATACAGTGTGGAGGAGGGAGCATTCGGACCACCTGCTCAGGTCGATTTGGTAAAGCGTGCGTCATCGAGCTTCGGATTGACGGTTGCGTTCTCGATGGTGATTTTCTCGGCCCTGCGCAGACCCTGCACATGTGTCTCGATCACATGCGGAATGACGATACCGTCTTCCGGCTTGAACTCGCGCAGATAGATTTCCACGTTGTGCGGCTTGCCATCCAGCCGACGAGGCAACCCCTCCACTTTCGCCTCGAGGAATGTCCGGGCATCCACCCAGACATGCCGCACCTGGCCCCCACTGAGGGTCACCTTGAGTTTGTAGGCATCGTGATCTTCCACTTTCTCAGTGCCGGCCAGCTCCACTTTGGCGCCCTTGGCTGCGTAGTCGATGAGGAAGCCGTCAACGCCGGGCTCTGCCGCCGATAGCTTCACCTCATCGGGCGTATACGCATCCCAGTTGGTGCGTCCCAGGTAGGGGCGCAGCTTCCAGCCACTCGTCCCATCGAACACCTGCACGGCAGTCTGACCGCTGAATTGGATCTCGAGCCTCGTCTTCAACGGCCGCTTGAATTCGAGCGTGAAAGGCAGCTGCGCCTCGTCCCGCTGCTTGGCCTCGAGCTTCCCGTGCGAGACGATCTCATAGGAGGTTGCGCCCGCACCCATCCTGCCCTTCCAGATCAGGGTCCGCACCCCGTGCCACGCGGCAAGACCGCCGCGCGCCGCTACGTTTTTCTCGACGATCTGCGCCGCCGACAGATGGGGCGGTGGCGCAGACAGGTGGGACGGTGCAGCCGCCGCAGCCGGAGCCGCTGCAGCGGGAGCCCTTGCTGCCGGCGCCCTTGCTGCCGCCGCAGTCGCTGCCGCAGTTGCCGCCGCGGCCGTTGGAGCAGTTGCAGTTGCCGTTGGCGTCGCTGCTGCCACTGCTGCCACTGGCGCGAATGCGCCCTGCGCCAGGGCTGTGAGGCAGACCGCGGCAGCGGGCAACAATACGTTCTTCTTCTTCAACATCTGTGCGTTACTCCCAGTCGATCTCAAGGCACGTTGCCGCCCGCAAAGTTGTCAACCCGGGTGCCACCCGCCGGTAGCTGCAGCCCGATCCGGCCGCCACCCGTCGTCCACAAGGCATTGGCGGCAGGCGTGCGGGTGCCGACCGTCGTCACGACGCCCAAGTGCGTTTTCCAGACCGTGACCACACCCGCCTGATCGACCATCGCGGTGATCGTGTCTGTGTTGACGAACCCGACACCGGTGATCGCCGTCCCTGCAGTTGTATAGATTCCTCCGTTGTTGGTCGTCGTTTGGATCGTGATCGTCCCACCTCCGGCAGTGGTGTAGAGCACCCGCACGAAGTTCTGCTGCAGGCCCGCGCCGTTGGTCGTGCCCGTAGCCTTCAACATTAACGCCGAGTTGTTGGCGGGTGTGCTGGCGAAGTTGAAGGCTGCGGCCTGTCGGTTGCTCAGCACCGGACCGGCGTTGCTGCCGTTCCAGTAGGCACTACCCGGCATCAGCAGGTCCTGTGCCACGCCCGCGTTGATCCCGCCCGGCGGATTCACATCGAAGACGGCGATGGCGGCAAGAGGCCCAAGAGTGGCCTGACTCCAGGCCACACCTGCCGGCGCACCGAGGTTCAGGTTGACGGTGGTCGCCCGATTGAAGGTGTCGAGCAGGCCCAATGTCGGGATGCCACCGCCGCCGCCAGTGCCGCCACCGATCTCCACGGCGCCGATGTCGAAGCCGGTTCCTTGCGGTCGCGCGTGCCCGAAGAAGTCATGGTCCGGTGCACCCGAAGGCGTTGCGGTGCTCTGCGCCGGCGAGCCATTCGTGATCGAATAGTCGCCAAGCGGTGCAAGCGGGGTATTGGGTGCCGAGTAGAGCGCCGAGTTGCTCAACGACAGCGGACCATAAGTCAGGTTGATCCAGTTGTTGCCTTCATCCACCGTTGCAGCCGGTGTCATCTGGTTGAGCGCGAACACCGGATAGAGCCCCGTGGTCTCAGAGTGTCCCGAGGGCGCGTGGTAGCCATGGCACTGCGCCTGGCCGATCGTGTCGGTGGGCGAGATGCCCGCGCATTGCTCCGGCGGAATTCGCGCACCGTTGCAGTACTGCCTGATCACCGCCGGGTTCTGGGGGACATTGTTCGCCGCGGGGTAGGCTGCGGCATTCGCCAGAATCGAGAAACCCGGTTGCAAGGCGAAGCCGGATCCGGAGTTTGGCGTCTGCGTCGTATCGCCCCGCACGCCGATGTCCCAGTAAACGGGTGCAGCCGAGCCGTTGAGGCCGGTCGCCGCCGGATCACCCGTCCCCGACACCGGGCAGGAGCCGGTAATCACTCCCTGGTCCAGAGACGGGTACAGCGTGACCACGGCTTGCTGATTCTGTTGCCCGCCACCGAGCGGACCCACACCGATGTGGAAGGCGCGGTTCTGCCAGAACAAATCGTTCGTCACCAATGGGAGGGAGATCTGCTGGCAGTTGGTGCCCGTATAGCCGTAACCCGCGGGACACGTCACGCTCGGTACCGCGGCGGCTATTGCCGCGGCAAGGTTGGGTGTATTCCTCATGGTGACCAACCCCGTGGGCTGATCGGTCGAGGTCGTAATCGTGACCGGACACGTCGGGTTCGCATTGGAGCCCGGGTCGCAGCCAGGCGGTGGCGTTGATGCCTGCGGAGCGCCCAGCGTATTGAAGAGCACCCCCGAGGACGCCGTCGTGTCGTTGGCGATCACGGTATTGTTGACGAACTTCACCCGCAACGCATCCTGCACCGAAACGCCGCCGCCGTCCCAGCCAGCTACGTTGTTCGCAATGATGTTGTTGATGACCGTGACGTCATTCCAGCGGGCCGAGTTTCGCGGGAAAGCGGCCACGTCCTGACCGTTCACCACTTGCAGCCGCAGACCGCCGCCCGTTCCGCTCTCCGCGCTGTTGCCTAACAGCAGGTTGCCGTCGATGAGCAGATTGCGGCCGGTGCCTTCCGCCAGGCCTGGCGCGCAGTCCAGGTCTACGAGGTTGCCGCATTCCGTGCCATCCGCGGCAGTGGCGTCCGGGGCTGCACCCAGGACTGCCAGACCGCCACCGTTGGTCGGGATCGTCGGATTCTGGCTCTGGTTGAAGATGATCCAGTTGTGCGAAATGATGCCGTCGTTGCTGAAGCCGGCGTGCGCGACACCGCCCGCATCACCGCCGCTCATGTTGCCGCAAACCCAGTTGTAGTTGAATTTGTAGCTGTCAGCGCCCGTGCAGAAGCTGACCCCGCCGGCGGCGGAAGGCGTGCCCGAGTACAGCGCATCACCCAATGACAGGTTGTTGGTCACGTCGTTGTGGTGAACGTTCACGTTCCGATTGAATCCGTAGCCTGCCTGCTCGCCATCGATCAGGCCCGCGGCCGGCAGGCCCGGAGGGGGCGGATTGAGGCTGGCGGCGCCGGCGATGTAGGGATCCGGGAACTCGCCACTGCCGACGCTAATGCCGCCCGTGAGAGTTCCGTGGTTGCCGTGGATCCGGGTGTTACCGACCTCGAGGTTGTGATTCCAACCATGCACGAAGATCGCGCCGCCGCCCTGTGAGCTGTTGATGACGCTCAGGCCGTCGATGCGTGAGGGATTGCACAGGAAGTTGCTGGTTCCGTAATCGCGGCCGTCCAGGCGGCTGGTGCTCGCGGAACTGCAATCGCCGGTCGTCAGATACTCATACCCGACGGGGAAAGCGGACTCCGCGGCCCCGGCACCCCAAAAGTCGTTGCTGTTGGCCGGGATGCGGATGCCCCGGCCGAGAACGGTGATGCCCGCGCCTTCGTATGCGCCCATCAGCGTCGGCTCCTGCAGCTGCTGCGCCAGGTTGCCGTTGCCCTCGGTGTCCCAGCCAATGACCGCTTCCTGCGGAATGCGGTCTACCCGCTGTTGCATGTTGGCCGGACAGGCGTAGGTGCCACTGGAATCGTAACTGTCGGCCCGGATGGTGCCATCGGTCAGCATCGGAATTCCCCGCACCGACAACCCAAACACACAATCCACCTGCCGCCGCCAGGCATCCATCTTGCCCGCCGGATGCGCGTCCGCATTGATGACGACGGACTCCGCGGCGACGCCTTGCAGCCGCACGGGTTTCCACATCAGCAGATTTTCCCTGTAAGTGCCGGGACCCACGATGATCAGGTCACCGGGCACGGCATTGTCGATCGCCGTCTGCAGTGGACTTGCGTCCTTGCGGCCGAACAAGGCACCGCTCGGGGAGTTGGGTGTCACATAGGTCGGCTTCTTGCCACCGATGGTCACTGTCACAGTGTCAACGGATGTCTTGCCGTTCGCAGCCGTGATCACCAGCTCGCCGCACTGCGCGGGGAGCGCGTTGCGCTGCTGAACTGCGCAGTTGGGTACGCCGACAGGCAGCGTGCCGCTGATTTGGCTATCGTTCCAGGTCACTCCGGTCAACGGGCGGGAAACACCGTCGCTACCCACCAGGGCAACCGTTCCGGGCGTCGTGCCGAACCCGTAGTGCCGGGTGATGAACTTTTGGTTGTAGGGCGGGGTCGAGGCCTGCGGACCGGCATAGGCATGGTTGGTGACCCGCCTGTCGCCCAGGGCCGTGATGGTCAGCAACTGCGCACTGGTGCCGAGGGTCGCCGTGGCCGTCGCACCGCTGCCACCGTTGCCGGAGATGGCTGTGCTGAACGAAGTGCCCGTGTAGCCGGAACCGCTCGCAGTCAGGGCCACGCCGTTGACGCCCATCGAGGCGGAACTCGTGGGCAGGGTCAGATTGGTGTTGGTGGTACGCCGCACCATTATTGCCGGCCTGGACGTATAGCCGCTGCCCGCATTCGTTACGGTGAAGCTGATCGTCGTGCCGTTCCTGGCCGCCGTTGCTGTCGCCCCGGAACCGCCACCACCGCTGATCGTGACCACGGGATTGGTGGCAAAGAGCGCGCAGCGATTGGGATTGATGGGCGAGAGGTTGCAGGTGAAGCTCGCTATCGACACCAGCTTCAGGTCCGTGACCTGGCCGTTCGCGCTCGTGTTGGCGCCCTGGGTCACGTTGAAGTTGAAAGGCGCCGAGATGAAGCCGCTGCCGCTCGCACCGAGACTGAGAGTGTTGACGGAGCCGGTTCCTGCGCCAACCCATGGACCCGAGCCGCCGTCCAGCGGATCGCCGCTGACCTGCTTGATCGCCGGAGTCGTATCCGGGTATTCGCAGTCGGGCAGGTTGTAGCCCGCGGCGAAGGCCTGGGTCGGGATCACCGGCGTATCCAGATACGCGGTCGCACCCGGCATGAACGGAATCTCGTAGCAGAAGTTGCTGTACCCGGAGTTGTACGCGGGATCCGTGATCATCGTGTTGAAGGTCGGATTGGCCGACCCGTCGCTCAGGGTCGGGCGGGTATCCAGAATCGGGCCCGGATCGTTCATGCACGCGAGCATCATCATCGGGATGTAACCGCTGGGGCTCGGAGGATTCACCGTCCACGTCGAGTACGTGGCGCCGTTGAACAGTCCCCACTGGTCGGCATACGTACGGCTCACTTCCTTGCCGGTGAAATCCTTGATGGCCACCGGCAGGTTGGGCGGCGCGAACTTCTCACCGAACTGCGGCGAGAACGGATCGAACTCGGAGGCGAAGTCGTTGGTGATCGTGCCGGTGTAGTGAGCGGCGATATGCGCCGAGGTGAACACGTAGAACTTCGCCAGCGCCGTCATCTGGTCCTCGAGCGTAACCTCCTTGCGATCGCACAGGGCCCGCGTCGCGCCTGCGAACGGCGCCTGCTGACCCGCACCGGGGAACAGGCTGTTCAGGTCGGGAACGATGCGCCTGGTGCCGACACACGGCCAGAACACCTCCACC
>Ga0137403_10008162_pt1 | contig 11731 bp, 12 predicted proteins | sample CZOMad2_1_16fung_FD_122057 | JGI IMG/M metagenome (GOLD analysis project Ga0137403, IMG submission 122057) | Vadose zone soil fungal communities from Angelo Coast Range Reserve, California, USA - CZOMad2_1_16fungal (Hybrid Assembly) | ecosystem: Environmental > Terrestrial > Soil > Vadose zone...
GGTGACGGAGCCGAACCTTCCGTCTCTGTTCGCGCCGGTGTCTTTGGGCTGTCAGTTCTCGTTCCAGCCGGTGAATGCGGTCGCGGACGCGGCGGCGATCGGTTTCAAGTTTGGTCTCCCCCGGCCCCCGGCCGCCAATGCCGCCCGCCAAACGGGAAAATGCTGAGTTTTGGCCCATGACCAAACGCGGCAGGATATATTTCAACTGGGCCAGCTCAACCTGAATCTTGCCCTCATGCGACTGCGCACGCTGCGCAAAGATGTCCAAGATCAGTTGCGATCGGTCGATCACTTTCAGATCAGTCGCTTCAGAAATCGAACGGACCTGGGCCGCCTGCAACTCGCGATCGAAGATGATCGCATCAGCGCCAATCTGCATGGCGGTTATCAGGAGTTCTTCGAGCTTGCCCTTGCCCAGTACTGTGCGCGGATCGATCGTTGATCGTCTCTGAATCATCTCGTCGAGCACGACGACTCCCGCCGATTGCGCCAGCTCGCGTAACTCAGCCATGGAATCTTCCGCATCGTCATGGGCAGTGGTTGAGACGTTGACCAGGATAGCTCGTTCGGCGCCAGCGGCACTGCGCGAAGCTCGTCGGTTGCGGGCCATTTCACTTTCCAGCGCCTCGATCAAGCCAAGAAAATCGACATCCAACTGCGACGCCACTGCGGAATCGAGGAAAGCAAAATGCTTCGAGTTACCATTCGTCGCGCCGGCCGAAGGCATTGATGGCAGCAAGTGCGCGGACCGCACGACACCCGGCAAACCAGTCTCTTCGTCAACGTCGATCGCCGCCATCAGGTCAAGGCGCAGCAGCGCCAGATCGGTTAGATCGTCCCGAGTGAGTTCCTCGCCGCGCAGGTGCGTATGTACGCAACGCAAGCCGCGAAATCGATCTCCGGCAACGCGCACGCGCTTGAAATCCGGCAACTCGATCTGGCGCGCATCACCGACGATCACAAATTGTACATAGCCCTGCCGGTCGATAAGCGCGCCAATCTGCCGGCGAGTCTCGTGAGACAGCTCACTTATCTGACGAGCAAATTCGGGCGTCACGATCTGGTGTGGCGGAATTCGGCGCTGGTAGAGCTTTTCAATGCGCCGCAATTGGTTTGGCTTAAGACCCTGCGTGTTACCGTGGAGACTTTTCATTCAGTGGACTGGCAGAAATTATAACATCGTCTTGGCCGAAACCGCCTCCGATAGCAAGCGGGCCCTTCTTCTTTGGCTGACTCTTATTTAACAGGCAAAGGCCCTCCGGCTACCGCAGACGGTTTCGGACATCGCGCATAGGCTGCTTACCATGTAAACTTTGATTCGAAAAGTAATGGACAAAGCAAGAATAATAGATTTGATCGATCCGGGCGCCGGAATTCCGGGCGGAGAAGTCGCCATTGAATGCGCCAATCGGTCGCAGAATCACGTGCCCCCTCTGAACGTGTGGTTCGAGAATCAGCCAGCCCATGTGGTCGCGGCCACGCCTAACCGTGCCATGGTCCTGGTTCCCGATCTCGATGCGGGGGCGGCAATCAGAGTCTCAGTGGTTGAAGACGGACCCGCGCAAGGTAGTGCCCAGTTTGTGATCGCAAAGAAATTGGCCAACGGCGTCCATCCCGTCACCAGCCCGGCGTTCGATCCCGCTGATGGCTCGCTATTCGTTACTCGCTCAGGCGCGCGCGGAGAGAACGTGCCGGTGTCGTTGTTTCGCATCGGGCCTGATGGCCGGCAGGAAGAGTTTTCCGGGGACATTACCAATCCCACCAGCATCGCTTTCGATCGAAGCGGCCGCATGTTTGTCAGCAGTCGGCTTGATGGGACCGTCTATCGCGTCACTCCGCTTAAGGAGGTCGTCGTATTCGCCAGTGACCTGGGTATCGCCACCGGCCTCGCATTTAACCGCGACGGCGATTTGTTCGTTGGTGATCGCAGCGGTGCAATTTATCGCGTGAATGAAATCGGCGCGGCCAGGCCCTGGGCGCAACTCGAGCCATCTGTGTCGGCGTTTCATCTGGCATTTGGACCCGACGACGCGCTCTATGTAACCGGACCGACGGTGTCCAGCTTTGACGCTGTGACGCGGTTTGACGACGATGGAGAGCCCACTGTTTTCTATCGCGGGCTCGGCCGGCCGCAGGGATTGGCCTTTGACCGGGCAGGGAATCTCTATGTGGCTGCTTCGCTGCGCGGCCGGCGCGGCATCGTTCGCATTTCGCCGGACGGCGTTCGGGCAGAGATTGTGGTCGCCGGAATGAATCTGGTGGGGCTGGCGTTCAGCGCCAGGGGCGAGATGGTCGTCGCCACGAACGATTCGGTTTACAGTTTACCGCTGGGAATTAACGGAACGCTGTAATGAGATCCGGATCGAGTTTTTTGACAGTCATCAGACCTGATGCTACTTTGAACCTTCTTTCAAGACAGTCGCAATGACCCCCGGACTAATAGCTCATCTCGTCATCTATATGGTGGTGCTGCTCCTCGCGATCTCGGCACACGAAGCAGCGCATGCCTGGATGTCGAACAGGTTTGGTGACGACACGGCCCGGCTGCTGGGCCGGATCACGCTGAACCCGGCTGCTCACATTGATCCGATCGGCACGCTCTTAATTCCGATCGCGAGTTTTGTGTTAGGAAGCATGGGTGGCCCGGTCGCCAGGATTCCGTTGATCGGGTGGGGAAAACCAACGCCGGTCAATCCACTGCGCTGGCGCAACAAGGATTTGGCCAATGTGATGGTTTCGGCCGCGGGCATTATGGCCAACCTCTTCATAGCCATCTGTGCTTTTACCGTCTTCAAAGTGATCCTCATGACCGGGGCTTCTCAAGCGATTCCCGAAACGCTGCAAGAGCCGGTCGGGATATTTCTCCAGTACCTGCTGACCATGAATGTCTCTTTGGCCGTTTTTAACTTGCTTCCGTTTCCGCCGTTGGATGGCAGTAAGATCCTCGAGACGTTTCTCCCGGCGAGTATGCAACCGCTCCTCGCGCTCATGGAGCAATACGGATTCATCATCCTGATGCTCCTGATGTATCTCGGTGTCTTTAGTGCGATCATCAGTCCGATAATGAATCTTGTATACTACTTATTACTTCTCGGTGTTCGGTAGTGGCCACCTTCAACAAATGACAGGCATGCGTAAGCGAATCTTTAGTGGTGCTCAACCAACCGGCAACGTGCACCTGGGAAATTATCTGGGCGCCTTGCGGAATTGGGTGGCGCTGCAACGCGAGTACGAAAGTCTTTTTTGCATCGTCAATCTCCACGCGCACACGCTGCCGCAGGATCCGAATGTGCTGGCCGCAAAGACCAGGGAATTGGCGCGTATCTATCTCGCCGTCGGCATCGATCCTGAGATTTCGACCATCTTCGTACAATCCGACGTCCCGGCTCACGCTGAACTTACCTGGCTGCTCAACTGCGTCACGCGTATGGGGGAACTCGAACGGATGACGCAATTCAAGGAGAAGGCACGCAAGCAGGAAGAGAATGTCAGTGTCGCTTTGTTCGACTACCCGGTGCTGATGGCCGCGGATATTCTGCTCTATCAAACGGATCTGGTGCCGGTCGGTGAAGATCAGAAGCAGCATTTGGAGTTGACCCGCGATGTCGCGATTCGTTTCAATCGTGACTTTGGCGAGACGTTTCGCATTCCCGACGCGTTCATTCCGAAAGTTGGGGCGCGCATTATGTCTCTGGCGGACCCGTCAAAGAAGATGTCCAAGTCCGACGCCGAAGGCGAAGCTGGCTGCATCATGCTCCTTGATGACGCAGATGCCGTGCGACGCAAATTCAAGCGCGCGGTCACTGATTCGGGCACTGAGATTCGCTTTGCTGTCGACCGTCCGGCGATCATTAATCTGCTCACGATCTACCAGCTGTTGACTGAGAAAACGCCGGATGAGATCGAGGAGCATTTCGGCGGGCGGGGGTATGCAAAGCTAAAGGAAGAATTGGCGGACGTGACGATTGAGTTCCTGCGGCCATTCCAGGAGCGCGTGCATGACATCGATAATGATAAACTGAATGAAATCCTGGAACGGGGCGCGGCCCGCGCTGAATCAATTGCCGGGCCGACGCTGGCTCAGGCAAAAGCGAAGATGGGTTTGATTGGGGCAAATAGTTCAGAGTTCAATCCTTAAATTGCAGCTTTTATTCCAAGCCACGCTGAAGCTTGAAGTCTGAACCAGTTACGGAAGCAATGGACGACACTACACAAACTGAAATGGCGGCACCGGCAGCGGATGAATCCCCGGTTGAAGCGGCCCAGACCATTAGTGTGGTGAACTCACAACCTGAGATCAGCCCGGATGGCGATACCGATCAGTTAAAGATCACCCTGGGTGATTTTGAAGGCCCCCTCGATCTTCTGCTGTACCTTATTCGGCAGGAACAGGTAAACATCTACGACATTCCGATCGCGCGAATTACGGATGAGTACCTGCGCTATTTAAATCTCATGCAGGAACTCGATCTGACGGTGGCCGGTGATTTTCTGGTGATGGCAGCGCAATTGATCGAGTTAAAGTCGCGAATGTTGCTGCCGCGCGATCCGCAGGCTGAAGAAGAGGAACTGCTCGACCCGCGCGCCGAGTTGATCAATCGTCTGCTGGAGCATGAGAAATTCAAGGCCGCGGCGGAAATGCTCTGGTCGCGGGCCACGGTCGAACGGGCGGTTTTCACCCGGGCCGAAATTGAAACGGACAAGAACAATCCAGAGGTTGTCGTAGGCCTGTTTGATCTGCTGCGCGTCTTTCAGGAGATTCTCGATCGCCATAAAGAAGAAGTCCTGCTGGAGATCGAGCGTGAAGAGGTCAGCATGGCCGAGATGATTGACCGCCTGCGCAACATGGTGCGATCGGCCGGTGAAATCAACCTGATGACTTTTTTTGAACGGGCGAAGTCCCGGCGCGAGTTGGTAGTGGCGTTTCTGTCGGTGCTCGAGTTGGTGCGCATGAGTGAGATCTCGCTGGTCCAGAGCGAAACCTTCGGTGCAATTATGGCGCGGACAGCGAGCCCGGCAGAGATCTGAGTACTGAAAACGCGTATTAGATTAGCCGAGGCAACGGCCTGCGGGTGACTGTCACGAAAAATGTTTCTAAGACCTAAAATGGCGGAATAAGTAGTCGAACACTAAGCAGACCGATCATGAGCAAAGCAGCTAAAGCGACAAATGTTGAGACCGACTCCGAACTAGAGTCCCAGTCCAACGACGAGATCGAAGGCCAGCGCGAAATTGGCAGCGCTGAACTGAAGGCGATCACCGAAGCGATAATTTTTGTCGCCGATGAGCCGGTTAGCGCCAAGGCGATTGCCGACGTGACCAAGGTTGAGCGCGAAGCTATCGACAAAGTTCTCGTCGACCTGGTCGCCGAATACGACGCGCGCAATAGCGGCTTGCAGTTACGAGAGATCGCTGCGGGCTGGCAGATTGCCACACGCCCCGAGCACCACGAACAAATTCGGGCGTACTTGAAATCAAGACCCAGCGCGAAACTATCGCTGGCCTCACTCGAGACGCTGGCGGTGATTGCCTACAAACAGCCGGTGACCGTGCCCGAAATTCTCGAGATTCGCGGAGTGCAATCACCGTCGGCGATTAAGACACTGCTCGACAAACGACTGATCGTGGCCAAGGGAAGAAAAGAGACCGTGGGCAGGCCAATGATGTACGGAACTTCAAAAGAGTTTCTGATCCAGTTCGGGCTCAAAGATCTAACCGAGCTCCCCAGCATCGAAGACTTTCAGGATCTCGCCGGCGGAGGCGAGGCTTAAAGGGTGTGTTCCCGAATGGTTGATATGAAGAAAATAAAGTATCTCACGTTGCAAATAGCGCGTGAGTTTAATCCGGAGAGGGATCATTCTCTTCGGATCCTATGCTTATGGTCAGCCTGGTAATGACTCGGATGTCGACATACTGGGTAGTGCTGCCTTTCAAGGGTAAGCCCGTGCGCAAGGCAATTGAAATCCGCAATAAGGTTAATGCCGTAGTGCCTCTTGATCTAATCGTTCGAACGCCGGAGCAAGTAGCTGAGCGCCTCGCCCAGAACGATTGGTTCATGCGAGAAATCGTCGAAAGGGGCCGCACGTTGTATGAAGCCAATCAAGTTGGTGAGAAGTTGCACTGAGCCCGCGAAGCGCGGCGACGGCATAAAGCCTGGGGTGGAGCGGAGCGGAACCCCAGGACGGTAAGGCATGAAGCGAGAGCCCGCGAAGTGGGCGACAGAGGTTTAAGGCGACAATTTCTCTCCCGCTAAATGTCTCAGCGAGCCTTCAAAATCTTAGGTCGGGGTCAGTGGGCCTTCTCATGGCAAACCACCCATCATAAGTGTCGCCGCTTTGCGCTGTCGCACGCTTCGCGCGCTCGGTTTCCTTTCCTTTCGTCATCCTGGGGTTCCGCTTCGCTCCACCCAGGCTTTATGCTTCCACCCGCTCCGCGGGCTTACCAACGTCGGGCCTGGAAGTTGTCCTAGCGGCTACTAAGTTGTCCAATATGCAACAACGTCTCCAAAAATTAATTTCCGCGGCCGGCATCGCTTCGCGGCGTCACGCCGAAGAGCTGATCACCGCGGGACAGGTCAACGTCAACGGGAAGGTCGTCACCGAACTGGGCGCCAAGGCTGATCCCGACACGGATCACATCAAGGTCAAGGGACGATTGATCAATGCGCTTGTCCAGAAGCGCGAAAACATCTATGTGCTGCTGAATAAGCCCAGAGGTTATTTGACCAGCATGGCTGACCCGGAAGGGCGGCCTTTGGTGACTGAGTTGATTCCGTCGTCGTTGGGCCGGTTGCATCCGGTGGGGCGGCTTGATTTCAATACCGAAGGCCTGCTATTGCTCACCAACGACGGGGAGTTCACTAACGTGGTCACCGCCGCGAGAAATCAAATACCCAAAATTTACAGAGTGAAGGTGAAAGGGATGCCGACCGATAACGCTGTAGAGCGTTTGCGCCGCGGCATCGCAATCGGAGAAGACGAACGGACCGCGCCGGCAGAAGTTCGCCAACTCCGCTCGACTGAATCCAACGGATGGTTTGAAGTCACTCTCCATCAGGGCCGCAATCAACAGATCCGCCGCATGTTCGACGCCATCGGCCATTCAGTGACTAAGTTGAAGCGAACGCACATCGGAACGTTGGACGATAAGTTTTTAGCGACGGGTCAATGGCGCGCGCTCACCGACATCGAAGTCAGGCGGCTGAAAAACGCGGGCGCAAAGAAACCAGCGCCGCCGATGAAGAACGCGCGCGTGAAGAGAACGCGATCGCCAAATCAACCAAAACGCGTCCGCCGTAGTTAGCTCAGAGTTCAAGCTTTAGCTTGCTTTACGAATCAGCAACCTGAAGGTTGAAATCTGAACTGGCAGCGCGGTCTGGCTTTCAGACCTCATTGAGTTACAATGTTATAGCTTCATAATCTCGCGACAGGCATAGCTGCCTGTCGTTTGAGTGTTAGCAGGAAAACCCACTCGCGGTTCGGCAGCAGACCAAATGGATTTCGAACTGACTGAAGAACAATTGCAGATGAAGATGAGCGTGCGGGAATTCGCCGAAGGCGAGATTGCGCCGCATGTCATGGAATGGGACGAGGCCCAGCATTTTCCCACTGAGCTGCAACCAAAGCTCGCCGAACTGGGCTTGTTAGGCATTCTGTTTCCAGAGGAGTACGGCGGCGCCGGCCTGGGTTACGTCGAGTACGCGACGGCAATTGAAGAACTCTCGCGCGTCGATGGATCGGTAGGAATCTCAGTCGCCGCCCACAATTCGCTGTGTTCGAATCACATCTATCAATACGGTAACGAAGCGCAAAAGCAAAAGTATCTGGTGCCTTTGGCGAGCGGTAAACACCTCGGAGCGTGGGGATTGACTGAGCCCGGCGCCGGCTCAGATGCTTCCGGTACACGCACTACCGCGGTAAAGAATAATGGCGGTTGGTTGGTCAACGGTTCCAAGAATTTCATCACTCATGCGATCCATGCCGACACTTGCGTGGCGTTTGCTTCAATCGATCGCGCCAGGGCGAGCAAGGGAATTACGGCCTTTATCTTTGAAAAGGGCATGGAAGGGTTTGCGCCGTCCAAGAAGGAAAACAAGCTGGGCCTCCGCGCGTCTGAGACGGCCAGCGTGGTCTTTGAAGACTGTTTTGTTCCGGACGAGAATCGTCTGGGAGAAGAGGGCCAGGGGTTTGTTAACGCCATGCAGATTCTGGATGGCGGACGGATCTCGATTGCCGCGCTCGCGGTCGGTATCGCGCAGGGAGCTTTCGAATCTGCGGTCCGTTACTCAGGCGAGCGCCAACAGTTTGGCAAAGCAATTCGCGAGTTCCAGGCAATTCAGTTCAAGCTCGCTGACATGGCCACGCAAATCGAAGCCGCGCGCCTGTTGATGTATCGCGCCGCCGCGATGAAAGACGATGGGAAGAAAACCACCAGAGAGTCTTCGATGGCCAAACTCTTCGCGTCGGAAATGAGCGTGCGCGTTTGTGAAGAGGCCATTCAGATTCATGGCGGTTATGGCTATACCAAGGACTACCCGCCTGAGAAGTACTGGCGCGATTCGAAGCTGTGCACGATCGGCGAAGGCACTTCGGAAATTCAACGAATCATCATCGCTAGAGAAATTCTAAAGCAGGCATGAACGCTGGATTGAGTCAGCCGCTGATAGATCGAGTTGCCGCCGGCGAGCTAAACGCAGTGGCGCGCGCAATCTCAAAGATCGAAGACGGCGCGGCCGATAGCGCTGAGTTGATGAAGCAGATTTTTCCGCGCACCGGCCGGGCGCTGATCATCGGGATTACCGGATCACCGGGAGCGGGGAAGTCATCGCTGGTTGATAAGCTGGCTGGTCTCTACCGGAAGCGCGGTGAACGCGTCGGCATTATCGCTGTAGATCCGTCGAGCCCTTTTTCCGGCGGCGCAATCCTGGGTGATCGAATTCGCATGCAAACCCTCGCCCTCGACAAAGGGGTTTTCATTCGCTCGATGGCGACGCGAGGGAACCTGGGCGGACTGGCGCGTTCAACGATCGAAGCGGCGGCGATCCTGGATGCGGCGGGCTATGAAAAGGTGATCATTGAGACGGTGGGCGTGGGCCAGGATGAAATCGAGATCGCCAAAACCGCGGATGTCTGCGTGGTCGTACTGGTGCCGGGCATGGGTGATGACGTGCAGACGATGAAAGCCGGCATCATGGAGATTGGCGACGTGCTGGTAATTAATAAGGCCGACCGCGATGGCGTCTTGCGCACTGAGAAAGAGTTAGAGTCTCTGCTCTCGTTTGGTCCACGAGCGGATCAATGGGAGCCGCCAATCGTCAAGACGGTAGCAATTGAGAACAAAGGCATCGAGGAACTGGCTGCGGCGATCGAAAGGAGCCGGGAATTTCAAAGACAGTCTCCGGCGTCGGGTGAGCGACGAACGGCGATTGCGCGCTGGCGGATACTTGAGTTATTGCGCGAGCGTTTGGTTGCGGAAACGCTCTCCGGCGATTCGGCATTCCACAAACTAGATCGTTTAGCGACGGAAGTGGCTAGTAAGAAACGCGATCCCTATTCAGCGGTGGATGAACTACTGACCACTAACAAATGACTGCACAGATGAAGATCGATCACATCGGGATTGCGACGCGCGGGATTGAGGACGCGATGACGTTTTATCGCGATGCTCTGGGCCTCGATGCGATTGAGACCGAAGAAGTGGCGGAACAGAAAGTTCGCGTCGCTATGCTGCCCATTGGTGAATCACGCATCGAATTGCTCGAGGCAACGTCTGCAGACTCGCCGATCTCCCGCTTTCTTGAAAAGCGCGGGCCGGGGATTCATCATATTGCCGTGCAGGTGGATGACATTCGCTCCGCTCTGGCTAACCTTAAACGGAACGGTGCGCGGCTGATCGACGACGAGCCAAGAAAGGGTGCGGGCGGTTGCCTTGTGGCCTTTGTTCATCCATCATCGACGGGTGGAGTTTTGTTGGAATTGGTTGAAAATGTGAACAATTCTTAGTGTAACGCTTGTTCAGAGTACCGCCTTTAGTCGGGAATTTGTAAACTAAGAAAGAACCAACTGAAGTTGGTGCTCTAAACGATTAATCTGAAAGGGAGTTTATTTTGGATTCAAAAACAAAAGCGTGGATTGCCGCCGGGGTCGGCATCCTGTTTTCGGTCGGGCTGATTGTTTGGCAAGTACGAGCCAGTCATGCCGCGCCTGTCAATTTGAGCCCCGACGACATGACGCAAATCGCGTCTGACCAGGCGCCACAGGCGCGCCAGCGGTTGGCCACGGATGACGCAGCCCGCAAAGACTTTGCGAAAAACGTGCGCGAACTGCTAGCCGTTGCCGAGGAAGCGAAAGCGAAAAACATCGCCTACCGTCCGGAAATCAAGCGCCAGCTCGAATTGATTCGGGCGATTGTGATCTCGCAGAGCTATGCCGAATCGCAAGCCGGTAATCCAGGTGCTGCGCAGCCGACCGATGCAGAAATCGAAGCCTTTTTCAAAGAGCCGGGTCAGGAAGATCGCTTCAATCAGTTTCTCAAGGACGCCCAGGCCAGCAATCCGATGATGGCCAGCCAACAGATTCCACCGGAACAGATGAAGGAGATCAGGAAGCAGTTAGGCCAGGTGATGATCGGTGAACGGAAGGGAACGGCGGCCGGTCTCGATAAAAAGCGAAACGTGGAACTGCAAATCATGCTGGAGCAGGCACGGCTCTTGGCTTCAACCTATGCCAAGGAAACTTTGATTCCCAACACCAAGGCGACCGACGCGGAAATCAGCGCTTACATTGCCAAGCATCCGGAACTCGACAACAAACAGGCGCGAACGAAAGCCGAGGACGTGCTGAAGCGCGCGCGCGCAGGCGAAGATTTTGCGAAGCTGGCTCAGGAGTTCTCAACCGATCCAGGCAGCAAGGACAAGGGCGGAGACCTGGGCTGGTTCGGGCGAGGTCAAATGGTCGCTGAATTTGATAAGGCCGCGTTCGCTCTGCAGCCCGGACAAATCAGCGACATTGTCGAGAGCCAATTCGGTTACCACATAATCAAGGTCGAAGAGAAAAAGACTGAAACCAAGGATGGCAAGGCCGCAGAGCAGGTGCATGCGCGCCACATCCTGATTCCCATCGGCGCGCCAAATGCGATGGGGCCGCCGAAGTCTCCAAAGGACCATGCCCGTGATGCGGTCGAACAGGAAAAAGAGAAGAACATGATCGATGAGATCGTGAAGCGACAGAGCGGTCATATCAGCATTGCCGATAATTTCAGCGTGGCCGCACCTCCGCCCCAACAACTGCAGCAGGGACTGCCGCCAGGGATGATGCCCTCAGGCCCGCCTGACGAAGCGCCGCCAGCGACCACGAAGGTCAAGCCGGCCAAACCCGGAGCGAAAAAGTAATCGTTCAAGAGTGATGAAGTTTGGTGACTATCGCGTCGAGGTCGTTTCTGACTGTGAGTTTCGCCTCGACGGCGGTGCGATGTTCGGCGTGGTCCCGCGCAACCTCTGGTCAAAGGCCTGTCCACCCGATGAACAGAACCGCATTCGCATGAACATGAATTGTCTGTTCATCGAAGGGCACGGCGAGCGCATCCTGATTGACACCGGCATCGGCGACAAATGGACGGACAAGCATCGAACGATGTACGGCATCGACCGGAAACGATCCTTTGATGAATCGCTGCGCGCGGTAGCAGGCGTTGGTTCGAAAGAGATCACGATAGTTATTAATACTCATCTGCA
>Ga0137403_10008163_pt1 | contig 11731 bp, 10 predicted proteins | sample CZOMad2_1_16fung_FD_122057 | JGI IMG/M metagenome (GOLD analysis project Ga0137403, IMG submission 122057) | Vadose zone soil fungal communities from Angelo Coast Range Reserve, California, USA - CZOMad2_1_16fungal (Hybrid Assembly) | ecosystem: Environmental > Terrestrial > Soil > Vadose zone...
TGTGGAGATTCAGTACCACGAACTAATGCCGGGGCGGTTGCTAGATCCGGTGCTGCGCAGTCTCCATCCCGACAAGTGATCTCATATCGTCTAGTCGTCTGTGCCATGAGCCTTATCCACGGCGCGTGCGCAATCGCATTGATTCTTGAAAATTCTTGCAACTTTATGATCGGCGGCGCTCAGTGGTCATCGAGGTGTCGCCTCGCCTGCGCGCGAGCAGCATACGCAATGGACGACGACGGCTCTTCGGCAGCTCGTGGGGACGGATACTCAGGTGCGGATCAGCGGTGGGCTAATGCTCGACCAACGACACCCGGAGCAGATCGGGAAGACACGCGGCACGGTCTGGGAGATTCACCCTATTACGCGGATCGAGATGAAGGACGCCAGCGGCTGGCGACCTTCAGTGAGGCGGCCTTGAGCGTCGACACCCTGGGCGGCGGTGTTACCGGGGGACGGGACCGCCAGAGAGTCGCTCCCTTGGGTCGAGCGCATACCCCAGGACGCAGCCGCCGGGATCACCGAGGCTGGCGCGAATCATTCGTCCTCGAACTGCTTGGCGATCTGCTCGTAGATCTTGCCGTACTGCCAGACGACGAAGTTGACGGACTTGGGATTGCCGGGTGGCCGCTGCGCCCAGGGGCCGGCCTGCGCCGCGACGCTGCGCGGGAGAAGACCGGCGCCCGCGAGGGCGGCGGTGGTGGTCAGGAACTGCCGGCGATTGCATCCTGTGGCCATGGCGGCCTCCGGGTACGACGTGGCTGTGCTGCGGTGGCGGGATGATACGCGAGCCTCGCTGTCCGCGTAAGGAACGCCGGGGTCCTTCCCGCTGCGGTCAGTCTGTTACCGCTGCCCTACCGTCATCGGTGGTCAGAAACGAGCCTCCGGAGCGGAGCTGGTAGATAATATGAACTCCAGAGCCTATTTACGGAGCATCCATTCCGGGCATGCCGTTTGCGGTACCAAGACCCCATGAGCGAGCACGCCTCGATCCTCGTCGTCGACGATGAGCCGCACGTCAGTGACATGCTGCAGGAGTTCTTCCTCGAGCTGGGGTACGCGGTCGATGTGGCGACCACCGGCGACGAGGCGGTGCGCCGGGCTTCGTCGAAGCGGCCCGATGCCGTGATCCTCGATATGCGTCTGCCCGACACGACCGGCGATCAGCTCCTCACGAGATTGCGCACGCTGGACGGGTCACTTCCGATCGTCATGCTGAGCGGTGATACCGACGACGATGTCGCGCGTCGCACGGTCGCGGCCGGCGCGTTCCAGTATCTGCAGAAGCCGTTCGACTTCGAGCTGCTGCAGCAGACCATCACGCGGGCCGTGGTGGCGGGGCGCGAGCATCACCGGCTCGCGACCGTCGGTGCGTGACGCGATGAATGACGGCACGCGTTCGTCGGCACGCTGCGCCCTCTGCGGTAAGAGCCTGGACCCTGCCGACCCGAGGGTCGGCGTCCCGGATCTGCTGATCGAGATGCACGAGTCCTGCTATCGCCCCCCCCTCGAAGAGGGCCCTCGGCGGGACGCCGCTTCATCGACCGGGAGCTGACCCCGGGACCACCCAAAGTGCTCGAATCTCATGGCGATCAGGTGTGGCGATCGCCTATAGTGGAACCGATGGCATCCGCGACGGCACTCGTCAGTGCCCAACCATCAGTGGCTACCCATTTCTTGGCTGAGTAGCGCCGGCTTCGTCCGAACGCTCACCTCGCGGCTCCCCGTGCCCGAGAACCCAGAAGCCCCCGTCAGTCTCCAGTTGCGTCGGCGGCTGCGGGTCTTGACCCTCCTCGTCACCATCGTGATCGGGTTGGGCGCTGCCGGCACCTGCTACGTGCTCGAGGTCCGCCCGACCGCGCCCTTCTTCGTCCTGGTCTCGCTGGCGGCGAGTGTGCTGGCCTTCCTGGTCTACGTCTTGCCGCTGGCGGTCGTCGCGCAGATGGAAGCCCGGAACCGACGGCTGGTGGCCGAGCGAGAGACGCTCGCGATGATCGAGCGGGAATTGACGGCAGAACTGGAGCTCGACCGTCTGCTCCGATTGATCGTCGACCATGCCAGCGCCCTGTTCAGCGGCAATGGCGCCATCTATCTGCTCGACGCCGAGAACAAGCTCGTGCCGCGCGCGTGGGCGGACGGCGGCGCCTTCAGTTATGTCCATATCCCGTTGGGCCAGGGACTGGTCGGGACGTCCGCCAAGCTCCGGCAGCCGCTCCGCATCGACGACTATCCGACCTCGCCCTACGCGCTGGCCGAGTTCGTTGCCATCGGGCTTCGCTCGGCGATCACGCAACCTCTGCTCATTCGTGACCAGGTGCTCGGCGTGATCGCCATGAACCGGCTCGGGGATAAGGCGCGTGCGTTTTCGAGCGACGACGTGGAGCGACTGAAGAGCTTTGCGGCGCAGGCGGCAATCGCGCTCGAGAACGCCCGCCTGTTTGCCGAGAATCGCCGCCAGGTCGAGACCCTCTCCGTGCTCCACGAGCTATCTCGGGCGGTGACGGGCGAGCTCGAGCGGACGGCCCTCGTCGAGGCGATCGGACGCGAGGTGGCACGCGTGTCGGGCGTCATCGAGATCTTCGTCGTCTTGAAGACCGGAGCCGACGAGGCGACCGCGGTCGCGCTGCACAGCCCGGCCGGACGGGAATCGATCGATGTCGACAAGGCCCAGAAGCTTGCGCTCATGGTGCTGCAGGCCGCGCGTCCGGTGAGGATCGACGCGGCCCTCGTGGGCGTCGACCGTGCGGGGGACGCTCAGAGCTGGCTCGGGGTCCCGATGAGCGGCGGCAACGCCGATTATGGAACGCTCCTGGTCGCCAGCGATGGGTCGTTCACCGAATCCGACGAGCGGCTGTTGGCCGATATCGGCCAGCTGGCCGGCCTGGCGCTGAGCAGCGCGCGGTTATTCGAGGAGCGCGGCCAGGCGTATGCCGAGCTCGCGGCGGCTCAGGACAGCTTGTTGCGGGCGGAAAAGCTGCGCGCGCTCGGGCAGATGGCATCCGGGGTCGCGCACGACTTCAACAACTTGCTGGCGGCGATCTCCGGCCGCACGCAGCTCCTCCTCGGTCGCATCGACGACCCCGTCCAGAAACGGTGGCTCCAGGCCATCAAGCGGGCCGCCGATGATGGCGCCCAGACCGTGCGCCGCCTGCAGGAATTCACGCGAGTCCGACGCGATCAGCCGTTCGTCGCGGTCGACCTCAATGAGATCATTCGCGGCGCCCTCGAAGTCACCGAGACCCGATGGCGAGAGGACGCGCAGAGCCGGGGCATCGTCATTGCCGTCGAGACGGCGCTGCCCCCGCTTCCCCCTATCGGTGGTGACGCGGTCGAGCTGCGCGAGATGATGACGAATCTCATTCTGAACGCCGTGGACGCGATGCCGCAGGGCGGTCGTCTGCGGCTCAGTTCCTCGGCGGACGACACGGAGGTGGAGACGAGGATCGAGGACACCGGGGTCGGGATGACCGAGGAAGTTCGCCAGAAGCTGTTCGACCCGTTCTTCACGACCAAAGGACCCCAGGGCACGGGACTCGGGCTGTCGATCACGTACGGGATCGTCACGCGCCATGGCGGACGGATCGTCGTCGAGAGCGAACCGGGCCGGGGTTCGTCCATCCGTCTGCGGTTTCCGACGCGTACCGACCTCGGGGAGGCCGCAGGCGCCGCACCCGAGCCGGCGCTCACCGGCGTACGACCGCTGCGGTGCCTCGTCGTCGACGACGACGAGGAGGTCGCCGGCGCGCTCGCCGATCTGCTCTCGTCCCGCGGACACGAGGTCGTCGTCGTCACGAAGAGCACGGACGCGCTGAGCCACGTCGTTCGTGAACGATTCGACATCGTGTTCAGCGATCTCGCCATGCCCGACATGTCGGGCTGGCAAGTGGCCCAGGCGGTCAAGGCGGCGTCGCCCGCTCTGCCCGTGGTCCTCATCACGGGCTTCGGCGTGGAGCTGTCGCCCGAACAATGCCGGGCCAATCATGTGGACGCCGTCCTGGCGAAGCCGGTCGCGCTCGGCGAGCTCCTCGCGGTGGCGGCGCGCCTCACTCAATAATCCCGGGGGCGCCGCCGCTCCAGCCCCTCTCTCAGACCGCCGGGCGGCCATCCCGCGGAAGAGGCGGGCGGACCGTGGGGCCCGAGAAGAGCACGGTCACCACGATTTCGAGCGGGAAGTCGCCGAAGATCCCGTGGCAGCCAATCGCCGTCCGCGTGGGCAACCCGCGCTCTCCATAGAGCTCGACGAAGAGGTCGACGGCCCCGTTGATGACCCGAGGCTGCTCGGCGAATCCGGGATACGAGTTGACGAAGCCGAGGACCTGGATGATCCGCTCGACCCGATCGAGATCACCGAGCGCGTACTTCATGGCTCCGAGACTGACGAGGGCGGCGTAACGGGCGGCCTCCTGCCCGTCGGAGACGGTCAGGTCCTTGCCGAGAAACCCTTGCCGAAAGGGTTTCCCGTCCTTCAGGGGGACCGTTCCGGAGAGGTAGAGGACGTTCTGTACCGCGACGTGGGAGACGAACTTGGCGCCGGACGGATTCGTTCGATAGAGCTGCTCGAGGTCGGGCAGAACGAGACCAAGGCGCTCCAGCGTCTTTTCGATGATCATGGCGTCCTTTCAGCCTGAGGATCGAGCGTCCGCGGCGCGAGCGCTTCCATCTGGCGCAGCAGATCGGTGATGGAACACGCGGGAAGCTGGAACGTGGGATCGAGGAACACTTCGGTGACGCCGGCGTCCTCATACCGGCGAACATCATCTCGAATGTCCTGGAGCGAGCCCCAGAACACGGTCCGGTTGCGTCCCTGGGGCGTGGACGTCACCTTGAACGATCCGCGCGAGGCGATGATGACGCTCATCGGATCGCGCCCGGCGCGCTCCGCATGCTCGCGAACGCGGGCAATGGTGTGAGCCAGCTTCTCCGGCGCCATGTTGCCACCGGTGTAGCCATCGCCGAGCCGGCCCGCCCGCCGGAACGCGGCCTCGCTGTACCCGCCGATCAGGAGCGGAGGGCGTGGCTTCTGGACCGGCTTGGGCTCGACCCGCGAGGTCGGCACGAAGTAGAAGGCCCCCTTGAATGTCACCTCGTCTTGCGTCCACAGCGCGTCGAGGCACTCGATGAACTCGTCGATCCGCGCGCCCCGCTGTTCCCATGGCGTGCCCGCCGCGTCATACTCGTCCCGCGACCAGCCGATACCGAGTCCCACCGTGAGCCGGCCTCGAGAGATCACGTCGAGGGTAGCGAGTTGCTTGCCGAGCACGACGGGGGAATAGAATGGCGCGACCAGAACGCTCGTCCCGAGTCGAACCCGCTCGGTCTGCGCGGCGATGAAGGCCAGGGTGACGATGGGGTCGAGCGTGGACCGGAATGGCTCTGGCCACGCCTCGTTCGGGGCGCCGTAGTACGAATTCAGGGGAGCAACGGGACAGAGAAGCCGCTGGAAGACCCACAACGAGCGATAGCCGAGCGCCTCGGCGTGTCGCGCGAGCACGCTCACGTTGTCGGGTGTGGCACCGGTGCCGCCCACCGGGAGACCAAAGCCAAGCCTCATTCCCACCGCCTATTGACGCTTAAAGGTTCGATGCGGCGTCGCTGGCGCAGTGCGCACGATCGTAGGTGAAGAACGAAAGGTCAGTCAACTTATTTTATCGATTTCTCCTGCCTGATCGATTAAAGTCCAAAAGCTTGGGGATGAACGTCCGTTCCGATGCGAGCCAGTCCCTCGTCGCCACCTTCGTGACGCTGGGCCTGGCGTATGGCGTGTGGTATGCATACTCGGTCTTCCTCGTTGCCCTGGCCGAGGAACTCCACTGGAGCCGCTCACTCGTGGCCGGCGCATTTGCCGTCTTCGCCCTGGTCCACGGGCTGTCGAGTCCTCCGTTAGGCTGGCTCGCTGACCGGGTTGGCCCGCGCCGCGTGTTCATGACGGGCGGGGCTGTCTTGGCCCTCGCCTTGATCATCGATGGCGCGATCACGCGCCCGCTGCACCTCTATCTCGCCTTCGGTATCCTGACGTCGCTCGGCGTCACCGCGACGGCCTTGGTCCCGTCCGTCGTTCTGATCCGGGGTTGGTTTCCCCGACATTTTGGGACGGCGCTCGGTATCGCATCGGCCGGAATCGGCGTGGGGATCTTCGCCGTGATTCCGTTCTGTCAGGTGATGATCGACGCGATCGGATGGCGATGGGCGTTTCGGATACTCGGTATCGTCATCGCCCTGTGGACGATTCCGGCCGCGTTGATCCTCGTGCGTGACCCTCCTCCTTGCTCGGCCGACGACGCACGCCGGCCCACGGAAGAGCCAACCCTGGCCGGAGCACTCGCACACGGTCCGTTCTGGGTGCTCGCGATCGCTCAGTTCTGCGGTAACTTCGTGTGCCAGATGCTTCTCGTTCACCAGGTGGCGTTCCTCGTCGACCAGGGCATTCCGGTGATGATCGCGGCGAGCGCCGGCGGACTCGTCGGTCTCTCGAGCGTGTTCGCCAAGGTGGGCAGTGGCTGGGCGGCCGATGTCATCGGCCGCAGGCCGACCTTCACGACCGGCATGGTGTTCGTGTTGCTGAGCGTCGGCCTGCTCGACGTCATCGCGCTGAGTCCGCATTCCACGCTCGTCTACATCTATGGCGTGCTGATGGGCATCGGATACGCGGCGACGGTCCCCATCATGCCGACGGTCATCAGTCATGTCTTCGGGCACGCGCGGTTTGGCGCGATCTTCGGTGCCCTGCATCTTGCGAACGCCGTCGGCGGGGCCGTCGGAGCCTGGCTGGCGGGCGTCGTGTTCGACATGACCGGCAGCTACACCGCCGCCTTCGCGGCCGCCGCGATCGCGGCGGTCATGGCCATCGGTGCGGTGTGGATGGCACAACCCGCTCGTGTGCTGGAACAGCGCGCCGAGCAGTAGCCCTCGACCATGAAGGTCGTCTTGAGAGTTGCCGCCGGGATACTCGTCGCTGTGCTGGTCGGTTGCGCGACGCCCGAGACCCAGCCATCGGCAGCGGTCACGACCCTTGTTCCCAATGTGCAGCGGTGGTTCAGGGTCAATTGGACGGCGGAGCCGGAGCGCGATGGCGAGCGCCGGCTGCGTGGCTACGTCGAAAGCGCGCTTGGCGAGCCCGCGAACAAAGTCCAGTTGCTTGCGCTGGCGCTCGATGCCTCTGGCAACGTCGTTGGGCAGCGTCTGGAGTGGGTGCCCGGAGTGATCCCGCCCTTTGGCCGCGTGTACTTCGAGATCCCGAAAATGCCGCCAGCCGCCCAGTACCGAGTGACCGTGTGGGCATACGACCGGATCAAGGGTGGCGGCGGGGCCGGGTTGCCAGCTCTCCGCGCAAGTTAGGGCAACCGCTCGCGGCGCCGAACATGACGCGGTCCTGCAGTCCGCGCCTATTGACGCGGGTAGGCTGGCGCTCTACGCTTTCGAAGCTCCCGTCGCCGACACGATGAGGGCGGGGGAGGGTGCATGATCTGTCCCCAGTGCCAAGCGCGAAATCGAGATGGGTTGAAGTTCTGCGAACACTGCGGCGCATCTCTCACGACAACGTGTCCACAGTGTGCCGCGCCGATCGTGGGTAGCGCAGCCTTTTGCGGCTCGTGTGGAATGGCGTTGCGAGCTCCACCGGGCGGCCGATTCGTCTCACCGGGTGCCTACACGCCGCGATATCTGGCCGAGCGCATCCTGAATTCACGCAACGCGCTGGAGGGCGAGCGCAAGCAGGTCACTGTCCTCTTCTGCGACCTCGCCAACTCGACACCTCTGGCCGAAATCCTCGGCCCTGAAGCGATGCACGGCCTGTTGGAAGAATTTTTTGAGCTCGGCCTCAATGAAGTCCACCGCTACGAGGGCACGATCAACCAATTCCTCGGCGATGGCTTCATGGCGCTCTTCGGGGCGCCGCTCGCTCGCGAAGACCATGCACACCGGGCGGTCCTGGCCGCCCTCGGCATTCAGCGCGCGCTGCATGAGCGTGCCAGCGGGGCGCCGCGTCTGGCTGAAGAGCTCGAAGTCCGGATCGGGGTGAACACGGGTCTCGTCGTGGTTGGCAAGATCGGCGACAACTTGAGGATGGACTACACGGCCGTCGGTGATACGACGCACATCGCAGGTCGACTCGAGCAGTTGGCTGAGCCGGGCAGTATCGTGATCAGCGAGGCGACCTATCGACTCGTGCGGGGCTACGTCCGCGCGGAAGATCTCGGCGGACTCTCGGTGAAGGGTAAGAGCGACCCCGTCCGGGCTTACAAGGTCGTGGGGCCTGGTTCGCGCCGCTCGCGTCTCGAAGGATCCGACGCGCAGTTGCTCACGCGCTTTGTCGGGCGCGAACGCGAGTCGCAGATCCTCCCGAGCTTGCTCGGGCGCGCCGAGGCTGGGGAGGGGCAGGTCGTCGGTATCGTCGGCGAATCTGGCGTCGGCAAGTCTCGTCTCTTTCACGAGTTCCGGCGAAGCCAGGGCGGGCGGAGCATGACGTTTCTCGAAGGGCGCTGCCTGTCCTATGGCAGCAGTATCCCTTACTTGCCCGTATTGGACATTCTTCGCCAGAGTTGCGGGATCATCGAGACGGATAATCCCGAAGGCATCAGGGAGAAGATCCAGTGGAGCCTGAACAACGTCGGGATGGACCCAGCGGGGGCCGCGCCGTATTTGCTTCACTTGCTGGGCGTCAAAGCCGGCACCGAGACGCTCGCGACGCTCAGTCCGGAGGCCATCAAGACCCGAAGCTACGGTGTCCTCCGCGAGATGATGTTCAAGGAAAGTCGGCGCCGCACCCTGGTGTTGCTGGTCGAGGACCTCCAGTGGATCGACAAGGCCTCCGAGGAATATGCCAATTCCGTGATCGAAGGTCTTGCGCGAGCTCACGTTCTGATGGTGCTGACGTACCGCCCCGGATATCAGCCCCCCTGGATGGGGAAATCCTACGCCACCCAGATCGCGCTTCAGCATCTCCCCGACGAGGAAAGTCTGGCCCTCGTGCGGGCGATCGTCGAGCCGGGACGCATGCGCGAGGCGGTCAGCCGCTCGATCCTCGCCAAGGCCGAGGGAAACCCTCTCTTTCTTGAAGAGCTCAGCCGTGCGGCCTTGGAGCGCCGCGAGCTCGCGGTCGGCGACGCCCTGCCGCAAACGATCCAGGATGTGCTCGCCGCCCGTATCGACGGCCTTGGCGAGGCGCCCAAGCGAGTGCTTCAGGCAGCCTCGGTGCTCGGTCGAGAGGTGTCGGTGCGCCTTCTGGAAGCGATCTCCGACCAGCCGGACATGCTCGACGACGACCTGCGAGAGCTGACGCGCCGCGAGTTCCTATCCGAGCGGCCCGGGGCCGGCGAGCGGGTGTATGTCTTCAAGCATGCGCTGCTCCAGGACGTCGCGTATGGGACGCTGCTCGAGCAGCGCCGGGCGGCGCTGCACGCGCGAGCCGCGTGCGCACTGGAAGTGTTCTACGAGCGTCGCATCGACGAGGTCGTCGAGCTGTTGGCCCATCACTTCAGCCGGAGCCACGACGCCGAGAAGGCGGTCGACTATTCGCTCCTGGCGGGCGAGAAGGCGCAGCGGCGCTGGGCCAATGTCGAGGCGCTCGCGCATTTCGGGATGGCCCTCTCCTGCCGCGAACACCTTTCGGATAGCGTGACCAATTCGCTGCGGCGAATCGATGCCGTCATCCGGCAAGGCGAGGTGCGGTTCGCGGTCGGTCAGCATCTGGAGCAGCTCAAGCTCCTCGAGGAGATTTGGCCACTCGTCGAGTGCGCTGCGGACCCGGCCCGCCGTGCCGCATGGCACTACTGGACCGGCTTCCTGCAGAGCCTCACCGGAGGTCGTCCCGAGGTCGCCATCGCACATTGCGCCCAGGCCGCTGCCATCGCCGAAAGTAGTGGGATGCTCGAGCTGTGCGCCTTTGCAGAATCCTGCCTGGCTCAGGTCTACGTGTTCGCCGGCGAGCTCGAGCGCAGTGCCGCCGTCGGGGAGCGGGCCCTCCGCACCTTCGAAGCCCTGGGCAATCGCTGGTGGGCGGGTCGCACGCTGTCCCATCTCGCCGCAGCGGCCAATGCGCTCGGGCAGTGGGAGCGTGCGCTCGGATATTGTCAGCGTGCGCTCGCGCACGGCATGGCTGTGGATGATCTTCGGCTGAAGGTGTCGGCGCTGCTTCGGATGGGTTCGACGCATATCCAGCAGGGAGACGTGGCGCCGGGTCTCCGCCGCTGCGAGGAAGCGCAGGGCCTTTCCCCGACGCCCTACGATGCGGCCGCGCTGCGTGGCATCCGCGCGTATGGACTCATCAAGCAAGGACACCTCGTCGACGGGATTGCCGAGCTCAAGGACGTCCTGGATTGGTACGCGCGGTCCAACCTCCGATTCACTCGCTCGCAGTTCATGCTTTGGCTGGGGGAGGCGTATCTGCGGAAGGGCGACCGCGAACTGGCCAAGAGCGTCTGCGAGGACGTCCTGGCGGTGAGTCGGGAGGTCGGATATCGACACCTGGAAGCCGTGGCACACCGCCTGCTCGGGGAGTGCATGCTGGCCGAGGACACGACGGCGGCCGCCCAGCACCTCGCCGATGCCGTGGGCGCGTTGCGCCGCAGTGGGGCCCGCAACGAGCTCGCCAAGGCCCTGACAAGCCAGGGCGCCCTCCGACACGCGCAGGGTGATATCTCCGGCGCCAGAGCCGCACTCGCTGAGGGCCGAGCCATTTTCGAAGAGCTTGGGACGCTCGATGAACCCAAGCGGGTGTGCGACGCGCTCGCGATGCTCGACGTGGAGACGTCCCCGGACGAGCATGTCGACAACCCCAAACAGCTATGAGGACGACAGCAATGGAGTCACAGTCAACGCTGGCCGCGCTCGCCGCGATGGCAAAGTCGCTCGACGAAATGCAGAAGACGCTCAAAGAACTCTTGGAGCGGACGAAGCCGACGAAGGAGAAGTAAGGCGCCATACCTCTGATCTCGCACGGTCGTTCAAACACACACCGTTCACGAAGGAGGGACAGCGATGCCGCCGTTTACATTCGAGCAGGTCGTCAAGTTGAGCAATCCGTACTCGAATTACTCGGGTACCGGGCCTATGCAATTCGACAACCCCATCGTGGTCGAGCAGCAAGTTCATCTCGGGATGTGGGCGTTCAAGGGCGTCCCGTACTACATCGAGAAAGCACTGAAGATTCCGTATACGTATACCAACTCTGCGGGCGTGACCATCGAGGACTATCTCCTGATCGGATTCGCGGGGGGCGGCGCCTACTAGCTTCGCACGTCTGCTCGTCGGGCACTCCCAGGACACCGGAAGTGCCCGGCCTCAGCAGCCCCCTCGACGCCCTACCGTCGCCAGAAATGCCTCCGCGTTCCGCCTCAGCACACGGTCGAGCACGTCCTCGCCGTAGCCCTCGGACTTCCAGTCGGCGAGCAGCCGCTCGTAGCCGAGCAGGGGATAGTCCGCGCCGAACATCACCCGATCTTGCAGCCGGCGGCCGATCTCCAGCTTGAGATCCGGTGTGAAATAGCGCGGCGACCAGCCGTGCAGCTCGTACCAGACGCTGGTCTTGTGCAGCAGGATCGCGATCATCTCGGTCTGCCACGGCCACGCCGGGCGCGAGGCGACGATGATCAATTCGGGATGGCGGGCGGCGACCTCGTCGAGATGGCGCGGATGGCTGGCGTCCAGGCGCACGCCGCCGCCGCCGGGCTGGCCGGCGCCCAGGCCGGTAGTGCCGACCATGATCAGCACCGGGGCGCGCGCCTCGATGCAGCGG
>Ga0137403_10008164_pt1 | contig 11731 bp, 11 predicted proteins | sample CZOMad2_1_16fung_FD_122057 | JGI IMG/M metagenome (GOLD analysis project Ga0137403, IMG submission 122057) | Vadose zone soil fungal communities from Angelo Coast Range Reserve, California, USA - CZOMad2_1_16fungal (Hybrid Assembly) | ecosystem: Environmental > Terrestrial > Soil > Vadose zone...
CGCTGGAGACATTCAAATGAAGATTGGGAGCGCGTTGAAGGAGGGTGTTGATTGCGATCTGTGTTTGGAGGCGAGCGAGCGGAGCGCCAAGGCAGAAGTGTGTACCATACCCGAATGCAAGATGCCTGTTATTCTCCCGCGTAATGTCGAGCGCATCCGGGTCTTCGAAGACAGTTTCGTCCCGGTTCGCCGAGCCGATCACTCCGAATACAATCTCGCCACGCCGGATAGTTGCCCCCCGAATGATCAGATCCTCTCGCGCGAACCGTTCCGTCGTCATGAACACCGGCGCGCTGTATCGCAACAGTTCCTCAACTGCCAGGTTGATCAACGAGGGATCTCCGCGTAGTTTCTCCATCTGGTCCGGATGCTGTAGCAGCGCCAGGGTTCCACCGCTGATCAGGTTGACTGTCGTCTCGTGTCCCGCAATCAACAACAAGAAGATCATTCCGAGCAACTCGTCCTCGCTGAGCATTTCGCCGGCCTCTTCCGCCTGCAGTAGTGCGGTCGTGAGATCGTCGCGGGGATCCGCCCGCCGCACTTTGAAGAAGCCGCGCAGATAGCGATTCAAATTCCAAACCGCGGGGAAAAATCCCAGGGGAACTTTGAACTGGTTGACTGTCACAATCAGCTTCGACCACTTACGAAAACGGCCGCCAGGACGGGTGGAGACCAGTCGCAACGTATGAGGGTTGGCGGACACGATCAGCTTCGACCACTTCTGAAACTTGTCGCGGTCACCGGTCGGCACTCCGAGGATTTCCGTGATGATCGTCAGCGGTAACGGCAACGCGTAATCGCGAATCAAGTCAATTTCGTGTCGGCCGGAATGGCGGCCGAGCAACTCGTCTGCAAGAGACTGCATACGGTCTCGCATGTGCTCGACGAGGCGAGAGGAAAAGGCCTTTTGAACAAGCGCTCGCAGCCGCGTATGATCCGGCGGGCCGAGGTCCAGCATGTTGCGCTCCAGCGGCCTGAACATCGGCGGGACCCAGGGCAGCTTGCGAATTTGTTCGGGAGTCATTGCGGCATAGCGATTCTTGGCGAAGCGCTCGTCCTTCAACACCATATTCACGTCGTCATAGCGGGTCACGAGCCAGATCGGTGATTTATCAGGTAGTGTCGCGCGGCAAACAGGGCGCTCGGCTCGAAGCTGCGCGAACAGCGGAAAGGGATTCGCCTTGAACTCCGGACTGGTGATGTCTGAATCTTCGATATCGCCCGCCGCCACAGTCATGAAAGCCTCTGTTAGAAAGCCCCGCAAAACGTTACTCGAGAGAGCACTCAAAGACGCATGTAGGCGCCGCGCCACTCGCCCGTGCTGTCCCAATAGAATGGAGTTTGCACTGTGGTGCGCGGGTGGCGCGCAGTCTCAAGGATATCGAGCGCAATACCAACGATAGCTCGTTGCATTATCGAATCATCCGGCTTACCGCAAGGGTTGCCGAGGGGGAAGTCCGTGAATACGAAGCGCGGAACGCCGCACTGCTCGACAATATCCCTCGCAGAACCGATTACAACCGTCGAAATGCCGTTTGTCTCAAGGTGTCGAGCGACCAGACTCACGGTCTGGTGGCAGACCGGTCAGAGCGGTACGAGAAGCGCAACATCGACCGCGTCGGCGCGACAGAGATCGAGGGCTGCCGGGGCATACTTCTCGACGGTCCGCCGGTGGCTGAAGTCCGTCGGCACGCCGTAGAAGCGAGGCGAGAGACCCCCAACCCGACCTGCAGCCGCGAACTCCGCAACACGTCGAATCGGTAGGAAGGATTCGACGTCGCGAGTGTGCGTAGCCTTCTTGTCCCAGGAGCGGTGATCCGTGAACAAGGCGACCGGCGGCGGTTCGGTGGGCGCGGCGTACACTTCCATCAGGCTTCCGCTCTCTCTGGTCAGTGCCGCGGTCGAGATCAGCGCGACCCGGCTTTGGCCGAGCGGCTTAGCGAGCGTTGTGAACGGTGAGTTTTCGTTGTGTGCCCACCGGTAGGGGTTTCCGTAGCCGCGCGCGAGGTAGTACTCGCGCGACTTGTCGATGTAGCTTACAAAGATGCGGCGCGACGAATCGAACTCGGTCATCTGGAGAGTCAACTCCCCTTTTGCTTCACAGAGAAATTCTGTCCGGCGATGGTTATTGTTCCCTTACGACCGGATGAGGTCGGATTTGCATCCACCCTGTAGCTGACGGCTCCATTGCCGATACTGGCGCTGTTTGATGTGATAGTTATCCAGTTGTCATTGCTCACCGGTTGCCAGGCACATCGTTCAGAAGCTGAGACATTCACGATACCGGTTCCTCCTTTCGCAGAAAATGAGCTCGATGTCGGAGAGACGGAATAGGAGCAATCTTCGCCCAATCCGCCGTCTTGAATCATCGTGAAGGTCTGCCCTGCGATGGTCAATGAATCTGAGCGAGCGCTGCCGGAGAAGTTCTCTCTCACCTCGAAACTAACCGTTGCGCTGCCGCTTCCGCTTGAAGCTGAAGTGATGGTCATACAGGTACCATTGCATGTCGCAGTCCATGCGCAGCCGTTTGCAAGAGTCAGATTGACGGTGCCGCTGCCCCCGCTTGCAGGAAACATTTGATTGGTAGGCGACAGAGACGCTGCGCATGCAGAGAATGGATTTCGCGCGACCACCGCCAGGAAATCGGCGCGCGCATAAGCGAACAAGCTGCCATCCGGGGAATAACGAACCGATGTAATATAGGAATAAACATTGTTAGGGTCCTGGTTGAAGGATCTTACGAGTGCCCCATCCGAGACGCGCCAGAACCGCACTACGCCGTCATAAACTCTGTCGCCGGAGCCGGCGGCGACGTATTGCTGATCCGGCGAGAAAGCGATCGAAATTATGCCATTGTTGTTTCCATCTATCGAGCGTAACAGCGCCCCATCGGATAGGCGCCACATCTTGATCGAGCAATCGACACACTGCCCGTACTGATCGGTGGCATCGCTCCCTGCAGCGAGTATCTGTCCGTCAGGCGAAACGGCTAGAGAAGTCGTAGATGAAGCGCCGGCAGGCGTTTGAACCAGCGCGCCATCGGACACTCGAAACAGCAAAACTCCTCCCTGTCCTCCGATTCCCAGAGTTTGCCCGTCGTCCAAAAATGCAACCGCGAACACGCGCGCCCTGTAACCAATCCCACCATTGAGAGCTCGTATTAATGTCATATCAGGCACGTGCCATAGCTTGGCTGTTCCGTCTCTACCTCCCGAAGCGAGTAGTTGGCCGTCAGGAGAAAAGGCAAGCGATGTCGTGCCGTTCGAATGCGCGGAAATGGGGCCGGCGATTCGCAACCCGTCTGCAACGCGAAATAGATCCAGGTTCTGGTTGAATCCCTGTATGCCGATGGCCGCATATTGGCTGTCCGGCGAAAACGCAACGGTATTAACTCCGCCGCCGTTGTAGGGCAGTATGAAAGTGCGAAGCAATGTTCCATCCGAGGCTCGCCACAGCTTGGTTCCCGCCAGCAGCATCTGTCCGTCAGATGAAAACGCGAGTGCCTTGCCGGTGCTATTGGCTTGCCAGACGATGTCCGGTTGGTCCTGCACGTAAGTAGAACCGGGGACAGTGAGAAGGAAAGATCCCAGAACGATAACCAGGAAACTTCTGAAGACTACAGAACACGATCTGAGCAGAACGTGGCGGGATTTCATGACGATCTCCTTGGGGTTCATTCGGCTTAAGGAGAAAGCGTCCTGGCCAAAATTATACATTTGACCATGTCAAACCCGCAACCAAACAGGAATGAGCTTCGCAATGATATTCTATGTTGGGCGCCGATGCTTAGCCTACACGCTAAATTCTCCTTGACAATGCTTAGCCCGAGCGCTAAATGTCAGACATGAAGAGGGGCATAGCGAAGCGGGAGCCGAAGGCGAAGAGGGATGCATACGAGGCTGTTTTCACCGCGCTCGCCCACCCGGCGCGCAGGCAGATCTTGCTCACGCTGAACTTCGAGGGCGGATCGATGACCGCCGGCGAGATCGCCGACATGTTCGAACATGCCTGGCCGACTACCACGCGGCATATACAGGTGCTCGAGTCGGCCGGGCTGCTCCATCACGCCCGGGAGGGGCGCAATCGCGTCTACCACATCGATCGGCGCCGCCTCGAACTCGTGCGGGATTGGCTCGCGTGGTTTTTGAAGGACCCTCACTGATGACGACGACGGAGGAACAAATGGCGACGAAGAAAAAGACGGCGAAGAAGGTAACGACGACCAGCGCGAAGAAGGGCGCTGGCTCGGACGTGCCAAACCTGTTTCGCATCAACGTTGAGGTGGGAAACCTCGACCAGGCGGCTGAATTCTACGGCAAGTTGTTCGGGATCGTTGGACGAAAGCAGGCGGGCTCGCGCTGCTACTTCACCTGTGGTCCAGTCACGCTGCAGGTGGTCGACGTGTCGTCCGTTGCAAAGCCGCACCCGGCGGCCAAGGCGTTGTATTTTACGGTCAATGACCTCGACGCAATCTTCGCACGCGCGAAGGCGCTAGGCTGCCTCTCTCGAGAAGATGTGCACGGTGTCTCCGGCGGCGGGATCAGCGTGCGACCGTGGGGTGAGCGATCGTTCTACGCCGAGGACAAGTGGCAGAACCCGTTGTGCTTCGTCGAGGCCGGGACGATCTATCCCGGCTGAGGTTCAGCGTGCGAATCGACCACCTCGCTAACAGTCAGGTCCCGGAACGCTTAGTCCGAGGCGACTAACGCGAGCACGGCAAAAGCCGTTGCAGAATCTGACATGAACATCCGGCGCCAGGGTTCTCCCTTGTCGCCGCCGTGTTCGCGGTCAAAGTTGAGCGAATGAGCGCGCCACGCAGGCCAACTATGTTGACCGGCTTGCACGTCTTGCTGGTTGGCTCTGAGCCATTGTAAGCCTCTGCTCACCGCCGGCTGACCGGCTGGCAGTCCGGCTTGCCGGAGCGTGTACACGATGAGCCCGGTCGCGTAGCCATCCGACTTCGCGAGCATTGCGGCGTCCGGCGTTCCGGGTGCCCGAAACGGCGCAGATGTCTTGCTCCACCTCCAGGTCCCGAGCGAATCCAGGGCCCATCCGCCATCATCACGTTGCCGGCCTTGAATCTCTGTGATCAGCGCTACGCGCTGCGCGCTGGTCAGCAAGTCGTTCAAACGAGTGGAGGCCAGCAGCAGCCAGATCCGATTGAAGAGGCTTTGCGAGGCGTACTTCTCCTTCAAATACCCGCGCAGCCTCTCGACCCCGGCTCGCGTCTCGGCGGTGTGGCTAGCATAGGAACCTGGCACGCTTCCGATAGTCAGGGCCGCCAGGGTAGCGCCATAGTAGACACCGTCAACGGTCTCGAACGGCTCAAGCCCGAAATCGAGCCAGTCCCACGCTCCATCGGGCCGTTGCGTCTCCCACAAGCGCTTGAGGGCTTGTTGAGTGGGAGCGCTCGGCTCTCGCCGGCTTTGTGCTGCGTCGGCGCTGGCGAGGATCAGCGCGTCAAGCACCGCCTCGGTACCGCGAGACTCCGTTATCTTGCTCTGACTGTGGTCGTAGAGGGGCTGGTGATCGCCGTAGCTCTCCACGCGTCGGGTGGTTTCCTCAAGCAATCTCATCTCCTGGGGCGTGGGACCATCCACGTGCATCGCCCGCCTGAGGACCGGTCTGGCCAGCACGTACGGGAGGGTTGTATGACAGGAGACGCAGACCGTCTCCGCCTTACCGGTCCGAAGCTTTTTGCCATTGGCGAACCAGACTTGCATCCGCTCGTCCAGGTATCTCGCGGCGCCTTCCCGATCCCAGCCCCCGGGGGCGGCCCGATCATCCCGCGGTGCTGCCCGGCGAGCAGTGAATCCCAACAGGAGCACAGCGAGAACAACGGTGATCACAAACCTCATGGTCAAAAGTTCTCCAGCACGATACATCCTGTTCATCCTCCGGTTGTAGTCTACGGTACGCTAACGGCAGACATCAGCGGACGCGGCTTCAGAGTGAGGCGTTTGAGGAAACGTCGCTAGTGAAAGGGGAAAGCCTGCCGGATTGCCTCCGGGTCTGGCCGGACGCTGCTCTCTGGTCCATCTGGCGTCAGCTCGATCTCAAAATCACCCTCCTCCGCCGGCTCTTCCGGAAGCCGTCCCTCCGATATGGCGCGAAGAAGCGGCAAAGGTTCGAAGTCGAAATGCACGACGCGAGTCGAGCCGTCAATATTGGTCGCGGTGACGGCCTGTTCAAATTCCAGGATTTTGCCAAGGTGCGGCAGCTGCAGGTCTAATGCTCTCAGATGATGGGCGAAGGAGTCCGCTTCGCTCGACGCATACATCTGAGGCGTCACCTTGGACCAGTAGTCTGCGAGTATTGTGCGGAATGCCTCCGGACCCAGCGCGAGCATAATGAATCTCGACGTGAGCGGCAGCACTCGTACAATCATCGAGGCGCGGAATTCATGAATCAAGCGCTCAACGACTCGCACGCCTGGATCCTCCGCAAGGTCCATGCCGATCTGGTCATCGGCGTCCTGCCCTACCACCAGACGTCCCAGCGCGCGTTCCCACACGGCAGGCGGAACAAGGTCAGGCCCTTCAGGCTCAGATCGTGTCGGATTGAGTTTAGGGCGAACACGTTCCGAACTAGTGCGCCGCTCCCATACCCCATGCAACCATTCAAGCTGATCTCTTACAAGATCTAAACCAACGACTGGAATGAACGATGGAAAAATCTCGAAGACAATCGCCTTCAGATTCGGCAGGTGTGGAATGATCTCTTCTATCACTGCGTGGAGTGGTTCAGGGATGGCGCCGGAGTGCGCGTCGAGGTAGAAGCCATCCAGCTCAAACCCGCCGGCAACATGGACTTCCCACACTCGATCGAGCGGTAGTTGATCCAGGAATTCCTCCAGCGGTTGGCGTCCGTTCACGCTGTTGCAATACGCGTTGTGGAGATCCAGCAACAGTCCGCAATTCGCCGTCTCGACGACGCGCGCCACGAACTCGCCGTCCGGCAACTCATCATCGCGAAGCCGAAGGTAACTTACACCCGTTTCAATGGCGACTGGAACCATCAGAGCGGCCTGTAGACGGCGGATTGCGGAGGAGGCCGTTTCGATACCGGCGGTGGTCTGGCGCGGCGGCAGGAAAAAGCCCGTCGCGAATTCGCTGGTCTGATTGAAGCTCAGGTGGTCGCTTGCCCAGGGCGAATTAAGATGCTTGATCGTGTGCTTAAGCAGATCGAGTTCAGCCACTTCCGGCGCCACGGTTCCCCCAACCGGCCGGCCAACACTATGAATGACTTTGTGCCCAGGCAGACTTGCCAGATGGTCGAGTACCCGGTTGTCCGCCTGGAAAGGCCGCTGCCGATCAGCGGTTTTGATCCAGGTGGTCTGCGGTTCAATCTCGAGGACATCAAAGAGCTCGGGATGGCGCTCGATCAAGGGCTCGATAGCGTCCGAATAGGTGGCGCCAATCCCGAGCGCGGGAGATTCAGGCCAAGCCGCCAAAACGCGCCACCTCACCGTTTTCGTTCAGGGCGAGGGTGTTAATCTCGCGGCGAAAAAGAATATCGAAACCGGAGCAGCAGGCTGAACATCCCAGCTTTCCGACGACAACCTTGACGGCCCGCGTAAGAGCCTCAATGTTGCCGCTAACTTTGTCCGGAATCGTTACGGTGATCGGTCCTCTCGCTTGATCCAAGCCAAGACTGCGCGGTGGCAAGGGCTGCGGGTTAAGTTGAACATCGTCGCCCAATGCGAATTCCTGTTCGAGGCCCAGATGCAGAATGTCGCAACCGGTGGCGCACGCCGGGTGACCGAGTCGTTCGGCTACCAACTGAAGCGACTTCTGGAGTTTACCGAGGTCGTTGGCGACCCCGGCGGAGAGTGTCAGGCGAACAGCTCCGCCTCTGCGTGTGATCTTAGTTGTAGGCATACAAACTCCTTTCGGGGAAGTAGGAGGTTAAAGCCCGCGCGGCTCGAGAGCCGCAGAAGAGGTCGCTAGCCTATGTCAGCAGGCAATTGAATGTCAATGATATCATTTGGTAGCCTCGAGTAGATTCACCATATGCTCAAGAAGATTCTATTGCTCTCCGCCTCATCCGGTGCTGGCCACATCCGAGCTGCCCAAGCCATCGAAAAAGCATTCAAGGAAGCCAACGACGAGGCCGGCTTATCGCTTGAGGTCCGCCACGTTGACACTCTCAAATTCACCAACAGGGTATTCCGTCATCTCTACTCCAAAGCTTACATTGAAGCCGTCAACAAACTGCCGGAAATAACCGGCTGGGTTTATGACAAGCTCGATAAGCCCTGGAAGCACGAACGCCGCCGCCTCGCGCTCGACAAACTCAACACGCGCCCGTTCGTCAAACTGCTGCGCGAATACCAGCCCGATATGATCATCTGCACGCACTTCCTGCCTGCCGAGATTGTCTCGTGGCTCAAAGCCAAGGAGCGCATTGCCAGCCGCCAGGCCATTATCGTCACCGACTTTGATGTTCACGCGATGTGGCTCTGCCATCATTATGAGCAATATTTCGTAGCGATTGACGAAGCTCGCGCCTACCTCGAAACTCTGGCAATCCCGCGCAACAAGATCACTGTCAGCGGCATCCCGATTGACCCGGTTTTCGCCGTGCACAAAGACAAACACGAGATGCGCCTTAAACATGGACTGGCGGCAGATCGCACGACGATCCTGTTGTCCGCAGGCGGATTTGGTGTGGGTCCATTAGAACTGCTCATCAGCGCTCTCATCCCCCTGCAACATTCAGCTCAAGTAGTCGCCATTTGTGGTCGTAATGAGGATTTGAAGAAGCGAGTATCCGAACTGGCGTCGGAAATTGGCCCGGATGCGACGGTAATGGTGAAACCCGTCGGCTACACGCAGGAGATGGATGAATTCATGTCCGCGTCTGACCTGGTGGTCGGCAAACCGGGCGGTCTGACAACGTCAGAGGCGTTGGCTAAAGGACTGGTTCTGGTCATATCCAATCCGATTCCGGGACAGGAGGAACGCAATTCGGATCACCTTCTTGAAGCGGGGGTGGCGATTCGCTGCAACAATATGCCAACGCTTGCTTACAAACTTGATCGGCTACTCGCTGACCCAGAGCGTTTTGCCGCCATGCAAGGGAATGCATACGCGATGGCCCGGCCGACCGCGGCACGTGACATAGTTCAAAAGCTGTTGGAGTTGAACTGATGACGCTTGACATTGAGGTTCGCATGCGCCGTCTTGCTTCGTCCTTAGTCTTTGGCTTGCTGGTAACCATCCTCGCGCAAGCCGCCGCCCCTGCTAGCGTAAGGCTGCGTCCCACACCGCAGAAGTTTCGCGAGTTCTATGCGATCGACGATGCACGGATTCCGATAGGCATTCGTAATCGGCTTGCGAAACCTGCTCGAACCGCACGCCGAGGCGCCTCCCAATGGACTATTGAAACGGATGCCTTAATTCGAACACCAATTGGAACGTTGAGAGCGGATGTCGCTGGAAACTCTGTCCCTCGAACTCGGCTCTCATTCTACGACGGGTTGCCTGTCGGCGGGCTCCGCGCGATTGCGATTACAACCGACGGGGCCATGTGGGCCGGAGGCGACCAGGGGTTAGTCCGGTATGTGAACGCCTCCCATCCCTGGGATAGATGGCAATACTTTGGTGGTAAACGCTACTTGCCGTCGGATGAGGTCATCTCTCTGGCGGCAGGTGACGCGGGATCTATCTGGGTTCAAACATCGGCCGGCATAAGTCATATAGAGTTCCGCCGGTTAACGCTCGCGGAGAAGGCGGCGTACTTTGAGCGACGTATAGCCGAGCGGCATAAGCGACATCACCTTGTTGCCGATTCAGAATTCTCTGAGCCGGGCAACCCCGTCACCAGCCATCAATACCCGAATGACAACGATGGGCTATGGACCGCAATCTATGTAGCGGCGCAGGCATTTCGATATCGAGTGACAAAAGATTCGCAGGCGCTTGATTCCGCGCGCAAGTCGGTCGATGCCATGCTCCGGTTGGAAGCGATCACCGGTCGGGCAGGTTTCCCTGCGCGATCATTCAGACAGAAAAACGAACCGCGCCACCAAGACGGCATCTGGCACTTCACATCGGATGGCGAGTGGGAGTGGAAAGCTGACACCAGCTCGGATGAGATTGTCGGCCACTTCTTCGCTTACTCAGTCGTCTACGACCTGGCTGCCGACGAGGATTTAAGGAAGCGGCTGCGCGGGGCAGTCTCTCGCATCGCGGATCATCTGATAGATCATCGTTATAACTTGACCGATCTGCATGGCGGACCGACGCGGTGGGGTCGCTACGATGAGGCGTACTTTGAAACTGAAGATGGCCGCGAAGAAAGGGCGCTGCGTTCGCTGGAACTGCTGTCGCATTTGAAGGTCGCTTATCATATGACCGGGAACGCTCGCTATGACCGGGAGTCCCGAAAGCTGATAAATGAGTTGGGTTATCACAAGAACACGACCACCTATTTGAAGCTTCGCCAGGAACTCAACTACTCTGACGAAGAGCTTGCGATGCTCTCTTACTACCCGCTTTTTCGTTACGAGAAGAACCCGGAGCTGTTGAGAGTTTACCGCGAAGGTCTGGAGCAGTGGTGGGTGAACATTCAACGCGAAGATAACCCGTTGTGGATTTTTATCTACGCCGTTTGTAATCCGGGCAAGCGCGTGCCGCTAGCATCCGCTGCGCGCACGCTTTATCGAATACCGATGGACATGGTCAAGTGGTCTGTAAAAAACTCTCACCGGCATGATGTGCCTCTGGATATTTCTCCTGAACGACATAGTCGCGCGCAGAGCTCTCGTCTGCTTCCTCCGGATGAGCGGCGGGTGATGAAGTGGAACGGCAACCCGTTTCAGCTTGATGATCAGGCGGCTGGCCGCGGAGAAGATGACGGCGCGTTTTTCTTGCTGCCGTATTGGATGGGGCGCTACCACAGATTCATTGCAGAGAAGTAGAACTGTAACACCGAATCCGATTGCGGCCTCTCGTTAACACCTCACAGTCTCATTCAGACCCTCTCAGTCTCACGAAGCTCTTCAGTCTCATTAACACCCCTCTTCAGAGGGTGACTTGGGGGCGCGGACTTCCGAACTGTTGCAACAGTTTCGCCACATCCGGTTGAGACGGCCGACCAGGGAATCACCGACACCGTGCTAAGTTGGGTTTGACACCGTAATTCATTGACGTATAGTGGAGCAGTTTCGGTCACGGAACTGTTTCAAACAGTTTTAACACCTGGGTAGAGGGAGGCGACTCGTGTCAACTCATTCCTACTCTCGGTGTTGGCTCCACCTGATTTGGGCGACTCTGAATAGGGAACGATCACTAAAGAAGTCAGCAGCTATGAAGCTGTCGGGATTCCTTTACGAATACTCACAGTCCAAAGACATTTACATGAAGATCAACTACGTCAACGCTGACCACGTACATGCGTTGATAGATCTTCCGACAAAGTACTCGATAGAAGAGACGATGAAACTGCTCAAAGGCGCTTCATCGCACTGGATCAATCAAGAGCGAATCATCGCCGCAAAGTTTTCTTGGGGACGCGGATATGGAGCGTTTTCGGTCTCGCAATCAAATGTGAAAGACGTCGCAAAGTATATTGCCAACCAGGAAGAGCACCATCGAAGAAAGACGTTCGCTGAAGAGTACGAAAAGTTTGTTCGGGTATATGGACTGGAATGGCGCGATGATGCTCCAGAAGGAAACCGTTGAAACGGTTGCGATCGACGCCTGAGTCACGACACCTCACCGAAGTG
>Ga0137403_10008166_pt1 | contig 11729 bp, 7 predicted proteins | sample CZOMad2_1_16fung_FD_122057 | JGI IMG/M metagenome (GOLD analysis project Ga0137403, IMG submission 122057) | Vadose zone soil fungal communities from Angelo Coast Range Reserve, California, USA - CZOMad2_1_16fungal (Hybrid Assembly) | ecosystem: Environmental > Terrestrial > Soil > Vadose zone...
AAAAATATTGGCTTCCCGGGGTGGCCGGAACACAACCTCGACTGTGTTCTGGTTTTGGGGGGTCAGTTGACGAAGGGGGCTTGCACCGGCCCCCTTTTTTTATTTGTGACTGACGTCCCTCCGCGGACACTACTTTCCAACCGCCCTCCGCCTTTCCGCGTGCAAAGCGGTTAGTATGTGATTACGTCCATCGCTGTCGGCACTGGCGCTAGCATTGCTGGACCAAAGCCAAGTGAAGTGTTTCGAGCCAATTTCTTCAGGGGAACCCATGGCCCGTCCTGATCAGACGCATTGTACGCGCTACAACTTCAAATTATCCGCCGCCGTAAAATTGCCCGGTGGCGTCAAGCAATATTGCCTTCGCATCGTCACTCTGGCGCTGATTACTCTGGCGCTCGCTGGCAACCTTCGCGCGGACACGATTTCTGGCACAGTCAAAGACCCTTCCGGTGCAGTGATTGCCAATGCGCGTATCGAAATCACTGGCAGCGGCGCTCCCCAGCCGATCCTCCTGATGTCAGATGAGTCCGGCAGGTTTTCCGCGCCCAATCTGAGTGCCGGAAAATATTCAGTCCGAGTGGCGAAAGAAGGCTTCGAGGAGCTGATTGCCCCGGTTGACCTGCATGACACCGTGAATCTCGATCTAAAGCTCACCATCGCCGCGCAGCAGACCAGCGTCAACGTAACGGAAAAAAGCACCGGGTTCGGGAATTCAGACCCCGCGTATCGGCAACTCCGCGACGCCGGCTTGGGCAATGCCTACCACTGCGAAAAGTTCACGCTAGACCTGGACGTTGGCACTTTTGAGTTGAACTCCGGAACCATCACCCTGTTGAACGCCGTAAACAATTTTCAGACTGGCGCCGTTTTCGTCGGGCAGGGTCACTTCACCCTCAAGCCCCTCAGCCACGTTGACACTCAGGAGATGATCCGGCGCAGTGGCAAGCCGACCGCCGAGGAAGATTTCAGCGAAGTCGTCTTTCGGTTCACTCCTGGCTTGTATCCGAAAGTCGCTGCGGCATTTGGCCCTAGAGTGGACACGCCCCGCGAAGCCATCGAGGCCCTGCAGCATTGGCAGAACAAGGTACGGCATCGGCACGAAGTTCCGGAAGGACTCACGCAGGGAATTTTCGAGCAGGAAAGCATTGATAACGTGGATGCCGACGTGCTCGCCGCGATTTACAATCCGAAACATCCCCCGTTTTTCAATGCCTACATGGTTGGCGCGCCGCACAAGGACTTGCGGTTTTTCGTGCGCTCGCGCGTCGGCGCAATCCCGCAAATGGATTCGCCGGAAGAAGTAGCTCTGATCAATTTCAACGGGGGAGGGATGGACGACGGCGTCTGGTACTCCGAGCACCTGGCAGCGGAGCTGAAAGCGCAAAGCGCTGATTCGCGCGAGGACCGGCGGTTATTCGCCACGCGCCGCTACAACATCGAAACGGTCATCGCCAAGAACAACCATCTATACAGCCGGGCCACCCTCAGTTTTGCGCCGCTGGTCTCCGGCGAACGCGTAATGAAATTTGCGCTGCTCCCTACCCTGCGGGTAACGCGAGTAAGCGATGAAAATGGCAAGGAATTGCACTTCATTCAGGAAAGCAGAAAGGAAGACGGTTCGTTCTACGCCGTGCTCGACGAAGCGCCGGAGACCGGCAAGGAACATTCGATCAGTGTTGAATACGTTGGCGACCAGGTGCTATACGACGCGGGCAGCGGAAGTTACTACGTTGGCGCGCGCGAATCCTGGTATCCCAACTTGAACGGATTTGGCGAAAAGGCGCTCTACGATCTGACGTTCAAGGTGCCCCGTTCGAACGTGGTCATCAGCGTTGGCAAACTGGTGGGAGAATCCACCGAGGCCGGCTTCGCGGTTACTCATTGGGTCACTCCAGTACCGGTGGCGGTAGCGGGGTTCAACTACGGCAAGTACACAAAAATCGAGATGCCCGATACCATCACCCACTACAACATTTCCGGATATTACCTTTCGGAGTTGCCGAGCAATCTGAAGCGGTTTGATGGTTCTTTTTCGGGTAACGCGCCGGCCTCTAATATGCAGGCGAACGCCCTTTCTGCGATGTCCCCCATCTCAATGACGAAATACGCTTTGGACCAGGCGCGCGCGCAAATGCAGGTGTGCACTTTGTATTTCGGCAGGGCGCCTTATGAGAACATCGAAATTACTGAACAACCGAATTTCAGTTTCGGGCAATCGTGGCCCAATTTGGTGTACTTGCCGATTTCGGCCTACATCGACTCCACCCAGCGCTGGATGCTGTTCGGCCAGATCAACGCAAAGTTTACCGGCTTCGTTCAGGAGGTCACGCCGCACGAGGTGGCGCACCAGTGGTTTGGCCACAGCGTGGGTTGGGCGTCTTATCACGATCAGTGGCTCTCGGAAGGATTTGCGGAATTTGCCGCTGGATTGTTTCTGCAACAAGCGGTGGGACCGAAATGGCAGAAGGACTATCTCGATTTCTGGGAACGCCAGCGCGTCCGCATCCTGGAAAAAAATAGCTTCGGCGTTTCACCAAACGACGCCGGACCACTGTGGCTAGGATTACGTTTGATCTCGCCGCGCACCGAACAAGCCTATCAGGGCGTCACTTATTCGAAAGGCGCTTACGTACTGCTGATGTTGCGGTCATTGCTGTATGCCGACCAAGCCCCGGAAGGCAATCGCGACCAGCCTTTCATCGACATGATGCATGACTTTATGGAGAGCCATCACGATTCGAACGCCTCCACCGAGTCATTTAAGGTTGTCGTCGAAAAGCATATGCCGAAAAAACTGGATCTGCAGCAGAACGGGCGCTTGGATTGGTTCTTCAACGAATGGGTCTATGGCACCCAGGTGCCCCGCTATCATTTCAAATACGACGTGCAGCCAGGAGACCAAGGCAAGGTCAAAGTTCACGTCGAAATTACGCAAAGCGAAGTGGATCAGAACTTCGCGATGTTCGTGCCGGTGTTCGCCGACTTTGGACAGGGCTGGGTACGGCTGGGCCAACTTGCGTTAGCAGGGAATTCCACCCGCTCGGCAATCTTCAATATGGATCGTCAACCCAAAAAAGTCGCTCTCAATGTGTACAAAGATGTCCTCGAGCGCTGACGCAACGCCGCGACAGGAAGTGCACGCAATTGCTTCGGCCATACCGGCAAAAAAGTGAGCCGCCGGTGGGGGTGCCGGCGGCTCGGGCGTGGGGGTCGGAGGGAAACAGCCTGAAGATCAATTTCCAGGGCGCTTGGCGACAGCTTTCTGCGGGGTATCGTTTCCCGCGGCGCTTAAAAGAATCAGAATCATGCAGAGAACCAGGCTTGAAATGACCACGTTTGTCTCCGCTTTTGCGGCCGGCGCTTATTGCCGCGTCAGCCACTGTTGACAGTAAGGAGTATGCGTTTGTGGCTCGACACCGTCACTAGACCGCAGGGTTCATTTCCGGGGGTACCCGCCGCCAGTACCTTGGTACCTGAGAAACCGGGTTTGCCGCTGCCATAGCGCCAGGTTGCGGCAAGACGCAGCCGCTGCTAAAATTTCTGGTTTGTCGGGTCGTGGCGACCCCTTCGGTGCGCTGGCAAGCCACGCTGGCCGTTAATCCCGTCAGTAGCCTCTTCGTGCGGGCCTCCGCGAAGAAACGATTCGCCGCAACAATTCCTGCTGCCGCCGCGTTTGGTGGCACTCGGCATGGCCGCAGATCCCCGGAATCGGTCGGCCCATGCTGGCACCTGCAAATCGGAACTCGGAAAGTGAGGGCGTGTGGCAAAGTACGACGTAGCGATTATCGGTAGCGGGCCTGGCGGTTATGTGGCCGCGATCCGCGCTGGCGAGCTTGGATTGAAAACCGTGGTGGTTGAGAAAGATCCGTTTCTAGGCGGTACCTGTCTGCATGTCGGATGCATCCCCACGAAGGTTTTGCTACACCATGCCGATATCTACGACCATTTCAAGAACGGCGCGGAACTGGGATTTGAAGTGAGCGGATTGAAAGTAAATTGGGCCAACGTGATGGCTCGCAAAGACAAAATTGTCAAGAAGCACGCCAAGGGTATCGAGTTTTTATTCAAGAAAAACAAAGTGGAATTTGTGCAGGGTTGGGGACGCTACGAAGGTCCCGGCAAGATCAGTGTCGAAAAGGACGGCAAGAAATCCACGATTGAAGCGTCCAACATTTTACTGGTCAGTGGCAGTGAAGCCCGTTCCCTCCCCGGAATCGAGCCAGACCATAAACAGATTTTGACCAACCGCTCCATTCTGGAATTACCTACAGTACCGAAAACTTTGATCGTGGTCGGAGCCGGCGCGGTCGGCGTCGAGTTTGCCTCCATCTACAATTCCTTTGGCACGCAGGTGACGATTCTCGAGGCCTTGCCGCGCGTAGTGCCAGTGGAAGACGAAGAAATTTCTGCGGAGCTCGACAAATCATTCCGCAAGAAAAATATTCAGATCCAGACCGGTTGCAAAGTGGAAAGCGTCAAGAAGGACGCCAAGGGCGTGACCGTGTCCTTCACCGATAAGGATGGAAAGAAGCAGACTCTGCAGGCGGAAAAACTTTTACTGGCGGTGGGACGCAAGCCATTGACGGAAAATTGCGGGCTGGAGAAATCGAAAGCGAAACTGGAACGCGGTTTCGTGCACGTTGGCCAGAATATGGAGACGGAAGAAAAAGGTTTGTACGCGATCGGCGATATCGTTGCAGGCATGCCGCAACTCGCGCACGCCGCGATGATGGAAGGCATCATCGCTGTAACCCACATTGCCAGCAAACCGACGCAGCAGATTCGCAAGGACCGAATTCCCAACGCGACGTACTGCGAACCGCAGATTGGCTCCATCGGGCTGACAGAAAAACAAGCCAAAGACGCGGGGTACGCCGTGAAAGTCGGCAAGTTTCCTTTCGTCGGAAACAGCAAAGCCACCATCCTTGGCAATCACGGCGGCTTCATCAAAGTTGTCAGCGACGAAAAGCATGGCGAGGTTCTGGGCATTCACATTATCGGCCCGCTGGCGACAGAGATTCTCGCCGAGGCTGCAGCAGTGCTGAACCTCGAAGGCACCATCGACGATTTGATGAATATGGTCCACGCGCATCCAACGGTATGGGAAGCTATGGGCGATGCTTTCGCCTCTGTCCGCGGTCTGCAGATCAACGTTTGAATCATGATTCCTTGCTCGATTGTCGATCTTGGCCTGATTCCGTACGCTGAAGCGTGGCAGCTGCAGAAGCGCTTGGTGGCGGCCCGTAAAGCCGACGCGATCGAGGATGTACTGCTGTTTTGTGAGCATCCGCATGTAATCACGCTGGGGCGGAGCGGCAATCGCGCGAATCTGCTTGCGAGCGAAAATGTTTTGCGCCAGAAAGGCGTCGAGTTCTTTGCCACCACGCGGGGCGGGGATATTACGTATCACGGGCCGGGACAAATCGTGGGTTATCCGATTCTGAATCTGGCCGCGATTCGCCGCGATGTCGTCTGGTACGTCCGAACGCTGGAAGACGCGATGATTCGCGCGACGACCGGGTTGGGTATTGAATCGCGTCGTCTCGTCGGAAGAACCGGGCTTTGGGTCGGCGAAACGGGTGCGGAAGAAAAGCTGGCAGCGATTGGCGTACACATCAGCCGCTGGGTGACGTCGCACGGATTTGCATACAACGTCGCCACCGACCTGCGCTACTTCGAAATGATCGTGCCTTGCGGCATCGCTGACCGCAAAGCCACGTCGCTGGAGAAGCTGCTTGGTCGACGAGTTTTGCTGGAAGAAATTCGGCCGCTACTGGCGAAACACGTGTGCGAAGTTTTTGGATTGACGATTCGAACCGCGGAACCCGCCGGACTTTTCCTAAAGCTGGAAGAGTTCGAACAGGCATTGGCGGTTTCGGCTTAAGAATTTGCTGGTTCGAAGCGGCGCAGTACGGATTTTGGGAGTCCGAATGAAGAAGGAACTCACGCGGCAGCAATATCTGGACCTGTACTACTTCATGCGGCTGAACCGCGCCGTGGAAGACATGATGGTGAAGCTGTTCCGCCAGAATAAAATTGTTGGCGGTCTGTATTCCAGTCTGGGACAGGAAGCGGTTTCCGTCGGTACTGCCTACGCTCTCGAGAAAAAAGACTGGCTGGCGCCGATGATTCGCAACATCGGGGCGCTCCTCGTAAAGGGCGTTCCGCCCCGCGACATTTTCATGCAGCACATGGCCAAATACGATTCGCCGACCAAGGGCAAAGACGGAACCAGTCACTTCGGGGACCTGGAAAATCTGCACATCGTTTCGCCGATTTCCATGCTCGGCGATCTGATTCCGGTGATGACCGGTGTCGCCATGGCCGGCCGCTATCTCGGCCAGAAGATTGTAGCTATGACCTGGATCGGCGACGGCGGCAGTTCCACCGGCGTGTTTCACGAAGGCTTGAATTTCGCGGCGGTGCAGAAAGCCCCGTTCGTGCTGGTGCTCGAAAATAATCAGTGGGCGTATTCGACCCCGGTCAAGCGCCAGGTGCCGCTCGAGAACCTTGCCGACCGCGCCAAAGCCTACGGCATTTCCAGCTACAGCGTAGATGGAAATGACGTGGTTGCGGTCTACACCAAGGCCAAAGAAGCCGTGGACCGTGCCCGCAACGGCGAAGGACCAATCCTGATCGAAGTGAAAACGTTCCGCCGTCTCGGCCACGCCCAGCACGATCCCGCCGAATATGTTCCCAAAGAAATGCGCGCCTACTGGGAAGCGCGCGATCCCATTACGCTGTATGAAAGATTCCTGACCAGCGAAAATTTACTGGACGAGAAAAGCAAAAAAGAGATCGACGACAAGATTGAGAAGTTGCTCTCGGTGGAACGCGACTTCGCGGAAAATTCCCCGCTGCCTCCCGCGGAGTTTGCCGCTGAGGGGGTCTATTGCAGTGGCGACGATTGCCACAAGATTACCCCGAAATGGCAGCGGCCCATTGCAGAAGTAACGCCACCGAAATCGAGTGTGGCTGCTGTGTGGACGGTGAAAGGTTTTGGTAGCGGAAAAGCTTCCGGCGGCGGCAGCGCCCCGATTCATTTCGGCGATACGCAAAAACACGAACACCAGACCGAAGCCGTCCGGGACCAGAAACAAAAAGACGCGGAAGTTCCGGAAGCGGCGACTGAAATCATGGAGGCGAGGAACGCCAAGCCAACGAAGGTTGCGGCTAAAGTACCGGTGAACGTGGCGGTAAAGGTTTCCGCCAAATCTCCAGTCAAAACACCGGCAAAGAAGATAGCGCCCAAAAAATCAGCCAATTCGGCTGTCGTTCATGCGAAACCCGCGGCCAGAAAGGCACGGAGATAACTATGGCTACAGCGGCCAAAGAAACGAACCCCGAACTCGCTTCTGCGACCCAGGTCACTTTTCTCGAAGCCATCAGGCAAGCCATGTGCGAAGAAATGGAACGCGACCCTGCGGTGGTGCTGATCGGCGAAGACATTGGCGTCTATGGCGGAGCATTCAAGACCAGCGAAGGGCTCCTCGAACGATTTGGCTGGGAGCGCGTGATCGATACGCCCATCAGTGAATCGGCGATCATCGGCGCGGCGTGCGGCATGAGCTACCTCGGCCTGCGTCCCATCGCCGAAATGCAGTTCATCGATTTCATCGTGTGCGCCTTTAACCAAATTACAAATTTCGTCGCCAAAGGACATTACCTGTGGAACGCCCCTGCGCCGATCGTCATTCGCGGTCCGTCCGGTGGCGGCGTTCATGGTGGGCCATTTCACTCCGCAAATCCTGAAATGTATTTTGTGCACACGCCGGGCCTGAAAGTGATTTATCCCTCGACGCCATACGATGCCAAGGGACTGTTGAAGTCCGCGGTGCGCGATAACAATCCAGTGCTGTTCTTCGAGCACAAGTTTCTTTACCGCCGCATCAAGGAAGAATTGCCCGCGGAAGATTACACCGTGCCCATCGGCAAAGCCGTCGTTCGCCGTGAAGGCAAACATCTCACCATCATTTCTTACGCCGCCATGATGCACACCTCTCTCGAAGCGGCGGCAGACTTGGCGGAAGAAGGCATCGAAGCCGAAGTCATCGACCTGCGCACGCTGCTCCCGCTCGATGAAGACACCATCCTCACCTCCATAAAAAAGACCAACAAGTGCCTGGTGGTGCACGAAGACACAAAAACTGGCGGAATTGCCGGCGAAATTGCGGCCATCCTTTGTGAACGCGCGTTCGGCGACCTCGATGGCCCGCTGATGCGCGTCACGGCGCTCGACACGCCGGTACCCTACGCGCCATCGCTCGAAGAATTTTTTCTGCCTAACAAGGAGAAAGTGCTGCACGCAGCACGTACCCTAGCGAAGTACTGACGGAGGTCAGCCGTAAAAGCGGATTGGAACGGTTCGCTGACGGTGAACGGCAAACGATAAACGACGATCAAGAGGAACTACACTGAATTTGTTAGAGTTGTGCTAACGGGAGAAAAGCCATGGCAGCCGATGTCGTAATGCCCCAGATGGGCGAGAGCATTTTTGAAGGAACAATTACCAAGTGGCTGAAAAAGCCCGGCGACAAAGTCGAACGCGACGAGCCGCTGTTCGAGATTTCCACCGATAAGGTGGACGCGGAAATTCCCTCGCCGACCGCCGGCGTCTTGAAAGAAATAAAGGTAAAAGAAGGGCAGACCGTTCCCATTAACACCGTTGTGGCGACGATTGACGGTGCTGGCAGCGCAACGGCCGCGTCCGCACCGGCGCCAACTCCGGCCCCGAAAGCAGAGGTTCCCAAGGCCGAAGCACCGAAGCCAGCTGCCGCGGCGCCCGCTGCAAGACCGGGACCGGTCCCGGTCCCGACGCCACAAGCCGCGCCTGCGGCAGCGTCACCAAGCGCATCGGCTCCAGCAAGAGAAGGCGCACGAATTCACAGCTCGCCTCTGGTTCGCCGCATGGCCAAGGAGCATGGCATCGATCTCGGGGGAATTGCGGGTACCGGTGCTGGCGGCCGCATCACCAAAGAAGACATCGAAAGCGTGATCGCTGGTAGCGGAGGGGGCGGAGTTGCGTCACCTTTTGCTGAGCCCGCTCGGGCACCCGAGGCGCCGCCTCAACCCGCACGGCCCGCGGCAATGCCGCCGCCTCCCGTGGCACCAGCTCCTCTGGCCGGCGGAGGCGGCCCCGCCGCGCATGGCTCGCAATACGTTCCTGCGCTGCAACTGGGCGTTCCGCGCGAACGGCTATACTTCGGCAATTACGAAGTTCAGCCCTTGTCGGTAATGCGCACCAAGATTGCCGAGCACATGGTGGCGTCCACGCACGTTTCTCCACACGTGTACTCAGTGGACGAAATCGACATGAGCAAAGTAGCTGCCTTACGTACCAAAGCCAAAGCCGAATTCGAACAGCGTTACGAGACCAAGCTGACTTTCATGCCGTTCTTTGTTAAGGCGGTGGTAAGCGGCCTGCGTGCGTTTCCAACCTTGAATTCGTCGCTCGACGGAACCAACGTGGTGCTGCACAAAGAAATCAATGTCGGGATCGCAGTCGCGTTGGATTGGGGACTGATCGTTCCGGTGGTGAAAAACGCCGACGAGAAAAATATCCTCGGCATCCAGCGAACCCTGAATGATCTCGCCGAACGTGCGCGTTCCAAGAAGCTGCGCCCGGAAGAAGTTCAGGAAGGCACCTTTTCCATCACCAATCCCGGCGTATTCGGTGGACTGTTTGGCCTGCCCATAATCAGCCAGCCCAACGTCGGCATTCTCGGACTAGGCGCCATCGAAAAGCGTCCGGTCGTCATCAACGATTCCATCGCCATCCGCTCCATGTGCTACGTCACGCTAAGCTATGATCACCGAGTGGTGGACGGCGCCGTGGCGCACCAGTTCCTGCACAAGGTTAAAGACACGCTCGAAAACTGGTCCGAGCCGCTGGTGTAAGAAGTTTTCAGCAATCAAAGTCTCTGATCTCTGGCCACTCTTCACTGCACCTGCGCTTTCAGCTTTGGCACCCAGACAGCGAAAGAACTCATCTCCAAAGACTACCGCCACGCACGCGCCGTATGTGCTCTAATGCCCGCTTCATTTCGCGTATGGTGGCGGCACGTACCTGAAAGAGTAAGAAGCGCGATGCACTGTGATGGTTGCCAATTCCGAGGCGGGAAAAGTCCGTGGCGATTTGGAACGCATCGAGCGCGGAATTCCGGCGCCATTTCGGTGGCCCGATTCATAAACAGAACGGGCCCGGCACTTAGTGTCCGGGCCAGTCCAACGACTCAGGATCTTGTTAGCGTTTCTTCTTTTTCTTCGCTGCCTTCTTCGGCTTGCTTTTCTTGGCGGCCTTCTTGGCAGGCTTCTTGGCTGCCTTTTTCGGCTTGGCCTTTAAAGCTGCTTTTGCCGCAGGCTTTCTTGCAGCTGCCTTGGTAGCCGCCTTCGCCGCAGGCTTGGAGGCCGGCTTGGGCGCCGCTACCTCGTCGGCATCGTCGTCGGCGATGATCAGTTCTTCCTCTTCGGTTTCCACGATTTCATCGGAGTCGCCGGCCTCTTCTTCTTCCAGCGGAGACAACTCCGTCTCATCGTCGAAATGATCCTTCTCGAAATCCATTTCATCCTCCCCTGGGAGAAGCTAGCCCGACGTATCGGGGCCGGGCAGGCACGAAAATTGCAGCTCGCCCAGCAGCCTACTTTCGGTTTCGTACCGTATTCAGAGGGCAATGTCAAGGATTCTAAGGGCGCACGCTCGAAATTTGCCCAGGCAAGTCGAAACTTTGCAGCATTTCTCAGGAGTAGTGGAACCAAGTAGCCCGAGACCACAGCGAACCGGCCTCAGGGGGTTTTCTTAGCATGCGTCGCCGCTGAAGCCGTGTTGACGCTGGAACTCCTCTTTTTCGTCGCCGCTCGCTTGTGTACCAGCACTGTTTCGGGGCCTCCGCCGATGGTATATACGCGAAGAACCATGCCCCGGCTAACCCGCGCGGCCTTTAACCCATTCCATTTCCGGAGTTCCTCAGGGCTCACGCTGAACTGGTCGGCGATGCCACCCAGAGTATCTCCCTTGCGGACGCGGTAGCGCACCAAACGGCTCTTGACCTCGGCCGCCGACTGCGAAGCCGGAATGATCAGCTTGTCGCCCGGGCTAAGCACGTCGGTGCGCCCCAGACTGTTGGCTGCCGCGATGGCCGGGGCGGTCACGTGGTATTTCTTGGCCAGCGAGGTAAGCGTCTCGCCCGCCTCGACGCGATGCCGCCGCCAACTGACCCACTTTTCCGGTGGAATATCCGCAATTTCTGCGGAGAATTTCTGCGCCGTGCCCTTCGGCAGATGCAGCTCGAAGAACGGGTCATCCGGCGTAGCCATGCGCAGCAGCGACGGATTGAGGGAACGCAGAGTCTCGGCGTCCACATCGATGGTTTCAGCCACCAGACGCAGGTCAATGGCTCTCCCGGGTTTTACGACGTCGGAGGGAACAGGCTGGTCAAGATCGGTTTGCACGCCGTAGTGCGCAGCGTCCTTGGCGATCAGCGTCAATGCCAGAATGATGGGCACGTAATTCTTGGTCTCGCGCGGCAGCACATTGCGGCGGTACAATTCCCAGAAATCGGCATAGCCGGTGCGCTCAACGCCCTTCTGCACGTTCCCGGGGCCGCAATTGTAGGCGGCCATGGCCAGATACCAATCGCCAAAGAGACCATACAGATCGCGCAGGTGTTGCGCGGCGGCACGCGTGGCTTTTTCCGGGTCTTGGCGCTCATCCACCCACCAGGAACGCTTTA
>Ga0137403_10008167_pt1 | contig 11728 bp, 10 predicted proteins | sample CZOMad2_1_16fung_FD_122057 | JGI IMG/M metagenome (GOLD analysis project Ga0137403, IMG submission 122057) | Vadose zone soil fungal communities from Angelo Coast Range Reserve, California, USA - CZOMad2_1_16fungal (Hybrid Assembly) | ecosystem: Environmental > Terrestrial > Soil > Vadose zone...
CCGCTCGCCGACCTCTGGGTGCACAACGGCATGATCACCTTCGGCGCCGACAAGATGTCGAAGTCGCTCGGCAACGTGCTCGGCATCGCCGAGGCGACGAATCGGTTTCCGGGAGAAGCCCTCCGCCTCCTCTTCTTCGGCACGCACTACCGCGCCCCGCTCGACTTCGGGCCCGGCCGGCTCGAAGAGGCGGCGCGCAAGCTCGAGCAGCTCTACGAGTCGCTCGCGCGCGCCGACGAGGCGGCGGGCAGGACCCCGGCGCCCGTCGCGCCGGCCGGCGCGCTGACGGGCACGCTCTCCCCCTTCCTCGCCGAGTTCGCCGGTGCGATGGACGACGACCTCAATGCCGCCAAGGCGCTCGGCCCGCTCCACGACCGCGTGCGCGAGCTGAACCGCGCCCTCGACGCCGGCGACGCGACCACGGCCGCGGCGCTGCGCGCCGACCTCGGGCGCGTCGCCGCCGTGCTCGGCATCCTCGGCGAGGAGCCGGCGCGCTTCCTCGGCGCGCTGCGGGCGGGACGCACCGCCCGCGCCGGGCTCAGCGAGGCGGAGATCGCGGCCGCGATCGCCGAGCGCAACGAGGCCCGCGGGCGTAAGGACTTCCGCAGAGCGGACGCGATCCGGGAGGAGCTCCGCGCGCAGGGCGTCTTGCTCGAGGACACGCCGTCGGGCACAGTGTGGAAGCCGACCGAGTAGGCGGCGGCGGAGGTCGGGGATGAGGATGATCGGGCCGTGGACGCTGGCGCTTCTCGCGCTCGCCGCACCGGGATGGTCGGGCGACATCTATCGCTGGACGGACGGCGACGGGAACGTGCATTACTCGAACATGGATGCCGAGGGCGACGACGCGGCCGCCGTCGCGCACGAGCCGGCCGCCGAGGAGGCGCCCGCGGACCTGACAGACAACACGACGGACGAGGCGGCGGACCGGACCGCGGCCCGTGGGGACGCGGACACCTTCTCGGCCACTGCCTCGCTGCGGCGCAGCGCCCTCGAGCGCGATCTGCGCGCCACCGCGCGGCGCCTGCACGAGATCGACGCGCGTCTGGCAACCCTCGCCCGGGCGCGCGGCCAGCACGCGCAGGGCAGCGCCGCGACCGGCGGGGTGGCCGCCCCGACCGCGGCGCCCGAGGGCATCGACCTGCGCTCCGAGGAGGAGCGCACCCTCGCCACCGAGCGCGAGCAGCTGGCGCAGCACGCGGATCAGGTTCGCAGCGACGCCGCCAAGCTGCGCGAGGAGGTGACCGCGCGCTTCGGCGCCACGCCGCCGTGGTGGATCGACCTTCGCTGAGAGCCTCTCCGCGCCGCCGGCCGTCCCGGGCCAGCAGCCTGCTCGCCGGCGCCCTCTTCGCGGTCGCTTGTCGGGCACGCGCCGTCGCGCCCGACGTGTCGCCCGTGGCCCACCTCCACGTGCTCATGGTGAACGGCGGCGGCAGCAAGGCGCAGAACTACCAGTCCCACTTCCTCCACCTCCGCCGTCTGCTCGAGCTCCTCGCACGCGCCGGTGTGCCGTCCGACCACATCGCGGTCTTCAGCGCCGACGGCCCCGCCCCGGAGGCCGACATGGCGGTGCGCGAGATCGAGCCCGAGGCCGACTTCCGGCTCCTGCGCGGCACCCGGCTCGGCGCGGCGCTCGCCACCCAGATCGTCTACGCCAACTCCGAGATCCCCGGCGTGCCGCTGCGGGCGGCGACCCGGGCCGGGCTCACCGCCTGGTTCAAGCAGGCACGCCGGCGGCTCCGCCCCGGCGACACGCTGCTCGTCTACGTCACCGATCACGGCTCCAAGAACGACAAGGACACCGCCGATAATCGCATCGTCCTCTGGGGCGAGAAGGAGTCGATCTCGGTGAAGGAGCTGGCCGGGCTCACGAGCCAGCTCGACCCGGGCGTGCGCGTCGTCGCGCTCATGTCGCAGTGCTTCTCCGGCGCGTTCGCGAACCTGATGTCGGTGCGCACGCGCGAGGGCCAGCCGAGCGGCGCGGTGTGCGGCTACTTCTCCTCCACGCCCGACCGCCCGGCCTACGGCTGCTACCCCGAGAACCGCGGCAAGGACAACGTCGGCCACTCGTTCCACTTCTTCCAGGCGCTCGAGACGAGCCCGGCCTTCCCGCAGGCCCACCTCGACGTGCTGGCCACCGACCGCACGCCCGACGTGCCGATCCGCACCTCGGAGGTCTACCTGGAGCGCCTGCTCGAGCGCGCGGCGCAGGACGCGGGCGAGGAGCGCGCGGCGCTGGTCGATGCCCTCCTGCGCGAGGCGTGGCGCGACAAGGCGGCGTGGGAGCCCGAGATCCGGCTCCTCGACCGCATCGCGCACGCCTTCGGCGTCTTCAGCCCGCGCTCGCTCGCCGAGCTCGACCAGCAGGCGAAGAGCCTCCCCGACCTGGCCGAGCAGCTGCGCAAGAACGGCGGCCTCTGGCAGGAGACGCTCGGCGACCTCGACGACGCGAACCTCGGCCGCTTCCTCGCCGCCCATCCCGACTGGGCCCCGCGCATCGACGACGCGAGCCTGGCGGTGCTCGGCCCCGAGGGGCGCCGCGGGCTGGCCGGCGCGCTGCTCGCCGAGCTCGCCCCCTTCACGCGCACCGACGGCGCCACCGACGCGCGCTTGCGCGTCCTCGGCGACAAGGGCGAGTCGGCCGCGGCCGCCGCCTACCGCATGGAGGTGCGGCTCGCGGTCGTGCTCCGGCTGCGCGGTGTGCTGAGCGAGATCGCGGGCCGCGTCTACCTCGCGACCCGGGCGACCCCCGCGGAGCGCGCCGCGTACGACGCGCTCCGCGCCTGCGAGGACCTCCGCCTTCCCCCGGCGGCCGGCGCCTCCGCGGCGCCGCCGGCCATCCCCTTCGAGCCCTTTCCGCCCTGGGAGGACGACGTGAAGCTGGCGCGTTCGGTGCTCCCCGCCTGGATGGGCATCAACTTCCGCCCGGCCACCCAGAAGACGCGCGACAAGTACCACCTCGCCGTAGGCGCAACCTCGGTGCTCACGGTCTACCCCGGCTCGCCGGCCGAGGCGGCGGGCCTGCAGGTGGGCGACGTCATCCTCGGCCCCCCCGGCAAGCCCTTCACCGAGCCGCGGCAGGTGCGCGAATGGACGATGCTCTCGGTGGTCGACCACCCGGCGCCGCTCCTGGTGCAGCGCGGCGACCGGCAGGTGCGCGTGACCCTCGTCCCCAAGCCCTACCCGATCCGCCTCCCGGAGCTGCCCGGCCCGCCCCAGGTGGGGAGCGCGGCGCCTCCGCTCGAGGTGGCGGCCTACCGCGGCACGCTGCCCGAACGGCTGGGCGGCGGAAAGGGCCGCCTGCTCTTCTTCTGGGCAACCTGGTGCGCGCCCTGCAAGGCGTCGCTCCCCGAGCTGCTCGCCTTCGAGCAGGAGCGCGGCGTGCAGGTGATCGCGATCACCGACGAGCCCGCCGAGCAGCTCGGCCCGTTCTTCGAGAAATTCACCAGCCCCTTCCCCGCCACCGTCGCGGTCGACGAGCTGCGCCGCGCCTTCCAGGCCTACGCCGTGAGCGGCACGCCCACCTTCGTCCTGGTCGACGAGGACGGCAAGGTCGCGAGCGCCTCGACCGGCTACACGCCGGAGAAGGGCCTCGGGATCGAGGGCTGGTCGTGGTCCAAGCGCGCGGCGCGTTGACCATCTATGACCACAGTTTGCGCCTTGTCTTGACAGCGGACACGAAGCCGGAGTAAGGGAGCCGACCCAATCGAACACTGCAAAGCATCCGAACCGACTACCTGACGCCCCGGCGCGGAAGTGGACCATCCGCGCCGGGCCCCTCCATAACCTCCGGGGGGCCCGTCCAGTGCTCGCGCGGCTTCGCCGCGCTGCGCGCTTCCGATGCCCCCCGGACCCCCGTCGCCGCGCGCGGAGCGCGCGGCTCCCCTCGTAGCTGACTCGCGCGCTTCGCGCGCATCGGGTCGTGCCGACCGCGGCGAAGCCGCGGTCGGCAGACGTGCCGGCTTTGCGTACCCGGTGCGGAAGCCCGGACGCGCCGGACGCGGCATAGCTTCGAAACGAGCGGACGGGGCTCTGCTCTATCGGCGGACCTGGTCTGCGATGGCCCGGCGGACCGCTTGCCGGATCCACCGGGCGGCGTAGGTCGAGAACTTGTAGCCGCGCCGCCACTCGAACTTCGCGACTGCGCGCATGAGCCCGATGTTCCCTTCCTGGATCAAGTCGAGAAAGGCGAGCCCGCGGTTCATGTGACGCTTGGCGATCGCGACGACCAGGCGGAGGTTGGGCTGGATCAAGAGCACCTTCGCATCCTGTGTCCTCATCTCCGCCAGTCGGATGGTGTGGAGCGACGAGCGGAACGCCTCGGCCGACATGCCCACCTCGCGCAGCACCTGCTGCGTCTTGCGGCGCGCCTCGCGAATCGTGTCGGCGGCCTGGAGCACCTCTGCGGCGGGAGCGCGGAAGTGCCGGCCGGTGTCCTTCTCTTCGGTCCGGATGCGGGCGGCGTACCGCGAGATGTCGGCGGCAGAGTGGTCGAGCCGCTGCTCGAGGCGGCGGACCTCGTGCCGGTGGGTGTCGATCAGACGCTGCGCCTCCTTCAGGTTGTCGACCAGCGCCTGCAGGTGCTTGGCGCCGAGCTGGGTCTCGAGCAGCACCTCGCGCACCGCTTGCGCGACGGCCGCGAGCCGCTTCTCGATGCGCGCCCGGCGCGCCTTGGAGGTCTTTGCCCGGCCCGCCTCCGCGACCAGCTTGTCGCGCTCCCCGGCCAGGCGCTTCAGTTCGCTCACCTGCTTCAAGAAGGCGTCGGCGCGCTTGTTCTCGTCGCGCTCGGTGGCCTCGGCCCGCCCGTCGTCGCCGAATATGTGCCGCCCCGCGATCTCCCCCCGACGGACCCTGTCGGCGAGCGTGAGCACGTACTGGAGCGCTAGGTCGAGCGAAAACACGGCCTCGCGCACCTCGCGCTCGCCGCTCTCGATCTCCTTGGCGATCGCGACTTCCTCCTCGCGCGTGAGAAGAGGAACGCGTGGTGGCTCATACATCGGGCTCATCGCCCTCCCGTTACACGCCGGGGCGGGTTAGTCTGGCCACGGCCGCCGCTCCGGGCTCCCGTCAAAACTGAGTCACTACCCCCTTCCGGTCAAGGTTGTCACGGGTGGCGCGATCGTAGTACTCGAAGCGGATATGCCCGGTGCGCTCTCGCGGTTCCGGATGTTGGATCTGTCGCGGCAGCTGCCGGGGCCGTTCTGCTCGATGCTGCTGGCGGACCTGGGGATGGACGTGCTCGCCGTCTACTCCCCGACCGATCCGATGGGCATGGGCATCCCGCTCCTCGGGCGGAACAAGCGGAGCCTGACGCTCAACCTGAAGGCGCCCGAGGGGCGCGCCATCTTCCACCGCCTGGCGCGCGAGGCGGACGTGGTGCTCGAGGGCTCGCGCCCCGGGGCGGCGGCGCGCCTCGGGGTCGACTACGAGACGCTCAGCGCCATCAATCCGCGCCTCGTCTACTGCTCGATCTCCGGCTACGGCCAGGACGGACCCTATCGCGACCGCGTCGGGCACGACGTCAACTACCTCGGCTTCGCGGGCGTCATCGGCCTCACGGGCCCCGCGGGCGGGCCGCCCGTCATCCCGGGCGTGCAGATCGCCGACATCGGCGGCGGCACGCTCATGGCGGCGGTGGGTATCCTGGCGGCGCTCGCGGCGCGCGAGGAGACGGGCCGGGGGCAGTTCGTCGACATCGCGATGCTCGACGGCTCGCTCGCCTGGCAGGTGGTGCACGTCATGCGCTACCTCGCCGAGAGGCAGGAGCCGGTGCGCGGCGACACCATGCTCACCGGCCGCCACCCGTGCTACGCCATCTACGAGACCCAGGACGGCCGCCACGTGACGGTGGGCGCCCTCGAGCCGCACTTCTGGCGCACCCTCTGTCAGCGCCTCGGTATGCCGGAGCTCGTCGAGAAGCAGTTCGTCGAGGGCGCGGAGCGCGAGGAGATGTTCCGGCGCATCCGCGCCCGGTTCCGTGAGAAGACGATGGCCGCGTGGGTCGCGGAGCTGGCCGACCTCGATATCTGCTTCGGCCCGGTGGCCACCCTCGGCGAGGCGCTCGCCGATCCGCAGGTGCGCCACCGCGGCATGGTGGTCGAGCTGGACGGCGGGCGGCGCACGCTCGGCAATCCGATCAAGCTCTCCGACACGCCGCCGACGATCCGCACGTCCCCGCCGGCGCTCGGCGAGCACACCGACGCCGTGCTCGCGAGCCTCGGCTACTCGCGGGGCGACATCGAGGGGTTGCGCGCGCGGGGGGTGGTGTAGTCATGCCCGGCGTCCTCGCCGCTGCTGCCTACATCCCGCGCTACCGGCTCCCGCGCGAGCTGATCGCGAGGGAGTGGGGCGGGCAGTCGGCGGGCGGCGAGAAGGCGGTCGCCAACCACGACGAGGACAGCCTCACGCTGGCGATGAGCGCCGCGCTCGCGCTGGAAGGGCAGGGCGAGCGGCCCGACGCCGTTTTCTTCGCCACCACCACCTCGCCCTACACGGAGAAGCAGGGCGCCGCGACCATCGCCGCCGTCCTCGACCTGCCGAGCGCGACGCGCACCGCCGACTTCACCGACACGCTGCGCGCCGGCACCTCCGCGCTCCTGGCCGGGCTCGACACGCTCGCGGGCGGCGCGCGACGCGTGCTGGTCGCCGCGGGCGAGTGCCGGCTGGGCGAGCCCGACTCGATCGTCGAGCAGAACTACGGCGATGCCGGCGCGGCGGTGCTCCTCGGCGGCGGCGCGGGGCGCGCCGAGGTGATCGCCACGCACTCGATCGCGGACGAGTTCCTGGGCACGTGGCGGACGCGGGAGCAGGAGTTCCCGAGGAGCTTCCCGGGCGCGTTCGAGGCCAAATACGGCTACGGCCGCGTCCTCGGCGAGGCGGTGAAGGGCGTGCTCGCCAAGGCCGAGGTCTCGCCGGAGGCCCTCGCCACCGTCGTCCTTCCCACCCCCAGCCCGCGCGCGCCGCAGGCGATCGCCAGGGCGCTCGGCCTCGATGCGAAGCGGCAGCTCCAGGACAGCTTCTGGACGACGGTCGGCGACACGGGCGCGGCGCAGCCCCTCCTCATGCTGGCGGCCGCGCTCGAGCGCGCGAAGGCGGGCGACCTCGTCCTGGTCGCGGGCTACGGCGACGGCGCCGACGCGCTCCTCCTGCGCGTGACCGCGGCGGCGGCGGCCGCGGGCCCCACCGTCTCGCAGCAGATCGAGGTGAAGCGCACGCTCCCCTCCTACGGGCGCTACGCGCGCTTCCGGAAGCTCGTGCGCAAGGAGAGCGCGGCGAGCGACCTGTCCTCGGCGGTGGTCATGTTCCGCGACCGGAAGGAGCTCTTGCCGCTCTACGGCGGCAAGTGCCCCAAGTGCGGCACGGTGCAGTTCCCGAAGCACCGCGTGTGCATCGAGTGCGCGCACCCGGGCGGGCTCGAGGAGGTGAAGCTCGCGCGGCGCGGGAAGCTCTTCACCTTCACCAACGACTATCTCTTCGAGAGCCCGGACCCGCCCACCTCGCACGCGGTGATCGACCTGGAGGGCGGCGGCCGGCTCTACTGCCAGCTGACGGACTGCGAGCCCGAGCGGGTCGAGATCGACATGCCGCTCGAGCTGACGTTCCGCCGCATCCACGAGGGCGGCGGCTTCAACAACTACTTCTGGAAGGCGAGGCCAGCATGAACATCCGCGATCGCGTGGCGGTGGTCGGGGTCGGGTGCAGCAAGTTCGGCGAGCACTACGAGCGCTCGGCCGAGGACCTGGTGGTCGAGGCGGCCTTCGAGGCATACGCCGACGCCGGCATCGAGCCGGGCCGCATCCAGGCGGCGTGGGTCGGCACGCTCGAGAGCGGCTTCGCGGGCACGGCGCTCGCGGACTACTTGAAGTGCTTCGACATCCCGATCACGCGCGTCGAGAACTACTGCGCCTCGGGCATGGACGCGTTCCGGAACGCCTGCATGGCGGTCGCGGCCGGCATGTACGACTGCGTCCTCGCCCTCGGCTTCGAGAAGCTCCGCGACTCGGGACGGCGCGGCCTCGGCACGTTCGGCAAGCACCCGGTGGTCGGCTACGGGACGACGGCGCCGAGCCTGTTCGCCATGGCCGCCAACCGCTACTTCAAGACCTACGGCGTCACCAAGGAGGTGCTCGCGAAGGTGGCGGTGAAGAACCACCACAACGGCACCATGTCCCCCAAGGCACACTTCCAGATGGAGGTGAGCGAGGAGCAGGTGCTGGCGGCGCCCATCATCTGCAGCCCCCTCGGCCTCTTCGATTGCTGTCCGACCACCGACGGCGCGGCGGCCGCCATCGTGTGCTCGCGCGAGGTCGCGCGGTCGCTCCGGCCCGATGCGATCCTGGTGAAGGGGCTCGGGCTCTCCGTCACCTCGGGCGAGCCCTACCTGAAGCCCGGCTTCGCGTACACCGGCTTCCCCGCCACGCGCCAGGCGGCGCAGTCGGCGTACGAGCAGGCCGGCATCACGCCGAAGGACCTCGACCTCGCCGAGGTGCACGACTGCTTCACGATCACGGAGATCCTCAACTACGAGGACCTCGGGCTCTGCGCCCCGGGCGAGGGCTGGCGCTACGTCGCCGACGGCCGCGCCGCGATCGGCGGCGAGGTGGCCGTCAACCCGAGCGGCGGCCTCAAGTCGTTCGGGCACCCGATCGGCGCGACCGGCGTGCGCATGATCTACGAGGTGTGTCAGCAGCTCTGGCACAAGGCCGGCGCGCGGCAGGTGAAGGATGCCGAGATCGGCCTCGCCCACAACCTGGGCGGCCCGGGCGCGGTCGGGTGCGTCACCGTGCTCGCCAACAGCTAGCGAAGGGGCCCCGATGGATTTCGGCTTCAGCGAAGAGCAGGAGATGCTCCGAAAGTCGGCGCGCGACTTCCTCGCCAAGGAAAGCGCCATGACCTACGTCCGCCAGATGATGGAGGACGAGCGGGGCTTCCGCGACGAGCAGTGGCAGCAGATGGCGGGGCTCGGCTGGATGGGCCTCGTCCTGCCCGAGGAGCACGGCGGCGCGGGCCTCGACTTCGTCGACTTGATCGTCGTCCTCGAGGAGATGGGCCGCGTCGTGCTGCCCGGCCCGTTCTTCTCGACGGTGGTCCTGGGCGGTGTCGCGCTGCTCGAGGGCGGCAGCGCGGCGCAGAAGAAGGAGCTGCTCCCGAAGCTGGCGGCGGGCAAGCTGCGCGTCACGCTGGCGCAGCTCGAGCCGAGCGCGCGCTGGGACGCGGAGGGCATCGCGCTCGAGGCGCGGCCGGCGGGCGGGGGCTACAAGCTCTCCGGGACCAAGCTCTTCGTCCCCGACGCGCACACGGCCGATCTGCTGATCGTCGCCGGCCGCGCGCCGGGCTCGACGGGGGCCGACGGCGTGAGCCTCTTCCTGGTCGATGCGAAGGCGCCGGGCGTCAGCACCACGCTGCTCAAGACCATGGACCAGACGCGCAAGCTCTGCGAGGTGGCGCTGCAGGATACGCCGGTCGAGGGGGTGCTCGGCCAGGCGGGGCAGGGCTGGAAGCTCCTCGAGCGGGTGAGCGATCGCGGCAAGGTGGGGCTGTGCGCCGAGATGTGCGGCGGGGCGCAGAAGGTCCTCGAGATGTCGGTCGACTACGCCAAGGTGCGCGAGCAGTTCGGACGGCCGATCGGCAGCTTCCAGGCCATCCAGCACAAGTGCGCCAACATGCTGGTCGAGGTGGAGAGCTCGAAGTCGGCCACCTACTACGCGGCGTGGGCGGTGGCGAACGACGTGCCGGAGGCGCCTCTTGCCGCGGCGATGGCGAAGGCCTATTGCTCGGATGCCTACCGGCACACCTCGGGCGAGGGCATCCAGATCCACGGCGGCATCGGCTTCACCTGGGAGCACGACATGCACATCTACTTCAAGCGCGCCAAGAGCTCCGAGGTGACCTTCGGCGACGCCACCTGGAACCGCGAGATCGTCGCCCAGCTGATCGGGTTATGACCTGGGAGATCGACCGCTCCGCGATCGGCGAGTGGGGGCCCGAGACCACCATGCGGGTGGAGTACGGGAAGGTCCGCGAGTTCGCGCGCGCCATCAAGGACGACAACGCCGCTTTCGCCGGCGACGAGGCGCTCGCGCCGCCCACCTTCTTGATGACGATCGCGCACTGGACCGAGGGGGCGACGAGCGGCGGCGTGCGCGCCGTCAAGCTCGACATGCGGCGGCTCCTCCACGGCGAGCAGGAGTTCGAGTACGTGAAGGCCATCCACGCCGGCGACGCGCTCAGGGTGCGCTCGCGCACCAAGGACGTCTTCGAGAAGCAAGGCTCGCGCGGCGGCAAGATGCTGTTCGTCCTGATGGAGAGCGAGTACCGCAACCAGCGCGACGAGGTGGTGGCGTACTCGCGCAACACCCTGATCATGACCGAAGGAACAGTCAAGGCGTAAGGAGGCGCGTATGGAGCGGCGAGTCATCTTCTTCGAGGACGTGCACGAGGGCGGCGAGGTCCCACCCTTCATGGTGGAGCGCTTGACGCGCATGGATCTGGTCCGCTACGCGGGCGCCTCCGGCGACTTCAATCCCATCCACACCGACGAGGAGTTCGCGCGCGCCGCGGGCAACCCGAGCGTCTTCGGCCACGGCATGCTGACCGCGGCCTTCGTCGGCAAGTGCGTGACCGACTACGTCGGCGCCGACAACCTCCGCCGCTTCAAGGTGCGCTTCGCGACCCGCGTCTGGCCGGGCGACAGCATCACCTGCAAGGGCAAGGTCACCAAGAAGTACGAGCACAACGGCGAGAAGCGCATCGACGGCGAGGTGCTGGCGCTCAACCAGAAGGGCGAGGTGGCGGTGAGCGGCACCTTCAGCGCGGCGCTCCCGACGCGCAATTGACCGGCGCGGTCGCGCTCGTCACCGGGGGCGGGCGCGGCATCGGGCGCGCCATCGCGCTCCGCCTCGCGCGCGCCGGGATGGCGGTCGGCATCGCCGACCTCGACGGCGGCAACGCCCGCGCGGTGGCGAGCGAGATCGTGAGCGCCGGGGGGCGGGCGCTGGGCGCCACCGCGGACGTGAGCGACCCGGTCGCCGTCGAAGCCGCGGTGCGCGCCGTCGCGGAGACCGTCGGCCCCGTGGACGTGCTCGTCAACAACGCCGGCTGGGAGCGCCTGGCGCTCTTCGCGGAGAGCGACCCGGCGCTCTGGGACCGCCTGATCGCGGTCAACTTCAAGGGCGCGCTCCACGCGACGCGCGCCGTGGTGGAGGGCATGATCGCGCGCGGGCACGGGCGGATCGTGAGCATCTCCTCCGACGCCGGCCGCGTCGGCAGCACGGGCGAGGCCGTGTACTCCGGCTGCAAGGCGGCGCTCATCGGCTTCTCGAAGGCGCTCGCCCGCGAGCTCGCCCGCCACCGCATCACGGTGAACGTCGTCTGCCCCGGGCCGGCCGACACCCAGCTCCTGCGCGACGTGATGGCGGGCGAGCGCGGCGCGAAGATCCTGGCCGGCATGCAGCGCGCCATCCCCCTCGGCCGCCTGGCCGCGCCCGAGGACGTGGCGGGCGCGGTCGCCTACCTGGTGTCGGAGGAGGCCGCCTATGTGACCGGTCAGGTCCTCAGCGTCTCGGGCGGGCTCACCATGGCCGGTTGAGCGGCCTCTTCAGAACAGACTCGTGGCGATCGTCCCGAGGAGCGAGATCGCCGACTGGTCCTCGACCGACTGCGTCGCGCGGTTGACGGTGCGGAGCGTGTCCTGGGCCTCGGTGTAGAGCGAGTCGTCGGTGAGCGCCTT
>Ga0137403_10008168_pt1 | contig 11728 bp, 10 predicted proteins | sample CZOMad2_1_16fung_FD_122057 | JGI IMG/M metagenome (GOLD analysis project Ga0137403, IMG submission 122057) | Vadose zone soil fungal communities from Angelo Coast Range Reserve, California, USA - CZOMad2_1_16fungal (Hybrid Assembly) | ecosystem: Environmental > Terrestrial > Soil > Vadose zone...
GCGGCCCGCACGATCTCGCCGCGCTCGTTCGGATACTCGGTATAGAGGCCCTCGACTTTCAGCACCGCTCACTCCTTCACGCCGAACTTGCCGCCCAGCCACTGCGCGGCCATCACCAGGACGAAGAGCGCGAGGATGAACAGCACCCCCAGAGCCGAGAGCTCGACGTACTGGCCGTTCTCCCACAGCTCCCAGATGGTGATCGAAAGGACCTCGGTGCCCGGGCTGTAGAGCAGGATCGAGCTGGAGAGCTCGCGGATCGACACGATCATCACGTAGATCCAGCCGGCGACCAGCCCCGGCTTGAGCAGCGGCAGGACGACGCGGACGAAGGTCGTGCCCCAGGACGCGCCGCTCATCGCCGCCGACTCCTCGAGCTCCTTGTGGATCTGCAGCATCGAGGCGGTGTTGTAGCGCAGGCCGTAGGGCATGAAGCGCGTCACGTAGGCGATGAACATGATCCACATCGTGCCGTAGACGCCGACGTCGACGTTCAGATAGAAGATCATGATCGCCAGCCCCAGCACCAGCCCGGGAAAGACCAGCGGGAGCGAGGCGATGTTGTCGAGCAACCAGCGCCCGGGAAGCTTCGTCTTCACCACGATCCAGCAGATGACCGAGGTGACGAGCATGATGAGCGTCGCGCAGCCGAAGGAGAGCAGCAGCGTGTTCCACACCGTGCGCGGAAGGTTCGGGTAGCTGAAGATGAACCGGTACGGGTCGAGCGTGAGATTCTGCAGCGCCTGCCACGACGGGATCGAATAGAACTTCTGGAACGACGACCAGAGCAGCACCGCGAAGGGCAGCACCACGATCAGCAGGAAATACACGATGAAGACCGCGGCGGCGGCCCAGCGCCAGGGGCCGAGGTCGATCCGCCGCGGCCGGAAGCCCTTGCCGGTCATGGTCGCGTACTTGCTGCCGCGGCTCGAGAGCCGCGACACGAAATACACCCCGATCGAGGTGATCACGAGGAGAGTCATGCCGTAGGCCGAGGCGAGCCCGATCTGGCTGGGGTAGCGGTGCACCGCCTGGTAGATGGCCGAGGTGAACACGTGGATGCCGACCGGCAGCCCGAGAAGCGCGGGCACCTCGAAGGACTCGATCGCGCGCACGAAGAGCATGAGCAGGGTCGCGAGGATCGCGGGCCAGACGAGCTTGAGCGTCACGCGGCGCGCGACCTGGAAGATGTTCGCGCCGCTCATGGTCGCCGATTCCTCGAGCGACGGGTCCATCGCGCGGAAAGCGGCGGTCATCAGCAGGAAAGCCATCGGCGAATAATGCAGGCCGTCGACCCACACCATGCCCCACAGCGAATAGACGTTGAACAGCGGCCTCTCCAGGCCGAACCATTCCTGCAGCGCGAGGTTGAGGATGCCGATCTTGGGGCTGCCGAGCAGGATCCACGCGACCGTGAAGAGGATGCCCGGGATCACGAGCGGAATGATCGAGAGCGCGAAGAACAGCGTCTTGAACGGCGTGTTGGTGCGCTCGTTCATCCACGCGAGCGCCGTTCCGAGCGTAAACGAAAAGAGCGACGCGCCGAAGGCGAACTGCAGCGAATTCCAGAAGAGCCGCGCCGTGCCGCCGGATCCGTACGCCTGGACGTAGTTGTCCAGGGTGAAGCGGGCGGCCTTGGCGGCGGTCTGGGGCGTGAAGAAGCTCTGCCACAGGAGAAAGGCGAGAGGCACCACGGCGATATAGACCGTGAGGGCCACGCACGCGCCGATCACGATCCACTTCCAGTCGAAGGAACGCGGCAGCGCCGGCGCCGCGGCGATCATCGCAGGTCGAGCTCTATATCGCGCAGCACGGGATCGTCGGCGCGCGCGATCTCGTTCTCGATGAGCGCGCCGCAACCGGGACAGAAGAACTGGCGGAACACCGGCCGGTCGTCGATGTAGCGGCGGTAATCGCCGATGTTGGGGTTGGCGGCGCTGATGTCGGCTTCGCGGCGCACGCAGTGCTCCTTGTAGTTCTCGCGCACGGCGCCGAGGTCGGCCGCGCACTTGGCGCAGGCGCAGCGCAGGCCGCTCGTTTCGCTCCTCACCTCCAGGTTATCGGTGATGCGCGCCACGACCTTGCCCGAGACCTTCACCGCGCCCTCCCTGCGGTTCGCCGCGCGCATCTCGGCTCGAAGCTTCTTCGTCGCGACAGGATCGAGGTGGTCGCGGTCGATCACGACTCCGTAGATCGTGCGCGCGGCGGCCAGGGACACCGAGCGCTGATCGAGCACGTCCTCGCGAACCTTGAGGGGGTCGCGCTCCAGCGGATCGCCGAACCCGCCCGCCGCCGACCAGATCACGGCGTAGACATCCTCGGGCATCTGGACGAAGTTCTCCTGCCGCAGCTGCAGGGTAACCTCCTCGCCCTTCACTTGAGCGATGTCGGTCGGCATTTCCTGCTTCCTCAGGCGATGGAAGATGTCGGTCCCCCGCTTGAACTTGTAGACGTTCACCGAGCCGGGATAGCCCGCCATCATGCCCGGCGAAGTCGGCATGGCGTTGCCCGATGACAAGGTGTCCTGGGTGATGAACTCGGTGTGGTGCGGGATGAAGCAGGATTCCGCCGAGAGCCCGCCGCGGTTCCTGCCCGCGCCGCCCGAGTCGATCACTTCCTTGCGATAGAGAAAGAGCAGCGGGAAAGTCTGCTCGGTGTGCTCGACGTTGGGCAGCTTGCAGATGGGCGTGCGCGACTGTCCTCCCGTGGAGATTCCGTCCCCGGTTGAAAAGGCGCCGATCGCGCCGCCGATCGGGTCCACCAATATGTAACCGTAGCGCTCTCCCCACTGGTCGGTGCCGCGGTAAATCGTCGCCGGCCACTGGCTGGTGCCGCCGATGCACATGATGTCCTTGCGCATCTCGGGATCGCTGTGGATCATCTTCGAGAGCACGTTGTACGCGGGATAGAGCGAAATCTCCATCGCCTGGATCGGCGCGGTCGACACCGAGGCGGGAAAGTTGGCGCAATTGAACGTGCCCGGCGTCGGATCGAACTCGACGTGGCGCAGCGCTCCGCCGATCGAGAAATACTGGTCCCAGCAGAGAAGTTGATTGAGCGCCACCATGATCGCGCCGCGCCAGCCGGAATAGGTCGCGTTCATCGCGCCGTCCTGCGGCGCGGTGCCGTCGTTCTCGAAAATGAGCTTGTTGCCCTTCTTTCTCAGCGCCAGCATGACCTGGTGGGTGCGCCGGTCGCCCGGCCGGCAGCATTCCACATAGCTCCGCTCGCGCCACACGCCGTCGGGCAGGCGCTTCAGCTTGGCCAGGAACGCCCGCTCGCCGTTGTCGAGGATCTTGCGCATCACGCCCTTTACCACCTCGGGTCCGTAACGCTTGATCAGCGCGAGCACCCGGTCGCGCGCGGTGATGTTGCCGGCGAGTTGGGCGCGGAAATCGAGCGCCACCGCCTCGGGCTTGCGCGAGGAGCGCAGGTACAGCTCCTCGATGTCGCGGCGGATCTCGTTGTCCTCGATGATCTTCACCGGCGGGATGCAGATACCTTCCTCGAAAGCGTTCTCCGCCGAGCCGCAGAACGATGAAGGCGTGATGCCGCCGAGGTCGTACTGGTGCAGGCAGTTCGTCACCCAGCAGAACAGCTCGCCTTTCCAGAACACCGGGCAGATCAGCATCACGTCCTGCTGGTGCGCGGCTCCGACCCAGGGGTCGTTGGCGAGGAACATGTCGCCGTCGCGGATCCCGGGATTGTCGCTGCGGTATTCGAGCGTCCACTTCACCTGGGTGTCGGTGACGCCGGACATGTACTGCATGTAGGGGCCGAAATAGATGAACTCGCCGTCTTCGGTGAGGATCGAGGGATTGAGGTCGAGCGCGTACATGGCGACGGGCGACCCCGACAGTCTCTGGATGGTCGCGCCGTGCTCCTCGTTCACGTGCCACAGGCTGTGGCGGATGACCTCGTAGGTGATCGGATCGATCTTCTTCGCGCTCTTTCTGTGCAACTTGAGCTTGGGCGAGATCGAAAGCTTTTTCGGCGGGACGTAGCCCATCTTCCTGCCGTCGAAGACCGCGTCCTTCATCTCGCTGATTTTGGGCATGGGAATTCCTGTCGAAAAATCACTCGTCGAGCGCGAACTTTCCCGCCTGGATGGCGGCGAGGATCTCCTTCGCCTCGCGGGCCCGCTCCGCCGGCACGCGGATGCGGAACCCCCCGAGGGCCGGCAAGAGCAAGGCGTCCGTCTGGTTGGTGTGGGCGTCGCCGATGTAGATCGGGATACCCTCGGCTTCGAGCCTTCCTCTGAACGCCTGAGCCTGGTGCCAGTCCAGCGTGCTGAAGATGGTCACGAAGTCCGTCACCGGCATATCGTCCGGCGCCCCAATCTCCGCCTCGCGCAGCGAAGCGGGGTCTATGCCCCGGCTCCTGAGCTCCGCCTCCGCCACTTCCTGGGCGAGCGCCGTGAGGTTGCCCGACGAGCCGATCCGCACCAGCTCCTCATCGCTGATGTCCCGGTAGCGGCGGGCGAGATCCTCTCTGTCCACCGTCGCTACCTCCCGAAATCGATCTCGAAATTGCCGAACTTGTCCACCCGGAGCGTTCGCCCGGGGTGCACGACTACGGTGGTGTCCGTGGTCTCGATCACCGCGGGCCCCTTGACCGTGTTCCCCGGAACCAGGAACGCGCCGTCGAGAATCGGCGTCGGCGCCGCCTTCTTCCAGTCGGCCCAATATACGCCGCGCTTGCCGCGTTTCGCTTTCGCATCGATCTTCGTGGTGAGCTTTCTCGCGGCGGAGAGCCTTGGCCGCGGCGTCGCCGCGGTCGCGCGCAGGCGCAGGGTCACGATCTCCAGGCGCGCGTCCGCGTAGGCGGAGCCGCGCCCGTAGAGCTGCTCGTAGCGCGCGGTGAAGCGCTTGCGCAACGGCTCGAAGAACGCGGCCTTCACCCGCTTCTCGGGCAGCATCACCTCGACCTCGTTGATCTGCCCGCGATGGCGCATGTCGAGCGAGAAGGAGAAGCGTCGGCGGCGCTTGTCGATTCCGTCCTTGTCCATCTGCGCGTTCGCCTTCGACTCCAGCGCAACGAGCGCGGCATTTATGCGATCGGCCTCGAAGGGACTCATCTGGATGTCCACCTGCTCGTAGACGTGCAGGATGTCGGCGGCGGCGGCGCCGAAGGCGCACCAGGTCGAGGCGATCTCCTTCTGAGGGATCACGACCTTCTGCACGCCGAGCTCCCGGGCGAATACGCCCGCGTGCGCCGGTCCCGCGCCGCCGAAGGCGAAGAGCACGAAATCGCGCGGGTCGAATCCCTTTTCGACGGTCATCTTGCGGATGATGTCGGCCATCTTGAACTCGGCGATCTGCGCGATCCCCGCCGCCGCCTGGAAGAGCGACAGCCCGAGGCCGTCCGCGACCCGCTGCACGGCTTCGACCGACTTCTTCTTGTCGAGGGTGATGCGGCCGCCGAGGAAATTGTCGGGATTGATGTAACCGAGCACCACGTCGGCGTCGGTCACGGTCGCCACTGTCCCGCCTTTGCCGTAGCAGGCGGGTCCGGGGTCGGCTCCCGCGGATTCGGGGCCGACGGCGAGCGTCTTCGAAGCCGCATCGACCCGGGCGAGCGACCCGCCGCCCGAGCCGATCGCCTGGATGTCGACCTTGGGCAGGAAGTATTCGTACTGCACCACGTTCGAGATGAAGGAATACTCGGGCTGCCCGCCGTGGATGATGCCGACATCGAAGGACGTGCCGCCCATGTCGGTGGTGATGATGTTCGGCAGGCCCATGAGCTTGCCGAGGTACAGCGACCCGGTCACCCCCGACACCGGGCCGGAGTCGAGCGTCAGGAGCGGCGATCCCATCGCGTGGTCGACCGAGATCGAGCCGCCGCCGCACTGCGTGATCTGCAGCGGCTGAGCGTAGCCCGAGGCTTTCAGCTGCCGGTCGAGGTTGCCCAGGTATTTCGCCATCACCGGCCCGATGTACGCGTTCAGGGCGGTCGCGGTGGTGCGCTCGTACTCGCCCCACTTGGGCGCGATATCGACCGAGCAGGACACGAACATCTTGGGCGCGAGATCGCGGATCATCTCCTTCAGGCGCCGCTCGTGCGCGGGATTCTTGAACGACCACAGGAAACACACGCCGATGGCCTCGACCCCTTGCGCGACCAGGCGCTGGATCGCGGCCCCGGCCTCCGATTCGTTCAGCGGCACCACCACCTCGCCGAAGCAGTCGACGCGCTCCGAGACGCCTTCGATCAGGCGCTTGGGAACGATCGGCGAGGGCTTCTGGCTCGAGGGAAAGTGCACTACTTTGGCGATGTCGCGCGAGGACACGCCGCGCGAGCCGCGCATGATGTGGATCGCGTCCTCGTGCCCGCGCGTGGTGATCAGGCCGACCTTGGCGCCTTTTCTCTGGATCAAGGCGTTGGTGCCGACGGTGGTGCCATGAGTGAGCACCTCGACCTCGCGGCAGAATTCCTCGAACGAGAGCCCGAGTCGCTCGGCGGCGACGCGCATCGCGGCGAGCATCCCCTCGGCGAAATCTCGCGGGGTCGAAGAAGCCTTGGTCGCCGTGATGCGCCCGGTGCGGTCGAGCACCACGCAGTCGGTGAAGGTGCCGCCGATATCCACGCCAACCAGAAGCCGCGCCACTTTCTCGATCCCGCTGGGCTGAGGGCGGGATGGTAGCGTATTTTTGCTGAGAGCCAGGACAGCGCGGTGGCAAACGGGCTTACACTCCGGGTTCCCGATCTTCACGGACACGACTCCATGGCAAAACCCAACTACGCCTTCGCGCGACGACAGCGAGACCTCGCCAAGAAACAGAAGCAGGAGGAGAAGCGCAAGCGCAAGATGGGCGCTCCCGATGCCGCAGTCGAAACTCAAGCGGCCGATACGCAAACCCCGCCGGTTCCCCCGAAACCAGACGACGGCACTCCGGCCGCCTGAACCGGGAGACGAATCGGGGTAAGCTGGCGGTCCTCCAACGAAAGGAATATGACCATGGGCAACCGCGACAGACCGCGCAGGGAACCGAAGAAACCGAAGCAACCGAAGAAGCCCGGCACGAGGCGCGCGCGTGCCTGAGGCGCAGGCCCCCTTCTCCTGTCCGCTTTGCGGCTCCACCTCTTCGGAGCCCGCCGTCATCACGCGCGGCGACGGCACGACCAGCGAAGGCTGGCTCCGGTGCGCCAAATGCAGGCGCTACACGGTGGCCACCCGGCCGGGTGAGGCCTTCGTGCCCTCCTATTCGAGGTGGCGTCGCTAGCACGACCAGCGGGCCCTTTGAGCACGAAGAGAATTCCATGCCGACGCGACGCGAGATCCTGATCGGCGCCCTTGCCGCGGGAGCGGCGATGCACATGCGAACCAGCTACGCCAAGGCGTCCCAGCCGGGCACGCCGGTGAATTTCGACGTCCCGGGGCGCCTTCTCAACCAGCTGCCGGTGTGGGCGCCCGAGGCCGCAACCCGCAGGAAGATCCTGGTCGACAACCCGGCGCGGCTTTACGGGTTCTGATCTGCGGGGATTTCGCAAATGCCTCGCAATCGGCTCATCGGCTCGATCCTGGCGCTCTTCGCCGGCCTGAGCTCCATTGCGCACTCCCAGGTTCCCCCTACCGTGTCGGAGAAGCTGGCCTACAAGGGCCTCTTCGTCGCCGCGGCGCAAGGCAACACCGCGCAAATCAAGACGCTCATCGGCAAGGGGGAAAAAGTCGACGCGAAGGACGGCCGCGGGCGCACGCCGCTGCACGTCGCCGCTTTCGGCGCGAAGCACGAAGCCATGCGCGCGCTCGTCGCCGCAGGCGCGAACCCGAACGCGCTCGACAACGACCGCTACGACATCGTCACCATCGCCGCCGTCGCCAACGACGCCCAGACGCTCAGGGTCGCGCTCGAGCTGGGCGGCAGCGCCAGGAACATCACCAGCCGCTACGACGGCACCGCCCTGATCGCCGCCGCGCACCTCGGGAACGCGGAGGTCGTGCGCACCCTCATCCGGGCGGGCGCGCCGCTCGATCACATCAACAACCTGGGCTGGACCGCGGTCACCGAGTCGATCGTCCTCGGCGACGGCGGGCCGCGCCACGTCGAGACGCTGAAGGCGCTCGTCCAGGCCCGCGCGAACCTGAACCTCGCCGACCGGCAAGGCAGGTCGCCCCTCGAGCTCGCGCAGATGCGCGGATACAGGAGCATGGAGGCGATGCTGAAGCAAGCCGGCGCGCGCTGACGCGCAAGCCATGCGGGACCGCGGCTTCACCCTGATCGAAATGATGGTCGTCGTCGGGATCATCGCCGTCCTGGCGCTGCTCGCCATCCCCACCTATCAGGACAAATTCATCCGCGACCAGATCGCCGAGGCCTTGCCGCTCGCCGACATCGCCAAGCCGCCGGTGGCGCTGCAATGGGCGCTGGTCCAGACCTTCCCGGCCGACAACGCCGCGGCCGGATTGCCGGTCGCCGACAAGATCGTGAACAACACCATCAGCTCGGTCGCCATCCAGGACGGGGCGATCCAGATCACCTTCGGCAACAAGGCGAACAACACGATTCGCGGCAAGATCCTGACCCTCCGTCCGGCGGTGGTCGCGGACGCTCCCATCGTGCCCGTGACCTGGGTATGCGGCTACGCCACCGCTCCGGAAAAGATGACGATCAAGGGCGAGAACAGAACCAACATTCCCCCGGGCTGGCTGCCAATACGATGCCGGGCATAGCTAGAATGCGGGGCGGGAGGAAGCGGAAATGAGGCAGACCGTCGGAATGATCGGGCTCGGCATCATGGGCTCGGCGATGTCTTTCAATCTCGGCCGCGCGGGAGTCCGCGTGATCGGCTACGACGTCGCGAAACGCGCTCGCGCCGGGCACAAGCGCGCGGGCGGCGTCGCTGCGAAGAGCCCGCGCGACGTGGCGAAGCGCGCGGACATCGTCATCACCTCGCTGCCTTCGGCGCGCGCCCTCGCGGAGGTCGCCGCCGAGCTCGCCAAGTCCGCCCGGCGCGGCACGGTGGTCGTGGAAACGAGCACGCTGCCGATCGAAGTGAAAACCGCCGCGCGCGATGCGCTCGCGAAGCGCGGCGTGACCCTGCTCGACTGCCCCTTGAGCGGCACCGGCGCCCAGGCGCGCGCCAAGGACCTGCTCATCTACGTGAGCGGCGAGCGCGCCGCGTACAGGAAGGTCGCGCCGGTCCTGCCGGGCTTCACCAGCGCGAACTACTACGTCGGGGCGTTCGGCAGCGGCTCGAAGATGAAATTCGTCGCCAACCTGCTCGTCGCCATCCACAACGTCGCCGCGGCCGAGGCCATGGTGCTCGGCATGAAAGCGGGGCTCGACCCCGCGATGATCCTGAAGGTGGTCGCGGGCGGTGCCGGCGGCTCGCGCATGTTCCAGGTGCGCGGACCGATGATGGTGAAGGGCGACTACTCCGAAGCGACCATGAAGAACGAGGTGTGGCAGAAGGACATGACCATCATCGGCGATTTTGCGCGCAGCCTCGACTGCCCGACGCCGCTCTTCGCCGCGAGCGCGCCGATCTACAACGCCGCGATGGCGATGGGCCTGGGCAAGGAGGACACCGGCGCCGTGTGCAAAGTGCTCGAGGAGATGGCGGGGAAACCGCGGCGCAAAAAACGGAGAAAATCCTAGCCCGGGCCTACTGCCCCTCGATCTTGATCCCCGCCTCCCTGATGAGCTTCGCGTATTTGGCCGTCTCGGATTTCATGAACGTCACGAACTGCTCGGGCGTGGAGTAAACCGCTTCCACGCCGAGGTCGGCGAACTTCCGCTTCACATCCTCGTCCTGCATCGTCTTGACGAGGTCCGCGTGGAACTTGTCGGTGATCGCCTTCGGCACCCCGGCGGGCATATACACCCCCCACCAGTTCACCGCGACCAGGCCCGGTACGGCCTCCGCGCAGGGCGGCAGTTCGGGCATGATCGGGCTGCGCTCCGCCCCCGTGAGGCACAGGGCGCGAGCGCGGCCGGCCTTGATGAATTGCATCGCCGGCAGCGAATCGGAAAAGATGTACTGGATGTGGCCTGCGACCAGGTCCTGCACCCCGAGGATCCCGCCTTTATACGGGACCTCGGTGGCCTTGACCCCGGTGATGTTCGAATACATCGCGCCGGCGAGGTGCGAGATGCTGCCCGGACCGCTGGTGCCGTAGTTGAGCTTGCCCGCTCCGCCGGATTTGGCGTAGTCGGTCAGCTCGCTCAAGGACTTCGCCGGCACGTCGGGATTGACGATCAGCACATTGGGCCCCGTGGCGATGAGCGAAATCGCGACGAAATCGCGCTCGACGTTGTAGGGTACCTTCGAGAGCAGCGGGTTGACCGCCGCCGGCCCGATGTTGCCGACGACGAAGCTGTAGCCGTCGTTAGGCTGCTTCGCCGCGTAGTCCATGCCGATGGAGCCGGCCGCGCCGGGCTTGCTCTCGACCACGACCGGATGGCCCCAGATCTCCGAGAGCTTCTGCCCGAAGACGCGGGCGAGAAGGTCCGAGCTTCCGCCGGGGGGATAGGTCACGATGAGCTTCACCGGCTTGCTGGGATACGCCTGTGCAACCGCGCCACCCGCGAGCACCACGGAGATCAATCCGAGAGCAAAAACGAAAAGCCGGTGCATAGTCCCCTCCGTTGCTGGTCACTTTTCGAAAAAGTGTACCTGCAAACCGCGGCGCAGTCGCGAGGCGTTAGTATTACGCCTTCGCAACGGACCTTGCCCTCTTTCTCACTACAGGATCTAAACGATGGCAGCTACGCTCCCCGGAATAGGCGCCCGCACCGACAAGGCGCTCTCGCTCAACATGAAGCTGCTGTCGCACCACGAGCTGCAGGGCTTCGGCGGCATCGGCGAGGGCATGGGCATGCAGCTCGCGAAGGACGGGCGCAGGATCCTGTGGATGGCGCACGAGTCGGCGCCGAAGAACTTCACCGCGGTCGACGTCACCGACCCGAAGAACCTGAAGATGGTGGTTCAGACCGAGCTGCCTCATGCGAAAGTTCGCTCGAATTCCCTGGATGTGGTCGGCGACGTGATGGCGGTCGCGTACCAGACGAGCGCGGTCGATCTGAAGCCCGCGGGCTTCGACCTGTTCGACATCAGCACGCCGGAGTCGCCCAAGCTCATTTCCCATTTCGACGCCTCGGGCAAGCATTCGCGCGGCGTGCACGCGGTGTGGTTCGTCGACGGCGAATACATCCACATGGCCTCGGGCGCGGCGGACTTCCAGCCGACGCACCCGTCCGACGACCAGTTCTACCGCATCATCGACGTACGCAAGCCCTCGAAGCCCGTGGAGGTCGGGCGCTGGTGGCTGCCGGGCACGCGCGTCGGCGACTCCGTGCCGCCGCTCAAGCGCCACCCGAAGTTCGACTCGGGCTACCGCGCGCACAACACCAACGTCTTTCCGCAGCGCCCCGACCGCGCCTACGTCGGCTACATCTCGGGAGGCGCCGTGATCCTCGATATCGCGGACAAGTCGAAGCCCAAGCTCGTCTCCCACTGGCACTACTCGCCGCCCTACACCGGCTTCACCCATACCGTGCTGCCGCTTTTCGGACCGGAGCTGCTCATCGTCAGCGACGAGTGCACCTACACCGACGGAAAGGACTGGCCGAAGCTCGTCTGGGTGGTGGACGCGCGCATGGAGACCAACCTCGTTCCGATCAGCACCTGCCCGCTGCCGCCGGTGCAGACCTTCGCCAGCAACGGCGGGCGCTTCGGCGCCCACAACCTGCACGAGAACCTGCCGGTGCCGGGCTCGTGGCGC
>Ga0137403_10004625_pt1 | contig 11727 bp, 23 predicted proteins | sample CZOMad2_1_16fung_FD_122057 | JGI IMG/M metagenome (GOLD analysis project Ga0137403, IMG submission 122057) | Vadose zone soil fungal communities from Angelo Coast Range Reserve, California, USA - CZOMad2_1_16fungal (Hybrid Assembly) | ecosystem: Environmental > Terrestrial > Soil > Vadose zone...
TCCATGTCGCCGGCCTCGGCGGCGAAGCGAGCGAGCACCGGGATCGGCTGGAAGTGCTGGAAGGGATGGATCAGCCAATGATGGCCCCAGGACACGAAATCGAAACCTGCAGCACGGCACGCACGAAAGTGCTCGAGCTGCTCGAGCCATTGCCGCTGCAGATCGTCGCCGCCAGCCACGACCTGCCCCACCTGTACGCCGATTTTCATTGCGAGCTCCTTCCGAGCGGCCGTCACCCCGATGACCGGGTTGGCCAGTGAGGACAACCGCATCGCTATTACTCCGGAGCGAGAAGGCCGGGCACGCGAACACTTTCGACTGATTGCCTGTTGGGCGGCGCCCACAGTGATCCGCCGATCCGCAGCGAAAACAATCGCTGGTTCGCCCAAGATCGAGGGCTCGTAGTCTCCGTCGTCAGAAGTGTCACGACAACCAGCCTACCGCGCCGACCCAGACGCCTTCCTGAGTGTCGTTCTGGTGCCCGTTCAGGTGTTCAGCTAGACTCCCCGCCAGCCATCCCCACGAGGTGCCCATGCGGCTGATCGGGGTCGTCTATCGGGTGGTCGGCGTGCTCCTCGGGGGTCAGGTGTCTGCAGTCGAGGCCCGTCCAGGCGTTCCGAGACGGGCTGCGAGAGTCCGGCTATGTGGAGGGACAGAACTGAAGACCGCCAAGGCGCTTGGGCTGACGGTCCCGCAGTCAGATCTCGGACGAGCGGATCAGGTGATTGAGTAGCTCGAGTAGCTCGTGCTCGACCAACGCCGTCGACGTGACCGCTCCGATGCCAAGCACTGGCCCTGTGTCTGTGGCCACGTCTATGCCGCGCATTGGTACGAGAAGCGGCGAGTCGTAGCGACCATTTGCGCCGAATGCCGGTGCGTTCGCTTCACGCCGCTGGATGAGCGCGCGTGGAACCAATTACTCCGCCGAGTCGGCTGAATTCCGAATGCTCGACCAACGCGGCCAACTCCTGAGACCGCCGTCGGATTCGCTGGCCCTCCCCTGCGATACCGCGGTCTCACGCGCCGCGTTCGTCGGCGATAGGATTCGCGTCAGGGGCTCTGCGGATACCACGGGCTCACCAGGTAGAGCTCGAATGCCTGGATCCGACGGCTCGGCCGGAGAATGAAGCCGACGACTCGCACGTACTCGTTCCCATGCAATCCTTGGTAGTCGCTCTGACGAATGCGGTGAAGGTCGATCGTGATGGCCGGGGTGCCGTTGGCCGGTGCCAGCGCCAGCGTCTGGCCGCCAAAGTCGATCCAAAGGACCCGTCCCTCGATGACCAGCGGCTGCTCCGGCACGGTCGGCGGCTGGGACGCCACCTCCGAGGCGAGGATGGCCAAGAGCAGGCCGACGATGACGACGCTCGACATACTCGACCGGTGGATGTCGCCCATCGTCCTCACGCTCTCCGGGCGCCGCGACGGCATTGCAAGGTTAGGCAGGTCCCGAGCCTGCTCCGAGGAATTGTAGCCGATGGACTACCGTAACGGGAACGGAGGCAAAATCCCGGCTCATGATGGACTCGTGCGACCTTCACCGTACGAGCGAAGGAGATCAGCGATGAGGACGTATCTTGCTCTACTTCTTGCTGCCGTGTTCGCACTGTCCCCGCTTGATGGGGTCGCCGGAGAGAAGCAGATCGTTGACGTCAAGGAACTCGCAGGGAGGTGGCAGGGCTGGGTCACGAGAGAGCAGGGACAGGAACGCGCAACGTTGATCGTCTCGGCGGACGGCAGCTACAGAGCTTTGACCCCGGATGGCGCGACGACCGAGGGGAAGTTCTATCTTCAAGACGGCAAGCTGCGATATCGCTCGTCGCGAACGACAGGGACGGCGAGTCTTTCCGAAGACCAAGGCAAGACCATGCTCACGGTGATGCCGGAGAACTCCTACTACAAGACCGGCAAAGCCGAATACGAACGGGTCAAGAAGTGAGACTTCCGTGGTGCGGAACGCTTGTCGGTCTCTAGGACAAAACTCCCGGGTGTCGTTTCCGTGGTGATCAACCGGATCTCCACTGGTACGAATGCGAGCGGACTAGCCGTGCGCGTCGCCGTGTATGCGCTCGAACTCCCACGCCATGAAGCATCTCGGGTGGAGATGGTATTTGTGCATTCGGATACTTCGCCCTCCGCCTTGAACTCAAGCTCAAGCCCCATCCGATTCCGCCGTACTTGTCGCCTCATAGCGCGCACGCCTCACCGCATCCAGGACCACCCATGATGCAGTTAGGACTTCGCGCCGGCAGCTCACTTTGCGGGCCTTCCCGCGGAGGATGCTATCGTCTATCTGTTCCCTAGACCACTTCTACACAAAGTCACATCCGCGTAGCTGAACAGGCGAAAGGATAGTGTCTTTCCCTATAATCGGCATCAGGTGAATACCTTATGCGACAGGAGGCTGAATGGCTAAACCACGTCCTGAGAGGAAGCGCGAGCCGCAAGCAGCGGCCGACCCCAAGATCCTCCCGATGGAGCTTCAGGTCGGCGATCGTCTCCCGGACGAGACCAGCGACTGGGAAGTCATCGCCCCGCCGTACAGCACAGCGGGCGGAAGGATGGTCCACGCACGCGTCCAGAGAATCGACGAACCCGACAGTTGGGAGATCCGAAGTTGGGACGCTTCCAAGCGCCTCAGCGTGAAGCGGGCGACTACCGAGGAGGGCAAATAGCATGGACGGTCTAGTTCAAATTCAGGTAGTGGTGCAAGGGAACGCGGGGGCGATTGGTGTGGTAGGTCTGGATGCGCAGGGGCGAGTTTGGTACGGCGAACTCTCGGGAGCCAAAGCACCCGCTCGCTACTCCATCAAGTGGACCAAGATCGAAGAGCGTCCGTAGCCCGATTCTCGTGACGGGGGTCAGTCCCCTGCGGGCTCATCTTGGTCTCAGGGCTGGGTTGACGGCGAAGTAGGCCTTGATGAACTGGTCGACCCTGGCCTTCACGTCGTCGCGAATCGACGGCAGATTCGCCCAGGCGACAGTGCCGAGCACCTCGGTTGCCGACCAGGTCGTGACGAAAACTATCCCGCGCGAGGCTCTGAGCAGGATGACATTCTGCCGCACGCCGAGCTGGATGTGATACGCATAGAATCCGCCCCCATGCTTCATGGCGCTCAGCTTGAGATAGAGATGCGGGGCCCCAGGAGCGCGGGCAGCCTGGTCCTCGGTGAGTACAGCAACGCCGGCCTGGCGTAGTTTCTGCTGCATATCCGCATGAAGCGTTGCGGCAGTGAGCCCGTCCTTTTCCGCGTCGGGGTTCACATCTTCGACCACGATGGAGACGCCCCTGAGGCCAGCAAGCGTCTGCCGTTGACGCTCATCATCAGCTCTGACTGGCTCCGCGACGACGAGAAGCACGCCCACGAACACCGCGGCGGCTCCCAGGACCGCGCCACTCCTCCAGCGTGCAGGACGGCAGGTACCTAGCACGCGCCGAAGGTAGGCGCCGCCTGGTTCGACGTCAAGAGGACGACGTCGTGGCGCTCCTCACCCTACTCGGCTACCATCCCTGAGAAGCGGGAGGGACCACGATGATTCGGGGCTCACTCGTCCTCGGCCTACTCATCGCCCTCCTGGCGACGCCGCTCGAGCCCGCGTCGCAAAGCGCTGGGAAGGTCTATCGGATTGGGATGCTCGAGACTATTTCCGCCTCCGTGAATGCTGGGAATCTCGCGGCATTTCGGCAGGCGCTCAGACGCCGGCGCGCTGACGCCCTCATCGTGACGCTCGACACGCTGACTCAGGCCAACCGTGATTGGGCGCCACGATCCGCATCTCAGCCGGCTGCGGCGCTGGCGAAAGTGCTTCGCGTGAACGTGTGAGCCCTCGTCGACTGAAAACGAAGCGCCCGGCGCGTGCTGGAACACGCCGGGGTCGGGCCACGAAGGGAGACGACCGTGTCGGACCATCCGGTGGCGCAGTGCTCCCGATGCGGGCGTGGAGTACCACTAGCCGTGCTTCTGGCGCGGTCTGCCGCTTGACGAATGGGTCGCATACCTGCGTTGGGTCCGCGAGACGGACGAGCAAGAGCGCGAGGACATCTGCGCGGCGTGCCGGCCAGCAGGTGATGCGTGATTTGATGGGCCTTGTTGGCTTGGTTGTCGCGGTCGTACTGCTCACAGCCGTGGGCTGTTCGTCAGTTTCAATCTGCCTCGAACAGGAAAAGGGAGTATCCGCAAGCGAGGGGATATCCGCGAGCGAGGACGCCAGGAGCCAAGGGTGCACGCCGAATCGACCGACGCGATGACACGAACAAAGACGGGAGGCGCGTGATGCCGGCGCCGCGACGATCCGATCGGCCCGGGTTACTCCTCTGGCTTATCGACGTGGGACAGGTCGCTGGGACCAAACCTGATGGTGTCTCCCGGCTCGATCGTTCGGGAGCAGCGCGTACACGCCCACGCTGGTTGCTCCATCAGTGACGCCTCCAGGGCCACCGAGAATAGCACGTCGGCCGCCAGGAAAAACCATCGGACTCCTATAGGTAATTACCTCATCGACCGGGGTCTCCTCCCTTCCGGAAACTGCCGACGCATGGACTCTGATGTCGTGCGCCAAGTGCTACGCCGCGGCCGGCGCCTCGAACCCTGCAAGGATGGCGAGACGCGCAAGGTCAAGATCCCGGCGAGCCTGCTCGCGGCGCTCCGCGCCCATCGGGAGGACATGGCCCTGGAGGGTCGCGTGAAGGACGGACGCCCGCGAGCGTCGTTCACGCCGCTCACTTCCCCTTCAGCCCGCGTGGGTCCACGGTGTCGGGCCAGCACTCGAAGCTATGGTACCCGCGCTTATACCTCGTGTTGCTCTGGTCGAACCCTACTTCAGAGCCTGCGAGTGTCGCCCCGCCACCTTTACCGGTCAGTTCGTAGTACTCGGCTCGCGCCTCGCGCACCCTACGGTCGTCGCAGTCCGACTTGGCTACCGTCGAGGTGACTTTCTTCCAATAGCCATCGCGCCGATGATGTTCCTTCTTGCTGTCTACCCAGACCTCATACGAGTGCTCCCACAACACCCACGCGCCCTCGGCGTGGGCCGTCGCAGCCGAGGTGAGCAGGGAGAACACGACGAGCAACGCCGTCCTTCGTGCGTCGCGCATCATCGCTTGCCCTCCTCGGGTGTTGCTCTCCTCACAACCTCGACCGCCCAGAAGATAACCACGCGACGACCCCACGACCCCCAATCGCAACGAGCACGACACCGACGAGCAAGACGAGTGCGGGCGACCATGCGCGTACTTCCACTGCATAACCGAGCGCGACGAGGCCTAACCAGACGTTGACGTTGTAGTGGGCGATCGCGGCAGCCAGCGTCAGGCCAGGAGGATGACACCACTCAGGTAAGAACGAGAACAGCACGCCAGCGGCAATAACGGCGTTAACCGAAAGCACGATGGTTCCGATTATTTGGTGACCCTCCTGGAATAGGAGATAACCAGCCAGGCCGTCGAGCGGTGGCTCCACGAAGAGCAGGAGGCCGACAATCCCTGCTGCGACGGCAACCCGGCTCATGCTCGTTTCACACTGACCTTCTCGTAAGATCCCATAGCTTTACCTCGGTGACGCCGGGTTGGCTCACCCGCCGGACCCGTACGTGGGCGTTCTTCCGCCAGCCGTGATGTAGGGCGCGCGTCTAGGCACTCAGAGATATCTCCTGATAGGCCGTAAACCGGATGGCGTCCGGATCGCTACTCAGGATGGGAGCCAGCAACTCCTCTTCCCAGATCTTCCACTTCTCCGGATAATCCTCACGTCCCCGCGGGTGATCGAGCGTACCCCACAGCCGCTCCCACGCTTCGCGGCTCTCGTAGATCCACACGGCAGCATAAGCGTCGCGCCTGGCGCCCTTCACGCCCTTCACGAAGTGATGGGCCGTGAGACCCGGCAAGTCAAACAGGCCGCGCACAACGGCAGCCCGGATCGCCTGCTCGAATCGCTCTGCGCCACTTCCCGGTCTCAACTCATATTCGTGAATGCTAATCATCCGCGCCATTCATTCTCCTGAGCTGCCGTGGCATGGAACGCCGGATCCGCCCTCCTCAACGCGTCCCACGCCGCACTCTGGACCGCATGCCACGGCGTGCGCTCCCACCCGGTGCCTATCGCGCTGTTAGAGACCGACAAGCGTTCCGCACCCGGAAGTCTCTCTACTTGACCCGTTCGTAGTCTGCCCTGCCGTAGGTGGAGTCCTCAGGCAGCACCGTGAGAGTGGTCTTGCCTTTGTCTTCGGAAAGGCTCGCCGTCCCTGTCGTTCGCGACGATCGATATCGCAGCTTGCCATCTTGAAGATAGAACTGACCCTCAGATGTCAAGCCACGGGGGGTCGAAGCTTTGTAGCTTCCGTCCGCCGAGACAATCATCGTTGCGCGTTCCTGTCCCTGCTCTCCCGTGACCCAGCCCCGCCAACTTCCCGCGAGCACCTTGACGTCAGTGAGCTGCTTCTCGCCGGCGACTCCATCAAGCGGGGACAGTACGAACACGGCCGCAAGAAGTAGAGCAAGACGCATCTTCATTGCTGATCTCCTTCCCTTTCTGAACTGGAAGAGCTGGCCGGGTTGGTCGAGCACCTCTTGATGCTACACGCTATTCGGGCGGCGCGATCCTGCCTACCTCGTCGGACACTCCCGGGGCGGTATGGTCGCGATTCTTCGAAGCTGGAGACATTGACGGCGGCCTTGAGTATTTCTTCGACGATCTCAATGTTCCAGGCACGTGGAAACGTACTACCGAGGAGCGCCGCCGGGTTGCCCGCGACAATGCTTGGACGATCGTGGGCCAACTTGGCGATACCGCGACCATCACCTGCGCGGACGTCGGAAGTCTGAAGATGCCGGTCCTGCTCGTCGGCGGTGAGAAGAGTACCCGAGACTTCCAGAACATCCTGGACGCGACTCACAAGTGTCTCCCGTCGGCCGAACGGGTTGTGATTCCCAACGCTGGTCATGGCATGCACCGCCAGAATTCAGCTGCGTTCGATGCAGGGGTGCTTGTCCAGGCCGGGGCGCTGGTGCGGATAGTGGTGTTCAGCTACACTCCCGCCAGCCATCCCCCACCCAGGTGCCCATGCGGCTGATCGGGGTCGTCATTCTTGCTGCCATCCTCGTTCTTGCGCCCCGCGCCGCCGAGGCGCAACCGGCGGGGAAGGTGTATCGAGTCGGTTGGCTCGGCTCCACGAATCCGTTTCGAATGATGAACGGCGGCCGAGCCTCCAATAGGCCCGCGATTCGCGTTCTCGCATCCCGGCCGCTGAAGCTCGCGTGTGGGCCGACAGTGTTCGATGCCAGAAAGGGAAAGACCATATGGCTCTCACCGTAGCGGCGCCAAGCCTTGAGTACGTCGGAACGTACGACGCGAAGCTGAAGCCGCCAATCCAGGCCGGCGGCCCATTCGGGACGCGCATGATCTTTGAGGTGCTCGGCGGCGATTTCTATGGCGCGTCGGGAGAACGGGGCACGCTACTGACCGGCGGTGCTGACTGGCTGCTTATCGGACAGGACGGTTGGGGACGGCTGGACGTTCGTGCGCAGGTGCAGATGTCGGACGGAGCGATTCTATACGTTCAGTACTACGGCCTGATTGAAATGAATGACGCAGTCACAGCCGCCTTGCAGAACGGAAGAGCGACGAACTTTGATCAGCAGTACTTCCGCACAACACCGCGGTTCGAGACATCGGATCCACGATACACGTGGCTTCAGCAAGGCGTCTTTGTGGGGCAGGGACGTATTATCGAAGGACCAGGCGTTGAATACAACATCTTTCGGGTCAAGTAGCTTCTCGAACGATGCATCGCCGAAAGTTTCTCTTGGCTCTGTTGGCAGTACCGGCCTCGGCTGCCGCGCAGAATCGCCGCTTCCGGATCGGATGGCTCGTATTCGGCGATGCCACTTTGGGAGAGGTCGATCGGTCGTTGAAGGATGCGCTCGTTCAGCGCGGCCTTGTCGATGGCGGCAACATCGAAATCATCTACCGGTACGCCAATGGAGCGCCGGCGCGTCTTGCAGAATTGGCCAGCGAACTCGTCGCGCAAAAGCCCGACATGCTGCTCGCGGTTGGCGGTGATGTCATCAAGGCGCTCTTCGACGCAGACAAGAGCAGCATACCGATCGTCGGCGGCGTCAGCGACAGCCCGGTGCGGGCGGGAATTGCCGCGTCTCTTGCTCGGCCGGGCAAGAATTTCACCGGTGTAACGTACCTGACGGATGAAATGGCGGCCAAGCGGATAGAGCTCCTCAAAGAAGCGGCCCCCAATGCAAGACGCGTTGCGGTGATATTCAATCCCCTGCATCTCGACGACGAGTTGACATTTGCGCGTCGCGGAGCTGAATCGCTCAGCATCAACCTGACGTCCCATCCGATACACAACATCGCCGATCTCGATGCAGTGCTGCGAGCGGCGAGTGCGAGCGGTGCCGATAGCTTGTTCGTCATCGCGTCACGGCTGACCAACGTGGTCGCCGCCAAAATCGCCCAATATGGCCGCGAGAAGCGGCTGCCCGTGATTGCTCCGTGGCGTGAATTCGTCGCCAGTGGGTGTTTACTGTCCTATGGGCCAAACCGTATTTTCGAGTCCACGCGTATTGTGGGTTATGTGGAAAAGGTTCTCAAGGGAGCAAAGCCCGCCGATCTGCCGATCGAACAGCCCACCAAATTTGAGCTGGTCATCAACTTGAAGACGGCGAAAGCACTCAGCCTGACGATCCCTCAGTCCATCGTCCAGCGGGCAGACCACGTGATCGAGTAGCGCATGCTCGACCAACGCGGCCAGCTCCTGCGGGCGGCTCTTGGCTTCGCCGGATGCTCCCTGCCCTCGTATGACCGAGCCCTTCATGCTCTCCGTTCATGGCTGGACTCGTGGGCTGGGATCGGGCACGTCGCCGTGGGGATGCACCGCCAGGGCTTCGACCTGCAATTGACTCAGTACGATGACCGAGGCTGGCGGGCCACATTTTACGTGACGGGGATGGAGCACTCGCCGACGAGCGCGACGGGCACCGGGTGGGAGCGCACACCGTGGCATGCGGTGCAGCGGGCGGCGTGGGGAGTGATGCGTCAGGATGCGTCAAAGGGGTCAGCATGACCGTCGCCGAAGACCTGTTGCGCCGACACATCGAGACGCTCGTCGCCGACAACGCGCGCTGGCAGACGATGCTCGCCGATGATGTCGTGTGGGAACTGCCGTTCGCCCCGGCCATCGGGCATCCGGCACGTGTGTCGGGACGCGCGGAGGTCGTGCAGTTCGCGGCTTGGTTCGTGGGAGCCGTCGAGAATTTCCGCTTTTTCGACGTGAGGGTCCAGGCCTTCGCCGACCCGGAGGCGGCCGTTGCGGAGGTCAAGGGCGAGGGCCGGATCAAGGCAACTGGACGGTCCTACCGTCAGGAGTACGTCGTGTTCCTGCGTGCAGTTGGGGGCAAGATTGCGTTCCTGCGGGAGTACTTCGATCCGACCCGGGCGGCGAAGGCGATGAACGCGCCCATCCTTGACGGCGACTCCTGACATGCGGCCCGGCGATGCCGAGCGCGGCGTGGGAGGCGCTGAGCGAGACCACAGCAGCTCAGGAGGATGAATGGCTCCAGGCACCGCCAGGACTCGCGTTAGGCCAACGGTTCGCTTACTTCCCCTTCCCCCCGCGCGGGTCCACGGTGTCGGGGAGGCAGACGAAGGTCACGATAGTGCGCTCAACGGCACTGCCGACAGCGCGCTGCCTTTCATTCTTCGCTTCCTCACACCGCGACTTCGTATCCCACGCGCCGACAGGGAGCGAGGCGCTGGCTGAGGCGCTCCATAGCACCCACGCGCACTCAGCACTGGCCGTCGCAGCCGATGCGAGCAGGGAGAACGCGAGGAGCAGCGTGGCTGTTCGTGGTAATTCCGTCATCGCTCGCCCTCCTCGGATAACCGCTACTCCAACAGCAGCAACTGCACTCTTGTACAGTCGCTCGTGCGCTGGCGGAGCTCGACCCTGACGTGATCGCGTACCGCGTCGCAGGCTTCTCTTTGCGTAGAGCCAACCCATACTGATTCAACGAGGGAGACCAGCCAGTAGAACTCGCCACGATCGGCATGCTTCTTCCCCCTCGTTATTGTGATGAAAGGCCTTCGTCACGCGCTACCCGACCCTAGCGCCTTTCCTTCAGAAGCCAGTCGATAACGGCCCGCGGGTCGGGTTCGTCCGTACCCTGTGGCGGCGTCGTTTCCGAAGGTTGGGGCCGTGGCCGCTCTTGCGGAGTGGCCGGTTCAGGTGCGCTCGCGGGTACGTAATCAAGTCCGCCTCGCAAGCGATCGGATCGTGACGAACGCTGCGTTTCAGCCGGAACCATCAGTGGCTCAGATGGCGTGCTCGGTTGGTGGGCGCCGATATTGGAGAGGTTGGCGCAGCCACTCGCCCCGACGAGCAAGAGCCCGAAGACCACCGAGGACCGGGGAGCGGCCCGCCACCACGGCATGGTGGGAACCTAGAGCCCGTGGAGCGGAGAGTCAATGACTACGATTCGAAACGAAGGCGCTGCCAGGTCCGAATCCGGCCGGGGATCTCAAGTTCTTTGTCGGCAAGCGGGCCCATCGGAAGGCGAGGAGCAGCGCCCCGGCCTACTTCTCCCAGGAGGAGGGTCCAAGCTCGTGGCGACGGCCCGCGCCCTGTTCCCGCGCTGGTCGGCCTTCATCCTGACCGGGCTAATCGGATCGCCGGCCTACGGTGGGGCGAATCGGCGGCGCTCTAAACGACGGACATCGACAGGCGGCTTGGCCGGATTCATGTGCAGCGGACGTGGAGTACCAAGGCCGGGACCCGCCACACGTTCGCCACGTGGCTCCTCTAGACGAGCCTGACGTTCTTCAACGGCAGGCTGCGCACCGGCTTGCCGGTCGCGGCGAACACGGCATTGAGGACCGCCGGCGTCACCACGGAAATCGTCGGCTCGCCGACGCCGCCCCAGAAGTCGTAGGACGGGACGATCACCGTCTCGACCTTCGGCATCTCGGCCAATCGTAGAATCTGGTAGCGGTCGAAGTTCAGCTCGGTCATACGCCCGTTGAGCACCGCGCACTCGCCGTAGAACGCGGCGCTCAGGCCGTAGGCCACCGAACCTTCGACCTGGGCCGCGATCTGGTCGGGATTGACCGCGTGGCCGCAATCGAGCGCCAGCACCATGCGGTGCACCTTGACCTTGCCCTCGCCGCTCACCGACACCTCGGCGACGGCCGCGGAGTAACTGCCGTATCCCATGAACTGCGCGATGCCGCGATGCACGCCGCTTGGCAGGGGCGTGCCCCAGCCGCCTTTGTCAGCCGCCGCGTTGAGGACGGCGAGATGCTTCGGATGCTTGGTCATGAGGGCGCGGCGGAACTCGAGCGAGTCGGCGCCGGCCGCGCGCGCCACTTCTTCCATGAAGCATTCCATGTAGACGGCGTTCTGGTTGGTGTTGACGCCGCGCCAGGGGCCGACCGGCACGTGCGTGTTGCGCATCGCGTATTCGACCAACAGATTCGGCACGTTGTAGCCGAGCTGCGCGTCCCCAGGCTTGTCCGAGTATCCCTGGAGCTGGCGGGCGTCCTCGCCGTTCGCAACCAGCGCCGGGTTCACGAAAGCGTTGATCGACTGGCCGGAGATGCGGACGTGCAGTCCGACCAGCGCGCCCTTCTCGTCGATCCCCGCGGCCAGCTTGCACTGCGAGATCGGCCGGTAGAAGTCGTGCGCCATGTCCTCTTCGCGCGACCAGATCATCTTCACGGG
>Ga0137403_10008171_pt1 | contig 11726 bp, 13 predicted proteins | sample CZOMad2_1_16fung_FD_122057 | JGI IMG/M metagenome (GOLD analysis project Ga0137403, IMG submission 122057) | Vadose zone soil fungal communities from Angelo Coast Range Reserve, California, USA - CZOMad2_1_16fungal (Hybrid Assembly) | ecosystem: Environmental > Terrestrial > Soil > Vadose zone...
GAATGGCGGAAGGCCGATAGCCCTTTTTTCGTCGCAGGTGTTAGCGGCGCACAGGTGGTAAAACTGGCGGCTGCCGGCGTTCAGACACTTTCCCAGCTTGCAGCACTCCCGCCAGCCACCAAGATCGACGGCATGGGCGCCGATACGGTCGTAAAGCTGTCTGCCCAGGCTCGCCTTCAGCTCAACGCCACGAAAAGTGGCCAGCACGCTTTCGAGCTGCTGCCACCCTCGCGGGGCCGTGGATTTGCGATGCTCCCCGCGCCAGATGATGGCGATCTCTTCTTTGATATGGAGGGTGACCCGCTCTCAGGCCAAGGTCTCGAATATCTGTTCGGTATCTTTGGGCGCTTCAGCGGAGCGAAAGAGCCGGCCTTCAAACCCATCTGGGCTCATAATCCAACCGAAGAAAAAGCCGCGTTTGAGGCCACGATACGGTTCTTTGTCGAGCAGATCGCGCGGCATCCCGGGGCGCACATTTATCACTATGCTGCCTACGAGCCCTCGCACCTCAAAAATCTTGCCATGCGATATGCGACGATGGAGGCGGAGCTTGATCAGCTCCTGCGCGAGCGCCGCTTCGTTGATCTGTATCGGGTGGTGGTTCAATCACTTCGAGCTTCAACTGAGGCCTATTCACTCAAAGACCTTGAAGCAATCTATTGGCACGCGCGAACAGGCGAGGTGAAGACCGCTTCCAGCAGTATCGTGGAATACGAGCGCTGGTGTCTTACCGGAGACAACGCAATTCTCGATTCCATCGCAGATTACAACAAGGATGACTGCGTATCGACGGCGAATTTGCGGGACTGGCTGGAAGGCTTGCGGCCCGCCGGTATCAATCTTGAAATTGTTGATGACACGCGCGACGAGAAGCGCGAACGTTCGGTTGAACGCGGCCAGCTGGAGGCACGCAAACAAGCACTTGCCGCAGGTGTCCGCGCCTCGCCGCACGGAGACGCGCGTTTGCGTGAACTGGTGGCGGAGTTACTGTGGTTTCATCAGCGGTCGCAAAAACCGGGATGGTGGGCGCTTTTTGAGCGGCAGGCTTGGTCCGAAGATGAATTGATTGATGACGCCGAAAGCCTTGGCGGGCTACGGCTCGATCCCAATACCCCTGCGGTTCAGGTGAAGCAGTCGAAGGATACGACTTATGTCTTCCCGCCGCAGGATACGAAACTGAAAGTCGGCGATACGCCAAGTATTGCCGAGACCGTAGGTTACGCGGGGAGCATCGTGAAGCTTTCGGCCGACGACGGCACTGTTGTGCTGCGCCGTGGCGTGAAATCCGGTGCCATGCCGGAACGGTTCAGCCTGGTTCCCGCACCGATAAAGCTGCAAGGTCTTCCCAACGCGGTTATCGCATTTGCCGATCGGTTTGTTCGCGGCCCCGGTCGCGAAGACCAGGCGCTGGTCGACCTGCTCATGCGCCGTGCGCCCCGCCTGAAGGGTCGCGCAGCTGCCCCGGTACGGAACCCCGATGAGCCACTGACCGACGCCGTGATCCGCGCCGTGATGGACCTCGATCATAGCTATCTCTTCGTTCAGGGCCCGCCGGGTACGGGTAAGACCTACAACGCGGCGCACGCCATTATTGCTTTGTTGCGCGCTGGAAAGCGCGTGGGCGTTTCATCGAACTCCCACAAAGCGATCAACAAGTTGCTGGGCGAGGTGGAAAAACTTGCAACAAAGGCGAGCTTCCGTTTTAGCGGCGTCAAGAAGGGCAACAAGGATAAGCCTGAGACAGAGTTCGAAGGCCCCAACATCACGACGATCACAGACTCAAAGCAGGCAGCACCCGAACACCGGCTTGTTGGCGGCACCGCGTTTCACTTCTGTACGGAAGATCAACGTGGAACTTATGATTATCTATTTGTCGATGAAGCGGGACAGGTGTCGCTCGGTAATCTTGTTGCCATGGCAGGCGCCGCCTCCAATATCGTACTTATCGGGGATCAGATGCAATTGCCCCAGCCCGTGCAGGGCGTGCATCCCGGCGATACCGGACTGTCCTCCCTGGAGTATCTTCTTGAAGGCAAGGCGACGGTAGCCGAGGATCGCGGTATCCTTTTGAACGAGACACGCAGGCTGCATCCAGCGTTATGCAATTTTATTTCAGAAGCGATCTATGACGGACGCCTGGAAGCGCACTCGTCAACAGCAGAACGTTATGTCGTACTCAATCAAGAAGCGCATCCCGCGCTCCGGTCGGCAGGATTGTCCTTCGTTCCCGTCGCGCACGATGGCTGCACGCAATCGAGCCGTGCCGAGGCAGAAGCCATCGCGGAACTCGTCAGGAATGCCCGCACTCATAGCGTGGTTCGCGATGGCAAAGAGATGCCAATAACGTTGAAGGATATTCTGATTGTTGCGCCGTATAACCTGCAAGTGAATCTTCTGAAGCAGCTTCTGCCTGAAGGCGCGCAGATCGGCACAGTCGATAAGTTTCAGGGGCAAGAAGCCGCTATCGTTATCGTTTCCATGGCGACCTCAAGAGGCACCGAAGCTCCGCGTGGAACGGAATTCCTGTTTAACCCGAATCGCTTCAACGTCGCCGTGAGCCGCGCCGAGTGTCTGGCGATTGTCGTTCATGGTACCGAGCTTCTGGAGGGGGCCTGGGCCAACATCGAGGACCTTCGCCGCCTCAATTTATTCGCCCATGCCGAGGCGATCGCGCTTCAAGCGAAGTGATAGCGATGATTTGCCGCCAACCAAGCGAGCGGAAGTTGTAACGAGCTCGAAGAAGTCCTTTCGAAAGAAAACATGACCACAAGCGCTACGCACCCCGCTTGCGGTGCAACCCTCAGCACAGGAGACTCACTTTGCAGTATCTTTTCGACAGCCAGGGTCAGCATATCGCCAACTTCGTAAACGGTCAGCTGCACGCGCCCACCGGCCAAAATATTGGACACTTCTTGGAAGCACAGTCAATTTTTATCGACATGCATGGAGGGTACCTCGGTGAAATTGTCCATGAAAATAGATTGTTGCGTCGGCGAAATTCATCGCATCAATCGGTGAACTACGGCAACTATGGAAATTACGGTAACGTCGGCAACTGCGGTAATCCCGGAAATTACGGTTCGATAGGCCTGCCCGGAGGATTTGAAGATGTTGATGAGGGGCAGATCAGCTCCTAATGGCATCCAGTCGTAGAGCGCAGACGCCCGGGCGGGTTTCCCGAAGTTCCATAACATTCGATGGACGAACGTCCGCTGTAGACGCAGATACAGAAGTCACCGTTGGCCCAGATAGAGATGTCACTCTCCACGGGTTTGGATGGGGAGCATTGGGCCGATGACGGTGATTGCGATGAGCCGGACGGAGATCGACCGGATGAGCGTGTTACACGATCTGGCGGATGGCAGGATCAGGATCGCAGAGGCATCGACTTTGATGGGACTTGGGCGGCGTCAGGTGTTTCCGCTGACGAAGGCGTACGGCGGGCATGGACCGCAGGTGCTGGTGTCACGACGGCGTGGCAGGCCGAGCAACCGCTGCTATCCAACGGCTTTGCGTGCCAAAAATTGGCATCATCAGGCGCCGCCGACTTCTGGTTGTTTCCAGCTGGTACGATATGGCGTCCTGGAAGGAATGATCCATGGTCTAGCGGTCGCTTCCTCGGCGGTAGGCGGACCGGGCGAGACTCTACGCGACAGGGAGACGGGACTTTTGTTTCCTCCGCGCGACGCGCGCGCCCTTTGCGCAATCGATCCTTCATTTGCAACTGATTCGGATCTTCGGAGCCGAATGGCCACGGCGGGAGCAGCATCCGTGCGGATTTGGCTATGGCCGCAAATCGTCGCGAAGATGGTTTCTGTCTATCAGGAAGCAATTGCTCAGCTTGGAGCCCGCGGCGCTCGGATTTTGGCATCCTAATAGCCGCGCACCGAGCGCAGCAGCCTTACAGGAAGCCTGGCGGTGATTGATGTTGTTTTCCAGACCTGTCGCAGGAGCAGAATCACCGATAGCCCGGAACCACCTTGGCCAGCGTTAGTTGATTGTGAGTGGCCATCCAGGCCCTGGCATATTCAGGAGAATGCAACATGAGCATCATGAACTGGCGGGTCGCGGCCTATGCGGTCGTCTTTTTCCTCGTCGTCACCTTGCCGGCGCTGGCGCAGCCAAGCACAACCTCATCGACGCGTCCACCCACAGATCAAAGCACCACCGGCTCCTCGCAAACCAGTGTAGGCGAGCAGCAACTGATCAGGAGGCTGGAGGAGGCGGGTTACACGCAGGTGAGGGACATCAAGTCAACCGCCGAAGGGATCGCCGCGAAAGCAACGAAAGACGGAAAAGAGGTCTCTCTTGTCGCCGATAGCAGCGGTAAATTCCAGGAGCGGTAGGCCGGGATCGGAGTTAAAACGGCGCCTATCGCGCGTCGGTTTAAAGCTTTCGACGCGTGGTCGGGTCCACCGTCCCCCATCGGCTCTGCCAAATTCCTTTCCCGTTGCGCACGGTCGGGGTTGCAAAGTTCCGACCGTTTGTTGCTAGGAGAGCATTCCCGAATAGAACAGCATCATGCCGGCGGCGCAGCATGCCAATAGCGTCGGAATCATTCCCACCTTGAACCGGAAAATAGCGACTGCAGCTCCCACCGAAAGCAGGAGTGCCCAGGGATCGACGCTCGAAAACTTCGGCGCATCGAACGCAAACAGGAAAGCGCGCACCGGCTCGACTTCGCGGAAGACCGTGTGAATGGCGAACCAGACCGCGAGATTGAGAATGACGCCTACGACAGCCGCCGTGATTGCAGAGAGCGACGCGGTCAGGGCTTTGTTGCCACGAAGCGCTTCCATGTACGGCCCGCCCAGGAAAATCCAGAGAAAGCATGGAACGAACGTGGTCCACTTGGCGAGGGTACCGCCCAGCGCGGCGGCCACCATCGGGTCGAGAGCTCCCGGATGGCGGAAAGCCGCCATGAACCCTACGAATTGCACGACGCTGATCAGCGGACCTGGGGTCGTTTCCGCCATGCCGAGACCGACAAGCATCTCGCCCGGCTGAAGCCAGTGATAATATTCCACCGCCTGCTGCGCCATGTAAGCGAGCACCGCGTAGGCGCCGCCGAACGTGATCACCGCCATCTTGCTGAAGAACAGTCCGATGTTGCTGAATACGTTGTCCCAACCGAGCGTGTATACCAGCGCGACGACGGGACCGAGCCACAACACCAGACAGATGACAGTGATTTTGATCGCGCGTGTCCACGACGGACGCACGTGGTCCGGGATTTGTTCAGAAAATGCCCGATCGATAGCTGCGGGCTCATCGTTCTCGCCTTTAGCCTCGCCATGCCCGAACGATCCGCTGAAAGCTTTGAAGCCCGTGGCATGTCCGACAAAGCCGATAACCGCCGCAGCCAAGATGATCAGCGGAAACGCTGCGTGAAAAAAGAAGATCATGATGAAGCTTAGACCGGCGAGACCAATCATGACGCGGTTCTTCAGCGCGCGTTTTCCGACCTTGAAGACAGCCTCGACGACGATCGCCAGCACGGCCGCCTTGAGCCCGAAAAACAATGCTTGCACTGGTCCGATTTCGCCGTAAGCGGCATAGAGCCAGCTCAGCACCATCAGGCTGATATAGCCCGGCAGGATGAACAGAGTGCCGGCGACCAGCCCGCCGGGTATCCGATGCAGCAGCCAGCCGATGTAGACGGCAAGCTGTTGGGCCTCTGGTCCAGGTAGCAGCATGCAGTAGTTGAGGGCGTGAAGGAAACGTGTTTCGCCGATCCATCGCTTCTCCTCAACAAGGATGCGGTGCATCACAGCGATCTGGCCCGCCGGACCGCCGAAACTAAGGGCCGCGACTCGCAGCCACACCCAGAATGCTTCGCGAAATGTTACGCCGTGGCGCTCTTCAGGCTCGGCGGTAACAACGATCGAACTATTCAATGGACTACTCCGTTGGAATGGATTGATACGGTCGTGCGGGCGATCATTTCCTGCTGTATCCGACACCATTGGTAAAAGGCGTCGTAAATGATCATGCCGTGCTTGAGTTGCTCGTGGTCATCCGCAAAGCGGGAGGACAGACCGTGTGAAAGCGCCAACAAACCCGGGCATTGCGGGGCAAGATCGGGGCGCGAAGTATCCGCGCCCCTGACAATCAAAGCGAGGTGATCGAGTGCAGGGTCTTTGATGTCGTACGTGCTTACGATCGCATCGAATGAACAGCGGTCGCCATGATGCCCATACTCGACGCCCTTAATATCGTAAGGAGTGGCGCCCGTAGCCCTGGCGACTTCAAGTACCTGTTCTGCAGGAACATAGAGAAATTCGGATGGGGGATCGATGAAGCGGTTGATCAGCCAGGGACAGGCAATCCGGTCTACTTTGGGCCGCTCCCGTGTTACCCAACGGCCGGCCGCCATGGTCCCGACGCGGCGTGTCGGCAACCCCTTCTCGATCCAACCGGCGATACCGCCCTGCAGATAGAAGGTTTCGATGCCGGCGGCGCGAAGCGCGCGGGCAACGTTTTGGCTAACGTCATCACCTTCGCTGCAGTACTCCACGACAGGCTGGCTGAGGGTCACGTTCGACCAACGCTTGACCTCTTCCGGAACACAATAGAAGGCGGACACAACCATCCGACCGCCCTCTGGATCGGGGGGATCGCGTCGAACGTCAATTACTGTCGGCGCAAGTTCCGATCCAAGTCGCGCGTAAAGATCGAGCCGAGAAATTGAAGAAGTGCCATCGTCCATGCGCAATCCCCTCGACAAGCCGAGTGTTGCGCAGCGCTTGGACGGTATGCCGTCTAACGGGGAGCCTGCGTTTCCCCACAAGTCATCTTTATCTAACCGTTTGGTTGCTCGCAAGAGCTTCTCGGAGCGTTGAGTTCCTATGGCGTCCATGCAGGCGCTTCGTTGTAACACGTTGGGATTATTTGGATTGAGCGGAGGGACCGCCGAAGAGCGCTACAGGAAAGCCGAACGTCAGTCCTGCGCGCACTTCGTTGACTGGATGGCCATTCGTGAGAGCATGACGCAGCCCAACGTCGAAACTGAGATTGTCGCGAACCCGCCAGATGAGACCGACCAAACCGGATATCGTCTCGGATCGGCGAAATTCCTTTTCATAGAAAAACTCTGCAACTGGCCGGATCGTCCATTTTGACGGACCCTCGATAATGCCACCGAGAAATACATCAGCATGATGGTCGCGGGTAAGCGCGGTCGCTGCGTTCAAGTGGATCGTGCCCCAGTCCCAGCGCTGCGAGACGATACCAGCCAGACTTGCGCCGACGCCTGAACTGCCGGTGCTGTCCGGAAGAAGCACTCCAAATTCGGTCGCAACGCTGGGCCCGGTCTTATCCTGCAGACTGCCGGGCTGGAGGACGTGTTTGAGGAATGCGCCCGCAGACGTGAGGCTGGTGGGACCTGATGGTGAAAGAAGAGTCTGGCCTTGGCCCTCAACCACAGCTTCCCATCCCTCGCTCAATCCGTAATTAATGACCGTTGCCGGAGCGACCAGAGTGGCATTTCCACCTTCACGCAGGCGGCCGGCTGGTTGCAGTTCAATTTCTAACTCTCCCGGCGCTGCTATCGCCGCATCGGTTCCGTCAAATGGGCGATAAGCCCAAGCAGGACCGGACGATGCGGCCAGACACAAAGCGATGACTGGTCCCGACACGAGCCATTTCGGAAATTTCAGTTTCGAACTCTGCCGGCTCGCAAACATGCGTTGGTCCTCAGTGCCGCGGCGACTGACTCAAGGCATTGGTCGGAACACCCAGACGGCTGCTGGCTCTCCGGAACTCGCCCGGACAGCAACAAGTAGACGATCCATCTCGGGTACAAAGAGCGAAGTGCGTGCGCCAGAAACCGTGGGGATACGCGCGATTCGTCGATAAGCCGCTTCTTTCGCGTCTAAAACATCAAGAAAGCCAACCCCGCAACTGACATAAACGCGACTGCGCGTGGCATCGACGAACAGGTCATCCGCATCGCCGCAGGTTGCGGGGCTCGCGATGAGCTTACCATCCGTCATCGAGAAGGCGCCAAGCTCGGCAGGTGCCCGAAAGATCACGAGGACCAGACGACGAGCATGGTCCAGGGCCATCGGAAAATTCGCGCCCCGATCGGCCAGTGACCATTTTCCAATTTGCTTTTGCGAAACGTGGTCCACGACGGCGATGCCGCGGGCATCGGGGACGTTGACGAAGATTTGGTTGGCATCGGGGTCGATTTGGAAACTTTCGGGGTGCGCCTCTAGTGAAATGTCCCCGACCCTGCCGCGGGTTGAAGGATCAATCACGGCGAGCGCTCCGCTGCCATATCCAACAAAGATTCGTTTAGCCGCGGCGTCGACGCGAATATTGTCGGCATCGCTGCCGAGCTCAATCTGTCCCGCGGAATTGTAGTCGCTCCCTTCAAACAACCGCACCGAACCGTCACCGGCATTGGCGACATACAGCATATCGGTCGAGGGCTCGTAACCGACACCCTGCGGTTCTTTCAGCCCTGTAATTGTGCGGATCAATTTGCGATTTGCGAGATCGATAACTCCCAGGGAATCGTTGCCCAATTCGGCCACGAACAGTCGTTGCCGCTTCAAATCAACCGCCATGTGATCGATGCGGCCGCGCACCTCGCCCAGCGGGATTTTGGCCTCGAGTTGGAGTGGGCCTGTATCCGCTGATTGAGCAGATGCTTGGCCTGCGGTGTTGGCCAGCGCTATCGCGCCGGCCAACGTCGCAGCGATCATCCGGAGTGGAAGTAACATGGCCACACCATCCCTGAGGGACGCAAACATCACTCTGTCGATAGGTTGTTTCAGTGCCGGGCGTCCTTAATCCAAAGGCTGTTGAACAGTTTTGAATTGTTCACCGTCGAGAAGAACTATCGAAACGAGGGGGCGCCCATCCTTCAGGCTGGGCACCGCACTAACCACCCGGGCGTTGCCAGACTGGGTCACCGCCTTGTCGACGGCTTCCTTCAGCGTGGTCTTTGCCTTGGCCATCGCAGCGCTCTGTGATTTGGCCGCGGCGAGGTCGTCTCCCTCGGTGATTGGCTCGGCCTTCATCACTTTGCCGTTCGTATGATCGACCAGCACTTCCGAAAACTTGCCATCCTTCGCGGTATAGACCGAAAGCTGAAGCTTGCCTTCGTCGACCTCGAATTTAGCCGATATCGGCTGGCCTTGCGCTTCACTGGCCGCGAGACCCTGCTGCAGATGGATCTTCTAAGTGTCCAATAGTTTAATTAGCGCTTCCTTGTCATCATCGTCTGCTGCGAAGATGGCATTTTGGTCGGCGAAGCCTACCAAGGCGGCTAGTCCGAGAACCGTTGCGCCGGCAGAAATTAGCAACATCTTTCTTCGGGTCATGTTGATCTCCATCGGTGGGTTGATATCGCCCCAATTCCGTTTAGCCCGGGCAATGACTGGCAGATCGCGATGGCCTCACGCATTTGCTCCTTCGCGAGCCATTTACGCTCATCGACCAGCTCGCGCTCCATCCGTCCGACGAGCGGAACAGGGCCGCCGAAGCTGAGACATCCGAGGCGCGGGAAGTAGTGCACCAGCTTGCTGGTCCGGCCATTTGGAATTGCTGTAGTGCTCCTCATACTAGTTCTCCCGTGGCACCGGATCGAAACAGCACTGGTTCGCCAATGCTGAACGGGAGTGGTAGCGGGCGCTCGAACTTGCCGACGAGCGGCAGCACCGCCAGGAAATGCAGGAAATAATAGGCGGCGCCTATTCGGGTCAGGAACAGCCAAGTCCCCTCCGGTGGTTTTCCACCGGCATATGTGAGCAGTACGCAGTCAGCCACCAAGATCCAGAAAAACACCCGGAAGACCGGCCTGAAGCGGGCTGAGCGGACCGGACTCATATCGAGCCATGGCACCACGAGCAGCACCAAGATGGACCCGGCCATGGCGGATACGCCTAGAAGCTTGTTCGGGATGGATTTCAGGATGGCGTAATACGGTAGCAGGTACCATTCAGGGACGATTTCTGCCGGCGTAATTCCCGGATTAGCGGGGATCGAATTATCGGGGTTGAGCAGAACGCTCGGCTCATAGAAAACGAACCATCCAAATACGACCAGAAAAACCGCGAGACCCAACAGGTCCTTGATCGTGTAGTATGGATGGAATGGGATCGTATCCCGTGGTTTCGCAGTCTCGATGCCGTCCGGATTGTTGGAGCCGAACCGATGTAGTGCAACGAGGTGTAGAAGCACAACCGCAACGATCACGAACGGCAACAAATAATGCAGCGCGTAAAACCGATTGAGTGTGGCGTCACCAACCCCAAACCCGCCCAATAACCATGTGACGATACTGTCGCCGACAACCGGGATAGCGGAGAACAGATTCGTGATTACAGTGGCGCCCCAAAAGCTCATTTGGCCCCAAGGCAAGGTATAGCCAAAGAATGCGGTCGCCATCATCAGAAGGAGAATGACGACGCCCAGTATCCAGAGCAGTTCGCGCGGCGCCTTGTATGATCCGTAATAAAATCCGCGAAAGATGTGGATGTAGACGATCGCAAAAAACATCGATGCGCCGGAGGTATGCACATATCGGATCAACCACCCGTAATTCACGTCGCGCATTATGTGCTCGATGGAATTGAATGCGCCGCCGAAGGTCGGAACATAATGCATCGCGAGTACGATGCCGGTCACGATCATGGTCACCAGCACGATGCCCGCGAGGGATCCAAAATTCCAAAGATAGTTCAAATTCCTTGGCGTCGGATACTCGTGCAGCTCGTGGTGCAAAAAAGTGAAGATCGGCAATCGAAAATCGATCCAGCGGATAACCGGATTCGAAAACTCCGCACTGCTCATTGCGTGATCGTCTTACCCTGTGTTGACATTTACTTTTCTGCTCAGTTGCGATTGGCTGGGGTCTGGAGAACACCTTCAAGGGATAATCCCAATCCAGAAGGCTTCATCGCGATGCGTTTGCCCGAGAGCGATACGTCGAAACACCCATCATCGGGCTCCTTGAGATAAAGACAGAGCTCGTCCTTCTCGACTGCCCATTTGCCAATCTTCTTCGTTCCCATTGAATAGCTTCTTAGCGTGCCGTTGCGGTCGTAGACGTAGCGCCAATGCACCCCGTCAGTGAGCTGCATTCCTGTAAACTTTGCGCGGATATCGCCGCCAGAAAGCGTTTTGAAATTTTCAGCGGCAACCGCGCTAACCTCGACCAAGATTGAAGCCACAGTGGCCGCGACAATTATCTTCAATAACTTCTTCATGGCGGCTTCTAATCTCAGGGAGGTCGGCGTTTCACGGTTTCTTCTCGCAAGATTTCATGCACATTTGATACTCAGACTTGCACGTCGGGCCGGCATAATTTTTCATGCAGGCGCGCTGCTGGTCGCGGCATACCTTGCAGCTCGATTGTTCAGCCCATGCCGCATCACTCGCCCCATAAAAACCAGCGAGCGTCAGCAGCGTTACCGCAACGATTCTCATGACTAGAGTTCCTTTCGGTGTTGAAACAGGAAGGCTTAGCTCTTCGTGCTAGCCGTCTTGTCGAGTGCGGCGCGCAATCCCCGGGCAAGCTTCAATGCATCGTCGTTGGCCCAGAAATGCAGGAAGAACAGCCGCGGCTGCTCGTCCAGCATGTGGCTGTGGACCGCCGTAACTTCGATGCCATTCGCCCGCAACGCTGTGATCACGGGATTCACTTCATCGCCCGTAAGCACGAAATCGCCAGTAATTGCGGCCTTGCCGCCGCCGGTCGGCTGGAAGTTGATCGC
>Ga0137403_10008172_pt1 | contig 11725 bp, 10 predicted proteins | sample CZOMad2_1_16fung_FD_122057 | JGI IMG/M metagenome (GOLD analysis project Ga0137403, IMG submission 122057) | Vadose zone soil fungal communities from Angelo Coast Range Reserve, California, USA - CZOMad2_1_16fungal (Hybrid Assembly) | ecosystem: Environmental > Terrestrial > Soil > Vadose zone...
ACGGCGAAGCAAACCCGACCTTGCGCGGCGACGCAAGCGACAAGTGATGCGCCGCGAATGCTTGAATCAGTCCCGTTTGGCGGTACGCGCAGGTCCCAAACATCGTACATTGCGCGAAGTTCGTGCTTCCCCGCCCCGCGACGACGTCGATTGTCCGATGCTGTTTGGCGTTTTCACGCGGGGGTGTTCCTGCCTGGACCGAATTCGCCATGTTGGCAAGTTGCCTGGCTTGCTCTTCTTTCGGCAGCGGGCGAATCTTCTCTTCGAAATGCTTTTCCGTCGCGGCAACGGTTTCCATGATTTGCCTATCCAACAACCCGCCAAGCGCCTTCACGTTGGCGATCTGCGGATGATTTCTGAACCACACTGGATGCGGAAATCCTCCCCAAGGCAACGCTAGTTGGGTCTGTAGGGATCCCGGCACTACCACGTCGTAGCCCTTCGCACGGGGCCAGGACTTGAACTGATTCTGCTCCAAGTAATATGCGTCTGTCGGAATCACGGCGAAAATTGTCTGTGTAGACCCGAACGTTGGCATGCCTTTGAACATCGACACGATCTCCAGTGTGTCGATTCCTCCGACTTCGAGGCATAGTCGCGTGGCGATATCGCTGGCCGTCGACATGTACGCTGTCGCGGGCGCAGCAAGCAGGCCCTTTTCCGCGAACTTGGGACCCCACGTTTCCGCGACTTGCCGCACCCAGGCTTGCTCGCCGCTGATGTCGATGTAATGGCAGCCGGCTTTCAGGCTCGCTTCAATGATCGCCGAGCCGTAATACACCAGTGGTCCGACGGTGTTGCAGACCACTCGGGCACCACTAAAAATATTGGCAAGTTCATCGGTGGCGCCACCTGTTTCCAAAATCTCGTAATCCGCCGTCTCGATTCCCGGTACCCGGCTCAACACATCCTGGATCTTTCCCTTGTTGCGCCCCACCGCTCGAAACGGAACACCGAATTCGCGCAGAAACTCCGCGACTAGCCGGCCCGAAAAGCCGCTCGCGCCATACAGCACCACCGGCTTGTTGGTCATACGCTCGACCCCCGTCGTCCGTTGAGCCTATCTCACCGTTCAACCGCGTCTAGCAAACGGGGCGAGTCTAGGCTAAAGTCTCTTTTTTGCTAGTAGGCACCTTTTGGTAACCAGGTATCTGGAGCGACCCTTTTTATGGATTCATCGAATTGCCCCGTTACTCTCACCACGCACATCATCGGCGGAAAGTGGAAGCCGTCGATTCTTTACTACCTGCAAACCAAGGTTCGGCGATTCAGCGAATTACAAAGACTTCTCTCCGGACCCACGAAAAAAATGCTGACGCAGCAGCTTCGCGAACTCGAACGCGACAACATCGTCGTTCGCAAGGTTTACGCCCAAGTGCCACCCCGCGTCGAATATTCGCTGACCCGCCACGGCGAAACGCTTCGTCCGATCCTCGGCCTCATGTCCACATGGGGCAAAAAGCATGCAGTGCGCTACGCCTCCCGGCGCAACTAGCTTTCTATGAACAGCTAGAGGCACCTGCAGCCCCGCTCAATCCGCTATCGATACTCGGAGCACGGGCTGTTCTGCTCTGGCCCGATGCGTTTCCTTTAGAAAGAGAGCAGCGACGAAAACCAACGCTGCTCCTCCCGCGGACATCCAGAGCGTTGCCGCCAGCCCGTGCGTCTGCGCAACCACACCCGCAATCACTGGCGCCACTGTCGCTCCCGCGATTTCAGAAACTAGCGTCGTCAGCCCGATGGCGGTGGCCGCGAATTGCGGTGGCACACTTTCCGTCGGAACCAGAACCAAAACGAGTGCGCCAATTCCCTGCCCGGCATTCGTCACGGCTATGATCGACGCCAAGACCCAGGGGTATGAGTAGAGCTCCGGTACCAGCAACGCGAGCGGAACGGCCAAGCATAGAATTGCCATGATCAACAAAACTGGCTTGCGACCAATGCGGTCAGACAGTGTGGGAAAGAATAGCGCCAGAAAAAAGCTACCAAGCCCGCTCGCGCCCATCAAGAAACCTGCGGTCGTCGGCGCCTGATGCGCCACTTCGGTGATGTATAGCGGCGCAAAGATATTGTCCAAAAAGAGCCAGGACAAAAATCCTGCTGCTCCCAAGCAACATAGCCAGGTGTTCCGGTAACGCAGAATCGACAGGAAATCCCGAATCTTTATCGGCCGGCTGTGCGAGCCTGGCACGATTTGTTTCTCCGGTTCCTTCACGAATTTCCAGATCAGGAGACCTAGCAGCAATCCCGGCACGCCGGAAACGAAAAACGCCCAGCGCCAACCGAATCGAGCTCCGATCTGCGTCGTCAGTACGGGAGCGACCGCCAATCCCACCAGTGCGGCGGCGCTTACCACGATTCCAATGTTGCGGCCACGTCGCGTTGGTGCGGACGACTCCTCTATTAACGCGGTCATAATCGACCACGCCGGCCCTTCCGCAATTCCGAGTAGAGCGCGCACCAACAAAAGCTGGTGGAAACTGTGTACTGTCCCGGAAAACCAAGACAGGATCGAAAAAATGAAGACTGCAGGAACCAGGATGGGCTTGCGTCCGATGCGATCCGATAACGCACCAAAGAAAAGTGTCGAGATCGCCCAGGTGATCGCCACCACGGAACCGAGGAGGCCGATCTGTTCGTGATTCAAATGAAATTCGGGTGCAAAAAACGGAGCGAGATAGTGCTGCGATGTGCGATCCAGGAAAACCGTTCCCCAAGTGAAAAAAAGAATGGCAACCAGCGTCTGTTCGTATCGCTTGGAATTTCCCATCGGCTCCGTTCCAGTTTCGGGATTCCGTCCGTCGTCCAGGGTCCTGCGCGTTCACCTCAGCAGCATGGAGAGTTCTTGCGCCGCCATCTGTAGCTGCGGAAGCAGTCTTGTTTGTAAGTCCTGAATCGAAATCCGGTGGGCCTGGGCACCTACGTTCAATGCCGCCACGACTTTTCCGTCCGGATTTCGCAGCGGAACGCCCATCGACCGCAATCCCAATTCCAGTTCCTGGTCCACGATCGAATAGCCATTGCGTTGCACTAACTTCAAAACCTGCCGAAGTTTTTCCACGTTCACAACGGTTCGTTCCGTGAATGGTTTGAGTTTTACATGAGCTAGATATTCTTCCAATTTGTCCGGTGCTAGATCAGCAAGCAACACCCGACCCATCGAAGTGCAGAACGCGGGCAACCGGCTACCAACACCCAAATCAATCGCCATAATTCGCGTCACGTTGGCTCGTGCGATGTACACGATTTCCGATGCGTCCAACGTTGCGATGGAACACGATTCATGCAAGACTTGGCTCACGTGCTCGAGAATGGGTTGCGCGGCTGCCGCTAGCGGCATTGACGAGATGTATGAATGTCCCAATCCCAGCACACGCGCACGCAAATAGAAATGACGGCTGTCGTCGGAACCCGCGAATCCCAGTTTCGATAGGGTGTACAGACAACGCCGTACCGCCGCACGCGAGAACCCCGTCTTGCCACTGATTTGCGAAACTGTGAGATGGCGCTTGCGCTGGGAAAATGCCTGGATCACCGCAAGCCCTCGCGCCAGCGATGTCATGAAATTAGGGTCGCCGCTGAGCGCCTCAATTTGCGCGCACGGCGTAGGAGGCGAATCCGAAGTGCTCGCCGCGGCAACAGCGGTGCCCGTCTCTTTCTTTCCGGTTCCGATCAAGCTTTTAGTACCCGCTGACAGATTCTCCGCCACTCCTGTATTTCTCTTCGTCACTATTTTCGCAGCCGCCGTCCGATTCTTGGCCTCCACAAGCAATTCGTTACTAGGCATGGCTCCTCCCCGAGAAATGGCACAAGTCCGAAGAGCCTACACCGATTTGGGCGATAGACGCACAACAATTCCGATAATCGCCTTGACTTTGTTGTTGCTCGGTATTTAGAGTCCCAGTTGGAACGAGGTTTGGTTCGGTTCGCCGACGAACGTAGCGCCGAATCGTTCGTACTAGGTCATGGACGGGTTTCGTTGGCTTGGCCGCACACGGGAGAGGTTGGGTCGGAATCGGAATTGTTTTGCAGCGGGCATTCGAAAGGTTCAGCGCGGCGAGAAAAACGTGACGCTGGTTGAATGAAAATGGAAAATGAGCTTATGACAAGCCTCAAAGGTTTTCGGCGTTTCGCGCCGGGAACGCAACCAGATCATCTGCATCCGACTTACGTTTCTTCGATCAAGCGGGCGCCGACAAAACCGCTGGTCGTGATTCCACATACTCTTTCCGAAATTACTGGGCCGGTGTTTGGAAGAGAACACATCAACCTGAAGGCGTTTGATTTGACCAAACAGCATTCGGGCGAACCGCTGGGTGAGCGCATTGTCGTGACTGGCCGGGTAATCGATGAGGATGGAAAACCTGTGCCGCATACGCTAGTCGAAATCTGGCAGTGCAATGCCGCCGGTCGATACCAGCATCGAGTGGACCAGCACGATGCCCCACTGGATCCAAATTTCACGGGTTGTGGGCACACGTTGACAGATTCAGAAGGGCGCTACCGATTTGTGACCATCCGGCCGGGAGCGTATCCGTGGAGAAACCACGCCAATGCGTGGCGGCCTGCGCATGTTCATTTTTCAGTCTTTGGCTCGGCCTTTGCTACGCGACTGGTGACGCAAATGTATTTTCCCGGCGATGCGCTGATTCCATTCGACCCGATCTTTAACTGTACCGCCGATGAAACGGCGCGCCATCGATTGATCTCTCATTTCGACTGGAAGGCGACTGTTCCCGAGCATGCATTGGGATTCCAGTTCGATCTGGTTCTTGCTGGACGAGACGCGACGCCGTGGGAACCGCCACGACTGGGGGGAAGGTGAAAGGAGCTTTCAGCCGACACCATAGCAGACGGTCGGACCTTTCTTTTCCATCGGCTGCGACCGATTGAAAACGACCGAGCAAATGGAATCGGGTGTTGCCGGCGAGCACATCGAAATCAGAGGACGGGTGATTGACGGTGACGGCGTTCCCGTTCCCGACGCGATGTTGGAACTGTGGCAAGCAAACGGAGAGGGAAAATACGCCCATCCAGAAGACCCTCAGGACAAACATATCGATGCGAACTTCAGGGGATTTGGAAGGGTTTCCACTGGCGCGGATGGCGAATTTCGTGTTCTGACAACTAAACCGGGGGCGGTACCCGGGCCGGAGGGAAAACCACAAGCGCCGCACATTGCTGTCTCCGTGTTCATGCGCGGGCTGCTGCGACGGCTGGTCACGCGGATCTATTTCCCGCACACGCCGGCGAATGACGACGACTTCGTACTGAACTACGTCGAACCAGGGCGCCGCGGAACGCTAATCGCGAAGGTCGCGGGCAAGGACAACAAGTTTGAGTGGAATGTCATTTTGCAGGGCGAGGATGAAACAGTTTTCTTTGATATTGGTCTCTGAATTTAGGTACCCAGTACCAATGGTTTTGGAGGTACAAGAACATGGCATCCGCGACGAACGCGCCGAGCAGCAAAAATTACAAAGCACTCGCGAGTTACATCAACACGAAGGAACTGCCGTGGTTCGAATGGTTCCCGGGACACTATCTGAAGCTGTGCAAGCTGAATCCCATTACAGGACAGATCATTACCTTTATCCGTTCGGTCACAGGTGTTTCGCTGGACGTCCATTTTCATCCGGGAACCGTCGTGGTTTACACGATTCAGGGCGCCTGGACTTACGACGAGGGGTGGGTTGCGGAGGCGGGCGACGTCGTTTTCGAAGTCGCCGGTTCAACGCATTCTCCCCGAATGTGCGGGAAGGAAGAGACGATTGTCCTGGCGATCATTGAAGGGGCCCTGGAGTTTCGCGATGCCAACGGGAGTGTGACGTTTGTGGAGAATTGGCAGACGCTATTGAAGCGGTATCACGACTTTTGTGCAAAAGAGGGAATCCAAGCGGTAGATATTACAAGCTTTGAGAGTTCCTCGCATTAGGACGCAGAATTCCGGGATTTTCCTGCCTCTGACCCCACCGAATCCTAAGTCTTTTAGAACGGGTAAGGGCGCTTGCCCATTTGGATGGTTACCCATTTTATTTCAGTCATTTCTTCGATGGACCACCGGCCGCCCTCCCGGCCCATGCCGGAGTCTTTGATGCCCCCGAAGGGTACGTTCGCTTCGTCGTGAACGGTGGGTCCGTTGACGTGGACCATCCCAGCCTCCAGTTCCAGCGCGAACTTCATGGCCAGTTGCAAATCGTTCGTTAGGACCGCGGAGGATAGGCCGTAGCTTGAGCTATTGGCCAGCGCGAGAGCGTGGTCGGCGTCGTTGGCTTTACTTACCGCTGCGACCGGGCCAAAGAGTTCGTCGCGGAAGGCTTCCATTTGCGGAGTGACATCGGCAACTACGGTGGGATGATAAAAATTGCCATTGTATTTACCGCCACACAGGAGCCGCGCACCTGCGGCGACGGCGTCTTTCACCTTCTTGTCGATCATCGCGCATTGTGAGGAACGGATCAGCGGACCGATTACCGTACGAGGATCGTGCGGATCGCCCACTTGCAGGGTTTGCGCTTTGGTGGCAAATTTTTTGAGAAACTCTTCGTAGATCGGAGCTTCGACGATGATCCGCGAGCCTGCCATGCAGATTTGCCCCTGGTGAATGAATAGACCGAAACAAGCGGTGTCTAGGGCGTAGTCGAGATCGGCATCCCTGAGGACGATTAAGGGGCTCTTGCCGCCCATCTCGAGAACGACGCGCTTGCCGCGCTTGGCGCACTCCGTGGCGATGGTGCGGCCAACGCGCGTGGAACCCGTGAAAGAGATGAGTTTGACACGGGGATCGTCATAGAGAACTCGCGCCATGCGCAGGCCATCACCAGGGACAACATTGAAGACGCCCGCGGGGACGCCCGCGCGTTCGAAGACTTCCGCCAGTTTCAAACCCAGGAGCGATGTTTCTTCAGAGGGCTTCAGCACAAACGTATTGCCGGCAGCGAGAGCGAAAGCGACTTTCTTGAGTGAAAGTACGATCGGAAAATTGAATGGAGAAATTCCGGCCACCACACCCAGTGGACGGCGAATCGCAATCGAGATGAGGCCCGGGACGTCGGAGGTCATGACGTCGCCATGAATACGGCGAGCTTCGCCGGCAATGGAGTGCACCATGTTGGCCGCGAACGGAACCTCAAAATGGGCTTTCCCGAAAGTTGAACCGCCTTCGTCGATTAGCAACTCGACGAGTTCGGGAGTGGCCTTCAGCAGCTCGTCGGCGGCGCGATGGAGAATCGCTTCGCGATGAGCGGGAGCAGCTGCTGCCCAGGAAACCTTCGCCACCTCGGCGGCGTCGATGGCGGCACGCATGTGCTCTTCCTGCGCCATAAATATTTTTGCGAATGGTTTTTGATTGGCAGGGTTGATGACGTCTGAGAGCAGACTAGGCGGAACTTCAATAGACTTGCCGGCGATGTAGGGTGTGGAAGCCATGGCTACTCCTTATAACAACGCGCATGAAGTGCGGTCAGCTCTATACCATTATCTCCGCGCAAGCTTGTCGCACGATTTTCCTCGGGCTCGAAAAACCGATCTGAAGATCGGCCACTCGCATATTCGTTCGCCCAAATTGCAACGGCCTGGATTCTTGGTCCGTTCGTTGCAGGAGTCACGCGCTCCGGGCGAATCCGAGTGTCGCGCGGCGGCTAGTTCCAAATGCGGCGTGCGGCATCTGCCACGAGTTTTAACTTCGCCCACTGACGCTCCTCTGTGATGAGGTTGCCTTCGGCGGTCGATGCGAAACCACATTGAGGACTCAGCGCTAGATTTTCGATGGGTACGAAGCGCGAAGCTTCGTCTACCCGCCTGGCCAGGTCGTCCATAGTTTCCATGTGCGGGACTTTGGAGCTGATGAGCCCGAGTACCACGGTTTTGCCCCTCGGGACAAAGCGCAGCGGTTCGAACGTGCCGGAGCGTGCATCGTCGTATTCGAGGAGGAAGCGGTCAACCTCCAGTGTGCCGAAAAGTTTTTCGGCGATGGCGTCGTAACCGCCTTCGGCGTACCAGTGGCTCCGATTGTTTCCGCGGCAGAGGTGGATAGCGAGGGTAACGCCCGGTTTGCGGGCAGCTTCGAAGCAGGCGTTGTCAGCTCGCACAGCTTCGTCTAACGCTGCGCCCGGGTCTACCTTCATTTCAGTCTTGATCCAGTCCCGCCACTTAGGGTCCATGTAGTAGCTATAGCGCGGCGCATCGATTTGGATGTACTTGACGCCTTGAGACGAAAGCTCCGCAAGATCCTTTTTCATGATGTCCACGATGGCCCAGAGAAGCACGGAGTGATCCTTGTAGATTTTTCCGGTTACGCCTTGTTTGAAAGATATGGCCGGAAATTGGGTAGCACTGGGCAACGTAATTTTTGCCGCTACCTGGCAGTGGGACAGCAGGAACGGAACTTCGTGGCCAGTGAGTGGACGGACCTGGCGGAGTTCTTTGTTGACAACGCCGGTGACGCTGCTGACTTGCGCCACTTTCATCTCGCCGGCTTTCCAATTGCGGGCGGTCGAATCGCCGAGATCGAACCCGTCGACGGCGTCCGTGAAATCGCTCATAAAATTGCGGCGGCGCAATTCGCCGTCGGTTGCCAGTTCGTAGCCGAGTTCCTTCTGCTTGGCAATGACGCGCTGAATGTGAGTGTCTTCGAGTTGGTGCAGACGTTCGGGGTTCGAAGCGGCGTTCATTCGCGCTTCGAGCAACTCTTGCGGCCTCAGAAAACTTCCCACGTGGTCGGCTCGGTACGGTGCTGGCATCTTGGTGTGCTCCATGAAAACTGATCTTGAATTCCGCTGCGTGCAAGCGCCGCAATTCCGATAATCGCCCGGTTTCGAGGGCCACGGAGATTCAGCTTGACGCCGGGGCATTGTAGATACAAGTGCCCCGAAGTCAATATGACCCAAAATTTCATTGTCAAAAGACAGATTTACTCTATCCTCTCGATTTCGGGCGAACTTGACGCGGCGATCGCGGAGTACGGCTGCCTGGCCAATTCTTATGACCAACACAAAATCTTTCTACGGCTGGAAGCTCGTTGCCACGTTGTGGCTGTTGGATTTTTTGAATATGGGATTTCCACTCTACGGCGGAGCAGTAATCAACACTTACATGTTGAAGGACATTCCCATGAACCGAAGCACGTTCGGCTTGGGATTCACGCTGCTGAACTTGTTTGTTGGGCTGCCCTCGGTAATAGTCGGCGCCGCCATTGTTCAATGGGGGATTCGTAGATCGTTTGCGACTGGATCGGCGGTGATCTTGATAGGAGCAGCGTGGCTGGCGTTTGTCGCGACGCGGCCCTGGCATTACCTGCTGGGATTTGGAATTCTAATCGGGGCTGGGATCAGTTTTGGAACGATCGTGCCGGTCGCGACCGCGGTGACGCGGTGGTTTCAGAGATATCGCGGGCGGGCCATGGCAGTGGCTCTGAGCGCGTCGGGGTTTGCGGGATTCTTCGGGTCGCCGGTGACGAACAAGATTCTGGCCGCGAACGGAGGAAATTGGCGGCAAGCGTGGGAAATTGTTATGGGCGTGATGATTGTATCCGCGACCGTGGCGTATTTGTTCGTGAAAGAGCGGCCGGAAGATCTGGGGCAGGTCATTGACGGCGGAGTCGAGGCAAGGAAGCAGGCTGCAACATCGACGGGCACCGCCCTGGTGACTAGCTACCCGTGGACGGCAAAGCAGGCATTCGTCACGCCAGTTTATTGGATGATCGTACTGGGCGGCATTGGGTGCCAGTTCCCTTTCTTCTTTTTCACGGCGCATTGGATCCTGCACTTGCGCGGTGCGGGCATTTCGGCAGCTGATGCGGCTTGGGCTATGGGACTGTTTACGATGGGGGCCGTGGGGGGACGGCTGATTGGAGGATGGTTGATGGATCGGTTGGTGGCGCGGTGTGCGTTTATTTTGGGACTGTGCTGCTATTTTGCCGGATCCTTGCTGGCCTTGCGCGTGAGCCCAGAGGCCATGTGGATTGCTTATGCGGCGGCTATTTTGTACGGAACTGGATTTGGCTGGACCTTTGTGTGCTTGAATACCGTGACGGGGCATTTCTACGGGCCGGCAGCGTTCCCGAAGGTGAACGGGATGGTATTGCTGCTGACGGCGGTTTTTTGTTCACCCGCGGGATTCATAGGAGGGAAACTGTTTGATCTGTACGGAAATTACCGGCTGGCGTTTGCGATCAACATGATGATCGCGGCGATCGCGATTGTGGCGCTGCTATTTGCGATTAAGCCCGAAGCACCGGAAAAGGCCTCATAGAGCGCGTTCGGGTAGGAGAGCGCGTCGTGAGCAGAGGGAGCGTTTCTCTGTGAAACAGCAAATCGAGCTGCTGGCATCGTACTGGACGATTGCAGGCGGAGCGCTGCCACATACGGATACGGAATACAGCCCGTTCGATTTCAAGGATCGGGTGGCCGCAGCGGCAAAGGCTGGATTCAAGGGTGTAGGAATCTGGCATGCCGATCTGAATCACACGCTGAGACACAGAAGCTTGCAGGAAATCCAGCGAATTCTCGAAGATCACGGCATGAAATACCTGGAGCTGGAATTTCTACGGGACTGGTTTCTGGACGGGGAACGAAAAAGGCAGTCGGACATCGAGAAGGGGAAATTATTCGAGGCGGCGCAGGCGCTGGGTGCGAGTCATGTAAAGGTGGGGGATTTTGAGCAGACCAAGACACCGATGCCGCGGCTGATCGAGGCGTTGGCGGAGTTGTGCGAAGAGGCGGTTACTTACGAAACCAAAATTGGCTTTGAGCTCATGCCCTTTGCGATGATCGATCGTTTGCAGGACGCGTTGACGATGGTGGAGTGCGCGGGGGCGGCGAACGGCGGGATTATTCTGGACACCTGGCACATCACTAAGCTGGGAATTCCGTACGAAGAGGTGGGGCGGATTCCGCAACAATATTTGATCTCTGTGGAACTGAATGACGGGACGTATGAGGCACCTTGGAGTCTGTTTGAAGATACGATCAATCACCGCCGGTACTGCGGAGAGGGCGAGTTTGACGTCCCTCGTTTTATCGAACAGGTGCGGAAGACAGGTTACGGCGGACCGTACGGAATTGAAGTGCTTTCGGAAGAGCTGCGCGGGAAGTCGCTAGAAGAGCTGACGACACGGGCGTTTACTACGACGATGGCGCAATTCGGGTGAACACGGCACCTACCATCGATTTTCGCTGATCACTTCAAGTGGTTCCTGGTTGTTGCACGGATTGATTGGCGCGAGCAATGATGTAGTCGCGAATCGCGGCAACGTCTTTCGGGGTTAGCTCCTGGGCAAAAGAAACCATGCCCAATTGATGACGAAGATGTACGATGCAATCGGCGCCAAGCGCATCGTGCTAGGCCCCACTCCACCTGCAACACACAATTTATGCACCGCGCGGATGAGCGCCAACCCGCGCGACGGCGTTACAAATGCCCGGGGTCAGGCTCACGACGTGAGGAATTTGTTTGTTTCAGATGGAAGTGCTCTCTGCACTCCAGGCGCTGCCAATCCAACACTTACGATTGTTGCGTTAGCTCTGCGGCAAGCGGAGTACGCAGATGAAGGCAGGCGCGATTTAACCCGCGAAAAAAATCCCGCCTGTGCTTGCCTGACAATTGTCCTGACGGTGAACGAACACTCCGGAAGGCGAGGTAGAAAAAATTTATGGAGCGGCCTATCGGAATCGAACCGACACCTGAACCTTGGCAAGGTTCCGTACTACCACTATACTAAGGCCGC
>Ga0137403_10003137_pt1 | contig 11723 bp, 4 predicted proteins | sample CZOMad2_1_16fung_FD_122057 | JGI IMG/M metagenome (GOLD analysis project Ga0137403, IMG submission 122057) | Vadose zone soil fungal communities from Angelo Coast Range Reserve, California, USA - CZOMad2_1_16fungal (Hybrid Assembly) | ecosystem: Environmental > Terrestrial > Soil > Vadose zone...
CTTTGAACAAGATCCAACGCGCATCGCCTCAATCACCAGCCGAACTTGGGCAACAGTCAATAATTAGGGCCGTTGGTTTAAGTAGACCGGAGCCGAACTCTCGCCTTCTCAGAGCGGGAAGTTGCGGCCGACCGTCAAACTCAGTTATCGAGTCTGACCCATCGTCTTGACCATTCGATGCGGCAGGTTGTGCTCCGGAGCATGCGTCTGGCGGAAGCCTAAAATTTATCATTCTTTTTGAGTGCTATGAACAAATTTTATTTTTGCGCAGGTTTGCGAGACGTGCAATGGTTGTTTAGACGACTTCAGGTAGTGTGCACCTTCAGATGGGAACCGTGCAACAAGATACGGGCTTGCAGTGTCTGGCGCTGCTATTGCGATTCCATCAGGTTTCCGCTGATCCCTCGCAAATTGCTCATCAGTTCTCGGGTGCCCCGATTGGCGTGACCGAGATGCTGCGTTGCGCGAAGCATTTGAAACTAAAGGCGAGGGCGGTCACAGAGAGCTGGGCCGGCCTGGTGAAGCTCCCGCTTCCGGCCATCGTGGAACTGAAGGACGATACGTTCATCATCGTCGGCAGGGTGACCGCGGACAACGCTCTTGTTCAAGCGCCCTCGGAGGATCGTCCGCGGATCATCAAACGCGCCGAGTTCGAGAGTAACTGGACTGGTCGGGTCGTCTTGATGGCGCGGCGTGCTACACTGGCGGATGTCGCGCGCCGGTTCGACATCACCTGGTTTCTGCAGGCGATGCACAAATATCGCCGCATATTGGCCGAGGTGCTGGTCGCATCATTTTTCCTGCAGCTTTTTGGGCTCGTGACGCCGCTGTTTTTTCAGGTCGTCACCGACAAGGTGCTGACTCATCGCGGCTTCACGACCCTTGACGTCCTTGTAATCGGCCTGATTACCGTCTCGATCTTCGAAACGGTGCTTGGCGCGCTGCGGACCTATGTCTTCGCACATACTACGAACCGGATCGATGTCGAGTTGGGTGCGCGGCTGTTCAAGCATCTGGTCGCGCTTCCGATCGCGTATTTTGAGAGTAGGCGTGCCGGCGATTCCGTGGCCCGGGTGAGGGAACTGGAAAATATCCGCAATTTCCTGACGAGTTCCGCACTTACGCTCGTGATAGATCTCCTCTTCACCATCGTTTTCCTCGCGGTGATGTTTTATTACTCACCGATTCTGTCCTGGATCGTCGTCGGCTCCTTTCCCTTTTATATCGCGCTCTCCGCCGGCGTGACGCCAATCTTCCGTCAGCGGCTGGAGAAGAAATTCGACCGGGGCGCCGAGAACCAGTCGTTTCTGGTCGAGAGCGTGAGCGCGATCCAGACGCTCAAGGCGATGGCGATCGAACCGCAGATGCAGCGGCGTTGGGAAGAGCAACTGGCGGGATATGTCGGCTCCAGCTTCGATGTGTTGTCGCTCGGCAACTGGACCAGCCAAGCCGTCCAATTCATCAGCAAGATCGTCACCGCGCTGACTTTGTATTTCGGCGCGCATCTGGTCATCGAGGGGCAATTGACCGTCGGCGAACTCATTGCCTTCAACATGCTGGCGGGTCGCGTGGCCCAGCCCGTCTTACGGCTGGCGCAGCTTTGGCAGGATTTTCACCAGGCGCGGGTATCGATTGCCAGGCTTGGTGACATTCTGAACACGACCCCGGAACCGGCGTTTAATGCCTCGCGTGCCGCGCTTCCCCCAATCCGGGGCGAAATCACCTTTGATCACATCAGCTTTCGCTATCGCGTGGACGCGCCATTGGCTTTGCATGACATTTCCTTGAAGATTTCCGCAGGCCAGGTCATCGGCATCGTCGGTCCCTCCGGTTCCGGAAAATCCACCCTGACAAAGCTCGCCCAGCGCCTGTACGTGCCCGAGAGCGGCCGCATCCTGATCGATGGGGTCGATCTGACGGTGGCCGACGTCGCATGGCTGCGGCGGCAAATTGGCTCCGTCCTTCAGGAAAACGTTCTCTTCAATTGCTCCATCCGCGAAAACATCGCGCTCGCCGATCCCGGCATGGGCATGGAGCGGGTGCTCGCCGCAGCCGAGCTCGCCGGCGCCCATGAATTCATCTCCGGCCTGCCGGACGGATACAACACCATCGTCGGCGAGCGCGGTGCGAGCCTTTCGGGCGGGCAGCGCCAGCGGATCGCGATCGCGCGGGCGCTGGTGACAGACCCGCGAATCCTGATCTTCGATGAAGCCACCAGCGCCCTCGACTACGAGAGCGAGAACATCATCCAGCGCAATATGCGGAAAATCTCCACCGGGCGGACGGTGCTGATCATCGCCCATCGCCTGTCGGCCGTGCGGCATGCCGACCGCATCATCACCATCGAGGCCGGGCGGCTCGTCGAAGATGGAACCCACGACGAGCTGATAAATAAGGCGGGACGTTACGCCACCCTTCACCAGATACAGGCGGGGTTGCATGTCGTCGGCTGAAGCAGTGCCTGAGCCTTCGAAGCCAAGCGGATCCCGATGGAGCCGGCAAGATACTGCGCGCCAGTTTCTGCCGGCTGCGCTGGAGATCCTGGAAACACCCGCGTCGCCCGTTGGCCGGGCAATTGGCGCCTTGATCATCCTGTTCTTTATGATTGCCATCGCGTGGGCCACCTTCGGCCATGTCGACATCATTGCGACCGCTTCCGGCAAGATCGTTCCGACCGGGCGCACCAAGACCATTCAGCCGCTGGAGACAGGAATCGTCTCGGCAATCCACGTCCAGGACGGTGATCACGTTAGCGCCGGGCAAATTTTGATCGAACTCGACCGCACCGTCACCCAGGCCGAGCGCAAACACGTGGTGCACGACCTCATCGCGAGCCAGCTCGACGTCGCCCGCCTTGCAGCACTTCGCGACAATTTTGAAGCTGGAGCAATTCCCCGCGAGATGGCAACGCCCGCGGGTGCGCCGGAGGCCGACGTCGCCCGCACCCGGTCGTCGATGCGCGCCCAGGCCGGCGAGCAACTCGCAAAGCTTGCGTCCATCAACCGACAGATCGAGCAGAAATTGGCCGAGGCCCAGTCGATCACCGCGACGATCGCCAAACTCGACGCGACGATGCCACTGGTGGAAGAAAGCGCCACGATCCGGCGCAAGGCGATGGAGATTCAATACGGCAACCACATCGCCTATCTCGAAGCCCAGACGCGGCTGGTCGAGCAGCAGAACGAGCGGCTGGTGCAGCAGCGCAAGCTCGTGGAAATCGCAGCCGCCCGTCAGGCGCTGGAGCAGCAGATCGAGCAGACCAAGGCCGCCTATGAGCATCAGGTCCTCAACGACCTGTCAGACGCGGAAAAGAAGGTGGCGGAACTCAGCCAGGACCTCGTCAAGGCCGACCGAAAGACCGGCGAGCAAATCCTGCGATCGCCGATCGACGGCACCGTGCAGCAGCTCGCCATGCACACCGTGGGCGGCGTGGTCACGCCCGCGCAACAATTGATGACCATCGTGCCCATAGACAGTCATCTCGAAGCCGAGGCGATGATTTCCAACCGTGATATTGGCTTCGTCAGCGCCGGCCAGCAGGCTGAGGTCAAGATCGATACCTTCAATTTCACCCGCTACGGCTTGCTGCAGGGAAAAGTTGTCAGCGTCTCGCAAGATGCCATCGTCCGCGACAAGCCGAACGCAAAAGCCGCCGATAAAAAATTCGGCGGTGCTTTATCCGACTCGAGCGAACCCGAAGGGCAGGAGCTGCTCTATTCGGCGCGGGTCTCGCTCGAAGGAAGCAAGATGCAGGTCGAGGACAGAATCGTCAATCTCGCACCGGGCATGGCGGTGACGGTCGAGATCAAGACCGGTACCCGCCGGCTGATCGAATTTCTGATGTCGCCATTGCTGCGCTATCGGCAGGAGAGTCTGCGGGAGAGGTGAAAAAGGTCCTTTTTGGGGATAGGTAGATACGATTTTAGGTAGAATATCAAAAAAATAAAATCGTCACTTGCCGGATGATGTGAGTCGCCCTAGCATCGAAAACAGAACGCGCGTCGATTGGATCGGGGGTGCGGCGTGAGGTGGATTGCAGCACCGGCTTTCGGATCCTTCGGTGCTTCTCGCGCCAAGATGCAGATGCCGTGTGAAGGCTTCGCGGTATTCGCTGGGGCGACTCCGAGAGCATTTATGCGTATGGCTTTGCGCGGAGGCAGGCGAGGCGCTATTTGGCTGGAAGCCGGGGTGGTCTGGGGCATGGGGAGGGACATCTGCATGATCCGGCTAGATCGAGTCTTACGTTGGAAGACGAGCATGCTGCGCATATTGGGTTTTAGTGTTGCCGTCGGTTGTTGTTCGTGCATCCAAGCACACGCCTGTCTCGGGCCGAGCTCTGAACGAACCATCATATTCAATCACGTCCCGACCGACGTCGATGCATCCGTGATCGCGGAAGTGACGATCATCGACATGACGCCCGATCTTCGTGATCGCTGGACCTTTACGGGATCGATGGCCGTAATGAACGCGCGGGTCGAGAGCGTCATCAAGGGGGAAATTAACCAGGGAACGCTGAAGATTGTCACACCTCTCGGGGATTGCATCAACGGGTTCGGCGTAGGGTCGCACGGATTTGTCGTTGGCGAGCTTCGAAGCGATGCGAATGGCAATTCTGAATTGGTCGCAATCTCTGAGAACGTGAGAAAGGCTAATGCGCGACCTCACTGAGGCGTGCTGCTTTTGAGGGAGTGAGAGATGAGCTGGGAATCCGTTAGCGCGGCGATCAGGTTCTGGCCGAATGGCGACGGTTGGAACACTGGCGGCACCAATTCGGGGATTCCTTTTACAGCGGCACAGCAAAATCAAATTCTAGGCCTGCTTCAGCAGCTGTACTTTGGGCCGTCATATGCGCAAGCGCTATTGGAAGGCGGAACCAGCGGGGGACACTTCATAAGTCTCTATCAGACGATTCCGTCCCTGCCAGGCTTCGTTCCCATCCCAGGTAGCGGACAGGCGGGAGTTAATCTCGACACAATAAGGCATGAATACTATCTCAATAGTGCTGGGAAGCTCGTTCAAAATAACCCCGCTCTGGTTATCGTCCATGAGCTTTTTCATGCGATTTCGCAAGATCGCGATCCAAGTGGCTCTGCACAGGGGGGAAGGATTACTGATGCAGATTTAAACAATCCGAATTTTGACGACGTTGGTTCAACGGTTCGCGACACCAATATTGTTGCATCCCAAATGGGACTCACCGATCTCCTTCAGGTCGCATACCCGACGCAAATATTGGATAACGACCCAAACGACAAGCGATTCAGCGAACTACGCACCGACATCAGCTACTCAGATAATCAGGACGTAAGCGTCTTAAGATTCGGTGACCAGCTTACCGACGGCGACCAAGACTTTATCGATATGTCGGGTCGCACCCTTGGTGGAACTTACGTCGCGTTCGGCTTTGCCGGGAACGACACGATCGTGGGCGGGCCTGGCAACAATTTTTTGTACGGCGGCCAAGGAGATGACATCTTAGTCGGTGGCAAGGGAAACAATCTGTTGGATGGGGGGGACAGAAAGACACCAATCTCGACGGACGGAACTGATACTGCTGACTACTCTGGCAATCTTGGATTATCCGGACGTCATGGAGTGAAGATTGCGATTGATCCCAGCGTGGCTCCAAACAAAGTGGACGGAATCACGCCGATTATTGTGACCGATAATGGTTTCGGGGGAACTGATCGGCTTGTTTCAATCGAGAAAATTAAGCTCGGCGCCCAGGCTGATACTGTGACGGTTGGAAAGGGCGCCAGCGATTTGCTGAAGCCTTTGCAGCAAATCGATGCCGGTGGAAATCCCGATGGAACACAAGACGTCTTCGATGCTAGAAATTTTGATGGCAAGCTGCAATTCAAAGATGGGCATCTAACCGGGGACGGCATCGACATCAAGCTCGACAATTTCGAGAAAGTCGAATTGCCATCACTTGGTAACAATGACGACATAACCAAGTCAATTGGCAATACGATCAAGGAGCTCGATACCGGCAACGGTGACGATACTGTCCGCATTTCCGCCCCTGGAGTTACCATTGATCTCGGCGGCGGCACGAACACCCTGAAATCCAGCGGCCCGGGCGATATCGTCAAGGCCGGCAAAGGCGCCGATACGATTGAGATTTCGCATAATAAGCAGCTACTCATCGAAGACGCCGGCACCGACGATCACCTCACTTATGACGGCAATACGCTCACCGGTGGCGTTCGCTGGGGTGGGTCCGAAAGTATCTATGCCTATGGCAAGTTCGGACCGTGGGGCGAGCGCTACGGGCGCAACAAACAAGACAACTTGGTCATCCTTGATCAGAAGGGGAATGAAACCTTTATTCCCGGCTTCAATTTCGGCACGGACGGCACCAACCGTACGGCCGGCATCGAGGTTCTCGATATTTCCTTCAAGACCGTCCGCAGCAACATGTGGACCTCGAGCTTCGAGACCGCAGCCGCGATCTTGTGCGCGGAGGAGAAAGCAGGCGAGGCGCTGTTCGGCTGGAAACCAAGCGGGATGAAAGATCCGCTGGTGTTGGACCTGACCGGCGAGGGGATATCGCTTACGGCCGAGGAGGCTTCCGGCGTTTCCTTCGATATCAACAACAACGGGTTTGCGGCGGGCGTCGGCTGGACCGATAGTAGCGGTGGCAACGGTTTCCTCGTCCGCGACCTGAGCGGCAACGGCAAGATCGACAATGACAGCGAGATGTTCGGCGGGCCCTCGTCGTCGGGATTCTCCCAGCTCGCGCTGCTCGACGGCAATCACGATGGTAAGGTCGATGCGAGCGATAACGGGCTCGTCGATTTCAACGGCGACGGCGTCATCGATGCCACCGATACATTCGACTCGCTGAAGGTCTGGGTCGACGCCAACCAGGACGGCCAGACCGACCCCGGCGAGCTTCACTCACTTTCCGACTTCAACATCGTTTCGATCTCGGTCGAATCTACACCCTCCACCGCAACGGACGGTAACAACGCCATCACCGACACGGCGACGTTCCAGCGCGCCGATGGCACCACCGGAACGGTCGGCGACGTCCAGCTCCGCGCCGATGATTTCAACACCAAATGGCTCGGCGATTCGACCGTGAGCGCGGAGGCGGCACAGCGGCCCGACCTCAAAGGCTACGGCACCCTGACCGATCTCCATGTGGCGATGACGCTCGACCCGAGCCTCATTTCCGTGGTCGACGCGGCCTTGCCTTCGCTGAATACGCTGTCCTTGGCCAACCTGCGCGATGCCGTGCGCCCGATCCTCTACGTCTGGGAAAGAGCCGTGCCGGTGCCCGCGGGCACGCCGGGCACCGAGGCGACAACGCAGGATTTCAAATTCGTCGGCACCACCAATCAGCAGGGTGCGACCGTCTATGATTTTCTGATCGAAAAGCAGGATAGCCGGGGGACGTACTTTGCTTACGCCAGCGGCCAACCGGTTCTCGATGCGAATGGAAACACCATCGACCGGCCCACGGAAGCGCAGGTGCTGGCGAGCACGCCGCAGCAGGGCAGTTGGAATACGCTGACCGCGGCCGATCTAGCATTTCTCGAACGCTATACCGGAAGCCCGATCGGCCTTGGCCTCACCGTCAATCCGAGCGCCGATACGATCTCGGCAGTTTCCGGTGCCTTGACCGCGTCGTGGAACGAAATCAACAAGCTCGCCGTCATTCTTGCGTCGCAAGGACCCTTGAGTTCGTTCTTTGCCGGCGTGTCCTATGACGCCACCAGCGACGTGTTCCGTCCCACGACGGGTCAACAGCTGGCGCCGATGCTGGAAGCGATCTTCCACGCGACGCCCACGAACCCTGCGGATGCGGAGAGCTACCTCGCGCAATGGACCGACCTCATCGGCGTGATGTTGCCGAACTTCCAGCGCGACGATCAAGGCCTGCAGGTGACGGATGCCTTCTTGTTCGCAAATGTGGTCTCCGCTTACGAGGACGTCCCGCTGTCGATATCCATCCAGGACGTCGCCTCGTCGCTTTTTAATATTCCATCTTCCGAGATCATATCAGGCACCGGCACACTTCTCGGCGGAGACACGACGAACGATATCCTCTACATCAACGGACCCAACGAAACGCTGAAGGGTCAAGGAGGCCAAGATGCCTATGTGGTCGGCAACAATTTCGGCAACGACGTCATTCATGATGTCTGGCAGGGGTTAGGGGCGAACCAGGAAGACAGCATCTGGTTTGCCCACCTGAATGTTTCCGATCTGACGTTCACGCGCGATGGGCAAGATCTCGTCATCACACAAAACGGCACCGGCCAGCAGCTGCGTGTTGTCGACCAGTTTGCCGGACGCAGGCCCGGTCTCGTTACGGCCTTCCAGGATTTCGATACCTCGGTCGAGATTATCAAATTCGCCGACGGAACGACCTGGGATCAAAGCGATATTGCAAAAGCAGTCGGGCTGAATTTGCGGCCGACGAACGGCAACCTGATCGGAACGGGCGACGTCGATTACCTGTATGCCGGAAACGGAACGACTTACATGTCCGGCGGCAACGGCGGCGACCAGTATTTCTTCGGCCGGGGCGACGGCCAGGCGACGATCGAGGACAAGGAAAGCTGGATCTGGATGGCCGCGCCGGATTTCGTGAATTTCGGGGACGGCATCACTCAGTCGGATGTTTCCTTTCAGCGCAACGCCGATTCCGACGATTTGCAGATCGCAATCAACGGCACCAGCGATGTCCTCACCGTCAAGGGCCAATTCACTGTCGACTACGGTCTTCTCAACACCATGGTCGACCGCATCGAAACCTTCACCTTTGCCGATGGCAGTTACGTCGGCTGGGAAGACATCATCAAGACGATGGATGCGAATGCCGGCACCGACGGCAACGATACCATCTACGGCTTTTCCTACAACGACACGCTCCAGGGCGGAAAGGGCGACGACTATCTTGCCGGCGGCCTCGGCGACGATACCTATATCTATAACCGCGGAGACGGCCACGATACGATCGTCGAAGGCGCATTTGCGGCAGCCCCCAATTTCGATACGCTGGTGCTCCACGGCATCAATCCCGGTGACGTCAGCCTGGTTCGCAACGGCAACGACGCCACGCTGGTGTTCGCCGAGAGCGCTCCCGGCGCCGGCGACGGCGGCTCGGTCCTGCTCAAGGACGAACTCGATGATTTCTTCGGCCGGGGTGTCGAGCAGATCACCTTCGACGACGGAACGGTCTGGACCCAAAGCGATATTCGCGTGAAACTGATCGCGCTGTCCGAAACCGACGGCAACGATACCGTCGTCGGTTACAACACCGATGACGTCCTTCAGGGCGGCAAGGGTGACGACACGCTGATCGGCGGCCAAGGCAACGACACCTACATCTATAGCCGAGGCGACGGCAACGACACCATTATCGAGGTCACAGGCGGCAATCGCGGCGACAACGACACGCTGGTGCTGCACAATATCAGGCCCACCGATGTGAGCTTGATTCGCAACGGCATCGATCTGACGTTGATATTCGCCGAAAGCATTCCTGGCGCCGGCGACGGCGGCTCAGTCTTGCTTAAGAACGAACTCGATAATTGGTTCAGTCAGGGCGTGGAACAGATCACGTTCGACGACGGCACGGTGTGGACCCAGGCCGATCTGCGCGTCACGCTGCTAGCGCAGGAGTCGACGTCCGGCAACGACGATATCATCGGCTTTAACACCAACGACATCATTACCGGCGGCCGCGGCGACGATACGCTCATCGGCGGCGCGGGGGATGATACCTATATCTATAACCGGGGCGATGGCCACGATACGATCATCGAGACCCCGGCGGGGAATTTCAGCACCTTCGACACGCTGGTGCTCCATGGCATCAATGCCGCCGACGTCAGCCTGGTTCGCAATAGCAACGACGCCACCCTGGTGTTCGCCGAGAGCGCTCCGGGAGCGGGCGACGGGGGCTCGGTCCTGCTCAAGGACGAGCTCGACAACTGGTTTTCGCAAGGTGTCGAGCAGGTCAAGTTTGACGACGGTACGGTCTGGACCCAGAGCAACCTGCGCGTGAAGGTGCTAGCCCAGGAATCGACCTCCGGCAACGATACCATCACGGCCTTCAACACCAATGATATCATCACGGGTGGGCGCGGTGACGATACGCTGATCGGCGGTGCAGGGGATGATACCTACATCTATAACCGCGGTGATGGTAACGATACGATCATCGAGGGTCCTGCGGGGAATTTCAGCAACTTCGATACGTTGATTCTTCACGGTATCAATCCAGCCGACGTAAGCCTGGTGCGTAACGGCATCGACTGCAAATTGGTATTTGCCGAAAGCGCTGCCGGGGCCGGCGACGGCGGCTCGGTCCTGCTCAAGACCGAACTCGACGATTTCTTCAGCCAAGGCGTCGAACAGATCAAATTCGACGATGGTACAGTCTGGACCCAGGCCACCCTGCGCACCATGCTGCTGGCTCAAGCCACCGCCTCCAGCGATCCGTCGATCTTTGGCTTCAACACTGCCGATACGATCGTCGCGGGCCTCGGCGACCGGTTTTTCAATGGACGCGGCGGTGCGGATACGTATGTCTACAGCTCGGTTGGCGGCAACGATGTCGTCGCCGACCCCGGCAGGTTCCAATCGACGCTGGTATTTTCCGATATCGCCTCGACTGGCGTCAGCCTCGAACGGCCACTTTCCAATAACGGCGCTGATCTGATCATCACCGTGAACGGCACCGGAAAAACCGTTACCGTGAAGGGAGAGTTCGGAAACTCAGGCGGTCCACTCCGCGATATCAGTTTCTCAGACGGTGTGATCTGGAATCAGGCGCAGGTTTTAGATGTTCTGCAGGGAGGTGACGGAGTCGGCCTTCTCTTTAGTCGCGGCGCCGGTGCCGTCACCTTGGACAACAGCGTTGCGGTCGTGCGACTCGATCCGACCATTGCGCCCGGCGACATTATGCTTCAGGCCAATGGGTCTGACCTGATCGTCAAGCTGCGCGGGACATCGGACAGCATCACCGTCCATGGGGCGTTGACCAAAAATTCATGGGGCGTTTCAAGCTCCCTCCAGAGGCTTCTATTCGCCGACGGCACATCGATGGATTTGGGTTTCCCCATCGCTGGCCATGGGGCACCGCTTACCTTTGATTGGCAGGGTGCCGCGAATAACTATTTCCTGACCGGGAGCAGCTTCGGTTCCAACATATTCGAGATCAGTTCTGGGGCAGGGAATGGCGCGATCAATTTTGCCAACAACTCGGCCGTCGGCGGCACCAACACCGTCGATTTCGTGAAGGGCTCCGGCTCGGCCAGCATCACTTTGAACGGCGGAACGGGAGCGATTGCCTTCGACAGCAGCGTGTCCGCTCAGAACGTCTATTTGCAGGCGGACAGCAGTGGCAACCTGACCGTCAAGATTCTTGGCGACTCGACCGACAGCATCGCTATCGGCGGCGACCTGAAGAACAACTTGGGCACGGTGACAAGCGCGATTGGCCAGCTTCAGTTCGGCGACGGCTCGGTGATCAACCTGAACCAGGGCACACCACCGACCCTCACCTGGTTCGGAAGCAGCAACAATTATTTCCTGACCGGGAGCAGCCTTGGCTCTAACGTGTTCGATATCGCCACCAGTACCGGCCCGATCAGCGGCGCGATCAATTTTGCCAACAACTCGGCCGTCGGCGGCACCAACACCGTCGATTTCGTGAAGGGCTCCGGCTCGGCCAGCATCACTTTGAACGGCGGAACGGG
>Ga0137403_10008173_pt1 | contig 11723 bp, 14 predicted proteins | sample CZOMad2_1_16fung_FD_122057 | JGI IMG/M metagenome (GOLD analysis project Ga0137403, IMG submission 122057) | Vadose zone soil fungal communities from Angelo Coast Range Reserve, California, USA - CZOMad2_1_16fungal (Hybrid Assembly) | ecosystem: Environmental > Terrestrial > Soil > Vadose zone...
CAGGCCCAAGAGCTCCTTCTGGAACGACAGACTACCGTTCACGATGTCGGGGGTCAACGACGAGCGTAGCTTCACAGTGTACACTCTCACCCTACAGGCACGGTGAACTGAACGGTTGCGCCCGGGCCGGCATTGCGAGAGGCCCATATCCGTCCCCCGTGACCTTCGACGATCGAACGGCAGATCGATAGTCCCATGCCCATGCCGCCGGGCTTGGTGGTGTAGAATGCGTCGAACAGGCGGTCAGAACTCTCCGGCTTTAGTCCCGGGCCGGAATCCTGCACAGCGACGAGCACCCCGCCCGATGCATCTTTCCCGGTGCCGATTTGCAACTCTCGCGACCCCTCGCTGACGCCGTTCATCGCTTCGGCGGCGTTGATGATCAAGTTAAGGATCACTTGTTGCAGTTGGACTCGATCTCCTTGAATGAGCGGCAAGCCCTCCGCGAGTTGCGTCTGCAACGAGACACCGTTCTTCACCAATTCGCCACGGGTCAGGGCAATGACCTCAAGGATCGCTTCGTTGATCTCCAAGTCATCCTTCCGTGGGGGCGCCTTCTTGATGAGGGCGCGGATCCGGCCGATGACGTCGCCGGCTCGTTTGCCGTCCTTGATGATAGCGGCAAGCGCCTGCCGGGTCTCCTCCAGATCGGGTGGTTGGGCGCCAAGCCAGCGCAAGGCGGCATGGGCATTGGTGACTGCTACCGCGACCGGCTGGCTGATTTCATGGGCAATCGAGGCCACCAGCTGCCCCATCGTCGTGACGCGATTGACGTGCGCGAGCTCCGTCTGCGCCTCGCGCAACGCTTCCGAGGCCAGCATCAGTTGGCTGGTTCGTTCCACGACACGTTGTTCGAGCTCCTCATTGAGTCGCTTGATTTCGGCCTTGGCTAGCTTGAGCCCGGCGGTTTCGATAACGTCCCAACTCCCGTGTCGCCTTGCTAGGGCAAACTGGTGTGTACGCACCACATCCAGGATTTCAGTAGCTCCGCACGCCGCAAGCGGGTACGTGCACAGCACGGCCAGGCGCTGATTGGCGACAGCATCGTTGAGACCCTCTTCATATTCGCAGAAGTCTTTCCAGTCCTTCTTTTCTAGCCAGGCCGTATCCCCGGTCACTCTCACGCCAGCGTAACCTCTAGCCGATGCGCGAGCGAGTTTCTCATGCCAACCGCCTGTCACTCTCTTGAGATCAAACGTGCCACCCTGGAGATACCAGTCGCGGGCCGACACAATTTCTATACTGGAGTCTGCCAGGTATCGATCAAGGTCAGGTACCGCGCCTTTCAGCGCATCTATGGCTTCTTCAATCGTCAAGGGCGCGGCAACAACCCACAGGCAGAACTCCTCGCTTTCCAATCCCGTCTTGCAGTATGAGATCAAAGTGTCGAGGAGATCCTCTTTCGTCTCGTAGAAGAGACAAAAGTGAGTACCCCAGGGCATGTCGCCAACGACGTCGATTCCGGTCTTCCGCATCTCGGTTGCCATCGCGGTCATCACCCAATCTTCAACTTGGAATCGTTGCTGGATTTGCCGCCAATGTTGCGAGGAGACACAACGCGTGCCTGCCATCCGCGAATGGAATCGGAATTCCGTCCGCGGCAATGTTCGTTAGACCGTGAATGGGATACATGGCGAAGCTTTCCTTCGCTTGTTCGCCATCCGTAACGACCTTGGAGCCGGTCGCTTCAAATCGCGCAATGGTATCTTGAACGGCGAAATCGTACTGCCAAAGCAGCTCTGCTTGCGAGATGCGTCCGGATCGGAATCCTTGCCCCGCTTCGATCAGCGACGGCGGCCCTGGAATACTTCCTATGGGTTCGATCGGCATTGCCACGATCGAAGCACTCCCTGAATCGATGCGCCGATCTCGCGGCAAACGCTCAGCCACGCGACAAAGGCATCAGATTCACCGCATCGCTGGTCCTCGTCTGGGGCAAGCGTTGTCCTGCGGTAGCCGGCCGGTGCCTAGAGCACAACGAAGCCTCACGTCGCGCCGCTTCGAGCAGGCGCATGATCTCCGCCGTTCAACATGAGTGGTTTACCAAAAGACGTCGTTGTTGTCCAGCGACAACTGCGGCAGATGAGGCGCCACGCCCCTTGTTCATGTCGTTGCTCGAGGGCCAATTGCGACACACACACACAAAGACGCATCAGCTCGCGATGACAGAACGCCACACCGCTCTCTCACGCATCGCCGACGTTCCCCGGAGTGACAGGCGAAGGCAATGTCAGCTGCTGGCCCCAATCGGACGTACCGAGATACCCGCTCGTTGGCCGCTTCCGGGGGCAAAGCGGACATCGGCCAGCGATGTGCCGAACCATCGCGATTTATGCGTACACGCCCTTCGGCCGCTTCGTCCTCTTCCGTCGGATTGGCCACACGCCATGCGATGTCCGGGGCCAAATCCATCGGAAGCGGGATCGGCTCTTCGCCTGGGTGGCACGTTCTCCCATACCGTTCGTCCAGCGTCACATGAACACCATCGCTGTCCATCTGCTCGCGATGGTTGATCAGAGACGTATGCATTCCCTTCCGCGGCGCTTCGTGAATGTCGTCGTCGTGGAATGTTCGCTGCTCCCCAACTCTGACCGGCACTGCGTGGTACACTCGATCAGGGTGCCCGGTATCGGGATCGTGGCCAACGAGCTCGCGCCCAGCATCGGCAAACGGCTTTGCCAGAATGGCGAGGGGGGACTGCGGTACGGGCACAGGCCAGCCCTTGGCGACGGCCCAAGCGGCAACCTTAGGCATATCAATTGCCCGCTCTCCCGTTGCGTCTTTCCAGGCTCTCATCGCACGCGGCATATCTCTCTTCTTGCCCAGCGATTTTCTCCTGTCTCAATCAATTGGGGCGACGTTGCCCTAGCCATCAACGATGGCGTTGGGCGCTAGGATGGAACGCACGTTCACGATGTGATTGCCAAAGCGATTGTCGAGGCCAGTTCGGTATCGAAGCTGTCCTGCAATCAATCCCGGATGAACTTCGTGGCGCCGTCGAACGGATGCACTTTGCCCGCCGCCACATACGGATCGATGGTGGCGTGCGACTGCTGAAATGTCGTCTTTTTCTCGGCGGGAGTGGTTGCCTCCGCCGCGGCGCTGAGCCAGAAGTCAGGATCGTGCTTGTCCACATACACCAACGCATGGGGAAAAACACGCCGCCCGCCCAGCCTCAGGCCGCCGGAATGGTCAGCATGGATATGGGTCAACAGGACGGCATCGATCTGCTCCGGCTGGTATCCCGCCGCACGGAGATTGGCGATGAACCGACCGCCTGAATGAGGACCAAACAGCTCCCCCGCACCCGCATCGACGAGAATGAGCGTGGCCCCCGGATTGATCAGAAACGCGTTGATCGAAAGCGCGATCGGCAGGGCTTGATGCGCGCGGGCCAGGGTTTGGCGGATTGCCTCAGGCGTGCTCATGATGTTGTCCACGTCACGGGGAGCGGTCCCGTCCGACAGCACCGTGCTTTCATCGTCACCGAGCATCATCCGGTAAAACCCGGGCGCCTGGGTTTGATCTGCGAAGCGGCGGCCTGGCCGGTCATCGCTGGACCCAACAGAGTCATGGACAACATGGCCAACAAGAACAAGCTAGGCATCGAAATCTCCTATCCGAATGGCTGGGCCGCGATGTTGATCAATCGGCTCCGGTGAAAAGAACTAGATGCAAAAGTTCCAGGTCTCATCGAGAGCATACTCAAAGCTAGTAGCAGTGGGCGGGAATGCAAAGGGGACATTCCTGAATACGCGCCCTGACCACGAATGAGGAATGTCCCCCTTTGGTTCCCCAAGGGCGGGTCCCTCAGGGGATCCGTCCTTGGGCTATGGGCGAAGTTTCCGGCGCTTCGTGCTCTGGCGCTTTGCCGGCCGAGCAGTGTGGAACTTGGTCGGATTTGGACTGGAGATATTAAGCCACGGGCGGCGATTGGCGCGCTCCACGCCAGCAATCGGCGAGCGAAGGGAGGCGGTATCGCGAACCTGTAAAAAGGGCATAGAGTACAAGGAGGCATTGCACTTCGAGCTCGCCAGTTACATTGCCGTCTAAAGGGGAAGCCCACACGCTCCCCATCGTCCCGCAGAAGTTCGAGTTCAAGCCGCGCGACGAGTCGGCCGGCCGGGCGCTCGAGCTGATCGGTAACCTGATGGCGCAGGCCCGCCATCGGGTGGTGGCGACCGAGGCCGAGCGCGAGGGCGAGCTGATCGCCTACGAGGTCATCTGTGACAGACAGTGTTCCTCAGGAGCAGACGGCCCTCACGGGACGCTTACCACCGAGAAGTAGACGATGCGCTTGATGCCGGCCTCTTGAGCGAGGCTGAGCGTGATCAGCGCCTGGGTGACCTCGTCGGGGGTAACGGCGTTCAGCAGAAACAGTGTGCTCGCCTCCCGTTACAAGATCGATCTCGCCCCGCGCGTCGTCGCGCGCGCCATTCTGAAGATGGGATACATCGCATGACCACCCTCGACACCCGCTCCAAGCATGGCGATGCCGCCGACGGCTCCTCCTCCGTGATCCTCGGCACAAGGCTGTCGCGCCGCGACGGGCCTGCGAAGATCACGGGCGTGGCCCACTATGCCGTCGAGCACCGCCCCGAAAATCTCGCCCATGCCGTGACCGTGCAAAGCACAATCGCCTCCGGGCGCGTGCGGACGATCGACATCGCGGCGGCCCAGGCCTATCCCAGGCCGCCGGCATTGCTTACCGCGGCAGCCAGCTCAGGTCCGGTGACAAACCCCGTTGGTCTGGAAGGCCGCTGGCAGCTCATCCAACCGCGTCAGCACCAGGTCAGGCGCGAAGTTCAGTTCGTCCATCAGCGCTTGCGCTCGGTTGACCCAGACCACCTGAAACCCATAGGCCTTGGCGCCCATGACGTCGAAGGCGTTTGAGGATACGAAAACGATCGCGTCTTTTGACATGTCGAGGGCCTGCGGCGCCAGGGCATAGACTCGCGGATCGGGTTTGTAGACCTTCACTTGATCAGCGCTCAGGAGATGGGTGAAGCGGCCGTTCAGGCCGCTCGAGGCGACCACGGCCGTGAGCATAGACGGCGAGCCATTGGACAGGATGGCACACGGTCGCGGCGAGAGCTGTTCGAGCATGGCCGGGATTTCTGGATAGGGTGACAAGCGGAGATAGGTGTTGAGGAGCGCGGCACGTTGGTCTGGATGCAGGTGTAGACCATAGCGCCTGAGGGCAAATCGCAGGGCCTCATCCGTCACTGTCCAGAAATCCACATAACGCCCCATCAACGCCCGCAACCAGGAATATTCCAGTTGCTTCTGGCGCCACTGCTGGCTCACCGCCTCCGCCTCGGGCGTCACGGCCCGAAGGGCGTTCACGACGGAATGGACATCGAACAACGTGCCGTAGGCATCGAAGACAAACGCCCGTGCTGTAGCCATCGCCTCTCCCCTCTTGGTCGTTTGCCTGCCCGACCGATCTTCTCTCCATGGCCTGTGACGATGAGCGGTTCCTTTGAGAACGACCGTGTGACAACTGCGCAACTGCATGTCGCTTCAGCTCCGCTGCAGAGCTGGTCCTTTGTTGTGGCAACGCACCGAATCATCGCGGCCCGCTGTCCCTGCTTAAGCAACGATCCTTGTAGCGATTTGGATTCCGCGCCGGGGTCGCGGAGAACGAGATCATATGCTTGCGGTTCGGTCTCTCAGAGAGCTGGGCCGAAGAAACTTTCTCAAAGCTGTGCATCTGAGCTTTCACTTTTCGGAGAAATGCATATACGCCTTTGTCGAGTCGAATAGCACCGCCAAACCAATGAAATCTTCAACAATGAGTCGGCCTATTCCGAGATGGGGCAGAAGCCGTGCGCAGTTCTTGAAGCCCGGGAATCCCTTCCTGGACGGCGGTCACCCGAGACGACAAGCCAAGCATGCCATTAGAGACTCCCGAGGCTTGCGCCGCCATCCACAAACAATGACAATGAACTTGCTCATACCGATCCTCTCAAATGCTTTTGAGAGAGCCGCTGTAAGGCGGCGATAATTTCCGCGGGCTCCAAGCGGTTACGATAGTCAACATCGACGAAGGCCAGCGCGACTGTGCGGTCGATATCGATCACGTAGGTCGCCGGTATCGGCAAGACCCAGCTATCGTCGCCGTTCTTATCCGGCAAGGCGTACCCGAAACGCGTGTAGAGCGGACGCAATTCCTCGGCGAGGTCGAAGGCAATGCCATAGGCTTTGGCAGTCACCGAGCCCACATCGCTCAGAACGACAAAGGTAAGCTCATTCTTTTCCGCTGTCGAAAGGCTCTCGTCGGGAATCTGCGGAGAAGGAAGAGGGCTGGGCTCATCGATCGCGCTCAGCATATCCTCGCGTACAAAATTTCGCGTGTTCTCCTGGGAAACCGTCTCACAAGCGTGCCTCCGGCAGCGCTTCGCCCAAAGACCAGAGCGCGGCGGCGAGCAACACGAGGTCTTTGAGGAGAAACTGGCCGGGCATCGCTGACAGCGCGGGGAAGCCTCCCAAACTCGGTTCCCAACCGGGGGTCGAGAAGAGGAAGGTCAACGTCGTCAGGAACATCACGGCTGCCAGCCCACTGCCAATCGCCGACACCGTCGCAGACACTGAGCGCAGTGCGATCATCGCGGCGATGGCGATTTCCACGACCCCCAGCAGGGCCGAGAACGCTCGCTCACTGAAGATGGCGTAGACCCAACTCATGAGCGGGCTGTGCGCCACGAGAGGCTGGATGCCGGCGGCCTCGTAGGCGGTGAATTTCATGAACCCGATCCAGGCGATGACCAGGACGAGCCCGTATCGGAGCAGATATGCCGCGGCTACCTGCACCGCGTGGCACTGGTCAATCGTGACCGTGCTCGCTGCCGGGGTTCGATTTTGTCCCGTCGTACTTGTCATCATTGAATCCTCCCTGACTTCGTGAATACCCGCGTATTGACCCACACCCTGAACTACAGTGATGCAACTAAAGAATCCGGGGTTTTTAAAGCCGCATAGTCGTCGCACCTGATTTTTGACCCCAGCTAGGTAGCGGAAGAAATTGCGGATCGCTTCGGGGTCCATATATGCGATGACCTGTTCATCAATGCGCAGCGCACTTCTTACGCCGTCCTCAGCATCTGAGGGTTCGACATGTCACCCCGAGCCCGCCTCCGCTTCGCCGACTCCACCACATTGTCAAACCCAAACCCGTCGCGCGACAAACCTGTTTGTACCGCGACCTATCCCCTAACCAACTGTCTCTCTTTAGGGGTGCACCCCACTTCATACCTGACGCGCTAGTGCCGCTTTCGAGCCTCTTCTCGCGCGTGAAGTTGCGGCCGAGAGCTGTCGACGCCCGACCTCGCATCTCTACATGCGGGGCCCATGCCAGACTCAGCGAAACGCGGGGATCACTTTTGCCGCGAACAGCTCAAGATGAGCTTGAGCCCACCGCGGTGGCAATCCAGGGGGCAATGTCCAGGAATAGTAGTGTGTGACCGGGACCTTGCTGATGTAGTCGCGAATCATCGTGATCGCCGTATCGGGCTGGACGACTTTGAGACTGCCGCTTTGTCGCACTTGCTCGCGATCCCGCAGATACACTGGATTGGGCATAAGGCCGGCCTTCGCTAGCCACGCCGTATAGTGATTGGCCTGGTAGATGATATGGTCAGCAGCTTCGTTGAATGTCGTCTCGGGATCATTCGAGACGATCAACCACTGAAAACCACTGGCGAATCTTACGTTATCGAGGGGCCGGTTCTCTTTTGTGAGCTCGGCGATGTAGCGATCGTACACGTCTCGGTTCGCGTCCGGTACGGTGAAACCATCGCCATAGCGGACGGCACGGCGGAGCGCTGCCTGAGTGAAGCCGCCTATCCACATAGGCGGGTGGGGTCTCTGGATGGGTTCCGGGGTTATCTTGACATTGTTGAGGTCGAAGAATTTGTTCTTGAGGGTGACGGTCTCTCCATCGAGAAGCCGGCGAACGATCCCGAGAGCTTCGTTGGTACGCGCCCCGCGCTCCTTGAAAGGTACACCGAAGCTGTCGAACTCTTCTACTTTGTAGCCAACTCCGACACCGAGTTCGAAACGTCCGCCCGAAATGACATCAACCACGGCGATATCCTCGGCAAGGCGCACAGGATTGTGAAACGGCATTAAGAGCACCCCGGACGCGATGCGGATCCGTTTGGTGCGAGCGGCGATCGCAGCAGCTATGGGCAAAATTGAGGGGAGATACCCGTCTTCGATGAAGTGGTGCTCAGACAACCAAACGTCGTCAAATCCGTTGTTCTCGCCCCAAACGATCTGATCAAGAATTTCTCGATAGAGCCGGTCGGAGGGCTGGCGCCATTGGGGCGGATTTCGGAAGTCGTACCAGAGACCAAAGCGTACTTTTCGATTGTCCTGACTCATGGGCTCACCTTTCTTTGCAACTATGCTGTTCCTAATTGCTAAGGTTGCAAAATTCCTAAGATCAACGAAGTCGGTCTATAATCTACTTTCTCTACGACCATTTTTTGGATGCAGCCGCACGTCGGCTGCGCCGTGGCTCGCAGGTCTCCGTTCGTCACCTGACGGCACCTTCGGCGAGACCATGACCAACCTGCCGTGTAATCTACCCCTTCTGAAGCAAATCGCGCGGCTTTAGCGCGCGCCGCCCGATGCGCTGATTCTCTCGCCGGTCAGCCAAGCCGCATCATCCGAGGCGAGGAACACTACGACCGGAGCGATGTCCTCTGGCTGTCCAAACCGGCCACCGAGCGGAGTTGCCGATACCATCTGCTGTGCTTGCTCGCTGCCAACGAGCCCGATTCGGCGGGTACCCTCGGTCTCGGTGTGACCCGGCGCTACTGCATTGACCCGGATTTTTCGGGGACCCAGTTCCTTGGCCAGCGCCATCGTGATCGTATCTATCGCACCCTTGGTCGCCGAATAGAGAGACGAGTTCGGTACCGGATTCTTGCTGGCGATCGAGCTGATATTGATGATGCTGCCTCCGCTGGCCGGGAAGTGCTTCAAAGCTTCCTGGATCGCCAGGATCGGCCCAAGGACGTTGGTGTCGAATTCACGATGGAATTCCTTTTCTGTGATCGCTTCGAACGGCTCGAATTGAAAGACTCCGGCGTTATTCACCAGCACATCCACCGAGCCGAAGACTTTCTTCGTTTCTTCGAACATTCGTTTCACATCGGCCGCCTTGGAGACGTCAGCCTTGATCGCCTCGCGGCCCTTGAAGAACTCCACTCGATTCCGCCACTCGGAATTTTCTGTGTACGCCTGGGCCACGATCTCCGGATCGCGGCTATTCCAGGCGTTCTCCGCCGCCTTGACCTTGGCCCGAGCCGTTTCGCGCGTGAAAGGGGGCGTCATTCGCGCCACGGCCGGTGTGATATGATCCGACGTCATCTTCTCACCGCTTCGGGCCCTCCGACGACTGGGGTGACCGGTGTCAAGCTGACCGTGGGGTGCTTTTCGTGGGGACGCTCGTTAAGAGCTTGATCAGCCCTTCGGACATCGTGGGGTGAGTGAAAATCGCATCGCGCAACAGAGTATAGGGCATGCGCCCAATCATCGCGATTTGGACCGCGACCATCGGTTCGCTCGCCTCGAAGCCGAACGCGGTAAATCCTAGGATTTCGTCGCTGTTTGCGCCGATCAGCATTTTCAGGAACCCGCGCGGTTCGGAAACCGTCTCGGTGCGGAGCACGTCAGCCATCGGCATTTTGGCCACGCGGTATTCGACACCGTCGCGCCGCGCTTCGGACTCGTTACGCCCGACCCGCGCGAGTTCCGGATCGGTGAACATGCAGAACGAGATCAGACGATTCCGGGTCGTGCGATTGCCGCCGTTCAGGTTGTCATACACGACGCGGAAATCGTCAAAAGCGATATGCGTAAACTGGGGGCTGCCGGCGCAATCGCCCATCGCCCAGATATTGGCCGCGGTCGTCTGCAGTCGCTCGTTGACCTTGATGTAGCCGTGGTCGTTGAGCTCAACGCCCGTGTGCTCGAGTCCGACTCCGTCGGTGTTCGCCGTGCGGCCCGTGGCGACGAGAAGATCGGTGCCTTCGAGAATCCGTTCGCCATGGGCGTCCTTCGTGTGGACGCGAACCTTCTGGCTGGAACGTCCCTCAATCCGGGAGACATGGGTTTCAAGCAACACGTCGATGCCTTCGTCGTGAAACAACTCGAGGAGCGCCGCGCCGACGTCGGGGTCTTCACGGTCGGCGAGCTGCGGGCCGGCTTCGATCACGGTGACTTGCGAACCGAACCGCCGCATGGCCTGCGAGAGTTCCAGGCCGACATAGCCGCCGCCGACGACGATGAGATGCTGCGGGAGACGGTCGAGGTCGAGCGCCTCGACGTGGGTCATCGGTTGGGCCGCCGCGAGTCCGGGCACGTCGGGCATAGTCGCGCGCGAACCGAGAGCGAGGAACACACGGTCGGCGGCAATGGTGCGCGTGCCGCCGTCGTTGAGCGCGATTTCGGCGGTTCGCGGAGCGACGAACCGGGCGTTGCCCATGATCAGTTCTGCCCCGCTCGCCGCTTGAAGATCGAGGTGCACCTGATGCTCCCCTTCGACCATCATTCGCTTGCGGCGCTGAACGCCCGCCATGCTGATCGCCAGCGAATCTATTTCGAGTCCGAATTCCGCGCCGCGCTTCGCCAGTGCAGCGACTCTCGCGGAGTAGATCACGTTTTTGCTCGGCAGGCAGGCGATGTTGGGACACGACCCGCCCAACCACTTCCGCTCGACCATTGCGGTGCGATGACCCGCCTTGGCCATCGTCCACGTGATGTACTTACCCGCTTCTCCGCTCCCCAGAACGAGAATCTCGTATGGTTCGACGTCTGACATAGGCCCATCTCCTCTGCGTAGTTAAACGGTTCCCTCCTGATCGCGGCCCACCGGCCTGCATCGTCCTCAATGGTAGCCTGCGACACGCGGCGAGCCACTATGTGACCCGGGCGATGGCAGTCATCGCGTGGTGTGGCGGTCGTGGTCTGACCCGTGTGGTGACCTGCGCACGCAGACCGTCGAGACCACGGAAGAGAAGGTGTCTGATCGCGAGATCGTACGCCTCCAGAGAACCTATGGGTGGAGACGCTGATCCCTGACTTGCGGGCAAGTCCCGTGCCACTCTGAGCATTCGTCGAGGGTGTGGTAAAAAGACCCTATTTGATCAACGGATGAGAGACACGAGGCGCGGCTGCTGGGGCCCAAGGAGGACCGTTGCGAAGGAGGCCGATGACGAAAATAATTGACACGTGTCAGCCGGCCGTCATGCGGGCCGGCCTGGCCGGCCCCTCGTCTCCAGGCGAGCGCACACCGTCGTGCGGCAGAGGCTTAGAGGCGCCGCGGCGCCAGCAGGCCACTCGTGGGGACCAGCGACAGCGCGCCGACGCCCTGTCGCGTGTGTCACGGCCACACACCGTGTTCCATTCTGGGGGTTTTTGCATAGAGTGTGCTGACCGTACGGGTGGTACACAGCCATTGGCACTGAGGGCGAGCCCTCTACCGATGTTTGCGCGCCCGTGACGATGCATCTGAGCTCACTGGCAGCGAATGCGAGCCGACGGGTACGGATAGTGTCAGCGAATCTGAGCCCGCGAAAGCTGATGTTTGCGAGCCAAGCCAATGACGTTTGCGAGCCACAACAGCTAGGGCCCGTAGGAAAAAGAAATAGAGATTCTTCGTTGCTATAAACAAGCCCCTGATAAGCATGGAAAAAGGCACGCCCCAGGGCGAA
>Ga0137403_10008174_pt1 | contig 11720 bp, 9 predicted proteins | sample CZOMad2_1_16fung_FD_122057 | JGI IMG/M metagenome (GOLD analysis project Ga0137403, IMG submission 122057) | Vadose zone soil fungal communities from Angelo Coast Range Reserve, California, USA - CZOMad2_1_16fungal (Hybrid Assembly) | ecosystem: Environmental > Terrestrial > Soil > Vadose zone...
GCAATGATGGCGGGGTCCAGGTCAACGCCTTCCTTTTTCATACTTTTCCCGATATTTGCGCCGATGGCGTAGCTGGCTTTTTCGCGATCGGTCTTCAGAGCTTGCGTAGCGGCTGCGGCACCGGGCTTGGTGGCTGTGGCGGCACCTGGCTTTTTGGCTGCGGTGGACGACTGAGGCTTGGCCGCGGCTGCGCCGGAAGGGGCGGGCGGCTTGGCGGCAGGAGTTTGGGTTGAGCCGGAGGTTGGTGAAGTTTGCGCGAACGCGTTCGAGGCGAGAAGCGCGCTGGAAGTAAGGAGAATCAGCGATAAAGTTTGTGATTTTTTCATCCCGTAATTGTCTCAAAGACAGGAATAGCACGCAAACCAGAGTACATAGGCTGCACGATGCGCGGCGCGCTAGTGGATGGGATCCAGAAGCGAATCCTGCGCCAGATAGGCGGTGAAGGGAGTTCCCTTCTTAATCGTGGCGCTAGTGCCGTGGCGGAAGATCATGAAGAGATCAACGCCGGGAATCAAGACGGCGGCATTGGGATGTTTCGCGCGGCCCTCCTTCGTAGCGGCGCCCCGCAAGTGAACTGTGGCGTTGCCGGCCTGGAAAGACCGGACTTCAAAAGAGAGCGTGCCGGGAATTCCGCCTATATGGGAGCCGTCAGACTCAGCCACGATGGCCTCCACCGGGGTTCCCTTCTTTGCAAAGATCACGTCGCTGGCGGCGAAATCTTCTGCCAGGACGAGAGGAACTTTGTCGCCAATTTCGACCGTTCTTTCGTTTACGTCGCCGGAAAAGACGAGATGAACAGGAGTATCACCCGTGAGAATGTATTTGCCGGATGGATCTCGGGCGGGAGTGGGAACAGGTGCCGCTGGCGGAGCGGTGGCAACGGGCTGGCCGGGAAAAGTGTACTGCGCCACAGCGACGTGACTACGCGGAAGATTGGGCGCGATGGATATGGCTTGCAGAGTGGTTGTGGAGTCGATGCTGATGGGGCCGGTGTAACGCGAGGACGAAGTCGTGGGAGTCCAGCCATCGGTGGTGTAGTAGATCGTTGAGCCGCGCGTGGCTGATTTAAGGCGAACGGTGAACGGATTCGTGTAACTGCCGGGCTTTTTGGAGATGGCCGGAGTCGCGGAAGGAAGAATGACGAGCGTCGAGCCGTTGATGATCGCGTTTTGCTGAGCCTGTTGGGAGGCTTGTTGCGAGGCTAACTGGGCCTGGCGTATGGCCGCTTCGTTGGCGGCCTGCGCCTGCTGCATGGCCATTTGATTGGCTTGCTGCGCGGCTTGAGCGGCTTGTTGGGCGGCGTCTTGTGCGGCCGCGAAGGCGGCGAACGAAAGCGAGAGAGCAAGAACCGAGAAGAGCTGTTTTCGCATGGGGATTACCCTCAGTTATAAGACGGATTGGTTACTAAAGAGGTTTCAATAAGAACGAATCACATTGGCGAGTGGTGGTGTCTACGAAATGTCGCGCGGCGAGCGACTGTCAGAGGACGAAGAAACGGCGTAGGATAAATTTTGGGTAGACTTTTCGTGAAGACCAGCATATTTGAAATTTTTAAAGTAGGAATTGGGCCGTCGAGTTCGCACACGATGGGGCCGATGCGCGCGGCGGCGGATTTTGCGCGTGGGCTTGAGACGCGAGGCGAGTTGACGCGTGTAGTGCGATTGTTGGCGGAGTTGTATGGATCGCTGGCGCTGACAGGGCATGGGCACGGAACGGATCGCGCGATTTTGCTGGGATTGAGCGGTGAATTGCCGGATTTGATTGAGCCGGAAACGATTGAACCGAAGCTGGCGGCGATTCGTGCGGCGAAGAAATTGCGATTGGCGGGCGCCGGAGAGATTGCGTTCGAGGAAGCTACGGATTTGTTGTGGCACAAGGACAAGACGCTGGCGGCACACTCGAATGGGATGCGATTTACGGCGTTCGATGCCGATGACGCGGTGCTTGCGACGCAAGTTTATTTTTCGGTTGGCGGCGGATTTATTTTGCGCGAGGGTGAAAGCGCGGGAGCGAAAGTTGTGAAGCCAGTTCCCTTTTTGTTTTCGAGCGCGGATGAGTTGCTGAAGATTGGCGACGAGCGCGGGCTGGCGATTTGGGAGATTGCGCTGGAGAACGAGAAAGCCTGGCACGCGGAGGCGGAGATTCGCGCGCACGTGGCGCGGATTTGGAGCGTGATGCAGGAGTGCGTGAAACGCGGCTTGGTGACGGAAGGAATTTTGCCCGGTGGATTGAATGTAAAGAGGCGCGCGCCGCGTTCCGCGAAGAAATTGGCGACAGAGAAAAAAGATGACGCGCTGGCGCCGATGGATTGGGTGAATACATTTGCGATGGCGGTGAATGAAGAAAATGCCGCGGGCGGGCGCGTGGTGACAGCGCCGACGAATGGAGCGGCGGGAATTATTCCGGCGGTGGCGCACTACTATTTGCGATTTGTTCCCGATGCGACGGACGAGGGATTGTTTCGCTATTTTTTGACGGCGAGCGTGATTGGAGTTTTGTACAAAGAGAACGCTTCGATTTCCGGCGCGGAAGTGGGATGCCAGGGCGAAGTGGGCGTGGCGTGCTCGATGGCGGCGGGCGGACTCGTGGCGGCGATGGGCGGAGGAAATCATCAGGCGGAGTATGCCGCGGAAATTGGCATGGAACACAATTTGGGAATGACTTGCGACCCGATTGGCGGATTGGTGCAGATTCCGTGCATTGAACGAAATGCGATTGGCGCGGTGAAGGCGATCAATGCATGCCGGATTGCGCTGCGTGAAGGCGGCGAACACAAAGTTTCCCTCGATCAGGTAATTAAAACGATGTATGAAACCGGAATGGACATGCAGTCGCGGTACAAAGAGACGTCGCTGGGTGGATTGGCGCTGAATGTGATCGAGTGTTGAAAGACAGTCGTCAGTCGTCAGTCGTCAGTTTTCAGTCGTCAATAAAAGAATCGGAGCTTTTTGCAAAGAAATGGGAAACATGCGAAATGCGGCGATGGTTAGTGGAATTCTGGTAGTGGCGGGGATTATTGCGGCGCAGAGTGTGGTGCCGCCGGATGTGCCTGATAATTTGAAGGTGCCTGCGGGAGAGAAAGTTTTTATTCATGCGCGTGCGAAGGGCGTGCAGATTTATTCTTGCGCGGCGGGAACGGACGGGAAGTTTGCGTGGACGCTGAAGGCACCGAAGGCGGAGTTGTTTGATGAGCAGGGGAAATCGATTGGGGAGCATTTTGCCGGGCCGACCTGGAAGTTGAAGGATGGGAGTGAAGTGACGGGAAAAATGGTTGCGAAGCACGATGCGCCGAAGGTTGGGGCGATACCGTGGTTGCTCGTGACGGTGACTGGGCATAAAGGGAGTGGGGCGCTGGAGAGCGTGACGACGATACATCGAGTGAATACGGATGGCGGCGTGGCTGACGCAGCTAAGATTTGTGATGCCTCGAAGAACGGGACGGAGAGTGAAAGTGCGTATTCGGCGGATTATTATTTTTATGCGCCGAGTGGTCCGGAATCGGGCGTATGAGTGAGAAATTTAGTCGTTGCTCACAGCGTAAAAGCGGCGGCCGCCGTAGTCCAATATAGTCGCGAACCAAAACCAGAGCAAAAGTCAGCCAAGTAAAGTCGCCTCTACAAACGCAAGAACGCAGCCCCTTACAGGATAAACAAGAGTGGCTACGCTACTATTCGTAGCGGAGGGCTTCGACGGGGTCGAGTTTGGCGGCTTGCATGGCGGGAAGCCAGCCGCTGAGGACGCCGACGACGATCAGGATGATCGAAGACAAGAACATGGTCATGACAGAAAGATTCAGGTGGATGTCCACTTTGCCGGATTCGTCTTCGTAGGCGGGGCCGAGGAACGGCAGCGTGCCGATGGCGGTGGTGAGGCCCCAGGAAAGAAGCATGCCGATAGCGCCGGCGGCGAGAGTCATGACGAGCGCTTCCAATAAAAATTGCCAGCGAATGTGTTTTTTGCGCGCGCCGAGTGCACGGCGAAGTCCGATTTCGCGCACGCGCTCTTCGACGGAGACGAGCATGATGTTCATGACGCCTACGCCGCCGATGCCGAGCGTCATCGCGCCAATCATGAAGAGAAGGGCCTCGATGCCGATGGTGATGCCTTCCATGACTGGTTTAAATTCTTCGCGGCCAAACATGGTGATGGCGCGCTTATCGTTGGGAGAAAAGTGCTGGCGATTGGCGATGGCGGTGCGGAACTGGACCATTGCGGGAGCTTCAAAGACGGGAGCGATCGGCTCCCAGACCATGACGCTGGAATATTTTGTGTCCCAGAGATCGTTGGCGGAAGTGTATGGGATGAAAGCGGATTCATCGTCGCAATTGAAATAGCAACTGTCGGAGAATTTCATGTCCATGGAGCCGATGACGGTGAACGGAACGCCTTTGATGCGTACGGTTTCGCCGAGTGCGGGTTCGCCGCTGAAAAGTTTTTTGCGAAGGCGGGCGCCGAGGAAAATGACACGGCGGCGTTCGGCGATGTCTTCGGGAGAGATCCAGCGGCCGTCGGATGGAATTTCGTTGCGCATTTCGCCGTATTCGGGATAGACGCCACGAACGGCGGAGTCGGAGAGGCGTTCACCGTAAGAGACGCCTTGGAAGCGGACGGTCTCGCGTGTGACACGCTTGACGAGCGGCGATTGCGCTTTGACCCACTCGGCGTCTTCGGCTTCAAAGCGGACGGGTTTGCCGGCGCGTTCGCCGCCGGCTTGTTCGCTGGTGGTGCCGGGCCATGCGACTACTGCGCCTTTACCGAAAACTTCGAAGGTGTACATGAGAACGCTGCGGAAGCCGGCGCCGTAGGACAGCAGTAGTGTTACGGCGACGATGCCCCATGAGATTCCGGACATGGTCAAAAAGCTACGAACCGGATTTCTGCCCAAAGCCGTCCAAGCCTGTTTAAAAATCTCGGTTAGCATTGTCGGCAGCTCCCTGTTAAGTTATAGGTCATATGTTTTAAGTTGTAAGTAGAAACAAAATGAGGGGATGGGCGCTTGGCTTGGTTGCTCGATGGGTCTGGCATGAGGTCGTAAGTTTTGGGTTTTAGGTTGTAAGTAAAAACAAAAAGCAAGAATGAGGGTTGAGGTACGCGGCTCTCCGTTGAGTTATAAGTCGTAAGTTTTAAGTTGTAAGTAGAAACAAAAGGAAGGAGTGAGTGATTGGCTTGACCGTTTAAGGTGTCTTGCCGGAGGTCGTAAGTCTTAGGTTGTAGGTTGTAAGTAGAAACAAAAAGAAGGAGTGAGTGATTGGCTTGACCGTTTGAGGCGTCTTGCCGGAGGTTGTAAGTTTTAGGTTTTAAGTTGCAAGTAGAAACAAAAGGAAAGAAGTAATTGAAGGACATTCTTGTTTCGAGATTGCGCGATGGAGGTTGGCTACGATGCAAGATTTTCGGAAATTGGATGTTTGGAGAAAAGGGCATGCGCTGGCGCTGAGTATTTACAGGACTACGACGCCATTCCCGGCCGACGAAAGATTTGGATTGACCAGTCAGATGCGGCGCGCAGCATTCTCGGTGCCCGCCAATATCGCTGAGGGCTGTGGCCGGAGCGGCAATCCCGAGTTGAAGCAATTTCTGCACATGGCGCTCGGATCGGCCAGTGAGTTGGATTACTTTTGTCTGCTCGCCCGTGATTTGGGTCTGTTCGTTCCGAAACAGCATGAAGTGATCGATGCGAGAATTCGTGAAGTGAAGCTGATGCTTGCGGGACTCATCTCCAGAGTTGGATCGGGAATTCGACCGCATACGAACAAAACTATCACCCCGATTGAAGACAAACGCGGACCAAGCCGAGCGTCCGTTTAACTTAGAACTTATCACCGAGAACTGCACGCTAGCCACCAGCCTCGAACCGCAACGCTTCAATAGGATCAACCGAAGCCGCGCGATTCGCCGGATAGAGCGCGGACAAAATCGAAATAAGGCCGAGGAGAAAGATGGAGCCGGCGGCGATTTTCCAACTGGTGAGCATGCCGGTGAAAAAGGGCGGCATAGGTGCGAGATTGACCAGGGCGCAGAAACCATAAGAGATGATGAGGCCGACACCACCGCTGATGACGACGACGAAAATGGTTTCGAGAAAGAATTGACGAAGGATGGATTTGCGCGTGGCGCCGAGAGCCATGCGGACGCCGATCTCGCGCGTGCGTTCGCGAACGCTGACGAGCATGACGTTCATGACGCTAAGGCCGCCGAGAAAAAGAGTGGCGACGCCGACGCAGCCCATGAAGATTTCCATGCCGACGATAATCATGCGATTGGCTTGCGCGTTCTTGACGGTGTCCCAGAGGCCGGCGGCTTCCTCGTCACGCGGATCGAAATTGTGGAGACGAGCCAGAGTACGGCGAATCTGGCGGACGCAGTCTTTGTGGGTTTCGAGATTCCATGGCGCGACGAGAAGACGGTCGACGGAGTGTTCGATGGCGGGTGGCTTGTTGGGAAAATCGCGGCGCATGGAGTTAAACGGAATAAAGATTTTGCGCGTGTCGAAGCCGTCGTAGCTGGAGTTTTGATCCTTGGGCTTCATCGTTCCGATGACGGTGTACGGGATGCCATTCATCCAGACGTTCTGGCCGACCGCTTCCCTTTCGGCGAAGAGTTGTTTTTTTGTGTCGCTGCCAAGAAAGGCGACGTTGCGGGCCTGTTCGTTATCCTGATCGTTGTAAAAACGGCCTTCGAGTGTGGCGACACTGCGAATCTCTTGAAATGGCGGCAGGGCGCCGACGACGGGAATCGTGCCGCTGTTGAAGAGGCTGCGAACCTGAGCGTCGTTACCGAGTTCGGGCATGACGTATTTGCAAGCGGGAGATTCCTTGGCGACTTGAATGTAGTCGTCTTCGAGCCAGCGAACGAGACGGCCTGAACGTTTGCCGCCTGCTTGCATGCTGGTGCGGCCGGCAAAAACGATCATGACGTCTTTGCCAAAGGTTTCCTGATTTTTCTGGATGCCGTCGCCGAGGCCCTCGCCGGCAGCGACCATGATGGTGATGGAGATGATGCCCCAGGCGATACCGAACATGGTGAGAAGCGTGCGGCGCTTTTGCGCCCAGAGCGTCACCAGCGTATCGCGAAGAAGGTCACGAAAAGACACAGGGCGGTCTCCGGTTACTGCAGAACAATCTTTTGCTTCTCGGTCAGGCCGGAAAGAATTTCAGTCTTGACGCCATTCGAGATACCGAGCTTAACGCTGATTTTCTTTTTGCCGTTCGGGCCCTTGGGGTCGGGAATTTCGACCTGAGCGTTGCGGTCCTTGTCGTAAATCATGGCGGCTTCGGGAGCCATGACGACGTTCTTTTTTTCTTCGAGAAGAATTTCGGCGTTGGCGCTCATGTTGGCTTTGAGTTCGCCGCCGGGATTGGAAATCGAGACGCGGACTTCAAACGTCGTGACATTGTCTTTTTCTTTGCCGAGCGGGGAGATCTTGGTGACTTTGCCGGTAAATTTCTTGTCCTTGAAGGATTCGACGACGATGCGCGCCGGTTGATTCAGATAGACCTTGCCGATGTCGGATTCGTCGACTTTGCCCTGGACGTAAACTTCGCTGACGTCACCGAGGGTCATGATGGGCGTAGCTTGCGAGCCGAGAATGAGAATGGAGCTGACGGCGTCGCCGATGTTGACGTCGCGCGAAAGGACGAGGCCATCGATGGGGCTGACGATGGTGGAATTGCGAAGATCTTCGCCGGCGTTGTCCGCAGCGGCTTTTGCCTGGGAGACTTGCGCATCGGCTTTGGCGATTTCGGCTTTAGAAACGACGAGATTGTGTACGGCGCTACTTTGTTTGTTCAGGGCGAGCTGATAATTTTTTTCGGCGTCTTCGACGAGGCTCTTGGACATGACTCCGTCTTTGAACATCTGGCGGGCGCGTTCCATGTTGAGCTTGAGGAACGGAACGTCGGGACCCTCGGCATCAACTTTATTGCGTTCCAAAGCAGCTTTCGAGGAATCGCAAGCGGCTTCAGCGGCCTGAAGATTGGCCTGTGCGGCGCGAAGAGCAGCTTCGAGCTGAACCTTGTCGAGTTCCGCGAGAATTTGGCCAGACTTGACGCGATCGCCGTAGTCCACGTAAATCTTTTTGACGATGCCGCTAGCCTTGGATTTGATTTCGGCCTTGGAGAGCGGCTGGATTTTTCCAGTGGCGACGACGACGCGGGCGAGGTCGCCGCGTTCGACATCGGCGAGCTTGGAGGGGTCGATTTCATGATTGGGGCTGAGAGCGGCCTTGACGCCGTAGCCTGCGCCCAACAGGATGACGAGGGCGACGCTTCCCCAGATGATGCGGCGACGACGTTTTTTGCCATTCTTGCCGTTTGTTAGAGCACTGCCATTACTTGCCATTTCGAGACCCCCGCCGGCTATGAGCTGGCACCCATCAGACAGTACGACCACGATGTACGAAATGTTCCGTGGTACAGGAACATAGACGAAGGGCGAGGCAAGTTGGTCTGCGAGGGATGCAAGACCGGCTCTAGGAGGTGTTAGGACTGACTCTGAGGTGGTATCCCCCTCCCCCTTTTTTCTGTAAGTATTGATTCTAAGGGAGTTAGCGGGAGTACTTTTTGTAAGTATTGAATCTAAAGGAGTTGCGGGGTGCTCGGTGGTGCTTGTTGATTATGAAGGAGATAGCGCGGCGACTGCAGAAGAGGAAAACCCGCAGCTCTAGCTAATGAGTATAATAGCATATCTATAAACAAAGTCAAGGGGATTGTGCGGCGAAAACAGGGGCCGGTGTTGGGCGGGCGGATTGTGTCGATTGACCGATAAGCGGTTTCGGGAGAACATCTTGCGTTTGGCTGGGGGATAAAGAATGGACTTGGGACTGAAGGGACGAGTGGCGATTGTGGCGGCGGCGAGCACGGGGCTGGGCCGAGCGGTGGCGCGGGAATTATCCAAAGAAGGTGCGAAAGTGGCGATCTGCGCGAGAACGGCGCAAGCGCTGGCAAAGACTGCCGAGGAGATCAAGGGCGAGACGGGCGGCGAGATCCTGCACCAGGCTGTGGATGTCCGGAATGAGGCCGAGGTGAACCATTTTGTGTCAGCGGTGGAGAGCCGGTTTGGGAAGATAGATATATGCGTCACTAATTCGGGCGGGCCTCCGTCTAAATTGTTTGCCGAGACGCGAACCGAAGAGTGGCGGGACGCGGTTGACCTACTGCTACTAAGCACCGTGCATTTTGCGCGGGAAACTCTGCCAAGAATGCAGAAAAACGGTTGGGGAAGATTTATTACGATTACTTCAACGACCGTAAAGCAGCCGGTGGATGGATTGTTGCTTTCAAACTCGATTCGATCGGCGGTGACAGGACTCGGGAAGACGCTGGCGAGCGAGTACGCGCGATACGGAATTACGGTGAACAATGTGTGCCCGGGTTATACGGCGACGGACCGGTTGAGCGAACTTTCCGAGGCGGTGGCGGCGCGGAACAAAGTGAGCGTTGAGGACGTTGTAGAAGGATGGAAGAAACAGATTCCAGCGGGAAGATTGGGGACGCCGGAGGAGTTCGCGGCAGTGGTGACCTTTCTGGCGTCGGAGCGAGCGGCTTACGTGAATGGAACATCGATTGCGATTGACGGTGGAATCGTGCGCAGCCTGCTGTAGAGGGCGAAGCGAACAGGCACGGGCGGTCGCAATAAATTAGAATGAATCATCAATTAACGATTACAGTGCATCCGGAGCTGTACGCGATTTGCCGGCTAGGCGCGGGTGACGCGGTGCCCGCTTGGGCTGCGGGCGAACAGTTCGTGACGATAAGCAGGACGAAGAGCGAACTCTCGATTGTGTGTGAAGATTCGAAAGTGCCGCGCGAGGCGCACGCCGAGCGCAAACGGAGATTGATGCAGGTGGAGGGAACGCTGGCATTTAGTTTGACAGGAATACTGGCGGCGATTGCGGCGCCCCTGGCGGAAGCACAGGTGAGCATTTTTGCGGTGTCAACATACGACACGGATTATTTGCTGGTGTCGGAAGGCGAACTGGAGAAGGCAGTGAGCGCGCTCGAAGCGGCGGGGCATGCGGTAAGAAGAGCGAATTAAGAACAAAGCTTGAAATGCAGCAACTACGAGGAGACGGAATGCTGAAAATGTTGAAGTGTGCGGCGCGGGCAGCGATGGCGTGTGCAGTGTTGCTCACGATGACGAGCGCGATGCGGGCGGATGAGCCTTTTGCGCGGAACAAAGACTACGATTTGCAACATTCGAAGATCGCGTTGAAATTCGATCTCGAGCAGAAGAAGGTCATTGGAGATGTGACGCACACGCTGAGCATTTTGAAAGAAGGTACGGAAAAAATCTGGTTTGACTCGGTTGGATTGACGATTCAGAGCGTGACGGTGAATAAGGCGGCGGCAAAATTCGAATCGAAGGATGGACGGCTGATCGTGCCGCTGGCGCGCGCGGCGAAAACGGGACAGAAGTTCGACGTGGAGATCAAGTACGAGGGCAAGCCGACGAAGGGTTTGTATTTCATTTTGCCCGATAAAGATTATCCGGATCGGCCGAAACAGGTTTGGACACAAGGCGAATCGGAAGATACGCGGTATTACTTGCCGACATACGACTATCCGAACGACAGGCTGACGACGGAAACGATTTTGACCGTACCAGCGGCGTGGATCACCGTGGCCAATGGAAAGTTGATTGGAGTGACGGACGCAGGGAACGGAAATAAAACGTGGACGTGGCGGGAAAATCTGCCGAGCTCGACTTATTTGATTACGGTGGTGGCGGGGGAATTTGATGAAGTGAAGGAAACGTGGCGCGGGATTCCCGTGACGTACTATGCGCCGAAGGGCCGCGGCGACCGGTTGAAAGTGAATTACAGCCGCACACCGCAGATGTTGGAATTTTTCAGCAAACGGCTGGGAGTCGATTACCCGTGGGAGAAATACGCGCAATCGATGGTGGACGATTTTGTTGCGGGCGGAATGGAGAATTCCAGCGCGACGACGAATACGAGCACGTCACTAACACATGAAAAACTGGCGCATGAATACACGACGGGCGAAGATCCGCTGATTTCGCACGAGCTGGGCCATCAGTGGTTCGGGGACCTGGTGACTTGCAAGGACTGGGGAAACATCTGGCTGAATGAAGGTTTCGCGACGTTCATGGAAAGGCTTTGGGTTGAGCATAATTTTCCGAAGGACCAGATCGAATACGAATTGTGGAACGACGCGCGAGACTGGTTTGAGAATGAAGGACTTTATGCCAAGCCGATCGTGCGGCACGACTTTGACGACTCGAGCGAGTTTGACGGGAATGCCTACAACAAGGGCGGCTGGGTGCTGATGATGCTGCGGCACGAGATCGGCGAAGAAGCCTTTTACGCGGGATTGAAACACTATCTGGAAGTGAATCGCGGAAAGAACGCGGTGACGGCGGATTTAACACGAGCGATTGAAGAAGCCACGCATATCAATGTTGACCAGTTTTTTTCGCAATGGGTTTACGGAGCGGGTGCGCCGAAGTTTGACGTGAGTTACAGCTACGACGATGCGAAGCACAAGATTTCGTTGAAGGTGAAACAAACGCAGAAGCTAGAAGGCAAGGTTGGGATCTTCCACGTGCCGGCAGATGTCGAGATTACGACGGCGGCGGGAGCGAAGACGCATCCGATTACTGTGGCGAAGGCGGAAGAGACGTTTGAATTGCCAGCAGATAGCGTGCCGGTGATGGTGCTGTTCGACAAGGGCGGACATGTGTTGAAGTCGGCGGAGTTTCAC
>Ga0137403_10008175_pt1 | contig 11720 bp, 13 predicted proteins | sample CZOMad2_1_16fung_FD_122057 | JGI IMG/M metagenome (GOLD analysis project Ga0137403, IMG submission 122057) | Vadose zone soil fungal communities from Angelo Coast Range Reserve, California, USA - CZOMad2_1_16fungal (Hybrid Assembly) | ecosystem: Environmental > Terrestrial > Soil > Vadose zone...
GATAACTATAATTTTATTATCACGCATAACGCCATGCTGGCCCCTGCCCCCGGCCTGGCGATCATGTTACTGGTCTTAGCCTTCAATCTCCTGGGCAATGGGCTGAGGGACGCCCTGAACGTGCGTGTATGAAGAGGGCTATTTTGCCGAATAGCGGTATGAGCCCGTCCAGGTATTCGTTGCAGTGGAAAGGGAAGTGACGGTGACTGTCAGTACGCATACCTGCGCCACTGGGGTGTTGGTGATAGAAAAATCGTTGGATGCCTGAGAAGAATTCGGGGACGCGGTGAAAAAAGCCGAAGCGCTGCCGTCCGGGGCTGCTGAAACATTAATGGTCACCCCCTTGGCAGGAATGGCGGAGGTGATCTTGACATTCAATGGAAAATTCGGTCCGGGAGCCGGGGCCTGTGTGCTTCCGACAGCCGGCGTAAGGGTCACCGCTAATGTTGCTTCCGGCGTGCTCTTTCCACCACCGCCACATCCCCAGAGGGTAAGAGAAACAATGGCTATCGCGAGCAGGGCTGAAAATAAACGTTTCATGAAAAGATGTATTATTATCCGAAATAAAGATAATGCAAAATCGCTATTATCCGCATACACATTATTCCTTAAAGACCTGTACATTCCGGCTGAAACTTTCGTCAAGAGAGATAAAGGTTTCGGTACGTTCAATGCCTTTTATCTTTTGCAGCTCATCGTGCAGCACGAATCTCAGCTGATTGATGTCCTTGCACACGATCTCCGCAAACATACTGTAATTCCCCGTTGTATAGTTAAGCCTTACTATTTCGGGTATTTTCTGCAATTCCTTGGCCACACTATCATACAAAGAGCTCTTTTCCAGGTATATCCCAATAAACGCAATGACGTCATATCCCAGTTGCTTCAGGTCTACATGTAATTTTGTACCTTTAACTACGGACAATTCCTGTAATTTCTTGATACGTACATGGATGGTACCTCCGGAAACAAATAATTTTTTACCCAACTCAGCATAAGAGATTTCTGCATTCTCCATCATTTCATGAATAATCTGGAGGTCTAATTTGTCGAGATTCAATTTTCCAGCCATCTTGAATAGTTATTTTAAATTTTCTCTACATAAAAATACAAATATTTGAATAAATTTGAAAACATAAAAATTTTTGTTGAAAAAATGATAATAATATGGCCTTTTCCTTTAATTTTACGTTATTCAGTTCTTTTTTTGACGGTTGATCTTTCAGGGGTTCCGCCATCCATGGGGCCCCGTCTTTATACTGTGGGATGATGAAATCTTGGCAGACATGCCCCCTTGTCTCGGGGGTGGGGATCACGGGATAAACGTAGTGTAATGCCGGATCAGGCAACTGGTCCGACTGGGGTTGACCACCACAGATTGCGCTGCAGCTAACCGCTCCGTGGAGGTTCGAGTCCTCCTCCTACAGCGAATTACTATTGTGGAGTGATGAAACTTGGCAGACATGCCCCCTTGTCTCGGGGGTGGGGATCCGGGATAAACATAGTGTAATGCCGGGCCCGACCAACATCGGGTCCGACTGGGGTTGACCACCACACATTGCGCTACGGCTAACCGCCCCGTGGAGGTTCGAATCCTCCCTCTACAGCAAAAATACAGAAGTGCACTCCTATTGGGGTGCATTTTTCGTTTTCGGGAGGAGCAAGCTGGCTTAATTACTATTTTTGCCGCATGGGCCAGAAAAAGCTGATACGGTTCGAGGCGATCAAATCTTTCTCCAACACCCTGCAATATCCCGAAGGAATGGCCGGGAACTGGGGCGGCTTTTTTAAGAACAGCCACCCCCTCACCCTGGAGCTCGCCTGCGGCCGCGGAGAATATACCGTCGGGCTTGCCAGGATGCATCCGCAGCGTAATTTCCTCGGCATTGACCTGAAAGGCAACCGTATCTATATCGGGGCAAAAAAGGCCCTGGATGAAAAAATTATCAACGCAGGCTTCCTGCGTACGCATATCGATAAGATCGACGCCTATTTCAGCCAGGGGGAAGTCGAGGAGATCTGGCTTACCTTTCCCGATCCCCAGCTGAGAAATTCCAGGGCTAAGAAAAGGCTTACGCATCCCCGGTTCCTGCGTCTTTACCAGCGGATCCTCGTTCCGGGCGGCCTCATTCACCTGAAGACCGATTCCCCGGCGCTATACGCTTTTACCAGGCTGGTTATCGAACTATGTCATCTGCCCCTGCTGGAAGATTCCGATGATATTTATTCCGGATCCGTGAAGGAGGAGCTGAAGATCAGAACGCATTATGAAAACCTCGATATTGCCAAGAGCAAACGGGTCCATTATCTTTGTTTCGCCCTGCCAGCGGCCCCATTGCCGGAAATAGATGAGATTCTTTCCCAAAAACTAAAGGAGGATGCAACAATTGATTGAAGGCGAAGACTTTTATTACAGTGAAGAGGGCTATATGGTGCTCACCGAAAAATACCATTTAGCAAGGGGTTCCTGCTGCGGGAATGGCTGCAGGCATTGTCCCTTCGATTATGAAGAGGTGCCTGAACCACGCCGATCGGAGATTTTAGAAAAAAGAAGAATACATGGCTACACGAAAAGATAAGAAGACCCCGGGGACGGCGAAAAAAGGGAAGCCCGCAGCCGCGAAAAAACGGCCGGTCACGATAAGAGAAAAATTAACGGCCGTAAAACCATCGGGCCGGAAGGACGAATCTTTCTTTGAGCTGGTACATGAGGTTGCGCGCCAGATCCCGGAAGGAAGGGTCACCTCCTATGGGGCCATCGCCGCCTGCCTGGGTACACGCATGTCGGCAAGGATGGTGGGATGGGCCATGAATATCGTTCATCATGCAAAAACCCCGGTTCCCGCTCACCGCGTGGTCAACAGTGTTGGATTACTCAGCGGCAAACACCATTTCAAGCCACCTGGAAAGATGCAGAAGCTGCTGGAAAAAGAAGGCATCGCCGTGAAGAACGATAAAGTGGTGGATTTCCCCAATGTATTCTGGGACCCGGCAAAAGAGCTTTGATCGCGGCCCAACCGGACGCGCCCGTTCATCCCCCGACTTTTCATCCCCGGAAACAAGCCCCAGGTCAAAGAAATTTTAAACGAAAGGGTGGGTGGGATAGATTTGAACCATAAACCCGCAACATGCCAAAAAATAAGATCTTTTATATCGATAATCTCAAAGTACTGATGACCATCCTCGTTATCCTGCACCATTCCGTTATCACCTACGGAGGACCTGGATCCTGGTATTATCTTCAGAAAACGACGCAGCAGGCCGCCCTTATTCCCATGACAATGTTCGTGTCCACCAACCAGTCCTTTTTCATGGGATTTTTTTTCTTTCTTTCCGCCCTGTTCATAGAGCCGTCCTATGATAAAAAAGGACCTGCCCGCTTCCTGGCGGACCGTCTTAAAAGATTCGGCATACCGCTGGTATTTTATTCGCTGGTCCTCTCGCCGATATTGATCTACCTGTCGGAGAACTTTGGCAGGGACGAACATCTGTCCTTTTTCCAGTACATGAGCGGATTTCATCATTGGATCGACTTCGGGGTATTATGGTTTGTCGCTGCCCTGCTGGTCTTCAACCTGATCTATCTGCTGATCAGGGCCATCCTTCCTGCCCCGTCTCCGAACCGGTATCCATCCTCACGCCCCCCTTCCAATCTTATCCTGCTCTTTTTCGCCATCCTGCTCGGGATCATCAGCTTTTTTGTACGTACCGTCTTCCCCGTGGGTTGGACCCTGTCTCCCCTTGGATTCCAGCTGGGCCATTTTACCCAATATATCGCTCTTTTCTGGGCAGGCGTCATCGCCTCGCGTTATAAATGGCTGGACAATACCGATCCCCGTAAAGGACGGGCCTGGGCCCTTGCGGCGATCCTCCTGGTGCTGGTGGGCTTCCCCTGCATCTACCTGGTGAAACAGATCACCGATTGTCCCATTCCATGGTTCAGCGGCGGGTGGCATGGCCAATCCTTTCTTTATGCGCTCTGGGAACAGCTCACGGGCATCTCCATCATTATCGCCCTGACGGGCTGGGCTAAAACCAGATGGAACATCCAATCCCCTTTGTTGAAAGAGCTGTCGAGGGCTGCCTATGGAACCTATATCATTCATCCCTTCTTCGTGATCTCTTTCGCCCTGCTGCTGAGGAACTGGGCGATCGACCCGATCGGCAAGCTGCCCATTGTAGCGATAGCTTCCGTGGTCGCCGGCTTTGGAATAGCCGCCCTGCTGGTGCGATTGCCAGGCATAAAAAAGATCCTTTGACAGATGTTTGAATTTCGTAAGTTTGCAGGATGGCAGCCACCGAAACGATCGAAGATTTCTATAAGAAGAAATTCAACCTGGTGCCCGATAATCTGCAGCATGGCATCGGACATTTCAATGTATTCAACAAGGATACCTGCGCTCTGCCTGGCAACGCACCGGTGACGTACAACAGAAGGGATTTTTATAAGATCAGCCTTACCCGCAGCAGGAATATCTTTCATTATGCCGACAAGAGCCTGGAGACCCAGGGGCCTACCTTGTTGTTCTTCAGTCCCAGGATCCCCTATACTTTCGAATCCGTACCCGACGACCGATCGGATCCATCGGGTTTCTTCTGCATTTTCACTGAATCTTTTATCAACGGAAGGAATTTCGCCGATCTGCCCATGTTCGCTCCGGGTGGCTGCCCTGCTTATTCCTTTACTAAGGAGCAGGACGAAGAGATCAGCGCCGTATTTCAGAAGATGCTGCGGGAGATCGACTCCGACTACACCTATAAGTACGATCTTTTGCGGAATTATGTTCTGGAGCTGGTGCATTATGCGCTGAAAATGCAGCCCGCCGAGATCCTGTATCGTCATCCGGACTCGAATTCCCGGATCACCTCCGTCTTCACCGAGCTCCTGGAAAGACAATTCCCCATTGAATCCCCATCTCAGCAATTCGGTCTGCGGTCCGCAAAGGATTATGCAAGCCAGCTTGCCGTACATATCAACCATCTGAACAGGGCGGTAAAACAGACGACGGGCAAGACCACCACCGAACATATTACCGGAAGAGTTCTCTCGGAGGCCAAAGCATTGCTGAAGCATACCGACTGGAATATTTCCATGATCAGCTATTGTCTGGGCTTCGAAGAACCTTCTCATTTCAATAACTTCTTCCGCAAACGCACCCAGCTTACTCCGTCGGCTTTCAGAATTGTTTGAATTTCGTAACTCTTGGTTTGATAAACGCAATGATTGGAGGCATGGTATGCCTTAACTTTACCTGAACAAAGGAAATTTTACCTATGCACAATGAAAAAGTATGGTTAGTTACAGAAGTTTCGGCAGGATTTGGACCCAATCTCATAAAAAGCCTGCTATTGAATGGCCAGCGGGTAGCAGCCATTTCGGGAAATAAAGAGGCCCTGCAAGCGGTAGCGGGGCGCACCCGCTCACAAAACCTTCTGGCCCTCACAGCGGAGCCCGACGATGAGGACGGTATTAAAAAAGCCGTTGAGCATACTATTGCCCGGTTTGGGAAGATCGATATCGTCGTAAACAATACCGGAATGTTTGGCTCCTATTATATGCTGAAGCAGGTGATCCCTTATCTGCAGGATCAGCGTTCAGGGCATATCATTAATTTTTCTTCCTCCTTTACGGGGCCGATCGGGACCGGAGAGGCCGGGACTGCGACGGCAGGGAACTGTCTGATCTGTACGGCAACGAAGCTGGCCATCGAAAGCCTGTCAAAAGCCCTGATCGCCGAAGCAGGCGCCTTTGGCATCAGGGTGACCCGCATAACAGAGCCTGCCATTTTTGGCGGGGCAGCGCTGGGCATGGCATTAATCGGGGAGCCTCCGGCAATCCGGGAATCTCCCGCGGCCTTCCTGCCGCGACGTGCCTGCCAGCGGCTCCAGCATCAATAGTAGGGACTGATCATCAGGTAGACCACGACTCCCGTTACGGCCACGTACAGCCAGATAGGCCAGGTGATCCTTGCCAGCTTGCGGTGCTTGTCGAATTTCTCCTGGAAGGCCCGCTGAAGCGTGAACAATACCAGGGGGATGATGATGCCGGACAGGATAATATGTGAGCTGAGGATAAAATAATAGATATAGCGTACCGGTCCCGCCTGCGCTTTTTCGCTGTCGCTCAGGATGCCATCATGATCCAGGTCCCCGAATTTTGTAGAAGGGTTGGACGAATGATAGATTACGTAGGACACGAGAAAGATCGTGCTCAGCACAACGGCCGTGAGGTTGGCGGTCTTATGCGCCCTGATCTGTCCCTTCCGGATGAAATACAGGCTGGCCAGCAAGAGGATGGCCGTGCTGGAATTCAGGATCGCATGGAATAAGGGAAGGGCATGGGTGTTGAAGCCAAAATCAATTTTTACCTGCGGCACCAGGATAATAAAGGCCACGGCTGCCGGGATGGCGATGGAGACGACAATGATCGAGACGGTCAGGTTTCTGCCGCCGGAAGGTTGTTCTTTCATGGGAATATCTTTCATGTTAAATTTTTTCTGTTGAAATACCAGGTACCCGCGGCCGTTAGCAGCAGGACGATGACGATCATCACCAGCAGGGGCTTCTGTCCGGCGAAGACGGATTTTTTATGCTTGTCCCTTTCCAGCATGATAAAAACGATATCGTCGGCCAGTTTCGTCAGGGCCGCGGTATCCGTTCCATGATAGTAGCCCCGGATGACCCGATCCTTATCTATCAGGGTGACATAAGCGGTATGGACAAAGTTGGAATCGACGCTCACGCTGTCGCGGAGGTCCAGCCTCAGTTCATGCAGGGCAAAATCATAGATCGTTTTTTTAGGTCCGGTCAGCAACCACCAGACATCGGAGTTCACTCCATAGCGATCCGCATATTTTTTAATGACCGGCACGGAATCCCGGCTAGGGTCCACGCTGAACGAAAGGAACTGGACGAAGGTGGTATCGATGCGCTTCATATCGTCCTTCAGCTTGAGCCCGTCCTGTAATCTTTTTATATTACGCATCAATATGGGACAGATGCTCGCGCAATGGGTGAAGAAGAAATCCGTCACGATCACTTTCCCTTTCAGCTGATCCAGGGATATGGTCTCGCCCAGCTGATTCTGCAGGACGATATTCTTCACTTTACGCCAGGCCGTGTCCGTCACCGCCTTGCCATCCTTCATTACGGTAACGACGGAGTCGGGATAATATCTGGGGGGCATGTTCACGACTCCATAATGGCTGACGATCATGTAGAAAATTACCGGGATCAGGACCACCACACATAATGCCAATAATGCTTTTTTGCTCAAGGTTAATCGTTTGATTCAAGCTGATAATGATAAGAACGGATAAAAAAAACACCGCCTGGCAGCGATGGTCCCCGTATTATATTTCTGAATGATCGAAGGTTCGAGCTGCTATTCGGCCGATCCGGGTTTCTTCGCCGCGGGTTCATGCCCCTCTTCCGCAGGCTTGGGCGCGGGCGTCTTGCTCTGCTCATAATGGTGCGAATCATAGCGGTTGCGCAATTCCTTAAAGGAGTTGCCGTCCCAGAGAAAAGCGATGATGAACCAGACGAAAAGCAGGGCCGGCACCGCGATGGTCATGATCAGGTTCTTGATCTCATGACGCAAGTGCATGAATTCCGCGATAATATAAAAGGCTTTTGTCAGGGTCAGGATCAGGTAGACCCCGTTAGTGACGTATTTGGGAGGGAACCCCGTCTTCAGGTGGATCGTCGCCAATACCAATTCCGCCAGGGTAATACCCAGCAATATCCAGAACGTCCTCCAGATTGGCTTGGTCGAGAATTCCGGTTCGTGATGATGACTGACTGTCTGAATATTTTCCATAATCTGATATTTTAGTCGCCTACAGTAAATAGAAACACGTGAATACGAATACCCATACCAGGTCGACGAAATGCCAGTAAAGGCCGGCTTTTTCGATCATCAGGTAATGGCCTCTCCGGGCGAAATCGCCCCGGATATTCTTGATCAGCATGATGATATTGATGATCACCCCCGAAAATACATGGAAGCCATGGAAGCCCGTGATGGTGAAAAAGAAATTAGTGAAATTGGTCGTGGCCTTGGTCCCGTCGGCATTGATGAAAGGATTCCTGCCCCACCAGGCGCCTTCGCCATGTAAATGCGTCCATTCCCAGGCCTGGCAACTTAAAAAAGCTATCCCGCCGATAATGGTAAGGATCATCCATTTTGTCACCGCCTTCTGATCGTTATTATGTCCGGCAGCTACGGCGAGCACCATGGTCACCGAGCTCATGATCAGGATAAAGGTCATCAGGCTCACGAATACCAGGGGCAAGTGTGTATCGCCCATGCCCGGAAAGGCCCGGAAGACCTCGTTGGGATCGGGCCATCCATTCGTTGCAAAACGGATGGAGCCATAGGAGATCAGAAAGGCGCCGAAAGTAAAGGCATCGCTCATCAGAAAATACCACATCATTAACTTGCCATATTCCACATTGAACGGGCTCTTTCCGCCGCTCCACCATTTTTGTCCCGCTGGTATTACTTGTGACATGTCGTTATTTTATTTGATTTGCAAATTTATCCAACAAAACCGAAAATTAATTTATAGCCATAAAGAAAATGAACAAATACAGCCAGAGCAGGTCCACAAAATGCCAGTAGGTACTCATCAGCTCCACCGGCACGCTGTTATAGCTCCGGATCCTCGTTCCGAAGGCCTTTATGAACAGGACGACCAGCGCGATCACTCCTGCCACCACATGCAAGGCGTGCAGGCCGGCGATAATGTACAGGAACTGACCGGCCCCGGAACCTTTTAAGGTGACGCCGCTGTTCCAGATCGTCCTGAACCCCATCCACTGAAGGATCACGAAGAGCACTCCCAGCACAGCGGTAGCCGTTATGAGGTTGCGGTATCGCAGCATTTCCCGCTCTTTAAAAGATCTTTGCGCCATCTGCACGGTCAGGCTGCTTACCAGGATCACGGCCGTCGAATACCAGAAGGCGCGCGGTATGGCGAAGCTCGTCCATCCCGGAGCATCCCTTTTCACGATATAGGCGCTGGTAAGGCCGGCAAACATCATGATAATGCTGCCGAGCGCTACCCATAACGTAAACTTATGAGGATGTATTTTCTTTCGTTGATCGTTCACTTTATTATTTCCTTCGATCGATTTGATCATTGTCTTCATTTTAACCATTCAAGCGCCGCTCCCTGAACTCCAGGCAGGTGGCGCGTTCCTGGAAAGTAAGCCCCCGGCGCGCTATCCAGCGGGATTCAATGGATCTTGTTAGCCAGCAAGGCAAGCAATACTACCGGAAGGTAGATATAGCTGCTGAACATGACCCGTCTCGCCGCATTCACGCTCATTTCCCGATACAGTCGCACACATTGCCAGACCATCAGGATATTCGCCAGGAACACGATCCCCAAACTTATCGCTCCGCTCATTCCTGCAAAATAGGGCAGGACCCCAACAGGCAGCAGCAGTAAGGAATATATGATCGCCTGAATGGCCGAATATTTTGTCGGCCCTTCATTCGAAGGCAGCATCTTAAAGCCTGCATTCGTATAGTCCTTATGCGCAATCCAGGCAATGGCCCAGAAATGCGGGAATTGCCAGAAGAACTGCAGCGCGAATAAGATCCAACCGCCCGCGCTCAGATCATCATTACCCGCTGCCCAGCCGATCAGGCAGGGCAGGCTACCTGGAATAGCGCCTACCAGCACCGAGATCGAGCTGACCTTTTTCAGCGGTGTATAGATGAATGCATACACGAACAAGCTGAATGCGGCCAAAACGGCCGTCAGGAAATTAAAATGCGACAGGATCAATATCCCCGCTACACCCGATATGACCGCAAAGGCCCATCCTTCCCCGACGCTCATCCTGCCTGAAGCGACCGGCCGGTTAGCCGTTCTCTTCATCATCGCGTCCGTATCCTTCTCCACCACCTGGTTGATCGCATTGGCGCTGCCGGTGACCAGCATTCCCCCTACAAAAAAGAGCATGATGGACATCCAGTCGTATTCCGTTACTTTCGGCGCCAGCAAATAACTGATCACTGCAGAGAATACGACCATGAAGCTTAGATTGAACTTGATCAGCAGCTTATAATCCTGCAATTTGCTGGCTATTTTGAAAGAGCTGGTCAATGCTTGCTTTCATTACCGCCCAATGGTTCGGTCTGGGGAATGAATTCCCTGCCATCCTTACCATAATCGTATGCCCAGCGATGAACTTCCGGGATCTCCCCGGGCCAGTTGCCATGTCCAGGGCGTATTGGAGCGGTCCATTCCAGGGTAGTAGATCCCCAGGGATTCTGGGTCATTACTTTTCTTCCTTTAAAAATGGAATAGAAAAAGTTGAATATGAACAGCAGCTGAACGGCAAATACGACCATCGCCACCGTTGAGATGAACCGATTGAGATCCCCGAACATATTAAAGGATTGCCAGCTGGAATAATCCAGGTAACGCCGCGGCATACCGGCCAGCCCTTCGTAGTGCATCGGCCAGAAAATAAGATATGCGCCGACGATGGTTATCCAGAAGTGAATGAAGGCCATCGTATTATTCAGGTAGCGGCCATACATTTTGGGGAACCAGTGATAAATGCCCGCAAACATTCCGAAAAAGCCCGCCACACCCATTACGATGTGGAAGTGGGCAATTACAAAATAAGTATCGTGCAGGTGAATATCCATAGAAGAGTTGCCCAGCCAGATACCTGTCAGGCCACCCGAAATAAACAAGCTCACAAAACCGATCGAGAACAGCATACCGGGCGTGAGGCGTATGTTGCCCCGCCACAGGGTGGTCAGCCAGTTAAAGACCTTAATAGCGCTCGGCACAGCAATCAGCAGCGTAAGCAGTACGAATACCGAACCAAGGAAGGGGTTCAGCCCTGTTACAAACATGTGATGCGCCCATACCAGGAAGGCGAGTACGGCAATGGCAAATAATGAACCAACCATGGCCATATAACCAAAAATAGGCTTGCGGGAATTGACGCTCATTACTTCCGACACGATGCCCATGGCCGGCAATATAATGATGTATACTTCAGGGTGACCCAGGAACCAGAACAAATGCTGGTAAAGAATAGCGCTGCCGCCCTCGTGGGGCAGGGCGCCCGTGCCCGGGCCACTACCCGCAACAAAGATATCCGACAGGTAGAAGCTGGTACCTGCATGACGATCAAACAGCAAAAGAATGAACCCGCTCAGCAATACCGGGAAGGACAGTACACCGAGTATAGCCGTAAAGAACAGGGCCCAGATAGTAAGGGGCAGCCTTGTCATCGACATACCCTTGGTACGCATATTGAGAATGGTGGAAATATAGTTTAAGCCTCCCAGCAGGGACGACACAACGAACAATGCCATACTAACCAGCCAGAGGTCCATACCGGCCTTGGAACCATCCGATGCACCGCCCAATGCGCTCAGGGGAGGATAGGAAGTCCATCCGCCGCTGGCAGGGCCGGTTTGCACAAACAGGGAAGAAATCATTACTACGCTGGCCAGCCAGAAAAACCAGTAAGACAGCATATTGAGGAAGGGAGACGCCATATCGCGGGCGCCTATCTGCAATGGAATAAGGAAGTTGGCAAAAGTACCGCTCAAACCGGCGGTCAGTACGAAGAACACGAGCACGGTTCCGTGCATGGTCACCAGCGCATAATAAAACTCAGGCTGAATTTTACCGCCCTTGGCCCAATGGCCGAGAATGTCTTCCAGCCAGGGAAAGGTAGCA
>Ga0137403_10008177_pt1 | contig 11719 bp, 15 predicted proteins | sample CZOMad2_1_16fung_FD_122057 | JGI IMG/M metagenome (GOLD analysis project Ga0137403, IMG submission 122057) | Vadose zone soil fungal communities from Angelo Coast Range Reserve, California, USA - CZOMad2_1_16fungal (Hybrid Assembly) | ecosystem: Environmental > Terrestrial > Soil > Vadose zone...
TCGGACTGTGCAAGGCGGACCCCAGCGAGACCGTCCTTTCGGCCTTCATCAAAGCCGCGCCTCGGTGACCACCTCGACGATGGCACAGGGGCGCGGGTGCGCTCTCCTGTCCCTGGTCGGGTGCGTGGCGCTCCTCGCCGCTGCGTGCGCGACGCCGGTCGGCGCCGTCAGGGTCGAGCCCGACGTCGTGCACCGCACGCTGACGGGAAGCGTGCTCTCTGTCGGCACGCCCAGCATTCCCACGCAGAACGTGCTCCATGAACAGAACCTGGCCGAGCGATTTGACGAGGAGCCGGAGGCGGCGCTGGCCGACCTCCACGCCGCGGTGGTCAGCGGCCGACGAGGGGTGAGCGCGCTCTTCGCGCTCTCCGAGCTCTCGTTCTTCCACGCCGAACGGACACACAAACGCGCGTACTACCTCGCGGCCGCGGTCTACGCGTACGCGTTTCTCTTCTCCCGGACGATGAGTCGACCGATCCCGACCCCTTCGATCCGCGGCTCCGGCTGGCTGCCGACCTCTACAACCGCGGCATCACCGCGGCGCTGGCGTCGGAGAAGCGAGCCTACGTCGATCTCCGTTCAGGAGTCTTCGCTTTGCCGTTTGGCGAGCTGCACGTTTCGTTCGACCGTGACGATTTGATCTGACACGGACGCGAGCTGACCAAGTTCGTTCCGTGGCCGAGCTGGACGTCTTCGGGCTGAGGGCTCGCTACCGGCGCTCCGGCATCGGCGCGCCGCTGGCGGCCAGCGCAATCGTGCGCGATCCCGAGGAAGCGGCGCGGGATTTCGTGGCGCCGAGGCTCCAGGTTCCCGTGACGGCCGTGCTACGAATCCAGGGCGGGCGGGAGAGCCTCGCCGGCCCGCAGATTCGGGCATCCCTGGAGCTGTACGTCTCGACGGAAACCGAGCTGGTGACGATCGGCACCCGCCGCGTTCCCCTCGAAGTGGAGCCGACCGCGGCGCTCGCGTACCAGCTCGGCCAGAGCCCGATCTCCGCGAAGAGTTCGAGGGGTGGGCATTCAGCTACAACACCGGCAGTCCGATCGTGTATTCGGCGATGCTCCTCCGCGAGGCCCTCCGTGACGCGGTCAAGAAACTCGATCCCACCGGCGTCGACCCCGGGCTCAAACGAATGGTCGTGATCGGCCACAGCCAGGGCGGTCTGCTGACCAAGATGATAACCATCCACAGTGGAGATCGATTGTTCGCGGCGGCGTCCCGGCGGCCGCTCGACGAGCTCGTCCTCTCGGACGAGACCCGCGACCTGCTGACGCGCTCGCTGTTCGTGGAGCCGCTGCCGTTCGTGGAGCGTGTGATCTTCATCGCCACGCCGCACCGCGGCAGCTACTTGACGCTGAATCAGCTGGCGGCCTGGGTCACACGGTTCGTGAAGCTGCCGATCAACATCGTTGGCGCCGCGGGAGAGATGATCACGAAGAACCGGAGGCGCTGACCGCGACCGGTGTCGTCCCCACGAGCGTGGACAACATGAACCCACGCCACCACTTCATCCGTGCGCTCCAGGACATTCCGATGACCCCCGGGATTCACGCGCACTCGATCATCGCGGTCCAGGGGACGGGGCCGATCGAGGATGGCGACGATGGCGTCGTCAAGTATTCGAGCGCGCACATCGCCGGCGTGGAGTCCGAGCTGGTGATCCGATCCGGCCACTCCGTGCAGGGCCATCCGCTCGCGGTGGACGAAGTGCGGCGCGTCCTGCGCCTGCACGCTGCCGGGAGTAACCCGCACGGGCTCGAAAAACGGTTTCGATAGGACCAAGGTCCTATTGGATCGGACTCGGACGCCGGTGATCATCCGCCGTGGGGACGTCATCGTCACGGCGCCACGAAAGGAAAGTCGACCATGCGACGTGGATCACGCGGGCTGATCGTCATCGGAAGCGTTCTCGCCTGTTTCCTCGCCGGGGCGGTTGGTGCCCAGGACCAGGCCGCGGACAACATGAACATCCTCCGTGAGAAGGCCCGGGTGGACAAGAAGGTCGTGGTGGCCTCGGTGCTCGACCTCACCGAGAGAGAGGCGACCGTCTTCTGGCCCGTCTACAACGCCTACCAGAGCGACATGGTCACCCACTACGACCAGCTCCTGAAGCTGATCGACGCCTACGGCAAGGCGTACAACGCGATGAGCGACGAGACGGCGACAAAGCTCCTCGCGGACTACCTGGCGCTCGAGCGGGCTCACGTCGCGCTGCTCAGCTCGTACGTCCCGCGCTTCGAGAAGGTGCTTCCGGCCAAGAAGGTCGCCCGTCTGTACCAGATCGAGAACAAGATGCGGGCCCTCGTGAACTACGAGCTCGCGAAGCAGATTCCCCTGGTCAAATAGAGGAGACCGCACGATGGTCAAGACGCGAGTCGGAGCCAGCCTCCTGGCGGTTGCTCTCGTGGTGACGACGTCGATGAACACGCAACCCGCCGTGGCGGCATCCGCGACGGAGATCAACCGCGACGTCGACGCCGCCCTGGCCAAGCTGTACGCCGACATTCCCGACGCCCGAACGCTCGCGGAGAAAGCCCGAGGGGTTCTCGTTTTCCCGAACGTCGTCAAGGCCGGATTCCTCCTCGGCGCCCAGTACGGCGACGGTGCTCTCCGGCGGCAGGGCAGAACCGTGGCGTACTACAACACGGTCGCGGCTTCGTACGGCCTCCAGGCCGGCGTTCAGACGTTCGGATACGTTCTGTTCTTCATGACCGAGCCAGCGCTCCAATATCTCGACAAGAGCGATGGCTTCGAGCTCGGCGTCGGACCGAGCATCGTCGTCCTCGACGCCGGCGCCGCGAAAGCGCTCACGACCACGACGGCACAGAAGGATATGTACGCGATCTTCTTCAACCAGAAGGGGCTGATGGCCGGGCTCGGGCTGCAGGGTTCGAAGATCAGCCGGATCGACAAGTGACTGATCCGTGTCGTCGCTTGGCTCAGGGGGCTGAATCAGTTCCGTTTGGCTCGATTCACAATCCCCATTGTTCCATGTACTTTAGATCACCTTCGTTGGCCCGAGCGCTAGTTCCAAGAACATAGTCAGCCAGAGGGAACACAACATTGAAGTTCCTGTCCAGGTGTCTGTGATGCAGGCAGTGATATCGTGCCAGAAACTTATAGACCGGCCAGGTGCTGAAGACCCTCTGCTCCGGCTTGTGCATCTCCAGATGAAGTTTGTTCCACGCCCAGTGATGAAAGATCATAGCGGCCACGAAGACAGCTGCCCCCTGCCAGGACACTAACGCAATGAGCGCAGCCACTGGAATAGCCTTGATCGGCGCCTTGCGCACAGTCAGCCGTATCTCCTTGTCTTCACCACGAGCGACAGGTTCATCGCTGAATATCTCGGCGTAATGCTTGTGATGCACAAGAGCGTGAGCCTCGAATACGCGCTTGAAGGACGCAGTACGCGCACTGAGAAAGTTCCTTCTGTGCATCAGCTTCCTGTGGACCTGGTGCTCGATGAAGGACATCAGAATGCACGAGAAAATGAACCAGCCACCAATCTGCAAAACAAACATCAGCGCTCCCTCGATTTCTTCACTCGTCATCGCCCTCACCTTCGAGTTGCAGCGTGAAGTACCGGACATGCCGGATGAGGCGTCCGCCCGTCTATCCCTTGGACCAGGGTGGTGGCCTACTTCAGCTTATACGTGCCCGTCTGATGGTTGCAATCCTGAAACGTTCCGGCCTTGATGACCGGGAACGGACCCAACGGCATGACCGTGCCGCTTATATAGCCCCGAGCTCGGGGTGCGTGACGGCCGGCAAGTCCAGCTTCCACGTCGCGAACCGCTCGCGCACCTGGGCGAGCGTGGCGCGCAGCACGCTGCGCTCCTGGGCGACCGTCGAGGCGCCAAGACCCTGGCGCGCCGTCTCCTCCTCCGCGGCCAGCCACGGCTCGCGGCTCTTCTCGGGCAGCAGCCACGTGTTGCGGTAGCCCGCGAGGATGACGTTGGCGAGCAGGTCGCGCACGGTCTCGATCACCGCAGCGCGTCCGCGCGCGTCCAGCGAGGGCACACGGCTGCCCAGGAACGCCCACGCGAAGGCGACGTGGCGCGCGCGATCGCCGGCGATGAGCCGCAGCGCGGCGCGCACGACCTCGTCCTTCGCGTGCTGGAGGTGGCTCAGGTAGAGGTTAAGGTCGAGCTGGTCGTCGAGCGCGCCGAGCGCGGCGATGCAGGCCTCGACGGGCAGATCGGGATCGAGCGCCGCCTGGGCGAACGGATGGTTGCTCGCGCGCGCGAGCCCGGTGTCGCCGGGATCGGGCTCGTAGCCGCCGAGCCGCTCGGCCAGCAGGTGGCAGACCTCGAGATGCTTGGCCTCCTCCGCCGGGCGGAACGACAGGAACAGCTTGGCGTCCATGCCGAGGCTGCCGGAGTCGAGGCAGAAGCGGATCAGCAGCGCGGTGCTCTCGGTGAGCCCGGGATAGACGCCCCACGCGCGGCGGCTCCACGTGCGCCGCGCCGCCTCGCGCGCCTCCTTGGAGTAGCGCGCGAGGTCGAAGCGCTCCCACGGGATGTCGGTTTCCGGGTTCCAGCGGAAGCCCTTGGCCTGGCTGTAGAGCTCGCGGAGCGCCGGCACCTCGGGCGCGAACTGCAGCGGAAAGCGGTGCTCGACGAAGCGCTTTTCCTGCGCCTGATACGCCCGCAGCAGCCGCGCCGCGTGATCGCTCGTCTCGCTCATCGGTGAAGCTATGCTACTCGACGATGTCCTTCTTGAGACTTTCGACGAACCCGAGCACCTCTGATTTCTCCCGCGTCGGGACCTTGAAATGGTCGAGGGTGGCATTGACGTGGCCCAGGAACACCTGCCAGTCGTGCTCATCGATCCCGAGCCCGCGATGGGACAGCTTCATGTCGCGTCCGACGTAGTACAGCGGGCCACCGGCGGAAGCACAGAGGAAATCGATCAGCAGCTGTTTTTCGCGTCGCACGCCGTCTTCGCCGCGATGCTTCCAGAACCGCCCGAGTCGTGGATCCGCCATCAGCCGCGGCAGCAGGTTGTCGGCGACGGCCGCGATCGCATCGTACCCGCCCAGGCGCTTGTAGAGCGTATCCGCCATGGCATCCTCCCTCGGGTCCGTGTCGTTGAACCTCGAAGCGTGGATTGTAACCGAAGCGCGCCCGGGCGGGGTGAACGGCGCGCGCCTCGCGTACGAGCTGACGTATCCAAAATTCGGCATTGACACACGTTGCGTGCGGGGCGCGCGACGTGTCGCGCCGCGTGGCTGTCGTGGCGCGTCGGCCTTGATCTCGGCGCGGCCCGCGAGCGGGTGCGCGTGGCGCGCGCGCTTGCCACGCTGCCGCGGCTGGCCCAGGCGCTCGCGCGCGGGGAGTTGTCCTACGCGAAGGTCCGGGCGCTGCTGGCAGTCGGCCGCGCCGGCACCGCGGAGCACGTCGAGCGGATCGTCCGCGGCTGGCGCCGCGCCGTCCTCCTGCAGGCGCTGGCCGCGGCGCGCGAGACGCTGCATCGACAAACGATAAACGTTCCCGCGGAAACGCCCACCGTGGCCCAGCAACAGGCCGACGCGCTGGCCTTGCTCGCCGAGACCGCGCTCCACCATGGTATCGATCCCGGGGCCCCGGGCGAGCGGTACCAGGTCGTCGTCCACGTCGACGCGCCGGTGCTGGCCGATCCGGTGCGCCCGGCCAGTCCGTCCTCGACCGACAGCCTGACGGCGAGCTGAGATTCTGGCGCCCGGACGGCCGGCCACTGCCCGAAGCGCCATCTCCGCCAAAGCTGGCGTACGATCCCGTGCACAACAGGCGAGCGCAGCACGAGGCGCTCGGGCTTCGCCTCCACGCGCGGACAGCGTGCGCGGGTTGGCTGGGGGAACGCCTGGCCCCGACTCGCGCGCGCGCTACCCCTTCAAGCGGCGCACGCTGAAGGCCGGCACCGGGCGCTGGAAGCCCTTGAGGTGGAGCTCACCGATCGGCTCGGCGTCGATCAGGGCGCCGGCGTCCGCGTAGACGCGCTGGCTGATGAGGATCTGGCCGGGCGCGGCCTCGGCGCAGAGACGCGAGGCGAGGTTCGTCACGCTGCCGATGGCGCCGTAGTCGAGGCGGCCCTCGAAGCCGATGGCGCCGATGGTCGCGTAGCCTTGCGCGATGCCCACGCCCACGTGCAGCTCGAACCCGAGCCGGCGCCACTGGGCGGCGAGATCCTCCATGGCTTCGCGGATGGCGATGGTCATGCGGAGCGCGCGCTCGACGGGGTTCGGCACGACCACGGGATCGTTGAAGAAGATCATCATCCCGTCGCCCGTGAAGCGCTCGAGCGTTCCCTCGAATGCGAGCACCTGCTCACCGATGCGCGCGTGGTAGTCGCGCAGCACGTTCATCACCTCCTCGGGCTCGGCCGTCTCGGCGAACGCCGTGAAGCCGCGGAGGTCGATGAAGACGACGGTCACTTCGCGGCGGTGCGAGGCGAGCGGATCGTCGGTGTCCCCGCGTAGGATGAGGTCGGCGACCTGGGGCGAGAAGAAGCGCTTGAGCCGGCCGACGCGCTCGAGCTCGGTGAGCTGGCTCGTCACCCGCGTTTCGAGCGTCGCGTTCCACTGCGCCAGCTCGCGGGTCTGCGCCTGCACGGTATCGTGCAGCGCCTTGATGCGCAGCATGGACCTCACCCGCGCGCCCAGCGCCTGGTGATCGACGGGCTTGGTGAGGTAATCGTCGCCACCCGCCTCGAACCCGGCCACGAGGTCCTTGGTGTCCGACATCGCCGTGACCATGATGATCGGCGTGAAAGGAAAGTCGCGGTCGCTCTTGAGGCGCCGGCACACCTCGATGCCGTCGAGCTTGGGCATCATGATGTCGAGCAGGATGAGGTCCGGGTGCGTGGCGTGCGCCGTCGCCAGCGCCTCCTCGCCGTCGCGCGCCACGACCACTTCGTACCCATCGTGGCGGAGCCGCGTCTCCAGCATGCGGACGTTGGCGGGCGTGTCGTCGGCGACCAGGATGCGGGCCGGGCTCCTCACGAGGGTGGAGTATACTCGCGCCTGAAAATGCGCTTCGAACGCACGGACCCGCTCGCTGCATTCCTGCTGCGCTCGCCGCTGGGCATCCTCGTGCGCGGCGTCGCGCGCATCCGCACGTCGGTCCAGCACAAGCTGCTGGCAGCCTTCCTGCTGGTCACGCTGCTGTTCATCCTGATGGGGGGGTTCAGCGTCCAGATGATCCGCCGGATGTCGCAGCATACCGACTGGCTCGACGAAGCCCACCGCCGCGTGGACCTGTCGCACCAGCTCCAGCACTCGCTGGCGATGCAGATGCACCTCACGGGCATGGCCCTGCTCGTACGCGACGAGACGGCGCTGGCGAACATCCTGCGCGAGAACAACCGGTTCAACGACACGCTGGCCCGCATCGAGGAACAAGCCCCCGACGCCGAGCGCCAGATCATCCAGAAGATCCGCGCGGGACAGGAAGAGGCGATGACCGTGGTGGCGGACATCGTCAACCTCGTGCGCGACGGCAAGATCGACGCGGCCACGTACCTGCAGCTCGCGCACGAGGATCCGCTCTATCGCTCCATCGACGCCCAGGTGCGGGTGGTGGCGCAGCACGAAGACGAGCGGATGGCGGCGCTCCGCGCCAGCGTCCAGAGCGCCAACCACCGCGCGATCGTGGTCATGGGCGCCTTCGCGCTCGTGTCGGTCGGACTCGCGCTCGTCGGCGGCTTCGTCATCTCGTGGGCCTTCATCCTGCCCGTGCGCGCCGCCGACGCGTTTCTGAGCGACGTGGCCGCGGGCAAGTTCGGCGGCGTCGTCGACGTGCCGAACGGCGACGAGTTCGGCGCCCTGGCCACGCGCCTGAACGAGACGGCGCGCGAGCTGGCGCGGCTGGACACCGAGCAGCGGCTGACGGCCGACACGCTCCGCGCGCTGAACATCCAGCTGGAGCAGGCGAGCCAGGCGAAGTCGGAGTTCCTCGCCAACATGAGCCACGAGCTCCGTACCCCGTTGAACGCCATCCTCGGGTTCACGGAGATGATCCTCGATGAGCTCTACGGCGAGGTGCAGCCAGAGCTCAAGGAACCGCTGGCCGACGTCCAGACCAACGGCAAGCACCTCCTGCGTCTCATCAACGACGTGCTCGACCTGTCGAAGATCGAGGCCGGGCGCATGGAGCTGTCGCTGGACGACTACGCGGTCGAGGACGTCGTCGCGACCGTGCGGGCCTCGCTGCGCTCGATGGCGAACGAGAAGGGGCTCGACCTGGTCACCGAGGTCGAGCCGAACCTGCCGGACGCCTATGGCGACGCCAAGCGCATCACGCAGTGCCTGCTGAATCTCGTCGGCAACGCGCTGAAGTTCACCCGTCACGGCCGCGTGACCGTCGGCGTCGAGCTCAAGGGTGACCAGCTCCGGTATCGCGTGTCCGACACCGGCATCGGGATCCCCGCCGACCAGCTCGACGAGGTCTGGGTACAGTTCCGCCAGGTGAACGCGACCACCACGCGCGACTTCGGCGGCACCGGCCTCGGGCTCAGCATCAGCAAGAAGTTCGTGGAAATGCACGGCGGCCGGATCTGGGCGGAGAGCGAGCTCGGCAAGGGGTCGACCTTTTACTTCACGATGCCGCTCCGGGTCGAGCACGCGACGACGGTATGAGCGGCAAGACGATCCTGTACGTCGAGGACAACGAGTTCAATCGCAAGATCGTGCGTCAGCTCCTCGTCAGGACGACGTATCGCCTGCGGGAGGCGGTCGACGGCGAGGAGGGCGTCGCCTCCGCGCTCGCCGCCCCGCCCGACCTCGTCCTGATGGACATCCAGCTGCCGAAGATGTCGGGGCTGGACGCCACGCGGCAGCTCCGCAACGACCCGCGAACCGCCGCCGTGCCCATCATCGTGGTGACCTCGTTCGCCCTCAGCGGCGACGAGCAGAAGGCGACGGCCGCCGGCGCCACGGCGTATCTGGCCAAGCCCTACAGCCCGCGCGCGCTGCTCGCCAAGATCCGCGAGATCGTGCCCGAGGGCTGAGCCGACAGGAGGCAACGCATGCGACGGATCACGACCACTTTCGTTGTCCTCGCCATGCTGCTGGCGATGGCGGGCGCGACACGGGCGGGCCAGGAAGAGCAGTTCACTCCGGAGTTCAAGGACGCGCACACCACCTACGACGCGAAGCACACTCCCAAGATCTCCGCCCCGGAGGCCGTGAAGCGCGGGCAGTGGTTCGACGTCACGGTCACCGTCGGCGCCGGCGGGGAGCACCCCTCGCTGTCGGAGCACCACGTCCGGTACATCGCGCTCTACAAGGACACGGCCGAGATCGCCCGCGTGTACCTGCATCCCGTCTTCTCGGCGCCGAGGGTCACCTTCACGATTGCGCTCGACGAAGGGGGCAGGCTTCGTGCCCTCGCGGAGCCGACGCACTCGGCAGCGTGGGAGGCGTCGAAGAGGATCAGCGTGGCGCCTTGAGCTCGACGGTGACGCGGGCGTCCTCGGCGCCCACGTTCACCTCGCGGCTCGTGGTCCCGAGCGTCTCCTGCCAGATCTGCAGCACGTACTTGCCGGGCGGGACGTTGGGCAGCACGAACTCGCCGGCCTCGTTGCTGAGCGCGTAGAACGGATGGTCCGCGACGACGACCCACGCCCGCATCCACGAATGGAGATCGCAATTCAGCTGGATGATCTCGGGCTTGCTGAAGGTCACCGGAATGACGCGACCGCGCGGCTGCGTGCGGTTGAACGTCGGGTTGTCGTTGCTCGCGCTGTGGAGATTGTGGAGCAGGCGGTCACTGTTCAGGAATTCCACCGTGCCCCTCACCGGCACGAGCACGACGCGCGGGACGAACACGCAGCCCTTCTGATCCATGTCGACCTTGACGGGCGCGCTCGGCCAGGCGGCGCCCGGAGGCGGCGTCTGCAGCCACACGACGACGTTCTTCACGCCGCCCTGCGGACTCACGACCAGGTCCTCGGCCGCCGTCTCCTTGCCGCAGACGTACTGGTCGATCGTGACCGGCAGCTTCTTCGCCACGACGGCGCCCGTCATCACGACGACGCCGCGAATATTCGCGGCGCCCGCCGGACGCGCGACGCCGAGACAGGCCACACCCACGCAGACGGCCAGCACGAACGGTCTGAGCACGGACATGGGATGACTATACATCGCCGGGATCGCTCACTCGGCAGCCCCTCGTTGGGAGTCTCCAGCGACAGCCCGTTGACGCTCGACACATCAGCGTTCGGCTCCTGACAGCGGTCTCGGCGAGTTCGTCGCAATTTTCGCGGCGGCGAGCGCGGCATTGGCCTTGCTCCGACGGGCGAGCGTCATTGTCGGGTCGGTAGGAAACTGTTTTCCCTCGATCGTACGGGAGCCGGCATCGTGAACAGCTACGAGTTCGCCTACTTCGGACGAGATCTCCAAGCGCTCGAGCAGACCATCGCTTCGTGGTGCTCCGGCCACGACGGCCTCCTGGAAATCACCGCGCTCCTGCAGGGCGCGAGGCTGCGGATCTCGGGTCCCGACGACACGGTCCACGAGGCCATGAGGATGGTGCGCGTATGGCTGCGCCGTACGAGCTGATCGACTCGTTTCTCCGGCAACAACCCGGGTTCATCTGCACCATCTGTCTGGCGGCGGCCGTCAACCTGCCGCCGAGCCAGATCAGCATGGCAACCCAGAGGCTGCGGCTGGACAAAGCGTTTGCGTTGAAGCTCGGCGGCTGCTCGCGGTGTCATACGGAGCGGATGGTCATCGAGAGGCCGGAGGACCGCCGACCGACGCCGGCGGCTGACTGACGCCGCCCGTCAGCGCCTGGCGCAGCGCTTCCTCGGCGTCGTCCACCAACACGAAGCGCAGGGCGGCGCGAACCTCGGCGGGCACGTCCTCGACGTCGCGCTCGTTGTGGCGCGGCAGGATGACGGTGCGGATGCCGACGCGGTGGGCGGCGAGGACCTTCTCCTTGATGCCGCCGACGGGCAGGACCTTGCCGCGCAGGGTGATCTCGCCGGTCATGGCGACGTCGCTGCGCACCGGGCGCCGCGTCGCGTACGACGCGAGCGCGGTGACCATCGTGACGCCGGCCGACGGCCCGTCCTTGGGAATGGCGCCGGCGGGCACGTGCACGTGGATGGTCTTGCCTTCGAAGAGCTTGGGCTCGATGTCGAAGGCCTCGGCGTTGGACCACACGTAGGACACGGCGGCCTGGGCGCTCTCGCGCATGACGTCGCCGAGCATCCCGGTGAGCACCAGGCGGTCCTCGGTGCTCGGCATCATCGTGACCTCGACGAACAGGACGTCGCCGCCGACCGGCGTCCAGGCCAGGCCCGTGGCGACGCCCGGGCGTGACGTGCGCTCGACGACCTCGTCGAAGAACCGCGGGCGGCCGAGATACTCGCCGACATTCTCCGCCGTCACGCGGAACGGCCCGGGCTGGCCCTCCGCGAGGCGGCGGGCGACCTTGCGGGCGACGGCGGCGATCTCGCGATCGAGGCTGCGCACGCCCGCCTCGCGGGTGTAGCGCCGCACGATCAGTCGAATCGCCGCCGGCTCGAAGACCAGCTCGTCGGTGCGCAGACCGTGGGCGGACAGCTGCTTGGGGACCAGGTACTGCGTCGCGATGCCGACCTTCTCCTCGTCCGTGTAGCCGGAGAGCGTCAGGATCTCCATTCGATCGCGCAGCGGCCCCGGGATGGTGTCGAGCGTGTTGCCGGTGGCGATGAAGAGCACCTGCGAGAGGTCGAACGGCACGCCGAGATAGTT
>Ga0137403_10008178_pt1 | contig 11717 bp, 6 predicted proteins | sample CZOMad2_1_16fung_FD_122057 | JGI IMG/M metagenome (GOLD analysis project Ga0137403, IMG submission 122057) | Vadose zone soil fungal communities from Angelo Coast Range Reserve, California, USA - CZOMad2_1_16fungal (Hybrid Assembly) | ecosystem: Environmental > Terrestrial > Soil > Vadose zone...
CGGCCGTAACATGAACCATTGCAATGGCCGTTGCCTCGCTCGCAGTGCCACATCCCCTGTTTGGGGTCTGAGCACACAGCGATGTCCGACTGGCCCTCTCGCTCCCGCTATCCCTACTCCTCGAACAACCCCTTCGCCAACTGGCGCTGCGGCTTGGGGCGCACCGGCTCGATCGGCTGCACGATGGCGATTACCCGGTCGGCCACCGGCGCGAATGACGTTGGTGTTGGCCTGCACCCAGGTGTCGTGCGGGAACACATAAGGCAAAACGACGTAACGATAAGGAATATAACCCGTGGCGGGCAGCTTTTCCGGTTGTTTGGCGGTAATGATCAAGTCCGGCTCACCGATTAACCATTTGCTATCAGGAAATTCCGGAGGTTTCGGCGCTTGTGAGAGCTCGCCTGGCGCTTTGCCGCTGCGCGCCCACTGGATGATGTTAGCTCTCTCTTCCGCTGTCAGCGTCCGTTGATTCATGAATTTGCCGAAGCCGGGGTGTGCAAACCACGGCGGCATGCGTTGTTCTTCGATTACTTCGGCGATCGTTCCGGCTTTGGCAGCCACCTTTTCATACGAGGTTAGTGCGAAGGGAGCTTCTGTTCCCGGCCGATGACATTCCACGCAGTGCTGATTGATCAATGGCGCGATGTCTTTGGCGTAAGTCAACGTGGTATTCGCAATTCGAACCTCTGGAAAAGTGATAGCGCAGCCGTCCACGACAGTTTCCTTAACCCTCACTTTCCGTCCAGCCAGCACGTCCTCGATGGCCTCTTTCAAATCCTCCCGATCCACCGACGGCTTGACTCCGCCGAGCCGGTATTGATTGTCGATTCGCCCCCGATAGCGGATCTTCCTTTCTGCATCCAGAACGACAATTTGCGGCGTTCGGGTGGCACCCAGAGCACGGGCACATTGGCCATCAAAGTCCTTCAGGAATGGAAACTCCGCGTGGTGCTCCATGGCCTGATAGGCGATTTCCTTGAGCGAATCCTCCGGCCCGACATTCACCGCGATAAACCGAACGCCCGATTCCCGGTAGTGTGAGGAGAGTTCCTGAAGTCGCGGCAGATAACGTTGCACCAGCGGGCAGCCGGTAGTAGTAAACGCGAGCACATAGGCTTTGGCCTGGCCGAAATCATCCAGCGACCGCGGCAGATAATGAATATCCTTTAGAGTGAATTTCTCTGGCTGCGAACCAATTGGAACTTTCTTTTCTTTGGTCGCCGCGCTCGCGAGCATCAAGGGCGCACAGACCAGGCAGGCAACGATGTTCAGGATCCGCCGGTTCCGTTTCATAAGAAATGTGCTTAACTTACTTCCTCAAGGTCCTGAGGTAATAGCGTATTTGCACAGACATTAAGACTGAACGCCCCCGGCCTCAACCTTTTTCCTTGGGATTTTATGTGATGGGGTGAATATTCCAGCAGCGATTTACGTCGCAATTGTGAACAGCAGCGAACGAAGCAAGAACGCACCGGTAACTTTATCGGTATGAAAACGCGGATATCATTGAGGTGGGCTTTTGCGGTGGCGCTGTCAGCGGCTTCGATTTCCGCGGCCGCGGCGCAGGACCAGCTTCAACTCTCCCCGAATAGCTCAGCGAGCGCACCTCTCAGGCCTCCTTCTCTGGCTGCACGCGAAAACACCAACAGTATAACGAGATCGTTGCCTCCGGGCGACTATGTCTCGCCATGGTTGATGGATGTCATCAAGTTGGCACAGTCCCGAATCGATGACTCCATCATGCTGATGTTCATTGATTCCGCCGGGACATTCAATCTTGATCCGGACCAAATCATTTACTTGCGCGATTTAGGCCTGCCCGCCGAAATCATCACCGGCATGATTCAGCATGATATCGAAATTGTTTCCGGCCTCCGGCAAATGCCGTTGAGCCCCTCGCCATCGCCAGCCACAGTCCACTTGAATTTTGTACAGAGCGAGCCAATCGAAAAACCGCCCCAACCATTACCTCCTGCTCCAGCACCAACTCTCACAGCAGTAACTGTTGCCCCTTTGAACAGCGCGCCGCCATTAACTCCCGAAGGCCCGCGGCCTGATGAGTTGACGTTCTCGCACCAGGCTGAACTCCCAACCGCGCCGCGCATGCTCAGCTGCCAATCGTAGAGCTCATTATCGCGCCAAATAATTTCCCCTGTCCGGCAACCCTATCCCGTGCAACTGATCGATCCAATCATTATGGTCCGGGGTCAGGGAAGGACGCCGAACCTCGTGGTGATTGAACTGGGTCCCTAACCACAAGGCTAATTGTGGTGTCGGGATTTCAGAATCGGCTTGATGCGCCAATCTGCGTCGGCTCCGAAACGCCGGTTGTTGCCACCCCAGCCGGTCGGTTGATTACCGTAAATGGCTCGAACGCCGGTCGTGTAAATCGCCGTGGTCACGAATAAGAGAACCCCGAGCAACAGAATAGCTCTGCGGGTGAGAAAGCCATAATCCGCCTCGCGCGGTGTTGGTTTTGTTTCCTGCTCACGAGCGAAGCCCAGGACAAGAACGGTGCAAATAAGGGCATTGAGCATGATGGTTCCTTCCGTGGCGATGCGGCTATCGGCAAAAGCAACCAGGGCCTTGGAAAAGTTGGCGATGACGATCAGCCAGAGGAACATGAGATAGAGAAGCTGTCCTTTGCCCAACCAACTCGAAGGGAGCAAAGCGATCGGGCGGGAGCGGTGGCGCGTCAGTACAGCGATGGTGCAGGCGGTGAAAATACCCCACATCAAAGTGAACCATGTCCAGGCTGAGAGTGTAATGCTCTCGAACAAAGGCGCCTGGAGCACTTGTGCAACTGAGTGAAACACGCCTTCGGCGCCGTTGACGATTATTTTGCGCGGGGCAGTCCAGTCTTCGATGTTCTTAACAATGTTCACATAAGAAAGAATGTTGAAGATGAAAACCACCGCGAATATCTCGGTCCAGGGACGGACGCGCGGCTCCTCGCTACGGACGGGCAGGCGGGAGGCGAGGATGCCCATGGTCACGACGATGGCCAGGCCATAGAGGAAGCCGGCGAATTGTTCAAGAGCGATGCTGTGCCAATTGGCGCTACGCCAGTGCTGCCACGCCTGGATGATCGCCGGGTCGTTCGTGAGGCGGGGATTGCCAGGAGAGTAGCAGAGAACTTTTACGAATTGGGCCGTGGTCAAGGCGAGGCCACCGAGCGCCCCCGAAAGCAACGTCGCGAACACGACAGGTTTTTGGCCCGTCTTGCGAAAGTAAAGGAGGAGCCCGATCATGCAACCGAGAATGTTAGCCCAACTATCCCCACGCGGCGGTGTCAGTCGGAAACCGCCAACGTTCCGAAAGATTGGCAGGTTCGAAAGGAGCACAGGTCCGATTAGAAATATGAGCAGGCTCCACAAGGCCATTCTAATGAGCAGCGCGGAACCGGACCGCCATGCGCCATAACGGTAGAAATAGATCGCTCCGCCACCAACCGCGCCGAAGATCCAGCCCAGGTGAACCCCAAGCTTGGAAAAAAGCACAGGCCAGTTTGTGATCATGTCCTCAGGCGCGAATTTCGGCGCGCCAGTGGCGAGGTTAATCAAAGTCAGATCCCCCTGGGGATGCACGAGCGCTGCGAGGACGGCGTTTTGCCAATCCAGCGCGACAAGCAGTTTCTGGACTCCCCAGCCTATCGCCGCGCCGCCCAAGAGGAAGAGCAAGAGATGACCGAACTTGCTAAAGCGACGATCCCACAGATCGAACAGGCATAAAGCGGTTAGCGCGATGACAGCCTCCAGCCATTCGCTGTCGAGCCAATAAAGTGGATCGCGCTGCCGGAATTCGGAGCGGTCGGCCCCGAACGCCTGGAACAAGCGATCTTGTAGATGGAAAGGTGTATCCTGGACAATATATTGAACCGCCCATAACCCAAAAACCCAGAGCAGCGGACGAAAGATTTCCGTGAGTTTGTCTCGATCCTCAACCGCAGCATATGCGGTCCCTGCCCCGCCGAGGCCAGCCCAAAGAAAGGCTTCAAAGAAAGTGGAAAGAAAACCATAAATCTGCGTGGCGAGCTGGCCGGTTTCCGTGTACGAAGGCGGGTGCATGTAGGAAATCGAGCCGCCAAAAGCCCAACCCAGCGCTCCAAAAAATGCGAAATAAGGAACGCGCCGGCGCCAATCCTCCCGTCCGGACATGAGAGCGGCGGCTATGGCGGCCAAGGCACCTGGCATCATGGCACCGGCTTCATGGCCATAATTGCCGCGTATGCCCCAGCCGATCGACAAGGACAACATGACCAGGAGAATCGACGAAGTGCGAAGGGAAGGCACTCGTGCTGCGGCTGAAATGGCAGTCATGAGCGGAGTATTAGCAATCCGATGCACTCAAGGCGAGGCTTGACCAACCAGTCATGGGGAATGCCTCATCTCTGGCAGTTTTCTATAATAATCTTAAATCCCCTGGATCTGTTGCCGCGAGCGGCTCACCTGTCAGCTCGATCCAGGAGAACTTCGTACTTCAAGGCGTTCCGCATCTCGACAGGTCGAAGCTGGACCTGGTTCCCTGGCTTGCTGTGGTCAGCAGAGTCTGCTAGTTGGCGCAAATCGGGGAAGGTCAGTTCCAGACGCCGCCCGCCTGTGAGCACGGCCCAGGCTTTCTGCGCTCGTTGGCCGCGAACGGTACCAGGCAGTTCACCGAGCTTCAGAACGATACTGCCAGGTTTCAGGATTTCGTAAACCAGGAGGCGATCGGTTCCGTCATGCATAACGGCGACTGCGCCGTCCGTGATGATCGGCCCGAAGTCTATTTGTTTCGCACATGAGAAGTAGTCGTACTCGTCGCAATGGACGCGGTCGGCAACTTCTCCATTTTTCATTGCGCGATACTCGAGGAAACCATCCGGCCCGCGCACAAGATAACCCATTGGTGGAAGGTGAAATTCATCAACTGTCCATTCTTCGCCGCTCCGGTTGATCCAGGCCCGTGCACCGTTGGAATAGGAAACGATCGCGCGATTAATGTCATCGTCCTGGAAATCGATTCGGTCCATGCGACTTAGACCGAGCATCCGGTGGAAACCTTTAGTCATATAGTAAACTTGCAGCCGCCCGCCCACATTATCCTGCCGGCTGCCGTAATAAACCGACACGGCCTGCGGGCGGCCAAACAGAAGTGCAAGGCTGACCATGTTCGTGTCGTAATTCTCCGGCGGATAGTAGATGCTCATATTGAGCAGTCGTTCGCGGTGCACCATGTCAATGAAGGGGAAATATTGCCACTTGGCGCAGCGAATACCCAACTCCGCCGGCGGCCGGTAGTCCATAAACCAGCCGCCATCCATCAGCCCGACATAATCCTCCCCACCGCCCTCAGACCAGATGGGAACATTGCCGAGGTATTGACGGGCAAAGTCGAACAGGGCCTTTTCGCCGCGCATGTGCTCCCAGGCGCCATGATGGCGGCGTTGAGAATCGAAATAGTGATGAGGAGCCTTGGAGGCATGCACGTCGAGGTAGAGGGCGTTAGGGGCAACTTCTGTCCGGGTGATCGCCAGATTCGAGTAACGCGTCGCCGCGCTGGGCGCAAAACCTGGCTTGCCTTCGTCGTCATTGAATTCGCAACCAAAAACCGCCATCACTCGCTGAGTGGCTGCATTCACATAGAGTTCCGGCAACAGCCACGTGGAACCGTGATAGCCGCGCACCATCTTGCCATTGTCCCGGTATTGCACCCGGTCGGGCGACCAATCGGCCGCCTTGCGGGGGCCTTCTGAGAAATTATCCAGATAAATGTCATAGGTGGCGTAGAGCGCGCCAAACGGCGCCACCCTTTGCCGGTCGCCGGGAGTTGGCCGGTATGAGAGCCAGACAAAGTCTTTCGCCCCACGGCCTGCCCATTCTTCCAGAAAATCCTCATACCGCTCGGCAATCGGATACGCCGTCATGACTCCGACCCGGCCAACCAACTGTCCGAGGGTTGGCGGCGCGGGAACCTTGATCGTGCGGCGATATTGAGCGATGGCCTCATTGGCTCCCTTGGCGGTGACGAAAAACAGGTAGGTGATAGGCGATTCACAATAACTGTAGAGATCGTAACAGCCCAGAGATGGGTCAAAGCGGAAGCCTTTTGCCGGCCCGCTGGTCGCCTGCAATTCCGTCAGGCCATTGCTCATCGTCCAACACCAGAACCGGCAGGTGTTGTAGTTGTGCGGCACTTCAAATGCCTCGGGTTTGTCCAGAACGTACATTCGGCCGAAAAACATGCGTTCAGCGCCAAGACCAGGGCCAGTGTGGTCACCCAACCCCAAACGGTCCAGGTGTTGGTCTTTGCCTTCGACTGCGACTTGCACACGCAAGCCGCAATCCTGTGGCTCCAACCAGAGGTTGAACTTAATAGTTGTCGGCGAAGCCAGGCGGGGATGGCGGAGTATTTGGATTGCTTCGATTCGGTTGCCTTTGATCCCGGCTTCTGTGTGTTCGACGGTGAACCCGTTTGTCTGATTGCTGATGTGGATGTAGAAACCACCCAAAGTGATGGCCTGGCCGTTCACGGTAATCTGCAACGGATAATTGAACAGACCGCGAGATCTTGACATCGTCACATCGATTTTCTCATTCCCCTCCCAGCTTAGGGTTAGTTCGTCCGCCTTGGATGTGGCGGCAATGTGCGCCTCGGGTTGCGTTTCAGCCGCGGGGGACACGCACGCGAGTGCAAGTATGAGCAGTATGCACAGCCAGGACTTTGAGCACATATTCACACACTTCTTGCGTTGCTCCGACTCGTCACTGCGGAGAAAGGCTGAACTTCAAGTTTGTCAGTGGCCGTCCTTGACTATCAGTGACTCGAAAAACGAAGCCCCAGTTGCCGAGGTTGTTCGTGATTTTCAACAGGACAGGGGTTGTGCCTTTTGACAAACGAACAGAGACAATGTCGCGATCCAGATAGACCGATCCTTCGTAGGGGTAATCGTACACTGGCTTTCCGCCGAGCCACGCCTTGCCGGCGTCGTTGGACGCGATCCGGAATTGTGCTTCCTGCTCGATGGGAGAGGTAATGAAGCACAAGGCGTAGGCGCAAACATGTTCGCCGGGTTCGAAAACTTTTTTCAAATCAAACGAGGCCGTGAGGCCGCCCTGGCGACGCTCCTGCCAACGAATTTTGCCCGAAATGCCATCATACTCGGCCTGCAGATTCAAGGATTGCTCGGGGGTGAGGACGGTGTTGTGCGCCGACAGTTTCGAGTCACTGGAGAAGGGGCCCAGGACGAGCCAGTCCGTGACTGTCCGATAATGCTCTCGAAGGTTGACCTCTCGCCCGCGAAATGAGTCCAATGCCAGTCGCCAGGCGGCGGCCTGATCGTGGGGATTGCAAAAGCCGGCCGGGAAGGGCCGGAGCGCCGGCGTGTCGGTCGGGCCAATGAAACTCATCGAGGAAGCAATGCCCAGCCTGGCGGAATAATCCAGCAATCGCAGCGCACGGATTTCTTTGGCCAGCGCCACGTATTTAGGATCGGTTATGATCTGACGGTCAGTCATTACCTTCAGGTACGGCAGAATATCTACGCCATCCGGGTAAACCTCGAGTTTGCGCCCAAGCATTTGTTCGCGGGAATTGTGGCTATAGAGCCAGTTGTAGCGGCGTGAAACCATGAGGGAGGCTGCGATGCCCTGGCGAAACTCGTCCAGGGTCATTCCCGGATCATGCGTGTTCTGATAATCGAACCCGAACGGCCAGACCCCTGCGGCGATGCTGCAGCGCTCGCGCCAGTAAGCCCACGCGGGCGGTGTCAGCAAGCGGTGAAACATTGCATTGTACTCAGCAGCAAACGCCAGCACGTAACGGATGTTGGGATTCCGGTAGGTTTTTTCCGTGAAATAGTGGACGCCTCCGGGCGCATGTCGGCGGGCGGCCTCCTCGATCCATGCCGTTTGGATTGCCGTGCCCAGGTTAAAGCCGCATTCAGGGAAGGTCAGGAAGACCATATTGGGAAATTCATCGTACATGACCCGAGCCACCCGCGTCATTCGCTCGCGCACTTTTTTGAACAGATCCGCGCGCGTGTAGCCTCGATAGTCGTAGCCGGTCCAGTTATAATCGTATTGCTGTCCGATGTATTCGATGTCCACTGCAATGCCGTGGCAGCCGCTGTCCCGCGCGAAGATGGCTATTTGTTGAAAGTTGTTCTCGATCTTTTTCCAGGCCGTATCGTTGAACCACTCGAAGACGTGATCAAAGGAAACCTTCAGGAACACCTCCGAGCCAAGCTTTCGAGCTACGCTCGTGGCCTGCTTCGTTTTTTGAAATGTTTTGTCAGCGGCGCCAATCGTCCAAGCCTCGCCGTCAGTGGCCCAAATGTCACTGGACCAATCCCGCGCCACAAAGTCCAAAAAGAACGCGTTCACACCTTTGCGCTGCCACTCCTGGGCATCCGCCGTAATCTCGTCTGGGCCAGCGGAAAACAGGATCGTCTTCGGCAGCGGAAAATCTGGCAACGAGCCGTACGTCACGGCGGGCTCCGCCTTTCTCGATTCCAGATCTACGGAGATCTGGGCCTGCGCGATGGTGATAAGGCTAAGAAAAGCAACCAGGCACTGGAAGGCGGGTCTCATTCTCGTGTTTTGCCAGATCCGTGCCTATGATGCAAGGCCGTGAGTCGCGAGTTCCATCGATTTTTCTGGCAGGACCTCCGAACAATCCACATCATCCACACCTCCATGAGAACCACATCGAACCGTCGCACGTTCCTCCAACGCGCTCCGCTGCTCGCCGCCTTCGCGACTGGCTGGCAAGCTCCGATACCCGCCGCAGATGCACCCACCGAAGGCGCAAATCTCAACGTGCGCCAGTTCGGTGCTAAAGGGGATGGCCAGGCCAAAGATACCGACGCCGTGCAGCGCGCGATCGATGCGGCGGGCCGCGAGGGTGGCTGCGTTCATTTCCCGCCGGGTCGTTATCTCTGCGGCACACTCCGGCTGCACAGTCATGTGACCATTCAACTGGAGAGCGGAGCCACACTCGTCGCCGCGGCTGATCGCTCGGATTTCGACGAATATGAAAAACTCGGCTATGACTCATTCTCCGATATGGAGACCACCGACTTCAATTTCGCCCTCATCCGCGGTCGAGATGTAGAGCACGTCGCTATACTCGGACCGGGCCGAATCGACATGGCCCGGAGGAAACGCGGCGGGCCAAAGCCCATCGCACTCAAGCTTTGCCGAAACATCCTGATTCGCGATCTCACCATCGAGAACGCACCCAACTATAACATCAGCCTGCTGGGCTGCGATTTTGTGGACATCATAGGGGTAACCATTCGGAATGGTTATTGCGACGGCATTGATCCGGATAGCTGCCGTTACGTGCGCATCGCCAACTGTTTCATAGAATCATGGGATGATGCCATCGTCCCCAAGGCCAGCCCATCGCTCGGGTACTTGCGCGCGACCGAACATGTCACGGTCACTAATTGCGTGCTCACGACTGCGTGCAATGCGCTGAAACTTGGGACCGAAAGCAGCGGTGGGTTCAACGACATTGTGTTCAGTAATTGCAGCGTCTTCAGTTCTACTAAGCTTTGGCCGGGCCGACGCGCCACGTCAGGCGTTTCCCTGGAAATGGTGGACGGCGGAGCCATTGAACGGGTGGCGATCTCTAACATTACCATGCGCGACGTACGCGCGCCCATTTTCGTCAGGCTTGGCAACCGTGGCCGCGCGCAGACCAAACCTGTTCCTTTGCATCTTCGCGATGTGTCGATCAGTGACATCGTGGCCACGGATGCTGTGCTCGCTTCATCCATTACGGGTATCCCGGGATTTCCAGTGACCGGGCTGATGCTAAGAAATATCCGCATCACAACGCGCGGTGGCGGCAAGCCTGAATTGGCTATGCGCCCGGTGCCCGAGCGAGAGAATGAATATCCCGACGCAGGCAGATTCGGGGAGCTTCCGGCCTACGGATTGTTTTGCCGCCATGTCGAGAACCTGGTTCTGGACGGCATCAATCTCGGTTTTGAAGAACCGGATAATCGCCCCGCAGCTATTTTCGATGACGTAAGCAATCTCGATTTGAGGATGCTTCTGGCAAAACCACCGGTCGGCGGCCAGCCTGTCATGCGGTTCCAAAACGTGCGAGACTGTTTTGTCCAGGGTTGCCGCGCGCTGAGCGGCACCAAAACATGGGCGGCCGTCGCAGGAACCGAGACAGCTCGCCTTAACCTTCACCAGGCAGGAAATGATTTTTCGCAGGCAAAGCAGCAACTGGATCTCGCCTCCGATGTCCCGTCAACCGCGGTTCAGCCGGAGCCACCTCCCGCCCACTAAAGCTCGACGGTTCTTACGTTTCAGGTTTAGGTTTCCATTTGTGGGGCGATCACCCCATTGATGGTTTCTCTGCAAAACTTCATTTTTGGTTTCATGACGCGCACGCATCATTTAATACCTTTGGAGTCTCCGGACGTAGATGCCAATCCCACTTTTAATGTCGTCATCGCTTACGAAGATTTTGAGACCGGTAAACGCGCCAAAAGAATTTATGATTACCTCGCGGAAAATCTCGGCCATGATTGCCTATTCGGCAATCAGATGTGGAAATTTGATGTACTGGGCATACCGAAACTACGCGAGATGGCGGCAGGAGATGCCATGATGGCGGACATTGTCATTGTTTCGTGTCACGGAGCTGAGTTGCCGCCAGAATTCAAGGCCTGGGTGGAATTGTGGGTGGCAGAACCGAGCCATTCCATCGCGTTGGTCGCTTTGTTTGATTACCTCGAAACCCATGAACCGCAAGCCAAAGAGGCCCGAGCCTATTTGGCCGACGTGGCGCAGCGCGGCCAAATGGAATTCTTCGCGCAACCGGATGAATTGCCTCGCCCGAGGACAGAAGACGATTTCATTGCGTTACAGCGTAACATGAGTTTTGCGGGACAAACCTTATCGACCCTGGCTGGCGCAATGCAGCAGGATACCGGCTTTCCCCATTGGGGAATCAACGAATAGAGTTTCCGTTCAGACTCATCAGCCTTAATCCTGGCAAATTCTCCACTGCCTTATCCCATTTTGTCCCAAGTGGGACACATTGGCTCCTCGGCTGGATAGTCCTCCAGGCCAGTTATGATCTGCGGTGAAAGCCGGCGATGGTTTTGCGGGCGTACGCTAGCCACAGCAAGGTCAGACAACCGATTATCAGAACCTGGCCGACCACCGGAAAACTATAAATGACAAAGGCCGATCCTCCACAGGTGACAGTTGCTTTGGTTAAATCTAGAATCGTCATATCGCTTGCTTCTCGTTGTGTCCCGGCAGGCGGCTGCTTTGCCCTTTCCCGAGCCCTTGATCGACGCATGACAGGAACGCTTTGCGCTTTCGTACTATACCTAACGCATCTTTTATGCCAAGCCAAATCCCTTGTGTGTAGGCAGTTAATTCTCTTGACAATAACCTTCCAATATTCCACAAATAAATGCAAAGTATTGGCCGAATCGGGCTCGGCCAAGACCGGGGAGGTAAAGCCTTTCTTGGAAAGATGCGGTTTTCGATCCTTTTCCCGGAACAAAGACCGCTCCGAATCGTCGCACATTGCACATGTTTTCGATGCCCTGGCTGGAGAGAGACAAAGAGCAGAATCGGTTTTACCTGCTACCCGGGATGGGCGGTAGGGCTTTTCGGCGCAAGCGTCGGCTCATTCTCCTTTGGGCATTGGCTGCTGGTTTATTGGTGTCGACTCTGCTGGCATGCATCCTCTACGCG
>Ga0137403_10008179_pt1 | contig 11717 bp, 10 predicted proteins | sample CZOMad2_1_16fung_FD_122057 | JGI IMG/M metagenome (GOLD analysis project Ga0137403, IMG submission 122057) | Vadose zone soil fungal communities from Angelo Coast Range Reserve, California, USA - CZOMad2_1_16fungal (Hybrid Assembly) | ecosystem: Environmental > Terrestrial > Soil > Vadose zone...
AACCAAATTTTCGAGGAGGCACTGCAAAAATACTTCGGCGGCGAACACGACCGCTTAACGCTGAAGCGCCTGGGGAGTAATTCGGGGATAGACACCTAATTCCGTGAACATTGGCTCAGGACAAGCCGCACGGAATCAACCCGCATTTCTCACCACGGTTTGTGAAGGCGCATCCGAATCCAGCCGCGGAGCGGCGTCAGAATGTAGCCCCACGCGCAAGCGTGGGGCTATCGATTAGCGAATAATAAGCCCCAGCGGGGGCGACAGAGTGTCGTGGGATCTTTCGCCCCTTTCGGGGCTGATCTTGGTCGGATTGAAACCCACGGCTTCGCCGTGGGCTACATTCTAACGCCGCTCCGCGGCTGCAAATTTCCATTACAATAGGCCCTTCGGTACATACAAAAGGAGCAGGTCATGAAATCAGCATGGCAGTTGTCCCTTGTGGGATTGGCCGCAGCGGCCCTCTCCCTGAGCGTCTGGGCGCAGGGAACGGACTTCGGCAAGATTGAATTCACGGCGAAGAAGATTACGCCGAACCTTTACATGGTAAGCGGTTCACCCAATGTCGATGTGAACCATCCCGACGCGGCCGGCGGGCTTGTCGGGGTGCTGGCGGGCCCGGACGGCATCTTCATGGTCGACGCCCAGTACGCCCAGGTCTCTGACAAACTGCTGGCGACGATCAAGAAGATCAGCTCCGAGCCGATTCGTTTCATGGCCAATACACACATCCATGGCGACCACACGGCCGGCAATCCTTTCTTCGGCAAGATGGGAGTCGTGATCTTCGCGCGTGAAGAGCTGCGCGAACAAATGGTGCATCCGCCTCGGCTGGGCAACGGCAACCCGGCTCCCGCGAGGGATCCGGCGGGATACCCGGTTGTCACCTACGGCATGGGCGCGCCGGTGAAGTTGCATATGAACGGTGAAGTCATCGACCTGATTCCTGTTCGAGCGGCCCATACGGCCGGCGACACGATGATCCGATTCGAGAATGCGAACGTGATCATGATCGGCGATTTCTACCGGAATTACGGGTATCCCTTCATCGACCGCGCCAACGGCGGCACGCTGAACGGCATGCTGGAAGGGTGCGACCAACTCATGAAGGTCGCCGGGCCGGACACGACGCTCATTCCAGGCCATGGCACATGGATCAAGCGGACGGACCTTGTGCCTTACGCCGACATGATCAAAAGTGTCCGGGACAAAGTGCAGCAGCTGATCGCGCAGGGCAAGACCGAAAAGGAAGTCGTCGCAGCGAAGCTGACCGCTTCCTGGGATGCGAAAACTGCGGGTGGACTCGGAGCCGCTGGAGCAGGCATCACGAGCGCCGACCGGTTCGTCAGCGAGGTCTATCAGGAGCTGAAGGGCGGCGCCAGGTAAGGCGCCGAAGGAGAATACATCGTGAATGCGCGCCGCCAATTTCTCGTCAGCGTTCCGATTGGCCTCGCTGGAATGATCGCCGCCTGCAAGAACGCCGGACCTGATGCGAGCGCCGAGCCCCATGCCACGCTCGCGGGCTCAGCCGCGTCCACGCAAAATGCGCCGCTCGCAGTGTACCCGGCCGATGCACCCACGCTCCGCTGGATCCCTAAACACGACGAACTCGTCTACACCTTTGGCGGCGCGGCCCCGCGTCAACGCATCAAACCTGGCACGCGCATCATCAGCTGGACAGAAGATTGTTTCGACGGGGCCGCGAAGACGGCGGCCGATCTCCCGTCGAAGGTGATGACTCCGGGGCACGACAATCCGCAGACGGGCCCATTCTATATAGAAGGCGCCGAACCGGGAGATACGGTCGCCGTTCACATCATCAAGCTCGAGCCCGCGCGGTCGTACGCCGTGTCGTCATTCGGACCCGGCTTCGGCGCGCTCGTCGGCAGCAGCCAGACTGCAATGCTCGGGCCCGACTTTCCGGAAACCACCTGGCGCTACGACATCGACGCCAAACGCAACGTCGCCATTGCATCCTCGCGAAATGGTTCGCACACATGGGCCGTGCCGCTCGCGCCCTTCCTCGGCTGCCTCGGTGTTGCGCCCGCCGGCAGCGAAGTGCGAACGACGATCGTTCCCGGCCCGTTTGGCGGCAACATGGACTGCCCTGAGGTCCGGGCCGGAAACACGGTCTTCCTCGGCGTGAATGTGCCGGGGGCGCTCCTCTCCTTCGGCGACGGTCACTATGCGATGGGTGAGGGTGAAATCATGGGCGCGGCGATCGAGGGCGCGATGAATGTCGAAGTGTATGTCGAATTACTCAAAAGGACATCAACGCCGGTTCCGCGCATCGAGAATGCCAGCGAGGTAATGTTTGTAGGCTCGGGGCGCCCGCTCGAGGACGCCGCCCGCGTCGCGTTCAAATCGATGGTCGGTTTGGCGCGCGAGCGGTCGGGGCTTTCCGAGATGGACGCCTATCAGTTCGTGGCTCAGAACACCAAGGCGTCGATCGTGCAACTCGTCGATCCCGAATACACGGTTCTCGTGCGGCTGGAGAAGAACAGGTTGCCGGGCCTCGCGAGCAAATAGCGTGCCTATTTGAAATGCTCCACGTCCTTTTCGTTCTCGCTGCAGAAGTATTCCAGCAGATCTTCGTCAGGGATTAGTGTCACCTTCTGGGTGTACGTAAAGGGCTTCGTGTATGCCTTGGGGTCGTCAATCGTCATTTCTATTTCGAGGTGGCCGGCATCGGCGCGTCGAAATCGTTCGATCACGTGCGGAGCGTCGCTTTGCGGGTGACCCATGCCATCAAGCCAGCCTCGACCGTTGAAGCCGGTTGTATCGACGACGAGCGTGTCGCCATCCCATTTGCCGCTCGAATAACCCATCCATCTCGGCTCCGGATCTTGAACCGGCTTTCGGGCATCAAGAAAAATCTGGCGAAAGACTGTCTCCTCCTCGTAGAGAATCACGATCAATCGAGGCGTCTGAACGATCTTGAAAGGAACTGGTGATGTGTTGATTCGTGGCATACCGGTCGGCTGGCAGTGCGCTGTCGGCGACCCCTGGCCTCCATCTTGAAGCCGCTGCCTGAACAGAGCGGCGGCCCAGGGTTGGAAGGGCGCCTCTGCAGGCTTCAGATCTGCCGTAACATCGATGAAAAACCTGGAAAACGGCATATTCTCCACGTTTATTCGATTGGATGTCGCCTCGCGATCAGCCAGCCAGACACCCGACAAATCGGGTTTTCCGTCTCGCGCTTTCGGCGCGGGTGCCGAAAGATTCGGCTTGCCGTCACGTGTCCGCGGAATCGAGCCGTCGGAAGACTTCATCCACTGTGCAGAGGCTGGAGCAGGCAACATCAACAGAGTAGCGGCAACGGCGGCGACGATCGAATTCATAGCACCTCCAGTTAGTGAACGCAGGAACGCTGTGTCTCTCATTAACAGGTTGCGGAAAAACTCGAATCGAGCGACTGTAGCGGCGCTCTATGAGCGGTCTTCCCTGAAATCAACGAAATACCGGCGGTCATAGACCGCCGCTACAGTGCAGTTTACCTTCTCGAAGCATTTTTCCGCATCCTGTTAAGTCTTCTGCTCCTTGAGAAATGCCAGAGTGTGGGTGACGCACTCGTCCGCATTGGCAGCGGCGATGTGGTACGCGTCGCTGCGGATGACCACGAGTCTCGAATTCGGAATTTGCACCTGGTAGGCCCGCGCTTTTTCGATCGAATGCATTTTGCTGCGGTCCGCCGTGATCACCAGCGTGGGGGCGGTGATGCGCTGCAAGACGCCCTCCTTCGCAAGATCGAAGTTCGAAAGCGACTGGCTGAGGCCCTTTACGCCCTCTCGATCGGGCCGGGTGAAGAGCGTGTTCCAATACGCGATCATCTCCTTCGACGCGTTCGAACCCAGCCGATCCCGCTGCGGAATTGGCGATGGGTCGGCGATCGCCAGCGGTGACGCCGGCCCGCCAACGACCACGAGTGCGCGGGTGCGCTTCGGATAGTCGGCCGCAAATCGCATCGCAACGGCTCCACCCGTTTTCGCTCCGACGATATGCGCCGAGTCGACGCCGGCCTTGTCCATTACCTGCGTGACGAACCTGGCGAGATTGGCCAGCGAATATTCGAAGCCGCGTGGAACGTTGGAATGGCCCAGTCCGGGCAGGTCCGGCCGGATCAGGCGATACTCCTGCGCCATACGCGGCACCCATGCGTACCATTCCACGCTGGATTCGTCGTTGCCGTGGATAAGAACCACAGGCTCCGGCTTGCGCCAGGGTTCACCCAAGAAGTCTTCTCTATAGAAGAAATCTTCCTTGTAGTCCTCTTTGACGCTCCTCACGGGCAGGCTCTGAGCGCCCATCAAAGCTGAGAACCCGGCAGCATGCAACAGCTTTCGACGCGAGATCGTTCGAGTCATTTGGACCACCTTTCTACTGTAGCGGCGGTCTATGACCGCCGACGATCTCCAGGACTGCAACATCGCCGGCGGTCATAGACCGCCGCTACAGTGTTCACTTCTTGCCCACGTCCGGCCGCGGGTCGGCAACAAAGCCGTCGCGGTTCGGCATCCTGACCTTGGGCAGGCTTTGCGCATCCATTACGGCAGCGTCTCCGATGATGCCGTTGAGGTTCAGAATGTAAGCCACGACCGCGTACACCTGCGGCGGCTTCAGAAGACCGGGCTTATCAAAGGGCATCGCGCGATTGATGTAGTCCCACAGGGTCGTCGCATAGGGCCAGAAGCTTCCCACCGTCTTGAGAGGCCTCGCGGTTCGAAGCGTCCCTTGCCCGCCCACGAGGACCGGCCCCACATCTCCTTCAGCCTTTGGCCCGTGGCACCGGGAACACTCAGCGGCGAACACCTCTCGTCCTGCCGCGACCGTCCCCGAGCCTTCAGGCAAACCGCCGCCGTCGGGCGCAATCGCGGCTCCCAGGTCTCGGATCTCCTCCGGGGTCGGCGGCCGCCCCACGCCAAACCTGGGCGACTGCGCCGCCAGCGGGATCGCGCCCGCCAATACCAACACCAGGGCGCTATGCCTCCACATTGATCACCGTCCCGTCGGCACGCACTTTCCAGAACTTCATCCCGTTGAAGTGATAGTTGGAATTGGTTCCTCGCACGGCGATCAGGGCTTCGCGCGAAGGTTGGATGTAGCCGCTTTCGTCTGTCGCCCTGGAGGCGATCACGGTTTCGCGGCCATCGAAACGCCAGGGCAGGCGGAAGCGTGTGAACGCCATCGGAAGCCGCGGCTCTTGCAGTTGTGCAGGCACCCAGGTCCTCCCGCCGTCGGTCGTGACCTCAACGCGCTCGATTCGCCCGAGCCCGGACCACGCAAGGCCGGTCAGTTCGTACGGACCCGGACCCGGCAAGGTCTGCCCTCCCGAAGGAAAGGTGATCACGGACTTGGCTTCCATTTGATAAGTGAAGATTCGCGCCTTGCCATCCGGCATCAGGTCCGAGTACTTCGAGGTTTCGTCTCTCGCCATGTAGGGCTGATCGGTGACCTTCAGGCTGTGGAGCCACTTCACGTTCGTGTTGCCCTCCCACCCCGGAATTCGCAGGCGCAGCGGATATCCCTGCGCGGGGCGAAGGGCTTCGCCGTTTTGTCCGTACGCGACGAGGATGTCGTCCATCGCCTTCGCAAGAGGAATGCTGCGCTCCATCCGGCACGCATCCGCCCCTTCCGCGATCACCCAGCTCGCCCCCGGCCGCACGCCAGCTTCGGCGAGCAGGAGCGACAACAGGACGCCGGTCCACTCGCTGCAACTGACGAGGCCGTAGCTGCGCTGGACGTCTGGCCCCGTGCTCGCGGCCCATTCCGATCCACTGTTGCCACCGCATTCGAGGACCATCGTGCGCGTCACCGAGGGGAGACGCCGGATCTCCGCCACCGATAAGGAGAGCGGCCGATCCACCATTCCGTGAATCACCAACCGGTGCCTGGACGGATCGATCGTGGGGATTCCGGCGTGATGCCGCTCGTAGTGCAGGGAGGAAGGCGTCAGTGTGCCGACCGAGTCCTGCAGCGGCGTGAAACTGGAACCCGTTTCCGGTGTCTTCGATTCCCGCCGCCACCGGACTGCTTTCTCGAATGGTGACCGGTCCCCATAGGGACCGAGCGGTTCCCCCAGCTTGCCTGGGGTTTCAGCCGCAAGGGTCTTTTGCTGTGCCAGCAGCCCTCCGCCTATGGCCGCGGCGCCAATTTGCAGGATGTGCCGCCTGCTCGTTTTTCCGGAGTGTTTCATGGACGCACCTCGGCGCGAGTCTATGCCAACTTATCGTGTTCGCCAAAAAGAATCGACCCGTTTGCTTTGACATACTAAGTATTCACCTCCTATTCTGATATCTAGAATGCCTAGGCATGATGAAAACCTTCCAGGCAACACGGTGCTCCTTCAGGGAACCCTCGATATGCTCATCCTGAAGGTGGCTGCCCTCGGGCCGATTCACGGATATGCAATTGTGCGACGCATCCAACAGATTTCAAGAGATGCGCTTGAGATCCGGCAGGGCTCTCTGTATCCCGCCCTTTACAGACTCGAGAATCGCGGTTGGCTGAAATCCGAATGGAAGATTACAGAAGGTGGACGCGAGGCAAAGTTCTACAGCCTGACCAAAACAGGAAAGCAGCAACTTAAGGCAGAAACCGCCGAGTGGAAACGTCTGTGCGATGCGATTTCGTTGGTGCTCGAAACCGTAGACTGAGGAATCCATGAAGTGGAAGTCCTGGTTCAATCGACGGCGCTGGGAAAGGCAGATGGATGCCGAGTTTCAGTTCCATCTGGAAAGCCAGATCAACGATTACGTTGAACAAGGGCTAAGCCGGGAGGACGCGCAATCGCGTGCTCGCCGCGAGTTCGGCGGACTGGATCTGGCGAAAGAGGAATGCCGAGACCAAAGGCCTTTCGAATGGCTCGATCACCTACTCCGGGATTTTCGTTACGCTGCTCGTTCGTTGAGGAAGAGCCCTGGGTTTACGGCGGCCGCGATCCTGACTCTGGCGCTGGGCATCGGCGCAAATACGGCCATCTTTGCAGTGTTGCATGGTGTTGTGTTGACACCCCTGCCCTATCGCGACCCGGACCGGCTTGTTCTAATAGCGCTTTACAACCGTACTCTTGGTTACCCAACGAGTCTTTCGTATCCTGACTTCCTCGATTGGGAGCGCGAATCCCACTCGTTCGAGCAAATCACAGCTTACACGCCGCACGGCTTCGACCTGACCAGCCCGGGCACGGCTGAGCACGTGGACGGCTACGAAGTCTCCGCGAGTTTCTTCAGCACGCTGGGCGTGAAGCTGGCTCTTGGACGTGGGTTCTTGCGGGAGGAGGATCACGTTGGGTGGGCACCGGCAGCCGTCATCAGCAGCCGTTTGTGGCACGACCGGTTTGCCCGAAACACTGCAGCCCTTGGCAAACCCATCACATTGAGCGGCGTTGATTATGTCGTCGTTGGCGTTCTTCCGCCAGGGTTCCCTTTCGGAAACCAACCAGCGGACGTTTACATCCCGGTAGGACGCGGCGATTCAGTGCTTCGCAACGATCGCACGAACCACGACATAGTCTCGCTCGCGCGCCTTGTACCGGACGTGACCGTCGACCAGGCCCAAGCGGAGATGAACGTTGTTCAGGAGCAAATCAATCAGCTCAATCCCGGTACCAATAGTGGATTGGGAACGTACATTGTGCCCCTAAAGCGATTCCTGATTGGGGATGTGGGCGGGACCCTTATGCTGCTACTAGGAGCGGTCGGTCTGGTTTTGCTAATCGCGTGTGCAAATGTCGCCAATTTGTTGTTCGTGCGTTCGGCCACACGCACGCAAGAGTTTGCGATTCGTCTGGCGCTCGGGGCCAGTCGAGGACGAGTCGTGCGGCAGTTGATTATTGAAAGCGTCCTACTTTCGCTCGCTGGCGGAAGCCTGGGCGTCGTGATTGCCAAATTCGGGCTCAGCGCGGTGGTGGAGACTGTGCCGCAATTGCCGCGTAATGAGAACATCGAGGTGAACGCGACAGTACTTTTATTCACGCTATGTATTTCGATCATCGTCGGAATCCTGTTTGGTCTCTTGCCCGCTCTGAAGAGTTCCACGATGGATCTGCAAGCGGGGCTCAAGGAAGGAGGCCGCACGGCAGGCGGCCATAACCGCACTCAAGGTGCTCTTGTAATGGTGCAGATCGCTGTCTCTTTGGTCCTCCTAACAGGCGGAAGCTTACTTCTGCGGAGTGTCCATAATTTGTGGGCGGTAAATCCTGGTTTCGACGCTCAGCATGTCATTACGTTTCAGGTCGGACTGTCGGCGTCGGTCACCACACCCTCAAAGGTGCGGGTTGCGTACCAGCAATTGGTCGAGCGCATTCGGGAGATTCCCGGCGTACAGGCAAGTGACATTACGGGGAACGTGCCAATGAGTGGGGGCAATGAAGGCCCATTCTGGGTCGGCTCGCGCCAGCCTGCATCCATGGCCGAAATCCCGCGCGCGGTCTATTATCCAACCGGTCCCGATTACCTTAACACGATGGACATACCGCTTCTTCGGGGTCGCTTTCTTAGGCGCACAGATAGCGCAAACTCCGATTTGGTAGTGCTGATCGACGCGCTGCTGGCGCGCACTTATTTTCCTGATCGCGACGCTATAGATCAGGCCATAACAATTCCACATTGGGGCGCCGCTCGGGATGTTTCCGCTCGCATAGTTGGTGTGGTCGGCCACGTGGAGCACTATGGACTAAACGGCTCAGTGCGCGCAAAACCCCAGATCTATTACTCGTTTTACCAGCTCCCGGATGATGCCGTGCCAATCTTTCGCCCGGCAGTGACGTTGGTGGTTCGCACGCCGCTTGCCGTCTCAAGGATAATGCCCGCAATCAAAAGGGCGGTTTACGAGGCTGGTAGCGATCAGCCGATTTACAACGTTCAGACGATGGAGGAGCTTCTTTCCCGCTCGATCTGGCGGCAACGCTTTCCGATGATCCTGCTCAATGTGTTTGCCGTCATAGCACTGCTACTGGCCTGCATTGGAATCTACGGGGTGATTTCCTATTCGATGGCACGGCGCGTGCGAGAACTTGGAATTCGAATGGCTCTCGGCGCCAACCGGCGGGATGTTTTGCGGATGATTATCGGACAAGGGGTTCGGCTGGCTCTTATTGGCGTAGCGATCGGAACATCGGCTGCGCTGATTCTTGCGCAAGTCTTACAGAGCTTCTCGCATCTGCTCTACGGAATCGAAGCGAGCGATCCGCTGACGTTTGTCGGTACGTCGTTCGTTTTGATGACTACGGCTATTCTTGCTTGTTATGTTCCGGCCCGCCGTGCGGCGCGGTTGGATCCGATGATCGCGCTTCGTAGCGAATAGGAGCATGACCCGGGTAGTTAAGATTGGAACCGGGCGCCGCACCAGCCGATTAATCGCCAACGCTTAGGACCGCGCCAGTCAGAGTCCGCGGTCGTTGCACTAAAACCGGCTACGCTTCACTTGGCCAGATATCTTGTGATCGAGGTTCTCAGTTTCCGTAATACCTAACCAGGCAATGACGTGATATTCGTTTTGCTTATCGCACGAATTCAGGGATTGAGGTACACTGCCGCCTCTTTCTGTGACACTTCAACCGGCGACGCGCCTTCGACCTTCCGAGATCGTTTCCGCTGTTGGCGCGGGCGGAATGGGTGTCTTGTACAAAGCCTGAAGTGGATGAACAAATGACAACAGCAAGGGCCCTGACGGCAAAAACGCGCACGCGCCTGAACAGGAATCAGATTGTGGGCTTTTGGGGAGCGTGGGCAGGCTGGACGCTCGACGGCATGGATTCCTTTATCTATGCGCTCGTGCTGGCACCAGCTCTGACCGAGCTGCTGCCGAAGTCCGGCTATACCGCAACTTCGGGCAACGTTGGATTGGCGGGCTCGATCCTGTTCGCACTCTTTCTTCTCGGCTGGGGCTTGTCGTTCATCTGGGGTCCGCTGGCAGACCGCTTTGGGCGGACCAAAGTGCTCGCCGCGACCATTTTTACCTTCGCGGTTTTCACCGGTCTCGCGGCGACAGCGCAGAGTGTTTGGGCATTAGCCTTGTACCGTTTGATCGCCGGTGTGGGCATTGGAGGCGAATGGGCGCTCGCCGGCACCTACGTCGCCGAAGCCTGGCCGGAGGACCGCCGCAAGATGGGAGCGGGCTATCTGCAGACCGGCTATTATGCGGGTTTCTTTCTGGCCGCCGCACTCAACTACACAGTCGGAGCGCGTTTCGGATGGCGTGCGATGTTTTTGACAGGTGTAGTGCCGGTCGTTGCGTCAATCATCGTGTTAACGCGTGTGAAGGAGCCGGACAAATGGAAGAACGCCGGGGTGTCGGCCACGCAAAGCAAGCCGCCTCTCGCCGCGATTCTGAGCGGCACCCAAGCGAAGAGGACGCTTGTTGCAGCAGCGCTGCTCACGGTCGCGATAATTGGTTTATGGGCCGGGGCCGTGTATGAACCTTCGGCAGTTATCCAACTGGCGACGAAAGCTGGCATGACGCCAATCGATGCGGGCAAGATGGCGTCGGTCGCCACGGGCCTCCTCTCGATCGGCACGATCCTCGGCTGCCTGGCTGTGCCACCGATCGCGGAGAAGATTGGACGCCGCAAAACACTCGCGGTTTACTTCGTCGGCATGGCGGCATCCATTGCCGCCAGTTTCGGCTGGGCGTTTTACTTGCCCAACGGCCTCGCGCCATTCATGGCGATCCTCTTCGTGCTCGGTTTCTTCGGCGGCAACTTCGCGCTCTTCAGCCTTTGGCTGCCTGAACAGTTCGAGACGCGCGTACGCGCCACAGCTTTCGCGTTCTGTACATCGGTCGGCCGCTTCGTCGGCGCCGGAGTCAATTTCCTCGTCGGTGCGGCTGTGCTTCGCATGGCAACGCTTGGGATTCCAATCGCCTGTACGGCGATCGCATTCCTGCTCGGTCTCCTCCTCATTCCCTTCGCACCCGAAACAAAAGGACAGAGGCTACCGGAGTAAGAGTCGCGGTTGGAGCCCAATCTGCAATCTGGAAGCGCCCAATCGGCAGATAGGAAACCACATCCTTGGGAATGTGAACTTGAGTTTCTGTTCGACTGCTCTCCGGGCACAAGTCCGGTTTGCCGACTATTTGGGAGTTGGCCTCGGATCGGTAAACCCTTCGGCGTCAGCTAGGACTCGCTCCGCGCGACGCTAACCGGCCGCTTCCGCAGCCCCGTTGACAATATTCAGCGATATGGCTGAACATTACTGAGTCGGCGAACGTCAACGTTGGGCAATCGTTTGGAAACCAAGAAAGGCAACGTCAATGATCTTTGGTGCGCATGTCATTCTCTATAGCAAGGATGCGGCGGCTGATCGTGCCTTCTGCCGGGACACCCTCGGATTTGCCTCTGTAGACGCTGGCCACGGGTGGCTGATCTTCGCGCTCCCTCCTGCAGAAATGGCCGTTCATCCTGCCGACGAGGGTGAGAGGCACGAACTCTATTTCATGTGTGACGACTTGAAGGCCGAGATCGTGGCACTCGGAGAGAAGGGTATCCGTGTGACGGACGTGCAAGAAGCCCGATGGGGTTCGATCGCAAAGATCCGTCTTCCCGGCGGAAGTGAAGTCGGCCTGTATCAGCCGAAGCATCCTACGGCGTTGGCCCTCACCTCGCACTGACCCATCCGAGTACGGAAACAGCCGGGGCACCGAATGTTTTCGATCTGGGTACCACCGTTGCGCGCGCGGCTGGAAGATATTCCCCTTCTGGTGGACTACTTTATAAGCGA
>Ga0137403_10008181_pt1 | contig 11716 bp, 10 predicted proteins | sample CZOMad2_1_16fung_FD_122057 | JGI IMG/M metagenome (GOLD analysis project Ga0137403, IMG submission 122057) | Vadose zone soil fungal communities from Angelo Coast Range Reserve, California, USA - CZOMad2_1_16fungal (Hybrid Assembly) | ecosystem: Environmental > Terrestrial > Soil > Vadose zone...
ACGCGTCACTTCTGGCAGTTGCGCCGACCCCGATACGGTCACGTTTTTGAGCGGATTAAAAAACTCGATCGGCACCTGGAGTTTCTCGTGAAAAAACTCGCGCATGTAAGGCATCCCGGCGCTTCCCCCACAAAGAAAAATGCGGTCCGGCCGGTTTCCCTGCTGTTGCGCACGGTAATGACTGATGGAACGCATCAACTCGGCGTGCAGCCGGGTCATGGTGGCGCGCACGATTTTTGAGACACGGGCGACATCAGCGTCTGCCGGCTCCGCATACGCGCCTCCCAGACTTACGAAGCCGTCCCGTCTCTTGCGGGATTCAGCTTCCGCGAAAGACTCGTCAAATTCCCTGGCGATTGCGGCCGTGATCGAGCTGCCGCCAATTGGAACGCTCCGCGAAAAAATCTTTCCGGGCTCGATAAAGAGGACATTGGTCGTCCGGGCGCCAATATCCACGAGCAAAGAACAACCAGGGATGTTGGTATAGTTATATCTGAAAGCATTGTACAAGCTCATCGTGGCAAGGCCAATCTTGTCCGCGCGCAATCCGGATTCCTCGACTGCGGCATTAATCGTTTCGAGATATTCGGCCTTGACCGCGACGATCACGACTTCGACTTGCTTGTCGGGTCCACCACCAACGAGCTGGTAATCCCAAACGACTTCATCGATCGGAAATGGCACATTTTGCTGCGCCTCAAATCCGATGACCCGTTCGATTTTCTCCTGGTCCACCAGCGGCAATTTGACGAAACGTGCGAAGGCCGATTGCGCAGCAATCGCATAGTTGACGCGGCCGTGCTTGATGCGCAGCTCGTCCATCATTTCGCGCACGGCAACGGTAATCTGCGCATGACGCATCTCCTCATTAGTCGGCCCGGCGGGAATTTCGCGCAGCCGATAGTCCACCAGCACAATGCCGCCGTGGGTTTGGGTTCGAAATTCAGCCAGACCGATGGTCTGCGAGCCAAGATTAAGACTGAGAAGGCGCGTCGGGAGAGGCATCGGCTAGAAGGTCCAAATCCCAATTCCCAACGAACAAAACATCTGAAACCACGGATTACGCGGATAGCACGAATAATAAGACTCAGACATGTAGATCGGGCTCGCGTCCGGCAGCCACCGGATCAGGTTCTTGTGGGCGCAATTCGAATGACGGAGGACGAAGAGAGACGCCCGCGAATCACGCGAATAGACGCGAAAGAAACCCAGAGAAAGAAAATGATTCGCGTTAATTCGCGTCATCCGCGGGCAAATCTGCTTTTCCTCTCTCATCCGTGTTATCTGTGCAATCCGTGGGTTTAAAATTTTGGAAATTTCGCGCTAACGCGCCGTCTTGATTTGTTCGTAACGATCCCAATAAAGGGGCGCAAAAGGTGTTTGATCCTTGTTTAGAACCAGTCCGGAAACCTGTGGCAGCGCCTCAAACCATTGTGGCTGCGCTCGGTTGAGGCTTGCTTCCGTTTTCACGGACCCCTCTTGCACAATCTGCACCGCAATGTTCTGGCATGAGTTTTCCGTAATTGCCCGTTTATTCCCAAAGCGCGCAAGTGCGCGAGGCGGTACGTACATGACCGAACGGTTCTCGCGGCCCGCCGGGACATTTACATGAGTGACTTCGCCGGTCAGCAGTGTTCCATTAAAGAGAATGTAATACTTGAACGTCAACTCGTTGGTTAATTCCGGCGTTGCCTTGAACTCAACCTCCACTTCCAGCCAGCGATCGCGCTGGGTCGTTTGATTTTGTCCCGCACCAGCGTAGGCGAATTGCGGTGTCGGAATTAAGTTCCTGGTGATTTTGGTAATCTGAAAATCGGCCGCGGGGCGCGTCTGTGTAGAGGCAACCAGCGGAAGGAAAATGAGGAACGCCGCGAGCGAGTTTGCTCTCATGTTAAAAATCCCAAATCCCAAGAAACCAAATCCCAAACAAATCCCAAGCCCAAAATCCTAATTGGCCGCACATTGTTTTGGTGATTGGGATTTGGATTTTTCCTTGGAGCTTGGACCTTGAGATTTGGTGTTTCTCCGCATGAACGCACCGCGCGCGTTTTAGAAATCCCAAGTCCGGGGGTCCTGCCAGGCCGCTAGTTACTTTGAACCCTTAAACGAGCGATATCTCGGGGCGTTTACGTTCGACTCTCCGTATGCGCCACCAACCGTGATCTGGAATTTGTCATTGCCGATCTGGCCCAGGAAATAAGTCTCCATAATCTCGCGCTCGAACTTGCCACTCGAGCGCCCGTAGAACACGCCCACTTCTCCACTGTAATAGAATGGACTGAAGGGCGGACTCACGATCTCGGAGGGCAGATCCTTTCCATCGACTGGGGCGCTGTTTGCCTGCTGTAATTCGGCGGCACTGGGAAGGTCATCCTGAAAAGGATCGAGCGGCGCCATTCCCGTCCAGCCCAATTCGCTCGAGGCAGGCAAGCGCGGTCCGTTGAAGAGAGCCAGAGTGAGGTAAGCGTCCGTGAAACTCGAACCATGCATCGCGCTGAAAACTTCCGGCCGCGAGAGGGTCAGCCTTACAGGAGTGTCCAACGCGCTGGTCCGCAATTGTCGAGGCGTTCTAGTTTCATTTTTGGTCCGCTCCACGCGTTTTGTTTGCTGCGCCATCAGGGGAAAGCAAAAGCCAAGAAAACCGAAGGCGATTACAAGCGCGCGCCTAATCATGAGAGAATTCACAGCGGAAACGCATCGAGCGCCAGCGAAATTTTGCAGATTGCCCGGAGTGCACGCTGCCAGCAAGATGCGTGCGCTCCCCCGCTTTAACGATTCAACGGTTCAACGATTTATCGCGGCGAAGCCAACGATTCCCTAAAATATTCAATCGTCTTTTTGATGCCTTCTTCGAAATCGACGTGTGACGTCAGCGCGAAGCGAACATATTTGCAATTGGTGCGGAGATAGCAACGCTCAGCAAGAACAGAGCGATGCACGCGATTACCTTGAACGCACGCGACGGGTTCTCTGGCCGCACGAAATTCCAAATAAAGAAGAGCGTGCCGGAGATGACTAGTAAAACTAATATAAGTATCGGATGCCGGTCGTAGACGTCATAAACGAATGTACTCAAGTGACTAAGAACGGAGGAGACGCCCACAATACCAGTCCACACTTTTTCGATCACTTGAAACAGAAAGCCAAGAATTGGGACGATGATCGCCCACGCGATGACCGCAATGATGGGATGCGGTCTCGACCTGGGCAGCCAATTAAGTCTGAGACGGTCCCAATAGAAAAACAGACCTAGAGCGGCTAGCGTCGTGATGGCTGCGGCCAATGGGTACGCGGAGTAAGCATGGGCGAAGAGATCTTTCCATTCTCCGAAGAAGTGATAAATCGTGGTCATAATTGATCGAGGACAAAGAGAATTGCGCTCATTGCTTGACTGAGGGGTTGCCGTCTCCCACAATGCTGCTTATTAGCGAAAATTCGTCACGTCTGTCAATCCAATTCCTTGTTGGTGGTGACCATTTCGCGCAAGAACGATTCCGATGATTAACTCGGGCCGGCGGTTTTTAATGACTCTCTAAAATACTCAATCGTAATTTTGATTCCTTCCTCGAAATCGACACGCGGTTCCCAGCCGAGAACTTCCTTTGCGCGCGTGATGTCCGGCTGACGCACCTTCGGATCGTCCACAGGCAACGGCTTGTACTCGATCTTCGATTTTGTGCCGGTGATACGGATGATCTCATCGGCGAATTGTTTGATCGTCATCTCGCGCGGATTACCAAGATTAACCGGCTCGTGAAAATTGCTCATTGCGAGCTTGAAAATTCCATCGATCAAATCGGAGACATAACAGAACGAGCGCGTCTGCGAGCCGTCGCCAAAAATGGTGAGCGGCTCTCCGCTTAATGCCTGCCCGATGAAGGCCGGGACGACACGGCCATCACGGACGCGCATTCTCGGGCCGTAAGTGTTAAAGATGCGCACAATTTTGGTGTCGATCCTGTGGTAGCGGTGATAGGCCATGGTCATTGCTTCGGCGAAACGCTTGGCCTCATCGTAAACGCCGCGTGGGCCGATCGGGTTGACGTTGCCCCAGTAATCTTCCTTTTGCGGATGAACGAGCGGGTCGCCGTAACATTCCGAAGTCGAGGCCAGAATGAACGATGCCTTTTTATCCTTGGCGAGGCCGAGCGTGTTGTGGGTGCCGAGCGCGCCCACTTTCAGCGTCGGAATCGGCAGTTCGAGATAATCAATTGGACTGGCAGGCGAGGCAAAATGAAAAACGTAATCAATCTTCTCTTCCGGGAGGAAGATGAAGTTGGAAACGTTGTGCTTAATGAAACGGTAATTTTCGTTTCCCGCCAGATGTCCAATGTTCGCCGTGTTTCCGGTGATTAGATTGTCGATCGCGATCACGCGATGACCTTCCGCCAGCAACCGATCAGTCAAATGCGATCCCAGAAAACCGGCGCCGCCGGTGACGACGGAAACCGGTTGCGATCATGTTGTCATGGCTGGTGTTATCTAACGGCGACCAAGAATTTGCGAGCACGATTTCCGCGCTCCGGACCTACGAGCGACCTAGCGTACCTGCGCGCAATGCTTGCCAGGAGAAAATAAATAGTGCGACGGTCACAGACCGCCGCTACAGAATTGGCACATGCGCATTTTATCCGGCATCCAACCCAGCGGCGTGCTGCACATCGGCAATTATTTCGGCATGATGCGACCGGCGATTGCGTTGCAAGCCGAGGGCGAAGCGTTTTATTTCATTGCCGACTACCACGCGCTCACCAGCGTCCGCGATCCAGAGGCGCTGGGTGAAAACGCGCGCCGCGTGGCGCTCGATTTTCTAGCTTGCGGCCTCGATCCAGAACGGGCCGCGCTTTTCCGCCAATCCGACGTGCCGCAGGTCACCGAGCTGGCCTGGATTTTATCCACCGTTGCGCCGATGAGTTTGCTCGAGCGCGCGCATTCTTACAAAGACAAGCTTGCCCGGGGCATGCCCGCGACAGTCGGGCTCTTCAATTATCCGGTGCTGATGGCGGCCGATATTCTGATTTACGACAGCGATATTGTTCCGGTCGGAAAAGATCAAAAGCAGCACATCGAAATGACGCGCGATTTGGCCGTGAAGATGAACGAGACATTCGGCCAGATTTTCAAATTGGCCGAGCCGCGGATTCAGGCTGCGACGGAAGTCGTGCCAGGCATTGACGGCCAGAAGATGAGCAAGAGTTATGGCAATAACATCGATATCTTCGGCGATGAGAAGGAGACGCTGAAGCGCATCATGAGCATCGTGACCGATTCCGCCCCGGTCGAAGCGCCGAAAGACCCTTCAAGATCGACAATCTTCCAACTCTATTCGCTCGTCGCTTCAAAAAACGAAATTGCGGAGATGCGCAAACAGTTTCAAAAAGGCGGCGCCGGCTATGGCGATTTCAAAAAGCAACTCTTCAAAAAACTTTGGGATTATTTCGCGCCGATGCGTAAACGCCGGGAAGAAATCCTGGCCGACAAATCGTATATCGACAGTGTACTGTCGCGCGGCGCCAGACGAGCGAACGAAATTGCCGACCGAGTTATGAAGCGCGTCCGCGCCGCGGTGGGCTTATGCTGACGCTCTGTCTTTACAACTCGTGCTCTTGAGCCGTGCAGCCGGTGTCGCTGTTAATGACAGCGCAATGAGGCTCACTCAGTAATGAGATCGCCGTATCATGCGACTGGATTTAACCGGAAATGGACTGCATCGAGCAATCCATTTCGCATCACCTCAACGTCTCCGAGCCTGACGAGACGGTTTCGCTTGCTCGGGGACTTTCGTTTCGGTTTTCGCGGCACTATCGCGGTAAAATAAAATGCCGTGCGCCCGTAAATTACTTACTAGTGCCCGCAGATCATTCGCCAACGCTTGGTTATTCAAGACTTCGGCTAACAACCCATTTCCTTCTCTCGCGGTCCGGAGCAATTTCCGCGTATCCGCAATCGCATTCTGCAAATTATCAGCTGATTTTTTCGCAGACTCCATTGTTGAATCTGCTTTGTCGATCACGCCATCTAGTTTTTTGGAGGATTCCGCTAGTGCGCCAGTCGCCTCGTTTAAATGTTCCATGGAGGACTTCAAATTTTTCATGTTCTCGGAAGAGAGAGTATCTTGATTCAATCGCGCCGCGACCACGTCGATCTTTTGGACCGTCCCGCGCAGATCGGTCACGAGTGCGCCGCCTTCCCGTGTAAGATCGTCAATGCCAGTTTCACGCGCACCACTGATGTAGGTATTTGGCGCCAGAAAAGCCTTCGGCTGCCCGGCCGGCATCGTCACGTTTACGAATCGGTCGCCAAGCAGACCGGAACTTCCGACAGTGAATTTACTTCCTTCAGGGACCTTAATGTAATCATAAATCTTCAGCGGTACATCCACGCCCTGGCCTTCGCGAACCATTCGTGGACCGCCCGAGACTTTTCCGATCTTCGCGCCCGCGAGCAAGACATCAGAACCTTTCAACAGCCCGCTCGCGTCGCTGAACCGGACGGTGAGCGGATAATAAGTTCTAAGGCCTTCGCCAAGGCGACCGAATTGCACGACCAGCGCGCCTAACATCGCTAATCCAACGAAGACGAAGGCGCCTACTTTAAATTCCAAACCTCGTTCGTGCCGATTCATCAGTTTCCAACTCTCATCTCTCAATCTTCAACTCTCAACTTTGTTCCCGCGTTCTTCAGCGGAACGTCCGAGCAAGAAATCCTGCAAAATTGGATCGCTCGTCTGCTGAAACTGAATCGGCGTGCCGTAGAAATAAATTCGACCTTCGTGCAAGTAGGCAATGTGATTAGCGACATCGAATGCGCTTTTCATGTCGTGCGTGACCACGATGCTCGTCATTCCCAGCCGTTTCTGTAATCGGCGAATCAGTCGATTAATACTGTCGGCGACGACCGGATCGAGACCGGAAGTCGGCTCATCATATAGCACGCACTTCGGCCGGCGAATGATTGACCGGGCAAGACCGACGCGCTTTTTCATTCCACCACTGAGACTCACCGGCATTTTTTCTTCCTGACCTTCGAGTTCTACCACGTCGAGCATCTCCCGAACTTTTTCACGCAAAACTTTTGGGTCACGCTCGCCCGCTTCTCGCAGCGGAAAAGCAATGTTTTCCGCCACCGTCATCGAATCAAAAAGTGCGGCACCTTGAAAGAGAATGCCGATCTTTTGCCGGATTGCTCCGAGCTGGCGCTCGTTCAACCCGGTAATGTTTTGGCCTTCGATCCAAATTTCACCCCCATCGGGTTGCATTAGTCCAACCAGGTGCTTTAGCAAAACGCTTTTGCCGCCACCGCTGCGACCGATTATGCCAAGCGTCTCACCGTGCGCGACGTCGAGATCGACGCCGCGCAGAATTTCCTGCCCGTCGATCGTCTTCATCAAATCACACACCGTCAGCATCGAACTTACGTGTCGATCCGTCGATGGCGTTGCCGAAATCTGAGGCGACGTTTCGATCATTGATATCCGGCCGGATAAATGATGTTGAGCAACATTGTGAGGAAGAAATTGCAAATCAGGACCGCGAGCGACGCGTTCACTACTGCTTCAGTCGTCGCGCGGCCGACACCCACTGCGCCTTCGCGCGCGCTCAATCCTTTTTGGCAACTGATGAATACAATCAGAATCCCGAAACAGAACGCTTTCGACAGGCCCATGATGATGTCGCGATTACGCGTCCAGCGCACCATGTTCGCCATGTAATAAGTGCCGTTGATCTCGAGCATCAAAATCGCGACGAAATAGCCAGCAGCGATGCCGACAGCGATGCATTCGGCCACCAGCAGCGGCATTGACACCATCATGGCGAGCGCACGCGGCACGACCAGATAATCGGTCGGGTAAACCGCGAGCGCACGTAACGCGTCGATCTGCTCGGTCACTTTCATTGTGCCAATTTCCGCCGACATCGCCGCGCCGACGCGACCCGCCACCATCAATGCCGTGAGCACCGGGCCAAGTTCGCGGCAGATCGCGACCGATACGACTGCACCGGTCGCCGATCCCATTCCGATTTTATTAAATTGAAAGAATGTCTGGGCCGAGAAGACCGCGCCAGTAAACGCACCCGTGATCACGACGACTAGTTGCGAAAGCAAACCAATTTCGACGATTTGATTGAGAAATAATTTCCAACGTAGCTTGTGTGTAAAGATCGAGCGGAATGTATCAGCCGCCAGTAATACGACCTCGCCCAGATATTGAAAGAACGCGAGAAAGGTTCCTCCGAGCGCGTTAAATAATCGAGCGATCATCAAGAAAGCGCAATGGCGCGAATGTCACGGACGCTGATCGAGGGTTCATCGAGCTCGAAATAGACTAGATCGTGATTGTTACCGACTATAGCGCAGGCCCGCAATCGCCTCGAGTTGGTGGTCCAAGTTCGAATATTTTATTCAAGTCGCGCAATCCAGCGGCATAAACGTCCAGTTCGCTCATCTTGGGGAATTTACGAGCGCCTTGCAATGATGCAACGCTTTAACCGTTCACACGCTTCGACTGTTTGCGCGCCGCGCAAAGCTGCGATAAGAAGTGTCGATCTAACGAATGAGTCGCCCTGTTCCATTCCTGCTCGCGAGCAATCTTTTGTTCGGCATTTTGTTTTTCGGCGGCTGCGAAACCGTGCCCCAGGGAATTCAGCAGGCAAGAATCGAGATGGCGCAGCGGATCGCTGCCGAACCAGCAGGGGACTACTTTATCGGCCGCCGTTACTATAAACCCGATTTCAAATTCTGGGGTTACGTGCGACGGGCGGGTCAGCCGTGGAGCGCAGCGCAGTTGGTCATGTTAAATGAAAAGCAAAAGCTCGCACCGGACCGCGAGCAGCTTAACTTCGGGAGCGACAATAACTACGAATACAAGCTTTACGGCAGCTTTAGCGGCGACAATGTTTACGAACCAGCCAGCAACAGCATTTATCCGGAGTTCATCTTGAAAGGATACGAATTAATTTCGACGAATCCGTCGCCGATTTTTAAGAGCCAGATTCGTGGTAAAGCCACAGCAGCGGACCTGCGTTACACAGTCGAAAAGCCCGAGTAAAATTTGCTGTTGTTATTCCGAGCAAAGTCGAGGAATCTGTTACTGTTACTTCCGATCGGCCATCTGATTTAAGCCGCAAGAGATGTCTCGACCCTGCTCGACGTGACATAAGCTCTGGAGGTATTGTGAAAGTGGATCCTCTTGCTGAGGAATTCCTCCGCCATCTGGCGATCGAGAAAAACGCCTCACCCCGCACGCTCAAGGCGTATCGCGACGCGCTGGCAGAATTTCGCTCGGAAAACGCGACACCATGGAAGAAATGCACGGCGAATGATTTCCGTGATCACCTTTTTACGATCATGAAGCGCGGGCAAGCACGTTCCTACGTGCGATTGCAATTTTCCGCCTTGCGCACCTTCTATCGTTTTCTGGTGGATCGAAAAAAATTGCGGCGTGATCCCGTGCGCGAATTGCAATTGCCAAAAATCGACAAAAAACTTCCAGTCGTGCTGACACGTCAGCAGATTGAGGAGCTGCTTGCAGCACCAGCGAAGGTGGCGAAGAATCGAGCCGCGCCCGCTTGGATGCCGTTGCGCGATATTGCAATCATGGAACTTTTTTACAGCAGCGGGTTGCGTTTAGGCGAGCTGGCCGCTCTCGATGTTTCCCATTTCGATCCTTACACTGAGTCGGTGCGTGTGTTCGGCAAAGGCCGCAAGGAACGCATTTGTCCTGTCGGCCTTCCCGCCTTGGAAGCGATCTCGCGCTATCGCGCAGCAGCGAACGTCCATTCGGGACCGCTCTTCATAAACAAGATGCGCAAACGAATGTCCACCCGCTCAATTTGGCTTGTCCTAAAGCGTTATTTGCGACACACATCGATTCCGATTTCGATCAGCCCCCACAAACTTCGACATAGTTTCGCGACCCACCTGCTCGATCGCGGCGCCGATCTGCGCAGCGTGCAAGCGTTGCTTGGCCATGCCAGTCTTTCGACCACGCAAATTTATACGCATGTGACGACTGAGCGGCTGAAGAAGGCCTACGCGGATGCGCATCCGCGGGCGTAGCTGGCAGGTTGAAGCATGGTGAGCCGCCCCTACCTAGAGTCGAAAATTAGCTCGCGCTTGCGGCCGCGCCATGCGGCTCAGCAACATGGAATGTTAGTTTTCCATCCGCGGCCGTAACCTCGACACGGTCGCCCGCTTTGACGTTGCCTCTGAGCAATTCTTCGGCAAGCGGGTCTTCGAGATAACGCTCGACCGCGCGGCGCATTGGCCGCGCGCCGTAATTAGGATCGTAACCCTTCTCGATCACAAACTCGTGCGCTGCGGTATCGAGCACGATTTCGATCTCTTTCATCTTGATCCGCGCCTTCACCTTCGCCACTTCAAGATCAACAATGCGCATCAAGTGCGGTTTATCGAGCGAATGGAAGACAATGGTTTCGTCGAGTCGATTGAGAAATTCGGGTTTAAAGACGCGCTTGGTTTCTTCCATGATTTTGTCGCGCATCGATTCGTAATCGTGTCCTTCGCGGGGCGCGCCGAAGCCCATCACCGTTTGTTTTTTAAGCAATTCGGCGCCTACGTTCGAAGTCATGATGATGATCGTGTTTCGAAAATCGATCTTGCGGCCTAACGAGTCGGTAATTTTGCCCTCCTCGAGGATCTGCAGGAGCAAGTGCATTACGTCGGGATGCGCTTTCTCGATTTCGTCAAAGAGAACCACCGAATATGGGCGGCGGCGCACCGCTTCGGAGAGTTGTCCGCCTTCCTCATAGCCGACGTAACCCGGCGGCGAACCGATCAAGCGTGAGGCGGTAAATTTTTCCATGTATTCAGACATGTCGATCTGAATGAGCGCGTCGGGATCGCCAAACATGAACTCGGCCAGTGTGCGGGCGAGATAGGTTTTACCGACGCCCGTCGGACCGAGGAAGACAAACGAGCCAATCGGTCGTTTTGGATCTTTCAAATCGGCACGCGAACGGCGCAACGCTTTGCTAATGGCGGTCACAGCTTCGTCCTGGCCGATGACCCGCTGCTTCAGCTCCGCTTCCATCATTAATAATTTTTGGGTTTCCTCCTGTTCTATTCGTTGCAAAGGAACACCCGTGACTTTGGAGATGATGTGCATCATGTCATCTGCCGTTACGACCACTTCTTTCTCTTCGCGCTCCTCGCGCCACTTGTTCAGAATGGCGTCGTGTTTCTCTTTGGTTTGCTTCTCGCTATCGCGAAGCGCGGCAGCTTTTTCAAAATCCTGCGCTTTGATCGCCGCTTCTTTTTCAAGACGGATATTTTCAATTTCCTTCTCGATCTCCTTAACATCCGGCGGGCGCGTCATGGCGCTGATTCGTGCGCGGGCGCCGGCTTCATCCATTACATCAATCGCTTTATCGGGCAGAAAGCGCCCCGTGATATAACGGTCTGAAAATCTGACTGCGGTTTCGAGCGCTTCGTCGGTGAGTTTCGCTTTGTGATGGGCCTCGTATTTCGGGCGCAAACCTTTCAGGATTTGGATCGCCTCATCAACCGTAGGCGCATCGACTTTCACCGTCTGGAAGCGACGTTCGAGGGCGGCGTCTTTCTCGATGTACTTACGGTATTCGTTCATTGTCGTTGCACCGACGCATTGCAACTCCCCACGACTCAAAGCCGGTTTAATGATGTTCGAGGCGTCCATGGCGCCTTCGGCTGAGCCGGCGCCGACGATCGTGTGCAG
>Ga0137403_10008182_pt1 | contig 11714 bp, 10 predicted proteins | sample CZOMad2_1_16fung_FD_122057 | JGI IMG/M metagenome (GOLD analysis project Ga0137403, IMG submission 122057) | Vadose zone soil fungal communities from Angelo Coast Range Reserve, California, USA - CZOMad2_1_16fungal (Hybrid Assembly) | ecosystem: Environmental > Terrestrial > Soil > Vadose zone...
TGAGCTTCCGGATAAAAGAAATCTCCTTTGCTTCTATCAATATTGACTGCAGAAGTTTCGGTTTTCATTGTGTATTTCCCCCTGTTTATCTAAACGCTGGTTCAACCGCCCCTTCGCGTGCCCAATCGTATCCTCTCTCTTCAAGCTCTAGAGCGAGTTCTTTTCGCCCGCTTCTAACGATTCGCCCTGCCACCATCACATGGACGTGGTCGGGGACGATGTAGTTCAGGAGGCGCTGATAGTGCGTGATTAACAATATCCCAAGATTGGGACCACGCAACGAATTCACCCCGTGCGCAACGGTCTTGAGCGCGTCGATGTCCAGGCCGCTATCGGTTTCATCCAGGACGGCATATTTCGGCTCGAGCATGGCCAGTTGCAGAATTTCGGCGCGCTTTTTTTCGCCGCCGGAGAAACCCTCATTAACTGCCCGGGACGTAAACGAGCGATCCATGCCGAGCAGTTCCATTTTTTCATAAAGCTTTGCGTAATAGTCGGTGGCCTCGAGTTCTTCGCCTTCCGGCAGACGCGATTGTAACGCTGCGCGTAGGAAATTAGCAATTGTTACACCGGGAATCTCGCTCGGATATTGAAAGGCTAGGAACAAACCGCGCCGCGCCCGTTCGTCTGGCTCAAGTTCAAGAAGATTCTCTCCGTCCATCAATACCCTGCCAGCGGTGACCTCATAGTCGGGGTGGCCAGCAAGCACTTTTGCCAGCGTGCTTTTCCCTGAGCCATTTGGGCCCATAAGCGCGTGCACCTCACCCCGCGGCACGCGGAGGGTCAATCCGCGAACAATCTGCTGACCGCCGACGGCGATATGCAGGTTCTCTACGTTCAATTCGTTCATAAAAGCGAACAATAAATATACGTGGGATCGGCAGATTTGCGAATGTTTAGGCTCTATTAATCTCCCCTCTTTCCGTCGGATCGGCGCCCGAGCTCGAGAGAGTTACGCGCCGTCGATGATATAGTACAATTCGCAGCTTGCAGACTGGCCGATTGGCTGAGACATTCTTTGCCGAGAATGCCGCTCCCACCAAGCGAGGTCGTAAACGTCGAACGCCCCAAGACTGACTCTCGGATCTTTGCGCACACGCGCTGGGATTCGATCCCAGTCGCGGCGGCCGCTTTTCATTGCGCTTACTTCTTCGGCATGTTTTATCTTTTTCCACGTGTTCCGCTCTGGGTGATGCTCATTCTCGGTTTTATCTACTCAGTCAGCATCTCCTGGAACATCAACGGCATTTCCCACAACTTCATCCATAATCCGTACTTCCGGTCCCCTCTGCTCAATCGTGCGTTCAGCATCGTGGAATCGATGACCGTTGGGTTTAGCCAAATTTTCTACGAATGCATTCACTTGCAGCATCACAAAGGCAATGCCGACCGGCCGGATGAGACCGGTGAAACTGTCGATTGGATTTCGATTTATAAACACGGGCACGACGGTGAAGCCGAACATCCGCTTAAGTACACTTTTCTCAGCTTCTTTCGCGAAGATCCCAAGATTGTTTTTAAGGAACTGAAACGTAAAGATCCGCGCGAAGCGTTCTGGGGAGTCTTTGAACTCGCATCATTCGTAACGACCTTTGTCATTCTCGGCATTCTCAATTGGCGGTACATCTGTTTTCTTCTGCCGTTTTGGTACTTCGGCCACTGCCTGTCTTATTTGAATGGCTACTATCGGCATTATGGTGGCAATCCTGATGAGCCGATTGCGTGGGGGGTAAGCACCTACGAAAAGGTGTACAATTGGACCTGGTTCTATAATGGCTATCACGCCGAACATCATTTCCGGCCGAAGGTCCATTGGACCCGAATGCAGGCGCTTCGCGATCAGATTATCGAGCAGCAACGCGCGGCCGGAGTACGGGTGATCAAGGTGCCACACGCTCTCGGCTTTCTTGAGGGTGATTTAGCGGTTGATGATCGAGCACGAGAACTCCAGTCTAAGCCGGTTGGCGAGGTTAGCTAACCGCTGCAAGTATTCACGCGATATGGCGAGCAAGGTGCTACTTGCGGTAGCCTCAACGTTCGAAACCCTCACGGGGCTTGGGTTAATCGTCGCTCCAACGATGGTTAAATTCTTAACCCAGGAACGAGGATGCAGTTCCAGCTTCTGCGACCATTTACATTGTGACGACTGAGTTGCCGACGTCGTCAGAATAAAGGTTTTTATGCGACGAGTTCCATTGGACGAAAGTCCAATATCCCGATCGGCAAAATTCATCTATACAGGGCAACGGTTGGAAAGCAGAAAAGTTATGAAATCACAAAGCCGCAAACTATTTCACGGCATGATCGTAAGCGCAGGTGTGGCATTGCTCACATCCGCGCCCACAGCAGCGTTTGCACAGCAGGTGCAGTCGCAGGTCATGACCACCACGACGAACGCCGACACGGGGCAGGCGCCGAAACTTGCGAGTGGTGAATTGGATTCTTTGGTCGCGCCGATCGCTCTGTATTCGGATTCACTCCTGGCTCAAACGCTGGCTGCTTCCACCTATCCGCTTGAAGTTATCCAGCTCCAGCAGTGGATGGATCAGAACAAGAATTTGACAGGCAAAGCGCTGGCAGATGCCGTCTCAAAGCAGCAGTGGGACCCAAGCGTCCAAGGATTGGTAGCGTTTCCGGACGTGGTGCAGCGAATGGCCGGCAACATCCAATGGACGACCGACTTGGGAAACGCGTTCCTGGCGCAAGAGTCTGATGTGATGGATGCGGTCCAGCGCATGCGCGGGAAGGCTGAAGGTAAAGGAACTTTGAAAACCAGCTCGCAGCAAACAGTGCAAACCAAGCCAGTCCAAAGTGGCAAACAGGTGATTACAATTGAGGACGCTAACCCCGAGGTGGTGTACGTTCCCTCGTACGACCCTGCGGTCGTTTACGGTCCGCCTGCGCCCGAGTATCCTTACTACCCGTACACCTATCCGGGCTATGTGCCGGGGACAGCTTTGATGTGGGGCGCGGGAGTTGCGCTGGGTGCCGCCGCGTGGGGCGCTTGGGGCGGCCATTGGGGCAATTGCGATTGGAACGGCGGCGACGTCAACATCAACAACAACAATAATTTCAATAGGAACTACAACAAGAACGTTAATCGAGGCCAAGCCGGCCAGGGCAACAAGTGGCAGCACAATCCGCAACATCGCGGAAATGCGCCGTATGGTGACAGAGGAACCGCGAACAAGTTCGGTGGCAATGCGCGTCAGCAGCCGGGCCGCGGAGCTGGCGGTCGCGGTGGCGCCGGGGGCGCCGGTGGAGCTGGCCGTCCAAGTGGCGCAGGAGGCGCTGGTGGAGCTGGCCGTCCAGGTGGACCGGGAGGCGTTGGCGGCGCAGGCGGGGCTGGTCGTCCGGGTGGTGGAGCTGGAGCTAAACCGGGTGGAGGCGCAGGAGCTCGTCCGGGTGGAGCCGGCGGTACCGCCAAAAACCAAGTCGGTAACCGCAGCGCATCGTCGCGGCCTAGTTCTGCTGCCAAAAAGGGTGGAGGATTTAGCGGCGGCAGCGGAAACTACGCGCGAGCCAGCAGCAACAGAGGCGGCCGCAGCATGGGTGGCGGCGGTGCTTCAATGAGCCGCGGTGGCGGTGGTCGTGGCGGGGGTGGAATGAGCCGTGGTGGTGGTGGTGGTCGTGGCGGCGGTGGTGGTCGTGGTGGCGGCGGTGGAGGGCGCCGATAACCGAACGATACAAGGAACAATTATGAAAACAAAACGAAGCACCATGATATCGTCTAAAACGATCGTGCTCATTGGAGCGATCCTCACAACAAGCTTTCTGGCGTCGGCATTGATTTCAGCGCCGGAGAAGAAGGAAACGGCCGCGAAACAGCCGGACGCCCAAGCGACGCCTCAGCCAGGGCAAAAGCAATTCGACACGCCGAAACAGGCCGCCGACGCTCTGGTTCAGGTCGCAACAAATCTTGACGTCGCCGCCGCCAAGGAAGTTCTCGGCCCTGACGGTGAAGATATTGTCAGTTCCGAAGATCCCGTGATGGACAAAAAGCGAGCGACGGAATTTGCAAACAAGGCAAAAGAAAAAATGTCGGTCGAGACAAGCAAGAAAAGTCCAAATCAGGCCATTCTGATAGTGGGTAATGATAATTTCCCACTTCCGATCCCGATCGTGAAGCAAAACGGGAAATGGTTCTTTGATACGAAAGTAGGCCGTGAAGAGATCTTAAATCGACGCGTCGGCGCGAACGAACTGAACGCCATCGAGATTTGCCGTGGTTTCGTCGAGGCACAACATGAGTATGCCATGGAAAAACACGATGGCTCGAAGGTAAACCAGTACGCACAAAATATCCTCAGCGACCCTGGGAAACATAACGGCTTGGCATGGCAGAATTCGGATGGCACGTGGGGAGGCCCGGTGGGCGAAGAAGCCGCCAAAGCGTTGCAGGAAGGATACAAGGTCGAGCGAGGCACACCCTATCACGGTTACTTCTTCAAGGTTCTAAAGGGACAGGGACCTGAGGCGCCCGGAGGAGAAATAGACTTCATGGTCGGTGGAGCGATGATTGGTGGATTCGGCCTGGCCGCTGCGCCCGCTGAGTACCGGGTGACCGGAGTGATGACCTTCATGGTTGGCCCCGACGGAGTCGTTTACGAAAAGGACCTCGGCGCCGATACGATGAAAATCTTTCAGTCCATGGACAAGTACAACCCTGACAACACGTGGGAAGTAACCGAGGATGACGTGGAGGACGCCTCGCAGGATTAGGCGCGCGAACCAAGGCAACAAGAGGAGCCTGACGATTCACGAGTGGGTTTAGCCGGGCGCGCCGGGTTTCTCCTGCTGCAATTGATTTGGGTCCCGGCCGTTGTGCGGGTTTTAGTTAATCGCGGTCGCCGTTTGCATTTCTTTCTGGATGATTCATCCCATTGCAACCCGGCTCGACGCCGACTCCCAAGCTTCGGCCTTGAGCCAGATTCATCAAACTCCTCAACGACGCCAGTGATCCCGCGCGTCTCTGATATGTTTCGGCGACGGTTTGCCGATCTCCTTCTGTTCTGCGTCACCTTGACAGAATTGGTAATCCTCTTTTTCCTGACACCCACCTTCACGATCGCTGACTGGATTTACGTCCTGCAACATTTGATCGTTCTTGGAATCGCTCTTACACGGCCTCGCCCGAAGGTCCGAGATTACTCGATCGCTTCGAGCGTGGCAGTGGGCGTGGCTTATATTTATCCCTATGCCCAAGTTATTTACCTACGCTGGTCGCCCGGGCACGTGGGGTGGCCTGTAGCTGGGCTGGTCCTGGTGACGCTCGGGGCTGTTCTTAGTCTTGTTAGTCTTCTAAGTATAGGGAGACTCTTCGGCATCCGCCCGGCTTTAAGAGGTCTGGTCACCCGTGGGCCCTACAGATTCGTCCGCCATCCGATGTATCTCTCGTACGTAATTGCAGACATCGGATACAACCTGCAGGAATGGAATTCCGTCACTCTCCTCCTGGTGTTGATTGGTTGGGTGTCTCTGATCTACCGCATCCAAGCCGAGGAGCGAGTACTGTCTCAACATGCCGAATGGCCAGCCTACATCGTTTTAGTCCGTTACCGCCTTTTCCCCGGTCTTTGGTGACGAGCAGCGCACGAAAAAACGAAGGCGATCCCGATGCAACAGCCGCAAGAGCAAAGAATGATTTGATCCGCAAGAATTTGCCCAAGGGGGGATACCTCAAACTCACTCCAGAAGGTGGCTACCCCGCTTGGATTCGAACCAAGAATAACGCCTCCAAAGGGCGCTGTGTTACCGTTACACCACGGGGTATCCGGATCCGCGATTTTAGATTCGCGATTTTCGATTCAAGCGCAACGCCCAAAATTAAATCTGATCTCGGTACGGGGAGCAACTCGTTGCCACAATCGAGGTTGAATCATCGGCGAACGGGGCGAGTATGATTCTCGCGCCGCAGATAAGGCATGCGGTTATGGAGCGCACAAGATTCCTTCAACATTACCGGATTCGAGTCAGGTCTGACGGCAGTCCGTACGAAGTTGATCGCAATGGTGCAGGAGTCGGTTACGAAGCCGTAGACGAAAGAACAGCTGAGCCAGTTTCTCTACGCTTAATCCCTCTTGAGAGCATAGATCCCGCCACTCGCGGGCGGTTCGAGGAGCAGGTATCCACGGCGCAGAAGTTACGGCACGTCAACATAGCGAAGATTTTCGATTTTGGACGTGAAGGCAGCGATTTTGTTTATGTCTCGGAGCACTTGCCAGGTGAAATGCTTGCGGAATGGGTGCGCAGCCACGGACCAATGCGGGCTGATGCCGCGTTGCGTGTGGCGGAGCAAATCGTGAGCGTGCTCTCGTCGGCGAGTTTTCATAAGCTTCCGTATCCCAGCATTCAGCCTTCCGACGTCATGATCGTTCCGGGGCAGACTCCTGAAGGCACCTGGCCGCTAATAAAATTGACCAACTTCGGCTTGTATCCTGCCAGACCCGATCGCGAAAGCGTTCCGACCGAGGTCGCAGCGCCGACCGCCGAACCGTCCGCCAGCTCCGAACAATTAGCCGCTGCCCCCAGCGACATCCGTTCTGAGATATATTCGCTCGGTGCGACGCTTTATTTTCTCCTGACCGGCGTTGCACTTTCGGCCGAGGCGCTCCAGCAGGGTCCAAAGTTTTCGAGGTTTCCAAAACCGCTGCGAAACTTAGTTGCCGGAATGTTAAATCGGGATCCCGATAAACGCCCAAAAGATTTGGTCGTGCTGGCGGAAATGATCCGCGAATGCCTGCTGAAAATTGAACGCCGGCGTGCACTCGCTGAGAAGTACGGCATCCCATACAGAACAACAATTCCGCGGCGACCCGAGGCTCGCCCGGTGCGCTTGTGGCGAGTAGCATTGCCGATTGCCGCGCTGCTGCTCGTCGCAGCACTGATCGCAGCCGTCTTACTGCGGGAGCCGATTGACAGAATCGTGCATCGGAATCGCGAGACAAAGAAAATCGGGGTTCTCGTTGGCGTACCGGAGTCTTCGCCACCAGCAGCGGCCTCCCAAAATGCGTCGGCTACGAACGCTCCCGCGACTGTGAAATCTCAACCAGCAAACGCGGCTTTGCCCTTTGCAAGTCAACCGACGGCGAATTCGGCGATCGCGTCGAATTCGCCTCAGCAGGCTCCATCGCAGGATATTCAGCAGACTCAAACAATGAATGCGCAACCGCAAGCAACTGCTCCAATGGGGTCCGAAGCAGCTTCGCCACCAACGGTTGCCGAAAGTTCTTCCTTTTCTGCGGGCGAGGCGAAATCATCCTCAAAACCTGATGAAACAGCGCAGCCAATTACTTCCAGCCAATCGAGCTCACAGAGCAAAAAGAAATCTGTTGCCTCAAACTCGAGACACGGGCGCGCGGGTCAAACTGCGCGCGAAGACTCGACGCAACGCGGCGGTCGTTCGGTACGCGCTCGCGTCGTCGGTATTACGTCAGATGGACGATTGATTTTGCGCTTGCCCTCTGGCCGCACTGCGTTCGTCGCCCCTGATGAGGAACGCGACGAATTGGCTCCTCGCCGGCACCACCGCGCCATGATCGACCGCGACGAGACGTTTGCTCCCCCGCCTCGATTTGAGCCGGATTATTTTCCTAACGATTAGGAATGGGCCAGGCATTCGTATCAGCTGACGGACCGGACATTTGACGCTACTTTCGCGCCGCAATTTTTTTTGAAAAAAAGCTTGCCTAATGCCGTGGTTCCCGGCATAACCTCGCGTCCATGTGGCGCCTGGTATTCGTCGCATCCTTAACCGTTTCATCTGTCGTTGTTTCTGGCGCAAACGCGTACGCGCAAGCGCTGGCTCCTTCCACGCTGGGTTCTGAGAGCCATGATCGGAAGGCTGCTGACGACATGGTTCAGGTGATCACGGAGAAGTCGGCCGGGAAAACCGCGAGTAAGCCGGTGCACCCAATCACGAAAAAGCGCCCGCCCGTAGCGATGAAAAAACCGGCGCAACACGTGGTGAAAGAGCCGGCAACGACAATCGCCAATGATTCAACGCAGACGGTCACGGAAAAGCCGGTGCAAGCGATGCCAAAATCGAATCGGCGAACTTTTGCGTTGGAGCCGGTGCGACCAATGAATCAACCGACTGTTTCCAGCACGACAAAACCTGCCAGCCGGTTCAGTTTCAGATCGCCAGACGGCAAAAGGGAATCGGCGCCGGTCATCACGCAATATTATCCCAAGCAGATCGTTTATCCTTTCGGCAAAGTTGATCGACATATCGATAGCAGGTTGACGCAAGCAGCGAGTATCGCTCAGGAACGCGCACATGCGCATTCGCGCTCGCGCTGCTGGCATTATGTCAAAGACGCGTTGCTCGCTTCAGGAGTCATCGATTCCCGCCCGAAGACAGAGCTTGCCAGAGACGCTGCGTCCGAGCTCGTCAACAATTACGGATTCAAAAGGCTATCGATAACGGATCCATTCTCTGCACCTGTAGGCTCGGTGCTCGTGTATGGTACCGCGCGAAGCGTTGGTCATGTTGAAATTCGCACCAAGGACGGTTTCGTCAGCGATTTTCGTTCACCGATACCATCGAAACGTCCGCTGATGGGCGTTTACGCAAAGCTGTAGTTTTTCTCGGCCTGAGAAAACGTCAGCTCCGCTAATCCTGGTTTCCTTTCCGCAGCTAATCACGCCTGCGGCTGGCAAAGACACGAAGTGGTTATCGTGAGATCAGCTTTTGCCCAAACTTCTTCAAACTTCGCCTGCGTTTGAGCAACTTCGTCTGCGTTTTTCTTTTGTTTCCGCAAACTTTCTGCCAGGCCAAGTAAGGACCAGCCGTTTTCGGGCAAACGTGCGAGATCGTCGCGATAGACCTGCTCCGCTTCGGCAAAACGTTGTTGTTTCATCAACACCGCTCCAAGCGAGTGACGCACCGGAATCATCCATCCGGGTGGCTCATCATATTTGAGAGCGTCTTCCTTTTGGATTGCAGTGCGCAGTTGCTCAATGCCGCTATCAAGCTTTCCTTCTGCGATCAAAATTTCTCCTTCGACCATTGGAATGGCGATGGCGAGAAGCGATTCACAACTATTATTGCTCACAAAATCTTGCTTTGGCACGAGCTTGGCGCGTTCGAGAAAAACACTTTGTGCTTTGCGCGCGTTAGCCGTGTCGCCTTTCGCGGCGTATGCGATCGCGCGAGCGGCATGGTGAAATCCGCGGGTGAACCACATCTTGTCGGTGTACTTTTCCGGCTCCGCGAGGATTTCATCCCACATGCCAAAGCGCACCATCACTTCCAGCGGCATCGCCACGTTTCCTTCCGCTTGCAGTGCGTTTTCCTCTAGAAAATCGCGCGGCATCTCCGCGACCATGGCACGGATGTGTTTCATCGCCACCTTGCGCTGGCCCGTCATCATCGCAGCATAGGCCAGCATGTGGCGGTTGTGCGCGATGTACACGTTCAGAAAACCTTTGGCCGGCCCGAAAATCTTTCGGTGGCGCTGGTCTGCCTCCACTGCCTTTGCATTTGTATCCACGGCCTTCAGCCATTGGCCGGTGCGAATGTCGATATGCGACGGCATATGCACGTTGTGAGCGAGGCCCGGCTGTAAATTGCGAAGCCGGTCAGCGCGGGCGATCGCGCGCTCCGGATTCGGCGATGCTTCCACCGCGTGAATGTAAAGATGATTCGCCAGTGGATGATTCGGATTGAGTTTTAACACAGCGTCGAGCGTGGCGATGATCTCGTCTGTTCCCGGCTGCGGCTTGCCGTCTGGTGTCCATTGATCCCACGGCCGCAAGTTCATCATTGCTTCCGCGAAAAGAGCGCCAACATCTGGATCCTTTGGATATTTTTTCCACACTTCGCGCATGGCATCCGCATAAGCGCGATCCAGCCCGCTGCGATCTTCCGGCTGCGGATTAGCGTAACGTTTTGCGAGGGCACCGATCAGCGCCCGCTCGACCGGCGACGCGTTACCGACATTCTTTTGAGCCAGCCCAAGTTCCTTCCACGCGAGCTCCGCTGCGGGCGGTGGAACGGCGATAGAATTAATGTGCGGACCGCACGCGAGCGCCACGCCCCAATGCGCCATCGCGAATTCGGGATCGATCTCCGCGGCTTGCTGAAACGCGCGGATGGCCGCGCGGTGATTGAACCCGTGAAGAAAAGCGAACCCCTGATCGAAATATCGCTGAGCTTCGGCCGAGTCAGTGGTGATTTTGCGCGAATAGGAGCCGAGGCCATCATAGAGCGGTTCTTTCGCGGCACGCAGATTGAAGCCGGCCAGTGTCAGCGCCAACCAGATAATGATGTGCAAGAGCTTTGTTGTGGCTCTCATCAATGCTCACCTGCTCACGCTAAACTATTCGCTGCGTCGTGGGCGGCAACCGCTATCCTCGACAATTGCTCAGCTTTAGTGGGGCCGTACCGGTCGCGGATTTTTCCCGCTCTTAATAGTTCCTGATCATGCGAACAACTGCGATGAGCATCGACATGATTGGCCAGGCGGCGATCCCAGTGATCAGCATGAACAAGAAAAGCTCGGTGACATAATCCCGGCTTGTTTCTGCGCCTAGGAATTCACTGCTTAATTTGTGGAAGGCGGGTGACTTGGTGGCCGGCCGGACGGCGGGGGAAATCGCCTCCGCTTCCGCTGTTGGACGATAGTTGTAATCCGTTAATGGAAAACTCTGGTGACTACGCCGTGCGCGGTTGTAGCGACCTGAGCCGCACTGTTTGTGATTAGTTTGAAGTATTGGTTTCATGAATTTCTAAGTTGTTAAGTGTGAGTGCCGAAGTCATTTCGGGATACCGACGCAAAAAAACCCGCGCGTGGTAAGATTCGACCACTGGGGTGCCGCGAATTGCGGGCTCCAACTTGGTGAAGTCTAACGAGCCTCTATGCCGCCCGCCCGCCCCAGCGGGCAGCGCGAATCGGCGCGTAGATCAATTTCATCCCGCTTCATGTACCGCCGTTTCCGTCCCTGTCCAGTGTCGCCAGAGAATCTCATCTGTAAGTCACTCTCCGACTGGGGGAAGCCACTTAAAATTTATTTAAATTTATTTAGTGAAGCAGAGAGCGGCCGGCTGGGGCAACCAGTCTGCACATAGACTTTTGCTCACAAATCGCCGTTAGTCCGAGCCGGGCTGCCATTTGCAGACGAGGCGCATGCGCTTCCGGATCAATTTTTCCTGCTTTCCTGGTTTCCTGTTTGGCCGATGCTTGTCCCCGAAATGGAACCGGCCGATTGGGCAGCATTGAGTGACGAGGCATTGCTTGAGCGCCGCATCTCAACGCTAGGTCTGAAGCTTGAGGGCACAGCGCTCGAACCGCTGATCCGACAACTGTACGATGAGCTTTCGGCAAAGGGCCTGGTGTTTCATCCGCCGTGTCACATTGGCGATGAATGGTTCGTCCCAGTCGGTATTCCTGCGATCTTTGTTCCGTTTTTTCTGGTGCACGACCGACTGCGCGCGCTCGAGCGCACAATGATGCTCGAAGTCGAAGGCGGGACGCCAGAGTGGTTCATGAAGTTAATGCGACATGAAGCGGGGCATGCTTACATGTACGCTTATCAACTGACGCGTCGGAAAAAATGGAAGCAATGTTTCGGGCCAACATCACGGGAAGAAACGCCGGACACTTACCGGCCACGCCCATTCAGCCGTAGTTACGCCGTTCACCTTGAGGATTGGTATGCGCAGAGTCATCCGGACGAGGATTTCGCCGAGACATTTGCGGTCTGGCTCACGC
>Ga0137403_10008184_pt1 | contig 11712 bp, 12 predicted proteins | sample CZOMad2_1_16fung_FD_122057 | JGI IMG/M metagenome (GOLD analysis project Ga0137403, IMG submission 122057) | Vadose zone soil fungal communities from Angelo Coast Range Reserve, California, USA - CZOMad2_1_16fungal (Hybrid Assembly) | ecosystem: Environmental > Terrestrial > Soil > Vadose zone...
CACCACCGCCATGAGGATGGCGAGGAGGACGGTCGCTACCGGCCGCGCGCAGGCGAGCCGTACGAGGGCGCGGAGCGGGCGACCGATCAGACTAGCGACCGGCACCTACTCGTCGCCGGCGATGAACCGCTCCAGCCGCTGCCGGGCGGTGTCGTCGGCCCACTGCTCGGGCGGCGACTTCATCAGATACGCCGACGGAGCGAACAGGGCGCCCTTGATCCCGCGATCGAGCGCGAGCTTGCAGGACCGGATGGCATCGATGACGACGCCGGCGGAGTTGGGTGAGTCCCAGACCTCGAGCTTCAGCTCGACGTTGATGGGCTGGTCGCCGAAGCCCGAGCCCTCGAGCCGGATGTGCGCCCACTTCCGATCCGCCAGCCACGGCACGTAGTCGCTCGGCCCGATGTGGACCGCATCGGCGGACAGCTCGTGGCCGAGCTGCGACCGGACGGAGTCGGTCTTCGAGATCTTCTTCGAGGTCAGCCGGTCGCGCTCGAGCATGTTGTAGAAGTCCGTGTTGCCGCCGAAGTTCAGCTGGCTCGTGCGGTCGAGCCGCACGCCGCGGTCGTTGTAGAGCTTCGTGAGCACCCGGTGGATGATCGTCGCGCCCACCTGCGACTTCACGTCGTCACCGACCACCGGCAGCCCGCGCTCCTCGAAGCGGCGGCGCCAGTAGGACTCGCGCGCGATGAACACCGGGATGCAGTTCACGAACGCGCACCCGGCGTCGAGGATCTGCTCGACGTACCACTTGGTCGCCATCTCGCTGCCGACCGGGAGGAAGTTGACGACGATGTTGGTGTTGGTGTCGCGCAGGGTGCCCGCGATGTCGGCGGTCGAGCCCGGCGCCTTCTTGATGATCTGCGAGAGGTAGTGGCCGAGGCCGTCGTGCGTCATCCCGCGCTGGACCGGCACGCCGAGCGGCTTGACCTCGGCGAAGCGCACCGTGTTGTTCGGCGCCTGGAAGATCGCGTCGCTGAGGTCGCGGCCGACCTTGCGCTCGTCGATATCGAAGGCCGCCGAAAACTCGATGTCGCCGACGTGGTATCCCCCGAGCCGGGGATGCATCAGGCCAGGAATGAACTTGTCGTCGGGGGCGTTACGGTAATACTCCACGCCTTGGACGAGGGCCGACGCGCAATTCCCAACACCGATGATGGCTACTCTGACGGCTCCCACGGAGTCCTCCTCAGATAGTGATCGGTCGAGCGGGGCGCTGACGTGGACGTAAGTCTAGCACGGCATTGGGAATTTTTCGGAAAGTGACGCCCTGCGCCGTGTGCGCTTTGGCGGGCATGACACCACCGGGTGGACACGACGCGCGGCTCATTGCTGGGACGCCCTCTTCGGCTTTTCCTCGCCGAGGAACTCCTCCTGCTTGGTCCTCATCTTCTTCATCAGCTCCTGGAAGGAGGAGGTCGTGATGATCTTGTTGAACTGGGTCCGATAGTTGGAGATGAGGCTCACGCCCTCGATGACGACGTCGTAGACGAGCCATTTGTCGCCGCGCCGGAGCATCCGGTAGTCGATCGGCATCTCGGTGCCCTGCTTGGTGACGAGCTTGGTGCGAACGACCGCACCCTCGCCCTCGATGGATTCGCCGACGAACTGGATCTTTTCTCCGCCGTAGAGCTCGATCTTCGAGATGTACGAGCGCTCGAGGAGATCGGTGAAGAGGCCGACGAACTCGTCGCGCTCGGCCTGGGTCCGCGGCGTCCAGTGCCGCGCCAGCGACCGCTTGGCGGTCTCCGAGAAGTCGAAAATGTCGTTGGCGACCTGACGAACGGCTCCCCGGCGGTCTTTCTGGCGTCCGTCCTTCTTGAGCTCCGGGTCTTCGAGGATCTTGACCGCCCGGTCGATCTGGGCCCGAAGCTGATCGGTCGGCGCCCCGGCCCAGGCTCGATCCGGACCGGCCAGCGGGAGCAGCAGCAAGGCGGCGAGGGCGAGCGCGCGAGCGAACAGGGCCATCGATTGACCTCCTCCGCCCTACACCTTGCCGAAGATATATTTGGACAGCAACTCTTCGAAGTCTACGGGTGCCTCGACCTCACGGATCTTCCCGTTGGGCCCGATGATCTTTTCCGATCCGCCCGGGCTGATCCGGATGTACTTCTCGCCGATCAGCCCCTTCGTCTTGATCGACGCGATCGAGTCCTCCTGGAGCTTGATGCCGGATTTCACGCGAAGCGTGACACGGGCCTGGTAGTCGGCCAGGCCGATCGACTCGACCCGCCCGATCTCGACGCCCGCGATCTCCACGGTCGAGCCCGCCTTGAGCCCACCCACTGACGGGAAGTCGACGGTCACCGGGTAGGTGCTGCCGCCGAAGAGCGAGACCTGGCCGAGCTTGATCGAGAGATACCCGAGCGCCACGATGCCGAGAATGACGAAGATGCCGACGGCGATGTTCACCCGCGTGCGTTCCATCAACGTTCCTCCGAGCGGTGCGCGCTGCAGGCCGTCGCGGGGCTGGGGCCCCGCCGGCCGAGGCGCGTCTATGAATTATTGTCCGGCTCGCCCTTGATGAATCGTTGAACGACCGGATTCGCCGAGGCCTGGATCGCCGCCGGGGGCCCGATCTCGACGATGCGGCCCTCGTGCAGCATGGCGACGGTGTCGGCGATCTCGAAGATCTCGGGGATCTCGTGACTCACCACCACGGCCGTGAATCGAAAGCGTCGGTGGAGGCCGAGGATCAGGTGGTGGATCGTGTTGACCAGCACCGGGTCGAGCCCCGTCGTCGGCTCGTCGAAGAATATGATCTCGGGCTCGGTCACCAGGGCCCGGGCGATGGCGACGCGCTTGCGCATGCCGCCCGAGATCTCGGCTGGGTACTTGGCGCCTACCCCTTCGAGCCCGACCTGGCCCAGCGCCGCCTCGACCCGCTTGGTGAGCTCATCCGGCGGCGTCCGCACCTTCTCGCGGAGCGGGAACGCCACGTTGTCCCAGCACGACATCGAGTCGAACAGCGCGCCGCTCTGGAAGACGACACCATAGGTGCGCCGGACCTCGTCGAGCGCGCGCCCGTGCAGCCCGGTGATCTCGACGCCGTCCACGGTGATCCGACCGGCGTCGGGGCGCAACAGACCGATGAGGTGCTTGAGGAAGACCGACTTCCCGCCGCCGCTCCGTCCGATGATGATGGTGATGGTGCCCGTCGCGACCTCGAGCGTGAGGTCGCGCAGTACCGTCTGGCGCCCGAAGGATTTCGTGAGCCCTTCGACCTTAATCATCGGCCGTCATTGTAGGATCGAGCCCAAGAAGTAGTCCCAGACGAGGATCAGCACCGAGGACAGGACGACCGCCTGGGTCGTCGCCCGCGCCACGCCCTCGGCGCCGTGTCCGACGTTGAACCCCTTGTACGTGCAGACCCACGTCACGATGACCCCGAACGAGACGGACTTCCAGAAGCCCACCATGATGTCGCCGAGGTCGACGAACGTCTGCATCTCGCCGAAGTACGTGCCCGTCGACAGCCCCAGGAGCTTCACCCCGACCAGGTAGCCGCCGAAGATCCCGACGACGTCGAACATCGCGGTCATCAGCGGGAAGGTGATCAGCCCGGCCAGGATCGACGGCGCGACCAGATAGCGCATCGGATTGAGCGCCATGACGGTCAGCGCGTCGATCTGCTCGGTGATCCGCATGATGCCGAGCTCGGCGGTGAGGGCCGAGCCGGCGCGGCCGGTGACCATCAACGCGGCGAGCACCGGGCCGAGCTCGCGGATGAGCGAGAGGGCGACGGCGGGTCCAAGGAAGGCCTCGGAGCCGAACCGGACGAGCGTCAGGTAGATCTGGAGCCCGAGCACCATCCCGGTGAACGCGCCGGTCAGGAAGATGATCAGCAGCGAGCGGTAGCCGATGAAGTTGATGCGGTCGATGAACGCCCGGAGCTTGAACGGTGGCGTGACCAGGGCGACGAGGGCTTCCGCGAAGAAGGTGCCGAACCGACCGAGGGAATCGACGACTGCGATCGTGCGGCCACCGACGGCGTCGAAAGGGCGCAGCGCCGGGGCGAGCGGCCGGTCAGGCATGCGCCCGGCGGTAGATTCCCAGCGCCCAGAGCGGGAAGTACTGGGCGTACAGGTGGTACTTCAGATAGAAGACCCGAGGGAAGCCCGTGCCGTTCCAGAGAGCGTCCGCCCACGAGCCATCGTCGCGCTGAGTCCGCAGCAGGTAGTTGACGCCGCGCTCGACCGCCGGGCCGCTCGTGCGGCCGGCCGCGAAGAGCCCCAGTAGCGCCCAGGCGGTCTGGCTCGGAATCGACTCGCCCACGCCGGCGAACGCGTAGTCGTCGTAGCTTTCGCAGGTCTCGCCCCAGCCACCGTCCCGGTTCTGGTGGCGCTCGAGCCAACGCACCGCGCGCTGGACATATTCGTGGCGCGGATCCACGCCGATGGCGGCGAGTCCGCGCAGCACCGACCAGGTGCCGTAAATGTAGTTCACACCCCAGCGGCCGTACCATGGCCCGTCGTGTCGCTGCGCGTGGCGTAGGAAATCGATCGCGCGCTGCGCCGGCTCGAAGTCCTTCCGATACCCGAGCGTGCCGAGCAGCTCGAGCCCGCGTCCGGTCAGATCCTCGGTCGACGGGTCGAGCAAGGCGCCGTGGTCGGCGAACGGGATGTGGTTCAGATAGATGCGATTGTTGTCGGCGTCGAACGAACCCCAGCCCCCGTCGGCGCCCTGCATCCCGAGAAACCAGCCGAGGCCGCGCTCCTTGGCCGTGCGCGCGGCGTCGGCGTCGAGGCCCTGGACCTTCTCGAGGGCCATCACGACCATCGCCGTATCGTCGAGATCGGGATAGAAGTCGTTGTCGTACTGGAAGGCCCAGCCGCCGGGGTGCACGTGCGGGCGCTTCACCTGCCAGTCACCCGGGACGAAAATCTGCCGCGCGATCATCCAGTCGGAGGCGCGGCGCAGCGCGGGGTGAGCGGGCTGCAGATCGCTCTCGATCAGCGCATTGACCGCCAGGGCCGTGTCCCACACCGGCGACGGGCACGGCTGATAGTGCATCGTGTCGCCGTCCTCGACGGCGAGGGCCTCGATCTCCTTGATCTGGCCGAGCACCAACGGGTGATCGTCCGGGTAGCCGAGCAGCCGCATCGCCAGGATCGAGTTCGCCATGGCGGGATAGATGCCGCCCAGTCCCCCCGGCACCCCGAGCCGCTCCTCGAGCCAGAGCCGCGCCGTCTCGATCGCGCGCCGGCGGAGCGGGCGCGGCGAGAACCGCTCCCAGATCTTGAGGCCGTCGTCGACGGCGATGAAGAAGCTCTTCCAGAAGAGACCGCGCCAGCTGAACGGCTCGGGCACGCGTGAGAAGCGCAGGCTCGTTTCTTCTCGCGGCACCGGCCATAGCTCGTCGAGCGAGAGATGGGGGGGTAGCCACTTCACCGGCTTTCTATCCATCAGGACGAGCAGGGGCACCAGGACCGTGCGCGACCAGTACGAGATCTCGTAGATGTTGAAGAGGAAGAAGGGCCGCGGCAGCAGCATGATCTCGACCGGCATGGTCGGCACGCCGTTCCAGTCGTACTCGCCGAAGAGCGCGAGCAAGATCTTCGTGAAGACGTCAGCCTTCGCCGGCCCGCCCATCTCGCGGATGAGCTCGCGCGCCGACGCCATCGCGGGATCGCTCAGCGGGAGGCCGGCCATCTTCATGACGAAGTACGCCTTGATCGTCGCGGACAGGTTGGCCGGGCCGGCCTCGAAGAGGCTGTAGCCGCCGTCGGGAAGCTGCTGGCTCTTCAGGTAGCGGACCGCGCGCGTCTGGCGGTCGCGGTTCACCTGGTCGATGAGATGACAGAGCAGCAGCTGCTCGGAGGTGATCGTCGTGTTGGCTTCGAGCTGACCGACCCAGTGACCGTCGGGAGCCTGTCGGCCGAGCAGGTGCGCCTGGGCGCGCTCGATCGCGTCCTGCAGGTCCCTCACGGGCGTGATGGTAACATGCTGACTCGATTACGGAAACCTCTCGAATGGACCTCCTCCTCGGCACCATCACCCTTCGACCGTACGTTTTCGCGTTCTTCGCCGTGTACGTGGTGGCCGGTGTGGCTGATCTGGGCTGGCGGCGAACGCTGGCGTTCAGCGCGAGCGTGTGGCCGGTCGCGCTGGTGGCCGAGCTCTCGTCCACGCGCACCGGCGTTCCGTTCGGGTTGTACCAGTACACCGGCCTGACGCGCGGCCGCGAGCTCTTCATCGCCGACGTGCCGTTCATCGATTCCCTGTCCTTCGTCTTCCTCGCCTATGCGGCGCTCTGTCTGGTGCGGGCGGCATTCTCCGGTCGTGCCGCGCCGCGCTGGGTGCTGGCGATCGCGACCGGCGTGCTCATGATGGCGCTCGACGTCGTGATCGATCCGCTCGCGGTGCGTGGCGACCGGTGGTTTCTCGGGCCGCTGTTCGCCTACGCGACCCCCGGCCCTTACTTCGGCGTGCCCCTGTCCAACTTCGCGGGGTGGGTGATCGTCGGCGCCGTCGGGGCCGGGGTCTACCTGAGGGTGATTCCAGACGACTCGGGACGAAGAGTCTGGCCGGGAGTCGCGCTATACTACGCCGTGCTTGGATTCAACCTCACCATGACGATTCAGATCGGTGAGTTGCTGCTGGCGGTGATCGGTGCGACCATTCACCTCGTCGTCGCTGTGTCCGTTTGGTCCATTCACCGGAAGCCGGGCGCGCAGATGCGTCCGCAAAGCCGAGGTATTCAGCGCTTATGAGCTTGCCTGTTTCACAGATGTGGGCCGTGGCGTCTTATGTGATCAAGCAAAAGCTCGCCGGTCGCAAACGGTACCCGCTCGTGCTGATGCTCGAGCCCCTCTTCCGCTGCAATCTCGCCTGTGCCGGCTGCGGCAAGATCCAGTACCCCGCGCAGGTCTTGCGGAAGCACCTGACGGTCGAGCAGTGCCTCGCCGCGGTCGACGAATGCGGCACGCCGGTCGTGTCGATTCCGGGCGGCGAGCCGCTCATGTACCCGGACATCGGGCGCCTCGTCAAGGAGTTGGTCGCGCGCCGCAAGTACGTCTATCTCTGCACCAACGCCATCCTCTTGAAGGAAAAGCTCGAGGCCGGGCTCTTCGCGCCGTCCAAGTATTTTTCCTTCAGCGTGCACCTGGACGGCCTGCAAGAAGAGCACGACGCGGCGGTGTGCCGCGACGGCATCTACGTCGAGGCGGTGGAGGGGATCAAGGAAGCGCTCCGCCGGGGATTCCGCGTCACCACCAACTCGACCTTGTTCGACGGGGCGAGCCCGCTCAGGATGCGCGAGTTCTTCGACGAGATGATGGACCTGGGCGTCGAGGGGATGATGATCTCGCCCGGCTACAGCTACTCGAAGGCGCCCGACCAGGAGCACTTCCTGCGCACCCAGCGGGCGCACGATCTCTTCTCGACGATGCTCTCGAACCCGAAGCGGCGGTGGCGGTTCAACCAGTCTCCGCTGTTCCTGCAGTTCCTCATGGGCAAGCGCGAGTTCGAGTGCACGCCGTGGGGTAACCCCACCTACAACGTCTTCGGCTGGCAGCGTCCCTGCTACCTCCTGCAGGAAGGCTACGCGGCGACGTTCAAGGAGCTGCTCGAGACCACTCGCTGGGAAAACTACGGGCGGCGGAGCGGCAACGAGAAGTGCCGCGACTGCATGGTGCACTGCGGGTACGAGCCCTCGGCGGTCCACCACACGTTCGCGTCGTGGCGTGGATTCCGCGACACGGTCGCGGCCACCGTCGCCGGCCGGTACTGAGCGGGTCGCACCATGACGGACGGAACCATGCTCGAAGGTTGGATGCCGCAGATCGGCCCCGGATTGACCCTCGAAGAAGTCGTCGACAAGGCGTTCGACTACCGCGGCAACGTCACCGTGGTCAAGACCGACGGCTCGGAGACCGAGGGATATCTGTTCAATCGCAATGCCGACGCGGCCGTGCCGTTCGTCCAGATGTTCGACCTCAACGGCGCGGGACCTCTCATCATCTCTTATCGCGAGATCCGGACGATCCGGTTTACGGGGCGGGACACGGCGGCGGGCAATTCCTACGCGGCGTGGCTCCGCGCGAAGGAAGCGGCCAAGTCCGGGGACCGTCCCGAGAAGGGCTCCGGCTCAACGCCCGCCAGGGGCGCGTGACCCGCGTCCTCGTCGTCACCGCCGTCGATCTCGAAGCCCGCAGCCTGGCCCGTCACCTGGGTCTCGCGCATGTCCCCGGAAGCGAATGGCCGCACTACCGCGGCGGCGCGCTCGATCTCGTCTGTGTGGGTACGCGGGCGGCGTACCTTGCCGCGCGCGCCGGCGGTGTCGAGTCGGCCTCGCTCGTGATCTCGGCCGGTGTCTGCGGCGCGCTCTCGCCGGATCTCGTCGAGGGCGATCTGGTCGTCCCGGAGGCTGTCGTGGCCGGGACGCGGCGCCACACGACGGTCGCGCTGCCCGAGCTCCGGCGCGCCGGAACACTCGTGACGGTGGAGGAGATCGTGGCGACGCCGGCGCAGAAGGCACGGCTCTGGGTCGAGACCGGCGCCCTGGCCTGCGACATGGAATCCGCGCCGATCCTCGAGTGGGCTGCCGCGCGCGGCGCTCGCGCCGCCGTCGTCCGCGGGGTGTCGGATCGAGCGAGCCGCGGCGTCTCGGCGGACCTGGCCGCCGTCGTCGAGCCCGACGGCCGCGTGCGCACGACACGCGCCGTGCGGGTGGTGCTCTCGCGCCCGCGCGCCATCCCCGAGGCGATGATGCTCATGAGCGGCACGAACGCCGCGCTCAAATCCGTCGCTGCCGCCCTCGGCAGAATTGCCAGAACCCGCGCATGAGCCAAGCAAAACCTCTCGCCCAGGAACGGGCGCGTCGGAGCCAGGCGAAACCGCTCGCCCAAGATCGGGCGTACCGGAGCCACGCCGCGTCTGTCTCAGGCCACCCTCGGTCCAAGCCGATCTCATGGCCCCCGCTCCAATAGACGCTCTGGTGACGGGCGCGACGGGCTTCGTCGGCGCCAACGTCGCGCGTGAGCTTCTGCGCGAGGGCGCGACCGTGCGCGTGCTGGCGAGACCGGGCGGCGATCGGCGCGCGATCGAGGGGCTCAAAGTCGAAGTGTGCGACGGCGACCTCGTCGATCCGGCGTCGGTCCGGCGCGCTGTTCAAGGGGCCCGGACCGTCTTTCACGTCGCCGCGGACTACCGGCTCTGGGCTCGCCGGCCCGAGGAGATCTACCGGGCCAACGTCGAGGGGACGCGCGCCGTGCTTCAAGCCGCCGCCGACTCCGGCGTGCAGAAGGTCGTCTACACCTCGAGTGTCGGCGCGCTGGGTATCCCCAAGGACGGCACGTCCGGGACGGAGACGACGCCGGTCGCGCTGGCCGACATGGTCGGGCCCTACAAGGCCTCGAAGTTTCTCGCCGAGCAGGTCGCCCTCGGCTTCGCGCTGAAGGGACTTCCCGTCGTGATCGTGAATCCGTCGACGCCGATCGGGCCCTGGGACGTGAAGCCGACGCCGACCGGCCAGATGGTCGTCGATTTCCTGCGAGGCAAGATGTTCGCGACGCTCGACACGGGCCTGAACCTCGTCCACGTCCGTGACGTGGCGCGCGGTCACCTGCTCGCCGCCGAGCGCGGCCGGGTCGGCGAGAAGTACATCCTCGGGAACGCCAATCTCACGCTCGACGAGATCGGCGGCCTGCTGGCCGAGATCGCCGGCAGCCGCGCGCCGCGCGCCCGGATCCCGTACGCGGTCGCCTGGCTGGCCGCCGGCTGCATGGAAGTGGCGGCGCGTGTCACCGGCTCGCCTCCGCGGGTGTCGCTGACCGCGGTACGCATGGCGCGCAAGCGCATGTTCTTCAGCCCGGCCAAGGCCGTGCGCGAGCTCGGACTGCCGCAGACCGACGTCCGCGTGGCGCTCCGCGAGGCGACCGACTGGTTCGTCGAGCACGGCTACGCCACGCTCGCGCGGAGGACCGCGTGATCGGCCACCTCGCGGCCCGGCTGACCCGCAAGAGCCGCTCGAACTTCTACTACGCCTTCCTCGCGCTGCCCCGGCCCCGCCGCGACGCCCTCTACGCCGTGTACGCGTTCTGCCGGACCGTCGACGACATTGCCGACCTCGGGGCCGAACAGGGCACCGATCCCCGCGTGCTGCGCGAGGAACTCGAGCGCTGGCGGTGCGAGGTCGCCCGCTGCTACGAGCCGGGACCGGGGCCCGACCATCCGATCGCCCAGCGCCTGGCGTCGGCCGTGAAGGAGTTCAGGATTCCGCGCGAGCCGCTGGAGGCGATCATCGACGGCGTCGCCATGGACGTGGCGGGCGTCCGCTACGAGACCGCCGACGACCTCTATCCCTACTGCTATCGCGTCGCCTCCGCCGTGGGGCTGGCGTCCATCGAGATCTTCGGTTACACCGACCGCCACGCTCGTGACTACGCGGTGAACCTCGGCATCGCGCTCCAGCTGACGAATATCATCCGCGACGTCGGCGCCGATGCCCGTAGCGGCCGTGTCTACATCCCGCAGGACGACCTCAGGGCGTTCGGCGTCGCCCCGGACGATCTGAAGGCGGGGCGTAGCAACGCCGAGTTCGTGCGCCTGATGGCGCATCAGGCCGCTCGCGCTCACTCGTTCTACCGCGCGGCTCACGACGCGTTTCCACGGGTCGATGCCCGCTCGCTGGTCGCCGCCGAGATCATGGGCCGGATCTATCACGCGCTGCTCCGCGAGATCGAGGACCGCCGCTTCCCGGTGCTGGACGAGCGGGTGACGTTGCCGGCGCGCCGCAAGATCGCCATCGCGCTCAGGTGCTGGACGAGCGCCCGCCTGGGCGCAGTCGCGTGATTGCAGTGCGAGCCGAGCCGTCCGACGGCGAGGCGAGCGGTGAAATGATCGAGATCGTGCGAGCCGAGGCGCGCCGCGCGTGGCAGTGCGAGATGAGGCCGTCCGCCGGACGAGCCGAGCGCTGAAATGGCCGAACATTGGCGAGCGGTGAAATGGCGGCAAATGAGAGGGCGGGCGTGAAAGCCGCCGTGTTCCGGGGCAACGGCAGGATCGCGGCCGAGGACTGGCCGCGGCCAACGATCGGCGCGGGCGAGCTCCTGCTCCGGTTGCGCGGTTGCGGGCTCTGCGGCTCCGACATCGCCAAGATCGTGGCCCCCGACACCAAAGCGCCCGCGGTCTTCGGTCACGAGCTCGTCGGCGACGTCATCGAGGCGGGAGCCGGCGTCCAGGGCATCGCTCGGGGTGATCGCGTCGTGGCCGCCCACCACGTGCCGTGCGGCGAATGCCATTACTGTCGGCGGGGCAGCGAGTCGATGTGCCGCGCATTCAAGGAGAGCCATCTCGACCCCGGAGGCTTCGCCGAGTTCGTCCGCGTGCCCGCCACCAACGTCGCGCACGCGACCTTCAGGCTGCCGGAGCGCGTGAGCGACGAGGCGGCCTCGTTCGTCGAGCCACTCGGCTGCTGCGTGCGGGCGACGCGCAGGACGGGAGCCCGGGCCGGCGACACGGCCGTCGTCGTGGGGCTCGGGTCGATCGGCTGCCTCTTCGTCCAGCTCCTGGCGCGCACGGGCGCGACGGTGGTCGGGATGGATGCCTCGCCGGGGCGCGTGGAGATCGCGCGAGGGCTCGGGCTGCCGGCGATGTCGATGAGCGAGGCGAACACGGCGATCGCGCGACTGAGTGGCGGCCGCGGAGCCGACGTCGTGCTGATCACGGGCGGCGCGGCGAGCGTCCTCGGCTGGGCCGTGACGGCGGTGC
>Ga0137403_10008186_pt1 | contig 11711 bp, 3 predicted proteins | sample CZOMad2_1_16fung_FD_122057 | JGI IMG/M metagenome (GOLD analysis project Ga0137403, IMG submission 122057) | Vadose zone soil fungal communities from Angelo Coast Range Reserve, California, USA - CZOMad2_1_16fungal (Hybrid Assembly) | ecosystem: Environmental > Terrestrial > Soil > Vadose zone...
GGCTGACGTCGACCGCCGCCGCGCCGCCTTCCTGGCAGAGGACGTCGGAGCCGCGCCCCGCCGCGCGCACCGCGAGGCTCACGCCCCGGGGCGGCTCGCCGACCTGCCAGGTCCGGTCCCAGTGCGCGAGCTTCGCCACGGCGTCCTTGACCTCGTCGAACTCGTCGACCTCGGCCGGCTTCGCCCCGGTTCCCAGGGAGTGAACCTGCCGGTCGGCCAAGTCGAGGAGCCCGACATCGGTCGCCCCCTTCTCCGTGCGGGTCAGCACGACGACCTGCCCCGGCGCCTCGCGGTCGACCCCGACCAGCCGGACCACCCCCGGCACGGCGAAGAGTGGCTCGGGATCGAGGAAGCCGGCGGTCGACACCCGCACCAGCTTGCCCTCGCGCAGGGCGAGCACCGCGCCGCCGTCGGCGTCGAAGATGGGACTCTGGTAGCCGCCGTCCCGGGTGAGACGCAGGCGGCTCGCCCCGTCCGCCGTCGCCACCCAGAGGTCGCCGCCCGCGGCCTCGCCGGGCAGCCCCTTGGTGCTCGGCATGGCGCTGATCCCGGTGAGGCGGAGGACCCTCTGCCAGAAGCTCTCTTTGGGCCTCTGTGACTGCTGAGTGGGGGGGCTCTGCGCCAGGAGCAGGAGGACGAGGAGGATGGGTGTCGAGCTCATCGGTATTCCTATCGTAGGTGCATCGGTAGCGTTCATGGCTCCACCTGGGCCAGAAAGAGTCGCAAGCCGCCGATGTCGGAGGTGGGGTGCTGGGTGTCTCCGGTCAGCTCGGCCACCCGCACGGCGAGCCAGGCGGAGAGCTCCAGGGTGTCGACCCGGCCGTCTTTCTTGCCGCCGATGATCCCGTCCGCCTGGCCGGCGAGCCCTTCGAGGAGCGCCGCGGTGAAGGCGCCATGGCCGCCCTCCCAATCGTCGCGCTCGTACGACAGCTCCGCCGCCGAGGAGGCGGTGAAGGCGACGACGTCCCGGTAGGCGCTGCGGTAGCTCTTGACGACCTCCGTCAGGTCGGCCCGCGCCCGCGCCGGCCCCTGCGACGCGGCCGCCGCGTGGCAGGCGTCGACCAGCAGGAGCGGATGCCCGGCCCCCGCCGTCAGGCTGTCGAGGATGCGGCTCCAGCCGATGCCGGCGAGCCCGGGGTCCGCGGTCGCCGCCTGCTCCTGGGGCACGAAGTAGAAGTTGCGGTGCCCGTCGAGCGCCCCGTGGCCGGAAAGGAAGAGGATGCGCAGGTCGTCCGCGGCGCCCTGTTCCTCGAACCAGTAGAGCGCGGCGAGGATCTCGGCCTGGGTGGCGCGCCCTTCGCCCACGGAGAGCAGCCGGGCCTCGACCTTACCGAAGAGCTTCCCCTCCTGCCGCTCAAACAGCTCGAAGACCTTCTGCGCGTCCTCGGCCGCCCAGGAGAGCTTGAGGCGAGGGTCCTGGTAGCCCGAGATCCCGATGGCGAGGAGGATGAGGTTCGGCTTGGCCGGCGCGGCCGGTTGCACGCCCGGTGGCGGCTGGTAGATCACGTGCCGCGTGAGCGGCTCGGAACGGGCCTTGGCGTGCGCGGCCTCGAAGCGGATCTCGTTGTCTCCGGGGTGGAGGGTCACCTCCGCCTCCACCTCGCGTTGGAGCGGCATCCCCTTGGCGTTCCCCACCGGCAGCCCCGCCACCTGGGTGCCGTTGACCGTCACCCGCAGGTCGGTGATCGGCAGGTTGTCCGACCGCGCCATGGCCTTGATCCGCAGGGCGTCCGTAGCGACCACCATGCCGTCCGGCAGCGGCTCCGTGACGTCGACCCGGGGAGGCAGGATCGCCGCGATCGAGGCAACCGCGGGGGCCGGGGCCACACCCGGCCCCCGGCGGGCGTTGGCCCGGGCGAGCGCCTTTCCGATGTCGCCGTCCTTCAGATACTCGGCCACCACGTCCGGGCGGTAGAACTGGCGCTCGAACTGGGCGGCCCCATAGTAGGCGGCGGCGTGCGCGGCGCCCTGGTTCACGTGCCAGCCGATGAAGCGGTCGCCGTGCAGGCTCGACGTGTAATACCCCTCGGGCGTCCAGGCCACCCACTCGCCGTCCACCGCCACGAAGACCGTGAGGAGGTTTTCCCCCGTGGCCCGGTCCCACAGGCGGAGGGTCTGGTCGTAGGAGCCGGAGACCAGCCATCTCCCGTCCGGGCTCGCCGCGACCGCCCAGACGTCGCTGGTGTGGCCGACCAGGGAGCGGACCTTCCGGCCGGTCGCGCGGTCATAGAGAATGAGGACGCCGCCGGCCCCGCCGCTGACGAACTGTTGACCGTCCGGGGTCCAGGTGAAGCAGCGGTGGTCGTAGCCGGAGGTCGAATCGCGTGCGACCTTCTGCAACACTTTGCCGTCGTGGAGAACCTGGAGGACCGCATCCTTCCCCCCCGAGGGGGTCTTCAGTTGATCGCTCCCCCACTGTTCCACGGCGCGCAGAAAAGTGGCCGCTCGCGCCACCTTGCCGCCCAGGGCGACCCCCAGCTCCGCGCCGCGGTCGAGGAGCAGGATCTGCTCCAGCGGGCCGCGGTCGTTGAGCCCGCGAGGAACGGCGGTCGTGCCGAAGGCGATCGAGCGGCCGTCCGGCGCAAAGCCGACGCTCCAGATCGGCCGCCCCTGCCCGACCAGCTTGCGGATCACCGAGCCCGTCGCGGTGGCCCAGAGGTAGATCTCCTGGGCATGACCGCCGGCCGTCGCCGCGATCCGGCCGTCCGGAGACACCGCCACGGCGGTGACGTTGTTGTCGTGCTGGGCGAAACGGACGACCGTTCCCCCCTCGGGGACCGAGAGGAGAGTGCCGGAGTTGAAGCCCTGAACGTTCCCCGCCAGCAGCCGCCCGTCGGGCGTGAACGCCAGGTTGAGGACCGGATCGTCGTTGTGGCCGAGGACGTCGACGAAGGCTCCGGAGACGCCGTTCCACAGTCGGATGCTCGCGTCGGCGCTCCCCGAGGCGATGAAGCGGCCGTCCGGCGAGAAGGCGGCGGACCGTACCCGGTCCGTATGCCCCACCATCTCCCGAATCAGCGCGCCGGTCCGCGCATTCCAGAGGCGCAGGGTGTGGTCGAAGCTCCCCGCCACCAGGCGGGCGCCGTCGGGCGAGAAGGCGACCGCCGAAACGCTCCCGTCCTGGCGCGGGAGGACGCGCAGAGGCTTGCGGCTGGCAACGTCCCAAAGGCGGACCGTCCGGTCGGCGCCGCCGGAAGCCAACCGGTGGCCGTCCGGCGAGAAGGCCAGGGTGTGGACGACGTTCTCATGCCCGTGGAAGATGCCCACCACGTCCCCGGTCTTGAAATCGAGCAGCCGGACGTCGCCCTGGGGAGTGAGAGAACCGCCGATCGCCAGATAGCGGTCCTCCGGCGAGAGCGCCATGGCGAAGATCTTCCCTTCGCCCCCCGACTGGATCTGGCCACGCAGCGTGCGCATGGTCTCCCCCGTCTCGACGCTCCACACCCGCACGACCTTGTCGTCCCCGGCGGAGACCAGGTAGCGGCCGTCGTGGGTGAAAAGGATCTGACTGACCCGGGCGGTTGGACCGCCGGAGTCGATCACCAGTATGGGCGGATCGGGGGTTGCCAGAGGCGCTAGGTTTACCGCCGAGGAGACCGGGAGGGGGGTCCCTCCCATAGACGCTAACTTTGTCGCCGCGAGGGGTCGTCTCGCCGCGGGTAGAGCGGGTAGAGACGCCCAGCCGTTACCCCAGGCCTTTCCTTGACGCCGAACGCCAGGGCGTCTCCAGCGCCGCAGGATCGGAGGCGTCTGCGACCTGCGGAGACGCCCTGGCGACGGTGGTGGAGGAAGGGTTCGTGGTAGCGGCTGGGCGTCTCTACGAACACCCCTTGCGGTCCCAAAGTTAGCGCCTATGGGGGTCCCTCCCCCCTGGGAGGGGGGCGATTGGATCAGGGGGGAGGTTAGGAGGGGGGCGCCACGGTCAGCCCCCAAAGCTTCTGTGGACGTCGCACTCACCCCTCTAGCACCGGAAGGGGCGAGCAGCGCTACCAGCGCCAGAGCGATCGCGATCCTCTTCACGGCTCCACCTGAAACAGCGGGAAGGGCGGCTCCCCACCAGACTCGAAGTTGGCGTGCTGCTGGTCCCCCGTCAGCTCGGCCACCCGCCGGATCAGCCAGGTGGAGAGCTCCAAGGTATCGACCTGCTCGTCCTTCTTCCCTCCGACGATGCCGTCCGCCTTGCCGGCGAGCCCTTCGAGCAACGCCGCGGTGAAGGCGCCATGACGCCATTCATCCCGCTCCACCGATGGTTCCACGCCGGAGGAGGCGGCGAAGGTGACGATGCCGGGGTATTGGCCGTTGAGGGTCTTGATGACCACCGTCAGGTCGGCACTCGCCCGCGGCGGCCCCTTGACCGCGGCCGCGTGGCAGGTGTCGATCATCAGGATGGGAAGCACGGCGCCCGACGTGAGGCTGTCGAGGAAGCGGTTCCAGGGGATACCTTCGAGCTCCGGGTCGCCGTCGACGGGCTGGTCCTGGGAAAGGAAATAGAAGTTGCGGTACCGGTCCAGAGTCCCGTGGCCGGAAAGGAAAAGGACCCGGACGTCGCCCTTGTCCCCGTGCCCTGCGAACCAGTTGAGCGCCTCGAAAATCTCTTGTCGGCCTACCCGCCCCTTGCCGTCGGGCAGCAGGCGGGCCTCGACATGGTCGAAGAGCTTCCCCTCCTGTCGCTTGAAGGAGTCATAGACCTGCCGGGCGTCCTCCGCCGCCCAGGAAAGGTGCAGGAGCGGGTCCGAATAGTCCGAAATCCCGACGGCGAGGAGAATGAGGTTCGGCTTGGCGGGCGTCGCCGTATGCGTTCCTGCAGGCGGCCGATAGGTAACATGACGCGTCACGGGCTGGGAACGAGCTTTGGCGTGCGCCGCCTGGAAGGTGAGGACGTTGTCTCCGGGACGGAGGGTCACTTCGACCTCGACCTCCCGCTGGAGCGGCTCTCCCTTCGCTCGCCCCTCCGGCAGCCCCGACACCGGGGTGCCGTTGACCGTCACCCGCAGGTCGGTGATGGGCAGGTTGTTCGACAGCGCTGCCGCCAGCACGGGGAGGGTCTCCGTTTCGACCACCATGCCGTCCGGCCGTGGCGCCGCCACGTACACCAGGGGCGGCAGGATGGCCTCAATCGAGGCGACTGCCGTCGCCGGCTCGGCGCCCGGCCCACGATGGGCGTTGGCGCGGGTGAGCGCCAGTTGGATGTCTCCGTCCTTCAGATACTCGGCCACCACGTCCGGGCGGTAGAACTGCTTCTGGAACTGCGCTGCTGGATAGTAGACGGCGGCGCGGTCCGCGCCCTGGTTCACGTGCCAGCCGATGTAGCGGTCGCCGTGCAGGCTGGACGCGTAGAAGCCTTGCGGCGTCCAGGCCACCCACTCGCCATCCGTTGCCGCGAACACCGTAAGGAGGTTGGCGCCGGTGGTTAGGTCCCACAGGCGGACGGTCTGGTCGGCCGAGCCGGAGACCAGCCGTTTCCCGTCCGGGCTCACCGCGACCGCCGAGACGTCGCCCATGTGGCCGACGAAGTTGCGCACCGCTTGGCCGGTCACACCGTCGTACAGGGTCAGGAAGCCATTCTCTCCACCGCTGACGAACTGCTTTCCATCGGGTGTCCAGGTGATGCAACGGTGACTATAACCGTCGGTCCCATCCCGCGTGATCTCCCGGATCACCTCGCCGTCTCGAAGGATCTGCAGGACTGCCTCGAACTTGCCCGTTTTGGTCTTCAGTTGATAGACCCCAAATCGATCGACGGCACGCAGGTATGTCCCCGGGTCCGCCACTTTGCCGCTCAGGGAGATCCCCAGCTCTGGGTCGATCACGAGGGTCTGCTCCAACGGCTCCAGAAGGTTCATTCCCTCTCCATGAGAGGTGGTCCCAAAGGCGATCGAGCGGCCGTCAGAGGCGAAGCCCACACTCCAGACGTGCCGGCCACTCCCGGCAAGCTTGCGGATCACGGACCCTGTTGCGAGATCCCATAGGTAAATTACTCTGTCGCTGCCTCCCCCCGTCGCCGCCACCTTACCATCCGGAGAGACTGCGACAGCGATGGCTCTATTGTCGTGCTTCTCGAAACTGGCGAGGGCTCTCCCTTCGGGAACCGAGATCACCTTGTAGGTATTGCGCCTCGGTACATTTTCAACCAGCAGCCGCTGACTATCTGGTGTGAAGGAAAGGCCATAGACCCCAGCGTCACTACGGCTCAGCTCCTTGACGAAGGCTCCGGTTGCTGCATCCCAGAGCCGGACGCTCTTGTCATCGCTACCTGAGGCAATATAGCGACCGTCCGCAGAGAAAGCGGTTGACCGCACCTTGTCCTTATGCCCTTCCATCTTCCGGATCAGTGCGCCGCTCTTTGCATCCCAGAGTCGTACCGTCCAGTCCCAGCTGCCAGAGACCACACGCGTTCCGTCCGGCGAAAATGCCACGGTGTAGACAGCATCGTCATGGCGAAGGACAAGGAGAGATTGGCGACTGGAAACGTCCCAAAGGTGAACCGTCTTGTCGAAGCTCGCGGAAGCGAGCATGCGGCCATCGGGTGAGAAAGCCAGTGCGTTGATGACGTTCAGGTGGCCATTGAGGACTGCCACGACCTCGCCGGTTTGGAAATTGTAGAGCCGAATTTCGCTGCCGAACAGAGAGAAATAACCACCCACCGCCAGGTAGCGGTCGTCCGGCGAGAGGGCTGCCGCGTAGATTTCCCCCTGAAGACCTGGCCGGATCTGCCCGCGCAGAGTGCGGACGGTCTCCCCCGAATCAACGCTCCAGACACGGATGATCTTGTCGTCGCCGACGGAAACGAGGCCATGCCCATCGTGAGTGAAAACAAGGCGAGTAATCCGGGACATATGCCCGCCCGAGTCGATGGTAAGAATTGGCGCCTGACCAATAAAGCCGCTCTCCAGCCCGGGCTCGGCCGCCCGCCCCGCTCCGGAAAGCCCGAGCAGCGCCACCAGCGCCAGGGACCCGCCCAGCCGTGCCCTCACGGCCCCCCTCCCGCCAGCCGCTGCAGCACCGGCTCCTCCCCCTCCACCTCCACCCGTCCCGCCTCCTTCCGCAGCACCGTCACCAGGGCACGCGGCGGGGGTACCCCTTTCGCCGCCGGGGAGACGACGAGCAGGGTCAACCCGTCCGGGTCCTCCCATACCAGCCAGGCCTGGCGGCCGGCCAGAACCTTGTCGTCGCCCACGTGCGCCACCCGCGGCAGTGGATTCCCGGCGAGGAGGACGCCGTAGTTGATCGGCAGGAGGGCCAGCTCGAACCCCAGGAGCAGGGTGAGGAGGCCGAGCCCGAGACGGGTCGCGGGACCGTGGCCCGGGCTGCGGCCGGCGGCGAGCCGGAGCCAGGCCGTCACCCCCACCACGGCGAGGAGGACCATGAAGAAGATCGTCCACGCCGGGTCCGCCTTGGCGAGGAGCAGATCGCCGAACCAGCCGGCCGGCGCGCCACGGAAGAGGAGGTCCTGCACCAGGAAACACTGGCGCATCAGGAACTGAATGGCGAGGACGGCAAAGGCGATCCCCGCCAGGGAGAGTCGGCCGGCGGTCCGGTAGCGCGGCCGCAACCGCTCCCAGGGCGCCCGGACCGCGGTCCGCAGACGCTCCCGGGTCGGCCGGGGGACGAGCCGCGAGAGCAGGAAGAGCCCCAGCCCGGCGACGAGCAGCAGGAAGAGGAGGAGGACGAGGGCCGCGAGCAGGTAGACGAGGCAGTTCGCCCCGTCGAAGACGTAGCGGCTGTCGAGGAGCGAGAGGTCCGTCCGCACGCCCAGGGCCGCCAGGTGGAAGCGCAGGGAGAGGAACCCCATGGCGTGAAGGGCGAGCGCCCCCACGGCCGCGAACGACACCCAACCGCCGGATACGGCGTCGAGCTTCTCCTGGAGCGACTTGGCGACGCCCGTCATAGTCCACCTTCGCAGGTTGTCGAGAAATGAAGCACAGAGAGTATATCGCCCTCCAGGACCCGCCGCGGCTCCCAGAAAGGAGGAGATCCACGCCAGGAGCTGGGATTTCTGGGCCGAATGGGGCACTCCAGGACAGAAATGGGGAGATTCATGCCCGGAGCGGGGACTTCTCCGAAAGGATCGGGTACTGCGGGACAGAGATGGGGCAACCCAGGACAGAAGTAAGGCAATGCGGGACAGAGATGGGGTATCCCAGGACGGAGATCGGTTATTGCAGGACAGAGATAGGGCATTTCAGGACAGAGATCGGACATTCCAGGACGGAAATGAGGTATCCGAGGATGGGGATCGGTCGTCTCAGGACAGAAATGTGGCATTCTAGGACCGACATGCGATATTCCAGGACGGAGATGGGTATCCGGGGACGGAGATGGGCCACTCCAAGACAGAAATAGGGAGATCCACCCCGGGAGTGGGGGTTCCTGACAAAAAATGGCGCACTTCAGACCCGAAGCGGGGAGCTACGCGGGCAGGAGCGCCTATTCGTCGCCCAGCTCGGCCAGGACGTCCGCGAGGTCGGCCGGAGCGAGGTGAGCGAGCGGGAGCTCGGCGGTGGGAACGGGGGCTGGCTCCGCCGACGGCTCCACCGCGACCTCCGCCACCGCCGCGAGCTGGGCGACGGTCTGGTTCTGGAAGAGCTGCCGGGGGGTGAAGCGGAGGCCCCGGGCACGGCTCCGGGTCACCGCCCGCATGGCGAGGATCGAGTCGCCGCCCAGGGTGAAGAAGTTGGCGTGGACGCTCACCCGGTCGAGGCGCAGCACCTCGGCCCAGACCGCGGCGAGGAGCGCCTCGGCCGGGGTGCGCGGGGCGACGTGCTCCGCCGCGGCCTCGCCCTCGGGAGCCGGCAGGGCGAGGAGCGCGCGGCGGTCGAGCTTGCCATTGGGGGTGAGCGGCAGCTCCGGCAACGCCACCAGGAGGTGAGGCACCATGTAGTCCGGCAGCTTCCCCCGCAGCACGGCGTCGAGACTTCCGAGACCGCCGGAACCGTCGTGCAGGGCGAGGTAGGCGACGAGCCGGCGGACGCCGCCGTCCTCACGCACCACGACGGCGCACTGGCGCACCGCAGGGTCGCCGCCCAGCACGGCCTCGATCTCCCCCAGCTCGATACGGAAGCCGCGCAGCTTGACCTGGCGGTCGACGCGGCCGAGGATCTCCAGCTCGCCTTGGGGCGACCGGCGGCGGACGAGATCGCCCGTCCGGTAGAGGCGCGCGCCGGGACTTGTGGCGAACGGATTGGGGACGAACCGCTCGGCGGTCAGGTCCGGCCGGCCGAGATAGCCGCGGGCGAGACCCGCGCCGCCCAGGTAGAGCTCGCCGACGACGCCCGGCGGCACCGGCTGGAGCCCGTGCTCGAAACGGCCCAGGAGGTGGAGGGCGGTGTTGGCGATGGGAACGCCCAGGGGGATGGGGCGGCCTTCCAGGTCGGCCGCGGCGACGGGATGGACCGCCGACCAGACCGTCGTCTCGGTAGGGCCGTAGACGTTCCAGAGCGCCCGCGTCCGGGCCGCGAGGGCGCGGGCGAGCTCGGGCGGCAGCGCCTCGCCGCCGCACAGGGCCGTCAGGTGCGGCGCCCCCTCCCAGCCGGCTTCGAGCAGCAGCCGCCAGGTGGAAGGCGTCGCCTGGAGGACGGTGGCGCCGCAGGCGGCGAGGCGGGGGGCGAGGCGCTGGCCGTCGCTTGCGGTCTCGCGGTCGGCCAGCTCGACCCGCGCGCCGACGACCAGGGGGAGGAAGAGCTCGAGCACCGCGATGTCGAAGGCGATGGTGGTGACGGCGACCAGCACGTCCGTTGCGTCGAGCCCTGGCCGGCGGGCCATGGAGGCGAGGAAGTTGACCATGCCGCAGCTTGCGATCGCCACGCCTTTCGGCCGCCCGGTGGAACCTGAGGTGTAGATGACGTAGGAGGGGCTGTCCGGTGACGGAGGCGCCCCCCTCCTGGCCTCCCCCCTGTCCCAACCCTCCCCCTCCCAGGGGGGAGGGACCCGCCGCCCGTCGGCGACGTCGAGCGCGTCGAGGGTGATCACCCCCATCTCCTCGGGGAGGGGTGGCAGTGCGGCCCGAAAGTCCGACGTGGTGAGGAGGAGGGCGGCGCCGCTGTCGGCGACGATCCAGGCCAGGCGGTCTACCGGGTAGGAGGGATCGAGCGGCACGTAGACGCCGCCCGCCTGGAGGACGCCGAGGAGGGCGACCAGCAGGGCCGGGGAACGCTCGACGCAGACGGCGATCCTCATCTCGGGCCGCACCTCGGCGCCGACGCCCTGCCGGCGCAGGTGGTGGGCCAGGCGGTTCGATCGGGCTGCGAGCTCGCCGTAGGAGAGGCTCTCCCTCTCCTGGGTCACCGCCACCGCGTCGGGCTGGCTCGCGGCGACCGCGGCGAACAGCGAGGCGACGGAGGCGTCGGGCACCGGCGCGGCGGTGTCGTTCCCCGCCGCCAGCAGCTCCTGGCGCTCCTCCGGCGCGAGGAGCGGCAGCTCCGCGATCCGCGCCTCGGGGTGGGCCGCCATCGCGGCGAGGAGGTTCTGGAGGTGAGCGAGCAGGCGGGAGGCGGTCGCGGTGTCGAACAAGTCGAGCGCGTAGTCGAGCCGGGCGAAGAGGCCGCTGTCCGGTCCGGGATAGAGGGTCAGGGTGAGGTCGAACTGCGCCCGGCCGCCGTCGACCTCGAAGGACGAGAGGGTGAGGCCGGGCAGCTCCAGGGCCATCCGCGGCAGGTTCTGCAGAGTGAGCATCACCTGGAAGACCGGCGAGTGACGGAGGTCGCGCTCCGGCCGCAGGGCCTCGACCAGCCGCTCGAACGGCAGGTCCTGGTGGGCGTAGGCGCCGAGCGCCGTTTCGCGCACCCGGCCCACCAGCTGGGCGAGATCGGGGGCGCCGGTCAGGTCGGTGCGCAGACAGAGCGTGTTGGCGAAGAAGCCGATCAGCTCTTCGAGCTCGGCGTGGGGGCGGTTGGCGATCGGGGTGCCGAGCACGACGTCCTCCTGGCCGGAGTAGCGCGCCAGGAGGGCGGCGAAGCCGCCGGCGAGGAGCATGAACGGAGTGGCGGCGAGGCGGAGCGCCAGCCCGTGGAGGGCGGCCCCGAGAGCGGAGTCGAGAGACAGCGACACCGCCGCGCCGCGGTAGCTGCGGAGGGCCGGACGGGGGTGATCGGTGGGCAGCTCCAGGAGCGGCGGGGCACCGGCGAGCCGCGCCGTCCAGTAGGCGAGCTGCGTTTCTAAGACCGGCCCGGCGAGCCACCGGCGCTGCCAGACGGCGTAGTCGCCGTACTGGACCGGCAGCTCGGGGAGCGGCGAGGCTTCCCGGGCGACGAACGCCCGGTAGAGCGTCCCCAGCTCGCGCACGAAGAGGCCCACCGACCAGCCGTCCGAAACGGTGTGATGGAGGGAGACGAGGAGGGCGTGCTCCTCCCCGCCGAGCCGCAGCAGGGCGAGCCGCAGGAGCGGCCCGCGGGCGAGATCGAACGGGCGCCGCGCCTCTTCGTGGGCGAGCCGCCGCGCCGCGGCCTCGCGGACCGCCTCTGGCAGGCCGACGAGGTCGACGAGCGGGAGCGGGCAGGGGGCCGGCGTGGCCACCACCTGCTCGGGGTCTCCCACCAAGTCAGAGGCATTGGCGGCGAAACTGGTGCGCAGCGATTCGTGGCGGCGGACGATCTCGGTGAGGACCTGACCCAGGGCGGCGACGTCCAGGGAACCGGCCAGGCGCACCGCGCCGGTCAGGTTGTAGGCGAAGCTGCCCGGCTCGATCTGGTCGAGAAGCCAGAGCCGCTGCTGGG
>Ga0137403_10008188_pt1 | contig 11711 bp, 11 predicted proteins | sample CZOMad2_1_16fung_FD_122057 | JGI IMG/M metagenome (GOLD analysis project Ga0137403, IMG submission 122057) | Vadose zone soil fungal communities from Angelo Coast Range Reserve, California, USA - CZOMad2_1_16fungal (Hybrid Assembly) | ecosystem: Environmental > Terrestrial > Soil > Vadose zone...
TTCGTTTTCATTTTTAATTTTCCTTTCGTGTTGTTGAAGTCATTTTCTGTAAATGCCTAACGAAGACCTTCGGGATACGGCTCTGCGATTCATGCCTCTTCATCAGCAAGAGCGAGCTCAGCTAGTTTTCTTCCCGCCTGCAGAAACTCGTCACTGAGTCGCGTGCCAGCCACTGCCCGCGACAAAGACAGCGCGCCGTACATCAGCGCGATCAGCCCAAGCGCCTTTTCCCGGCTCTCAACACCGGCATCAAGCATCTCGGCAAGCGAGCTGGCGAAGTCGGATAACTCCTCTTCGAGCGCGCTCCGATATGGCTCACCTTCCCGTGCAACCTCCGGAGCGGTACTGGGCAGCGGGCAACCCGTTTCCTTATTGTCGCGATGCGTGCGTGACAGGTACTGCTTGATCACGCTCAAAGTCCGAGAGCGAGGCGTCCCACCCTTCGCGGATTTCAAGAGGTGGTCCCAGTTAGAACTTGCCGCGTTCCGAAGCGTCTCGACGAAGAGATCCTCCTTCGAGTCGTAATGGCTGTAGAAACCACCGACTGTGAGACCGGCTCCCTTCATCACATCCATCACTGAGCTTGCCTTGATGCCCCGTTCACGAAGGAGTGCGACGGCCGACGCTGCGATCGCTTCGCGAGACTTCTGTTTCTGCTTTGTCTTCTGATTCATGTCGTCACCTCACGTGGTATCTGATTTATCTTTGAAGCCGAGAAATTGCATTTATCTCACTAGTGCCCCCCGCCCGCGGGCGCGGCGCGCCGAATGTTTTTGATGAGTAGCACCAGCGGGACTGCCGCCAACGCCAACAGGCACAACAACCAGAAGACGTCTAAGAACGCAAGCAGCGCTGACTGCTTTTGTACGGTCGCATAAACGAGTGCCTGCGCGCGTGGTAGTGCGTCGCCTGCCGGAACGCCGGCAGCGATCAGTTTCTTCAGGATGCCTTCGAGGGTCGCGCCGGCCACTTGGTTATACGGCGAGATATGCACGCTGAGCACGCTTTGATGAAACTGGCTGCGCCGGGCGAGCATCGTCGCGACGAACGCGACGCCGAAGCTGCCACCTAGGTTTCTGAACAGGTTGATCAGGCTCGATGCCCGGTTGTTCTTCTCCGGCGGCAGGTACGAGTAGGCGGTGAGGTTGAGCGGGATAAACAGGAACGCAATCCCGAGACCTAAGACCATTCGCGGGATGACGAAGCTGTTATAGTCGCCATTCAGGTTGAGCCCGGTCATGCTGAAGGACGCAAAGGCGCAGATCATAAGCCCGAAGCCCATCATCCAGCGCGGCTGTACCTTTTTTAAGATCATAACCATCAAAGGCGTCAGCACGACGATGACCAGCGCTCCGGGCGAGAGCACCAGTCCTGCGTCGGTCGCCGTATACCCGAAAAGGTTCTGGAGCATCAGCGGCACGAGCAGTGTGCTCGCAAACAGGATGAAGAAGATGATGAAATAGAGGACGCTCGCCAGCGCGAAGTTCCGCTCCTTCAGTAGTGTTAGATCAACTACCGGGTCTTTGCGCCTCAACTCCCAGACCACCCCCGCCACGAGCGCGACGATCGCCGTGACCAGAAAGGCGACAATGAAACTCGACTCGAGCCAGTCCTCCCGCTCGCCTTTATCCAACACCACTTCGAGGCAGCCGAAGCCTACAGCGACGAGCAGGATGCCGATGTAGTCAACCCTCACCTTGCCTTTGTTCGCGAGACGCTCCCTGGTGAACTGCGGCGGATCGGAGATGAGCGCGCCGGAGAGCAGCAGTGAGATCAGACCGATGGGGATGTTGATGAAGAACACCCAGCGCCACGAGTAGCTATCGGTTATCCAGCCGCCGAGCGTCGGTCCGATGACCGGCGCGGTTACGATGGCGATGCTGTAAACGGCAAAGGCCGACGCGCGCTTCTCCGCCGGAAACGTATCGACGAGGATCGCCTGCTCGACGGGAGCGAGTCCGCCTCCGCCCGTGCCTTGCAGCACTCGGAAGAAGATCAGCCACGTCAGGCTCGGGGCGAGACCGCAGAGGAGAGAGCTTACGGTAAATAACGCTACCGAGAGCATGTAATAGTTCTTGCGGCCCATCAGGCGCGAGAACCACGCGCTCAAGGGTAGCACGACGGCATTCGCCACAAGATAGCTGCTCAAGACCCACGTCGATTCGTCTTGCCCAGTGCTCAAGCCGCCGGCGATATGGGGAAGCGAGACGTTGGCGATGGAAGTGTCGAGGAGCTCCATGAATGTCGCCAGCGTGACTGTCAATGCGATGATCCATGGATTAACGGCGGGTCGTCGCTCAGAGAGCATGGCGCCCGCTGTCCCCGCGCCTGCAGCGATTGCGCTCATCGCACTCTTACCTCCGGCTCTACAGACATCCCAGGCGCTAGCAGATGCTCGGAATCGGATTGCTCATCGAAGACGATCTTGACTGGCAGGCGCTGAACTACCTTCACGTAGTTGCCGGTCGCGTTCTCCGGCGGCAGCAGAGAGAAGCGCGAGCCGGTGCCCGATTGGAAGCTGTCAACATGTCCACTGAAGATGATCCCTGGGTAAGCGTCTAACTTGATCTCGACCGGCTGTCCGGCACGCATCCCGTTGAGCTGCGTCTCCTTGAAGTTCGCCACAACCCACATGTCGGCGGGAACGAGGACGAACAGCGCCTGGCCGGGCTGCAACAGCGCGCCCTGCTCGACCGTCTTTCTTGTGACTCGTCCATCTTCCGGGGCATAGATTTTTGTGTAGGAGAGATCGAGCTCGGCTTGTCGCACGGTGGCTTCAGCCTGCTCGATCTCGGCACTGGTCGTCTCCACCTCCGACTGCCTGACCGCTACCTGCTGTGGAGCCGAGTTGGCCTCGCTCAACTTGCCTGAGGCCTGGCCGACCTGAGCTTGTGTTCCCGTGATCTGCGAGAGCGATTGAGTGTACTGATCGGACGCGGCTCCCTGGGCAGCGCGCGCCTCCGAGACAGTGGATTCGACAGAAGCGACCCGCCTGCGTGCGGCTTCGAGTTGTGCGTCCGCGGTTGCAGCCGCTGCCGTTGCCTGATCGAGTTGCTGGCGCGAGACAACCTCCTTCTCGAACAGAGATTGATACCGCAGCACGTCGGCGCGGGCGCGCACGGCTTCAGCTTCCGCTGCAGCGACCTGCGCTTGCGCCTGCGCGACGTTCGCCTCCGCGGCGCCGATGGCAGCCAACGACTGCTTCACACGACCTTCTGCGGCAGACGCAGCGGCGCGCGCCTGCGCCACACCGCTGCGCGCGGCCTCGACTCCCGCGGACGCCTGGTCAACTCCTGCGCCGGCTGTAACCCGAGTTAACGCAAGGCCGGCCTTTGCTGCATCACGACGGGCAATTGCGGCGTTGAGCGCTGCGCGAGCCTGAGCGAGTCTGGCTTCATAATCGCGCGGGTCGATCTCTACGAGGAGATCACCGGCTTTCACCAGTTGATTATCGTCGATGTAGATTCTCTGAACGTAGCCAGAGACTTTTGGGCTGACCTGTGTGGCGTGCCCCTCGATAAAAGCGTCGTCGGTCGATTCGTAAAGTCGTGAGTGAAGCCAGTACCGAACCCCGACGACTGAGCCAAGCAGGAGAAGAATTCCGATGACAGCGAAGAGGATCCGGCGTTTCGATCTGGTGCTTGATTGAGTGGAAGTGACTTGAACCTCTTGCTCCGCGGACTCATGTGCCGTGTCATCGAAGTTAACTTCGGGTTCATCGACGACAGCCGGCAACTGCTTGGTGCTTGCGCCGTTGCCATTAGTTCGCGACAGACTCCCGTTACGTCGAGTCGTAGAGAGCTCGCGGTCTTCAACACTTATTTCGGTCGTCTTCTTGTTCATACGTTAACCTCGCTTCGAACTGCATCGACGACTGCGGCCGGGTGGGTCAATGGAATCATGTGCGCCGCGCCGAGAACTACTAGTGTCGCTGCGCGGAACGCCGGCGCCAGCTGTCGGGCAGTAGCAAAGGGGGCGTCCAGCGTTTTTTCGCCGACGAGGATCGTCGTCCGTGGCGGCGACTCGGCAAAGTCCGCAAGCCCGGTGCTATCAGACCGGGCTGCGATCATTTCGAGCCGAATCTTCGGGACCAGTGACGTGATCACCGAGCGAGCCCGTTCTCCAGAGGAGCTGCCGGCGCCTTCATCCACGTTAAGTTTGACTACCTTTAGCCTGTCCTCGTATTTCTCGGCCAGCGACTCGACGGTCGAGGCGAGTGCCTTGCAGGGCTGGCACCATTCGGCCCAAAAGTCCACCAGCACGGGCTGGGATGATTTCAAGACCTCGCTCTCGAAATTCGCATCATTAACTTCAGTCACATAAGCGCTCATCCGTCTCCTCCTTCTATTATGACCGTCATATTACAATCATAATATTACGATCATAATATTCGCTTATACGACAACCTGTCAAGTAAGGTTCCAAGGGCAGCCGGTATGGCAAAACTCGTAGCGTTTTACGTGTCTCGCTGCGTCCAGCTAAGCGCAGCGAGTGAACTAAGCTGCTTCAGGCCGCTTAAATCAGACGCCCGGAAGTGTCAGGCTTGAGTTTGTTGACATTCCTCCTCTCCGGGATAACTTCCGCGTCATGCCCGCGCTGACGCCTCTACCGAACGCCCTACTCGCGCTGTTCCTCTTCGACTCTCTTGCGGTCATTTTTGTCCGTGGCCGAGGCTGTAGGTCCGGCCATCGCTTTTGAAGACTCGGTCCGCAATGGTTCAGAAAGACCATATGGCGCTGGTGACTGAGGAACCCTCTCCGCAGTGTCTGTTTCTTGACAACCTCATTCGCCGTCCGCTACTGTTTTTCATTCGGATGAACCACAAATTCCTGACAGTGGGAGCGCACTATTGAATATTCTACTGGCGGCCTCTGAGGTTGTGCCGTACGCAAAGACCGGCGGACTCGCGGACGTGACGGGCGCGCTGCCGAAGGCTCTTGCGCGGCTCGGGCACACCGTTCGGGTCGTCATGCCGCGTTACAAAACTGAGAAGATCGAGGCGGTCACCGAACTCCTGCCCGGTGAACTTCGGGTGCCGTTCAATTTCGGCGAACTCCGCGTCCCGGTCTATGTGGATCGTTCAGGTGAGGTGCCTGTCTACTTCATCGATGCGCCCCAGTACTTCTCTCGCGCAAAACTGTATGGCGAGACCGATGACCCCGAGCGTTTCGCCTTCTTCAGCCGGGCAGTTCTCGAGTTGGCAAAGGCGCTCGGCGAGCACTTCGACATCATTCATCTGAACGATTGGATGACTGGCCTCGTGGCCACTTATTTGAAGACGGTTTACCCGAGCGATCCGGCCTTCGACGGGACGAAGACCCTGTTCACAATTCACAACATTGCGTTTCCCGGTTTGTTTCGCCCCGAGCAGTTGCCAAAGTTCGGGCTGCCGGAGTGGTTGAATCGCGCGGAAGGCGGCATCGAGTTTTATCAGCTAGCCAGTGCGTTAAAAGCAGGGCTGGTCTTCTCGGATGCAATTTCGACTGTAAGCCCGCGCTACGCCGCTGAGATTCAAACTCCCGAGTTCGGCGAGAAGTTCGACGGGCTGCTGCGCGCGCGGCGCAATGACTTGTTCGGCATCCTCAACGGCGTCGACTACGATGAGTGGAACCCGGAAACGGACAAGCACATTGCCGCGAATTACTCGACTGATGACTTGAGCGGTAAGCTCGAGTGCAAGCGCGATCTCCTGCGCCACTTCGGGCTACCTGAAGATCTCGATCGCCCGCTGATCGGCTGCATATCGCGGCTGTCAGACCAAAAAGGGTTCGACCTGATTCTCGCGATCGCGGACAGAATGCTGGCGCAAGGAGTGGCCTTCGTGCTTCTCGGGTCAGGCGAAGAAGAATATGAGCGGGCGTTTCAAGCTCTGCGCGACGGCAAGCGCTCGCAAGTCGGGGTGTATCTGGGTTTCTCCAACGACCTTGCTCACAAGATCGAAGCGGGCGCCGATATGTTCCTGATGCCGTCGCGATTCGAGCCGTGCGGCTTGAATCAAATGTATTCGCTAAAGTATGGCACTGTGCCGATTGTGCGGGCGGCGGGAGGCCTTGACGACACGATAGTGAACTTCGACCATACGTCGCTTCGCGGCAACGGGTTCAAGTTCTATGAGTATGACGCGGAGCGCTTGCTCGAGACAATTCATGAGGCCCTACTGGTATACGCGGATCGCGATTTGTGGCGCGCACTGATGCTCAATGGTATGCGCGCAGACTATTCCTGGACCGAGTCGGCGCGGCATTATGTCGAGCTTTACCAAAGGCTGGTAGGTGTCGGGGCTTCAGCAACGGTTTAGCCGGTTCTCAATTGCCGGCACTAAAGCACTGAAACTCGGAGGTAGGTGATGAGCGAGTTAGTGAGTGATGTGACCGATCAGAACTTCGAGCAGGAAGTTCTCAAATCAGACCAGCCCGTGCTGGTAGACTTCTGGGCCGAATGGTGCCATCCGTGCAAGATGCTCACGCCGGCAGTCGAGCAGGTGGCCGAGAAGTATCAGGGCAAGACGAAGGTCGTCAAGCTTAACGTCGACGATAACAACCCGACGGCCCAGCTCTGCGGAATAAAAGGCATTCCAACTTTGATCCTGTTCAAGGGTGGCGTCGAAGCGGAGCGGGTTGTCGGCGCGACATCGAAAGATAACATCGCCCGCATGATCGATCGCGCTCTTGGCAACGTTTCCTGAGCCGCGGCCAGGGCCAGCTACACGAAAACAGCAGGCGCACACGCTGCCGGCAACGTCCGACAAACTTCAGTTTGTCGTAGTAGCCGGCAAAAGTGCAACAAACCGAAGTTTGTCGGACACGCCGCGGGCTAACGGATTAACATGAAAAACGTTGTCGTAGTTGGCGCCCAGTGGGGCGACGAAGGCAAGGGCAAAGTAGTCGACATACTTGCGCCGCACTTCGACATCGTCGCTCGCTATCAGGGCGGCCACAACGCAGGCCATACTGTCCGCATCGGCGATAGAAAGTTCATCCTGCGGCTCATTCCTTCCGGCATCCTCCACGAGGAATGCTCCTGCGTGATTGGCAATGGAGTAGTCGTCGATCCGCGCGCGTTCAACGCCGAGCTTCAAGAGCTTCGGGAGATGGGCGTCGAGTGCGAAGGCCGGCTGGTCGTTTCCAGCCGCGCTCACTTGATTCTGCCTTATCACGTCGCGCTCGACCGCGCTCGCGAGGAACGTCTGGGTGTCAACAGCGTGGGCACAACAATGCGCGGGATAGGACCCGCTTATGAGGACAAAGCCTCGCGCTGCGGAATCCGCGCGGGCGATCTGCTTTATCCCGATCTGCTTCGGGAAAAGATTCGATCAAACATCAAGGAGAAGAACCTCGAGCTGGTCTCAATGGGCGCCGAGCCGGTAGCTCCCGATTCGACGCTTGATGAATTTCTCGTCGAAGCGCTGCGGCTCAAGCCTTTCATCCGCGACACCGCAATGATGATCGACACAGCCACCCGGGATGGCAAGTCGGTGTTAATCGAGGGCGCGCAGGGGACTATGCTTGACGTCGATCACGGCACTTACCCGTTTGTCACTTCGTCAAACGCAACCGCCGGGGGCGCGGCGACGGGTCTGGGTCTGGCGCCGAAGAAAATAACCGGAGCATTGGGAATCGCAAAGGCTTACACCACCCGCGTAGGAGGCGGCCCGTTCCCCACCGAGCTGCTCGACGAACACGGCGCATATCTGCAGAAGCGCGGGAACGAATACGGCGCAGTGACCGGCAGGCCGCGCAGGACCGGCTGGCTTGACGCAACGGTAGTGCGATACGCGGTGATGCTCAACGGGTTTGATGCGCTCGCGCTGACAAAGCTCGACGTGCTGGACGAGTTTGATGAGATCAATATCTCGACCGGCTATCGTTGCCGCGGCGAGTTGTTGGAAGGTATGCCATACGGCGCGAACGTGCTGGCGGAGTGCGAGCCGGTCTACGAGACCCTGCCCGGCTGGAAGGCCACGACTAGCCGCACAACGAACTTCGACGAACTGCCACCGGCCGCAAAGGACTACATTCGCCGCGTCGAGGAACTATGCGGTGCGCCGATAGCTCTAATCTCGACGGGACCTGACCGCACCGAGACGATTATTCGAGAAGGCTCGCCGCTGAGCGCCTGGATGAAATGACTCGCGGTCTTCCAATCTTCTGATTACACGCCTCCATTCCGTCCCCCAAGCAAGAACGCACTATTAGCACGAACCGAATTCAATTTTAGTTTTATTAATTTTTCTTAAATTCACACCCGGGCTACAATCACAACCGTAGAAGTCCGAGTCAGGCGGCCCAACCCTGACAGTGTTTGTACCACAGATGAACGCGTCATACGCGGCGTCCCGCGAGACGCAACGTCCCTCGAGCGCAGGCATCCCTGCCTGCTTCTTCTAGGTCAACGCCAGGCAGGCAGGATGCCTGCGCTCCCAGGCGCGCGATTATATCACACGAGTATTTGGCTACTGTTGCACCTGATCCTCGGTTGTCGGCTGTGATAAGATTGCGAACAGGAGGCACGTGATGAGCGACAAGATCAAGATTTATCAGAAGCCGACGTGCAGCAAATGCAGAACCACGATTGGAATCCTAAGAGAACGGGGCGCCGACTTTGAATCTATCAACTACTACGAGAAGCCGCTTGGCGTGGAAGAGCTGCGCAAGTTGATTGACAAGCTTGGCATTGCGCCGCGCGAGCTCTTACGCAAGGGCGAACAGGTCTATCGTGATCTCAAGCTCGGAAAGCGCGAGCTTTCCGATGATGAATTGATTCGGCTTATGGTTGAGAATCCTGATCTCATTCAACGGCCCATCGTCGTCAGGGGAAACAAGGCCGTGCTCGGTCGCCCACCCGAAAATGTCGACGAGCTACTGTAGCAGGGACGACCGTCCTCGACGAGAAAACTTTTTGAAGCAAAACCGTCCCGGATTGCGTCTTATCTATTGAGGGAAGAAAAAAGTCACGGAAGACCTTATAAGATGGAGGCACGACAATAATGAAGATACTGGCTTTTCTGAGGAACCACGCACACTACTGGGGTATTCCGCATCCGCGCAATAACGACAATCGATTGGTTCAGACCTGCTACGAATGCGGGGCAGAGCGCATAGTCAAGATCGAACTGCGGCCATCGCTCGTCGAGGACATCATCGCGCCATTGCACGACGACCACCTTGCTGCGTGAAGGGGCGGACTCAAGCCCCCATAAGCATTGCTAACCGGCGGCTGGACTAACTTCCCCGCCGGTTTTCAGGTATGAGGACCCGCACGCCGAGCAAGTCGCGCGTTCCTCTTTGACAGGGTCGCGCGACAGGTCCAGCTTCACACCGCACTGGCACATCCATCCAATGACTCTGCTCGGATTTCCAACCACCATCGCGTAGTCAGGCACGTCCCGAGTCACAACCGCGCCCGCTCCTATGAATGCATAGCGGCCAATCGTGTGGCCGCAAACAACCGTCGCGTTCGCGCCGATTGATGCGCCTCGCTTGACCAGCGTCGCGCGGTATTCGTCCTTGCGCGATACGTGACTGCGCGGGTTGCTCACGTTGGTGAACACCATCGACGGACCGCAAAAGACGTCGTCCTCTAGTTCGACTCCAGTGTAGACAGAGACATTGTTCTGAATCTTGACGTTGTCGCCCATGCGAACCTGGGGCGAGATGACGACGTTCTGGCCGATGTTGCAACCACGGCCAATCCTGGAGCCCGCCATCACGTGCGAGAAGTGCCATATCCTGGTTCCCTCGCCAATCTCGCTCGGCTCATCGACAAAGCTGGATTCGTGAACGAAATAGTTTCTTTCCATTGTGACTTACGACTCAATCAAGCTTCTGCCACAGCGCGCACAAAACCTGGCGCCAGCCGGCAACTCTGCCTGGCAGTTGGGACAGGTGACCCCGGCCGTCGGCTCCTGTTGCACCGCTCCGGTTGGCGCATGCTGCTGCGGCGCGGTTGTGGGAGGCCCGGCGCTCGGCGGCGGCTGGTATACCGCGGAGGGGGGCGGCGTTGATGTCGACGATCCGTAGCCGGACCACTGCTGAGGAGCCGCAGGCTGATAACCGGAATGAGGAGGCGCGCCGTATGCATTGGGCGGCGCGGCCTTGCTCGCAAACGACCGCGCGCCTGCCACTCCGAAACAATCCCGGTACGCAATCGCGCCAATCGTGTACTGAAGCGGCAGCGTTGCAAGAATTCCGACGTAACAGAGGTATGATCCTGCCTGCGCGATCAGCGAGACGACAAATGCGAACAGCACGAACATAAACAGGTCGCCTCGAGTCGCATCACGACTTGCCTGGATCGCCTCGCCCGCACTCATTCGGCGCTCAACCACCAGCGGGAAAGTGAAATACAGAGCGCCAGCCACAATAAACGCCGGAATGATGCATAACAAAGCTCCAATCATAACCAGGATGCCAACCAGAATTGCCGCACCCAGCAAGCTGGGGAAGCAGTCACCAGCCGAAAACAAATCGCCAGTAGAGATTGGCTCGCCTCGCAACTGCTTGAACGCGGTGCGGTACATGCCCGCGTGGAGATAGGTCGACGCAAGGATGACCAGGATTACTCCCAGGAAAATCAGGACAAGCACGGCCATGCCCAGCCCTGCACCGCCACTGCCCGCCGACGCGGCGAGCACTACCATGAAAATGTACATCCCGACGATGGGCACCACGGTCACCAGCGACAGCATCAGTGCGTTCACAACCCACACCTTCCACTGTTCGGCAAACATGTTCCAGCCTTCGCCGATCCATTCGCCAAAGCGTACTTTCGGCAGCGCGCCAATCGTGTTGTCCATATTCTTGATTTCTAAGCGTTAGTACGATTCGGATCATCGATGCCGAACACGTCTCGATACGCGACGGCGGAAGCTGAGATCATCCACGGCAACGTCACAAGAAATCCGATGCCGCAGGCGATGAAGCCGCCGCCAGTGATTGCCGCGAACACCAGGCCGACGACCCACCACATAAACGCGTCGCGCGAGAAAATAAGCTTCGCAGCTGCATTTATGGAGTGCACGACATCCGTGCCTCGCGCGAGGACCATCGACATCGTGAACCCGAGCAGAATGGAGAGGAAGGGTATCGCGCCCAGGTAAAGCAACTTGAGGAGCCCGCTGCTGTTTCCTGCGGCGCCAAGCGCTAGTTGCACCACCAGAAAGACCAGCCCCGTAAGGAATGATTGAAGAAATCGCCCACGCCAGTCGAACAGGTCTGCCATCGCTGGCCGCTCTCCTCGCATTGTCTTAAACGCCATCTGCAACAGGCCCATGAGCAATGGTCCACCGAGCACGCCGGCTGTGCCTGCGGTGATAGCTATCGCAACGAGGGATGCTACTGACATCAGCGCGCCGTTCTCTTTGTATACCTCCCACCCGCCCGATAGCCACTCGCCTAGCGAGATGTGAGGCTGACCCGCTTGAACAGGAGGTTGATACTGAACTGGATGAGGCGGTGCATAATACGGCGTCGGCGTCGGAGGAACGTACGCCGCTCCAGTCGGCGAGGCGGTTGGCGAAGTAGGAGCGGGCTGCACTGAGGTGGTCTGACGTCCTGAGTCGGGCGGCGGCTGCGGAGCGAGTATCCACGTCGTCGCCTCTTCGCCATCGAGGTGCTGGGGCATTCCACACTGGCGGCAGAACTTCTCGCCTTCATCAGTATTTCGTCCGCAGTTAGGGCACCAACTCGCCATCCGTTTGCTCAATCCTCCAA